>Ga0105054_10001411_pt1 | contig 39420 bp, 33 predicted proteins | sample BON02_FD_78091 | JGI IMG/M metagenome (GOLD analysis project Ga0105054, IMG submission 78091) | Freshwater microbial communities from Lake Bonney liftoff mats and glacier meltwater in Antarctica - BON-02 (megahit assembly) | ecosystem: Environmental > Aquatic > Freshwater > Ice > Glacier...
ACGACTTGTGTATTCGCTACACCAGTACCGCCACCGACAACTTGTGTATTCGCTACACCAGTACCGCCGCCAACAACTAGTGTCTGGTTCGTGATTCCGGTTCTCGCATAATCACCTTGTTGGTGAGCTGCGCCAGTATAGAGTGAACCTTCAAAATACCAGGAAATCATAAGCCGGCCATTCTCGGCTAATACTTGCATCGCACCTTCAGGAGCAATATTTGCCGCACCAACCTGGGAAGAGAAAGCTAAGGTAGCAATAGATAGCGCTAACAAGCCTTTGCGAATTCCTGTTCCGGATTTTTCAATACCGGTGCCTGATTTCTCAATACCAGTACCCGATTTTTCAATACCGGTGCCTGATTTCTCAATACCAGTACCTGACTTTTCAATACCTGTTCCTGATTTTTCAATTGTCCAACGAGACATTTCTACTCTCCTGTTTCTTGTGTTTCATGGTCGCCCCACTGGTACCAACCGATACCTACTGTGAGTTGACCGGGCTGCTTTTTTTCTTCCTCGAATCTTTCGAGCAAGTCTTCCCCTTCTTTGATTTGGTTGCGAATTAGCAACCGCGCTTCTCTTCTAAATTCTCTGTAACGTTCTGGTGCCAATCTGTAGGTCCACCTGCCTTGCTGCGGCACCCTTTCTTCCGGCACGGCATTCATGTTGTGAATTCCGGCACCCATAACTCTTGAGGCTTCTAAAAACGTAATATCGGTTAGTTTTGCGATATCGCTTGTTACCGGGGTATAGGTTTTACTGAGTAGCTTCACTTCCTGGGTATCACCGTTTAGTATTTCAATTGTGTTGGATTTTAATAGTCTGTCCATTACCGTTTTAACGGTGATGTTCCTTCCAATTACTTTCAGTACCAAGCTTTGAAAGGTTTTTCCGCGACCTTCTACCGGAAGAATGGCAGGGCCTTCAGCTGAATGGTCCATGAAGAACGGATCACTGCACCATGTATCTATTAGCGTGTACTCGGGGGATATTTGCTGGGGGTTAATGGTTGTGTCACAGTTATTTGCAAGAACCGACGATACAACTCGTGTGTCCATTCCAGTAATTAATGCGAGAGCGCTTTTCGTAGGTTTAGACCCAGTGCGGATTAATTTTTTCTCGCCTTCTTCGACGTAAATTGCTTTCAATATTTCTATCAAAACCGGATAGGAGATGGTACCGACAAGTAACCGAACAATTGTTCTCAACAAATACGGTATAACTTCAGTTATAGATAGGGCTTCTGTTGGAAACCCCCTTCTACTTTTCTGCGAGTCATTAGGCATTAAGTCTTTCCTGAATATTTCCGCTTGCATCACTGAATTCCATTTCAGGGTGGCCTTTCTTTTGGCAACCGTGACTCCAACGCTCATTAATTAACACAGGCCCATCAATTCATTAGTTTGTTTGTAAGAAACCAGCCATGCAAACGCACAAAAATCCCGCTATCTGAAAATTCTTATGCTTAAAGCCTTTTATCCGTAAAAGATCCTTAGCGCTATAAACGCCAATATACAAAGCTCGCTAATTGAGCGATAAAAAAACCTACTAACAATCCTGACAACTGCCACCAACGATATGTGAGCTCATTATCAAATACCTGAGGAGTAAACCATCAGCAACTCCCGGTAAATCGGGTATGAGATGACTGAATCACCTCTTGACTCCGCTTGCGCATCAAGCTTTTAGCGGAATACCAATGCTATTTTACACAAATCTGCATAAATGTCTATAGCCAATATTGTGGTTAGCCTAAAAAGTAATTAGACATATTTGTAAATAGACACTTGTGCATATAGCCAAATGTGTCTATACTTCAGTCATCAGGAAACGAAAAGGGAAGGGAATACCTAATTCGTAAGCGGAGGGATCCGCGCTTGCAAATGGATTTGTTTGCTCCTGGGAAGGCAGGGAAGCGTTAGGCGGGTGGCGACACGTCCGCGAAGCGGCCGGAGATAACCAGGAAGGTTACCCGGTCGCTTTTTTTATGCGTGGTCGAAAAGTTGAAGTGAGTTCTGGCTGGCAGGCTTGCCAACCAGAACTCAAGATTGATAAAGAACGTTATATACAAAGGTCGTTATTAAAAGTCGGCCCGTCCAGGAACTCTGGGGTAGGGAATGACATCACGAATGTTGGACATTCCCGTTATATAAGTAATCAAGCGTTCAAACCCCAGTCCGAAACCAGCGTGAGGTACTGTTCCATAGCGTCTGAAATCCACATACCAGCTATAAGTGTTGGGATCCATGCCTTGCTCGGCCATGCGTTCTTGTAGAACATCCAGGCGTTCTTCGCGCTGAGCGCCACCAATAATTTCACCAATGCCTGGCGCCAGTACGTCCATGGCAGCAACGGTTCTGCCATCATCGCTAATGCGCATATAAAAAGCTTTGATCTCTGCTGGATAGTTTTTAACTACAACTGGTGCATTAAAATGCTTCTCTGTCAGATAGCGTTCATGCTCGGTCTGCAAGTCCAGGCCCCATTCCGGTTTGAATTCAAATTTCTTCCCGGAGTTTTTCAATATCTCTATTGCTTCCGCGTAATCCAGGCGTACAAAAGGTGCCTTTATCAAGGTTTCCAAGCGCTCAATGGCAGTCGGCTCAATTCTTTGTACGAAAAACGCCATGTCATCCGGGCACTCGTCTAATACTGCTCTGAACACATATTTAAGGAAGTCCTCTGCCAGATCTGCAAGATCATCAAGATCGGCAAATGCAATTTCCGGTTCTACCATCCAGAATTCTGCAAGGTGTCGGGTAGTATTTGAATTCTCAGCACGGAAGGTCGGTCCGAAGGTGTAAACATTGGACATCGCCAGGCAATAGCCCTCTACATTGAGTTGTCCTGATACAGTCAGAAAAGTTTCGCGACCGAAAAAGTCCTTGTCGAAGTCAACTTTGCCATCCTCGCCGTACGGCAAGTTGGCCAGGTCCAGTGTGCTGACCCGGAACATGTCGCCCGCACCTTCAGCATCCGATGCTGTAACGATGGGAGTGTTAATCCAAAAAAAGCCGTTTTCGTGAAAGTAGCGGTGGATGGCTTGCGCAGCAACATGGCGAACCCGTGCAATCGCGCCGAATGTGTTGGTGCGCGGGCGCAGATGTGCAACATCACGCAAAAACTCAAAGCTGTGTTGCTTGGGCTGGATCGGATAAGTGTCCGGGTCTTCTACCCAACCCAGTACTTCCACTTTGCTGGCCTGGATTTCGAATGCCTGGCCACGACCCTGTGATTCAACCAGTTTACCCGTACAAACAACGGAGCAGCCGCTGGTGAGTTTTTGTACCTCGGCGGCATAATTGTCCAGATCATTGGGCGCAACGACCTGAATAGCGTCGAAGCACGAGCCGTCATGAACAGTAATAAAAGAAAATCCGGCTTTGGAATCTCTGCGTGTGCGCACCCAACCTTTAACGGTGACGGGCGTTCCAGCGGAAATTTTTCCACTGAGTGCTTGTTTGATACTAACCGCTGACATAGTGATATAGTTGATCCTTATTTAATTGACCCAAGATAATAAAACACCCTGAGCGACACTCACAGTCTTTTAGGGTATTTCGCGATGATTTCTGATTTAGGTGATGAAATATGAGTATTGAATTAACACAAAATGCAGCACTAAGAGTGAAGCACTTTCTTGAAAAAGAGCATGGCTATGCTCTGAGGCTTGCAGTACGTAAGACTGGATGCTCCGGCTGGGCATATGAAGTGAGTATCGCAAATGAATCGGGCAGTGGTGATGAGTTATTTGAAGATAAAGAGATCAAAATTGTCGTGGATCATGACAGCCTGCCATATTTGCAGGGATCAAAAATAGATTTCATCACCAATGGCCTGAACAGAACGTTTCAGTTCGATAACCCCAACGCTACCGACGAGTGTGGTTGCGGCGAGAGCTTTACCATCTCCTGAGCCATTCATTGCTTGTCACTATTAACGTTACGCTGATATAATCCGGCGGCTCTGCGTAGTGCGCAGAGCTTTACCTTGCCTCACGCACCCAATGGTTGGGTTGACGGAGGCTTTGCGGACAGGGCCTTGTTACTTCGTAAACAGGCTTCCGGTCTGAAAATCCATTTAGGAGCTGTTTTAATGCGTCATTACGAAATATGTTTCCTGGTCCATCCTGACCAGAGCGAACAGGTTCCAGCCATGCTGGATCGCTATCGCAATCTGATTGAAGAGAAGGGCGGTAGCATTCACCGTCTCGAAGACTGGGGCCGTCGTCAGTTGGCTTACCCGGTTGCCAAGCTGCACAAAGCACATTACGTACTCATGAACATTGAGTGTGATAATGAAACTCTGGAAGAGCTTGAAGGTGTTTTCCGTTTCAACGATGCGGTATTGCGTCACATGACGATTCGTCGTCAGGAAGCAGTAACCGAGCAGTCTGAAATGATGAAGGCAAAAGAAGATAAAGACCGTTCAAGCCGTGATCACAGCGATCGCCGTCGTACCCGTTCAGATGATTCTGATGACAACGATGATGACGACGATGATGACAATGACGACGACGATGACGACAATGTCAATGACAATGATGATGCCGACGATATCGATTCGGATGATGACGATCTGGATACAGATTCAGATTCAAAAGAAAAGAAAGTTGTAGCCCCGGCTGAAAAATCAGAAACCAAAGCGGAAGCAGGAGAATAATCATGGCACGTCAATTTCGTCGTAGAAAATTTTGCCGTTTCACAGCTGAAGGCATCACTGAGATCGATTACAAAGACATCAGCATTCTGAAACAGTATGTGGGTGAGTCTGGCAAGATTGTGCCTAGTCGTATCACTGGCACCAAAGCTAAATATCAACGTCAGTTGGCCACAGCGGTTAAGCGTGCGCGCTTCCTCGCTCTGTTGCCTTACACTGATAATCAGTAAGCCGGGAGAACCATTATGGAATTAATTCTGCTTGAAAAAGTACAGAATCTGGGCGATCTGGGTGATCTGGTTAATGTGAAGTCTGGATATGGCCGTAACTACCTGGTTCCTACGGGCAAAGCTGCCCCTGCTACCAAGGAGAATCGGGCTCATTTCGAATCACGCCGCGCAGAGCTCGAAGCTGCTGCAAAAGGCAAGCTGGGCGAGGCCGAATTGCGGGCTGCTGCACTGAAAGACCTGCTTGTAGAAATACAAGCCAACGCCAGTGACGAAGGCAGCCTTTACGGTTCCATCGGTCCTCGTGAAATCGCTAACGCGGTTACCAACCTTGGCCACGAGCTTGAGAAAGCTGAAGTGATCATGAGTGAGGGTCCGATCGGCAGCGTTGGTGAATTCGACGTACTCGTGCAGCTGCACGCGGATGTTGAGTTTCAGATCAAGGTTAAAGTCCTGCCTGAATAAGCCTGCATGCGCCAGACCGTATGGTCATGGCAACTGCGCTCTGATATGCTGAACTGCGGATCGTCACAAGACGGTTCGTGGTTATGCACAGGATGTGTTGTATGCCGCAAGGAGCACATGGATGTGCGATGCGGCTGTCTGACTTAAGCACGGCAACCAAAGTTTTACGTCCCATATACTAAGACCCCATAGATGGCCACACCAAAATTATCAGTAGTCGAAGGCCCCAAAGTCCCGCCACATTCTTTGGAAGCAGAACAGTCTGTTTTAGGCGGCTTAATGCTCAGCACAAAGGCCTGGGATCAAATCGCTGACAAGATATCTGAAGATGACTTCTATCGCGAAGACCATCGTTTGGTATTCCGCGCCATCCACGATTTGCATGAGAACAGCAAACCTTGCGATGCGGTTACCGTAACCGAATGGTTTGAATCACATGGCAAAATCGCACAGGTTGATGGCGGGAATTATATTTCCCAGTTGGCCAACAATACGCCGAGTGCCGCTAATGTAGGTGCCTATGCTGATATCGTTCGAGAGAAAAGCATACTGCGCAGCCTGATTGATGTGGGCGCCGAGATTACCACCAGCGCGTTTTCCTCAGATGGTCGTGAGAGCAAATTATTGCTTGAAGAAGCCGAGCGCATGGTATTTGCCATTGCGGAAAAAGGTAGCCGTGGCGGTTCCGGGTTTGTGTCTGTTCAAGACACGCTTAAAGATGCGATGGCCAAAATTCAGGAGCTCAATGAGTTCGAAGGTGACATCACCGGCATACCATCGGGGTTTCAGGAATTCGATCGTTTGACAGCTGGTCTGCAGCCGTCTGATTTGATTATTGTGGCGGGTCGCCCGGCGATGGGTAAGACCACGTTCGCCATGAATCTGGCGGAAAGCGCTGCGATCAGACACGGTAAATCAGTGGCTGTGTTTAGTATGGAAATGGCATCAATGCAATTGGTGATGCGCATGTTTTCTTCCATCGGACAGATTGATCAAACCCGCATTCGTACAGGCTCCATGGATGACATGGATTGGCCCAAGCTGACCTCTGCTATGAGCCTGCTGCATAAAAGCAAAATCTTTATTGACGACACGCCTGCATTGTCACCGACAGAATTGCGCGCTCGCGCCCGCAGGCTGAAGCGCGAACACGATATAGACATGATCGTTGTGGATTATTTGCAGCTGATGTCAGTGCCTGATTCCAAGGAAAATCGTGCTACCGAAATTGCTGAAATTTCACGCTCGCTGAAAACCATCGCAAAAGAACTGAATGTGCCTGTGATTGCATTATCGCAGCTGAATCGAGCGCTGGAACAGCGGCCAAATAAACGCCCGGTGATGGCGGATCTGCGTGAATCAGGTGCGATTGAGCAGGATGCGGATCTGATCGTATTTATCTATCGCGATGAGGTTTATAACCCCGAAACCAGTGAAAAGGGTAAGGCTGAAATTATCATCGGGAAACACAGAAATGGTTCAACCGGTACGGTGCATCTGGCGTTTCAGGGTCCGTGGTTACGGTTCGTTAACCTTGCACCGGAAAGCGCATACCAGGATCAACACTAGGGGCTAGTCTTCATTATCGGTGAGATCATATTTGCGCAGGTAGCCGCGCAATTGGTGATATGTCATTCCCAGAAACTCCGCCGTTTTCTTTTGATTAAAGCGGCATAGTTCTAAAGCGCCGTTTATCCGGTTGACTTCTTCGTCCTGGATGCTCTGTTTGAAATCGTATGGTTCTTCCGGCAATGCACTTGATGTTGATTGCCCGCTGCTTTTGGAATCCGGATTGTCGGTGACCGGGCGCCACGGCGATTTAAACGGATCAAACACGATACCGCTGATTGCTTGATCTTCATCCGGGTTGTTGTAAACGGCGCGTTCAACCACATTTTTCAGCTCGCGGATATTGCCCGGCCATGGATAGGAACAGAGGATGTTTTTGGCTTCCTCGTCAAAGCCGTTGAATTGACTCTTACCTAACTCTCCCGTCATCTTGACCGCGAAATGACCCGCCAGCGTCAGTATGTCTTCCGGTCGTTCACGCAGCGGTGGGAGGGTTATGACGTCAAAAGCCAGGCGGTCCAGTAAGTCGGCACGGAATTGACCTTTTTCAGCCAGTTCAGGCAGATCTTCGTTGGTGGCGCCGATTATTCGAACGCTGGTTTGGATTGTTTCGCTGCCGCCTACGCGCTCAAACTCTCCATATTCAATAACCCGCAGGATTTTCTCCTGCACACCGGATGAAGTGCTGGAGAGTTCGTCCAGAAACAGGCTGCCGTTGTTGGCCAGTTCAAACCTGCCGAGACGTCGTTTTGCAGCACCCGTAAAAGAACCTGCTTCATGCCCGAACAGCTCGGTTTCGAGCAGTGATTCAGCCAGTGCGGCGCAATTCATCTTGATGTACGGCGATTCCCAGCGGCCTGACAGGTAATGGATACGCGCAGCAATGAGTTCCTTGCCCGTTCCACGCTCGCCAATAACCAGCACCGGTCTGTTTAACGGCGCTACTCTGGATACGTGCTCAAGCACTTCCAGAAAAGCTGGCGATTCACCTATTAATTGTTGATCTTGCGGTTTACGCATTATCTGCTTTCCTGATCTGTTTGTAAGCCTGACCGGACACCATTGTAAGAAATATTCCAGAGGAATATACAGTATCTGAGTTCAGCTCGTGGCAAAATGGTGTTTTCGAATGACCTGAACGCAATACTCTGAACGCAAAACCCAGAGCGGAAAACCCAGAGCGGAAAACCCAGAGCGGAAAATATGGCGCTCGCCTATCCCGGGAATTTTAGTGAGTAAATCTAAAACATCGTTTTATTGCACTGCTTGTGGAAGCGATCTGTCCAAATGGGCGGGGCAGTGCCCTGATTGCAAGGCATGGAATACAGTTGAAGAGTTCCGGCAGGCTTCAGTTCCGGGCGGCGTGGTGCGCAAAACCGGTTATGCCGGTAGTACTGGTCAGCAGGTAACCCGGCTCGGTGATGTTTCGGACCAACACGTTGCCCGGGTCTGCGTCGGCATCAATGAGCTTGACCGCGTATTGGGTGGCGGCATCGTTCCCGGTTCGGTAGTTTTGATTGGTGGCGACCCTGGTATTGGCAAATCCACGCTCCTGCTACAAGTGCTGGCGGGATTGATGAGCAAACTGAAATGTTTATACGTCAGTGGCGAGGAATCGTTGCAACAAATTAATATGCGCGCCAAAAGGCTGGGCCTGGACGTCACTGATCTTGAGTGTCTGACAGAAACCAACGTCGAGCAGATTCTGGCAATTGCTGACAAGCAGAAGCCTGGACTGATGATTATTGATTCTATTCAAACGCTCTATTCTGACAGCGTGCAATCTGCGCCAGGTTCCGTCTCGCAAGTCAGAGATACTGCCGCTGGACTGGTTCGATATGCCAAGCAAATGAATTGTGCCGTTGTGCTGGTTGGCCACGTGACCAAAGATGGCGCATTGGCAGGGCCGCGCATTCTGGAGCATATGGTCGATGCCGTTTTGTATTTCCAGAGTGACGAAGGCAGTCGCTACCGCGTCATCCGGGCCTTCAAAAACCGCTTTGGTGCTGTTAATGAGCTGGGCGTTTTTGCCATGACCGGTTTGGGGCTCAAGGAAGTCGCCAATCCGTCCGCCATCTTTTTGTCCGGGCATGACAAGCCAGCTGCCGGCAGCGTGATAACAGTTAGCCGGGAAGGCACCAGACCATTGCTGCTGGAGTTGCAGGCGCTGGTGGATGAAAGTCATCTGGCGAACCCAAGACGCGTTACGATCGGGCTGGATCACAGTCGTTTATCCATGTTGCTGGCAGTGATGCATCGACATGCCGGCATCAGTCTGGGCGACCAGGATGTGTATGCCAACGTGGTTGGCGGTATGCGGATTACCGAAACCGGGTCAGACCTGCCGTTGATGTTGGCCATACTTTCCAGCTTCCGGGATCGCATTCTGTCCGATAAATTGGTTGTGTTCGGGGAGGTGGGATTGTCAGGCGAAGTCAGACCTGTTTACAACGGTGAAGATCGATTAAAAGAAGCTTTGGGGATGGGCTTTACCAGCGCGATTGTTCCCAAAGCCAATCAACCCAGAAAGCCGATCGCAGGGATGAAAGTAACTGCTGTCAGCAGTCTTGATGAGGCTATTGCAGCCGCATTTTAGATGTGGTGGATTAGATCGGGTGGATTAGGTGGGGTGGATTAGGTGGGGTGGATTAGGTGGGGCGGATAATTTTCAGGTCAGGCTGTCGTCTCAGTTATCCGTTCCCGGTTCAATCAGTACTTTATGAATAACGTTATCCCGCAGGTCGACGATGGTCATGTTGTGGCCATCGATTTGCAGCGAGCATTTGCCTTGCGGGATCATCTCCAACTCCTCGATTAACAAGCCACCCAGGGTATGGGCATCATCGTAAGGCAGGCTCCAGCCCAGATGCCGGTTCAACGCACGCACGCTGGTTGAACCATCCACGAGGTAGGTGCCATCATCCAGGCGTCGCATGGTCCGTGACCTGCCGCGCCCTTCAGGCGTGTATTCGCCTACAATCTCTTCCAGTATGTCATCCAATGTGACCAGCCCCTGAATGTCACCGTATTCATCCACCACCAACGCCATGCGTCGCTCCTTAGTTTGGAACTCCAACAATTGTTTGGTCAGGGATGTGCCTTCAGGAACAAAATAGGGGCGTCGAACAGAGCGCTCCAGATCGGCGTAGTTAAGCCCGCCCAAAGATAACTTGGAAATGACAGCACGTATATGCAGCAAGCCCACCACATTGTCGATGTTCTCCCGATAAACCGGCAGGCGCGTAAACACAGTTTGAGTAAGTTGATTGAGCGTGTCAGCCCATTCGTTATCCAGGTCAATACCTACGATTTCTCCTCGCGGCACCATCACATCTTCAACTGAGGCGTGCTCGAGATCGAGAATGTTGATCAGCATGCTTTGATGTTCGCCGGAAATATGACCACCCTCAGAGAGCAGCGTGCGTAACTCTTCACGGTTGAGTCGTTCCAGTGCTTCCACGTCGGTTTTAACGCCGAATGGTTTGAGCAGAAGATTGGCCAATCCATTAACCAGCCATACCACCGGGTTCAGAAACTTCAGCAGAATAACCAGAACATAGGAGGCGGGAAAGGCGATTCTTTCCGGGTGCAATGCGGCCACAGTCTTCGGCGCAACTTCAGCAAAAATAAGTACTACTACTGTCATCACCAGTGTTGAAATCCAGATGCCGCTGACGCCGAAGGTGCGTATGGCAATAACGGTGGCAATCGAGGCCGCCAGAATATTGACCATATTGTTGCCCAGCAATATCAAGCCGATCAGGCGGTCAGGCCTGTTCAACAATTTCTGCGCCAGGCGCGCACCCCGATGGCCGTTATTAGCCAGGTGCTTTAATCGATAACGGTTTATGGCCATCAAGCCTGTTTCAGAACTGGAAAAGAAAGCCGACAGAAAGATCAATACGACCAGAACTGAATAAAGTGTTGTTAAAGAAATGTCGTCCAAAGTCTGTTGCCTTAAGTGTGCCAGCTGCGCTGCAGAACGAATTCCAGGATAAATTTGCTGCCAAAATAAGAGAGCAGTAATAAGGCAATACCAATCAGCGTCATTCGGACTGCAACTTGTCCGCGCCAGCCGCGCTTCCAACGACCCCACAATAGTACCGCAAACACCAACCATGCAAAAATGGACAACAGTGTTTTATGAGCGAGGTGTTGTCCGAAAATATCGTTGACCCAGAGAAGGCCGGTACCTAACGAAAAGCTCAGAACAATGAAGCCGGCAGTTATCAGTAAAAACAACAAATGTTCCAATGTATCGAGAGCTGGCAAAGACTGCACCAGGCGGTTGAAACGGTGCTGCCTTAAGAGTCGATCAATAATTGCTATGAACAAGGCGTACACGCCTGCAATACTTAAAACGCCGAAAGCAACGATCGAGCTGATGATGTGCAGAGTCAAATCAACCGATCCCTGAGTGATGCCCAGGCTGGGCGCTTGCATAGTGCCCTCGGCAATCAAAACTAAAATCGCAAACGGCAATGTCACCATGCTGGCGTCGAAAATGTTGTTTCGGAATGGCAGGGTCAATAAAGGTAGCGCAACTGTTACCAATGCACACAGTGATAATACATTCAGCAGGCTTAACTGGGGGCTTGTTGCGCTCAGCCAGTGCTGAGATTGTGCCCAGCCATGCAATAACACGCCAATCAATGTGATAACTGCAGCCACGGTATGCTTGCGGCCGGCACCTTTGGCCACGCCGACATATAGCAATATCACGGCGGCCAGGTAGCAGGCAGCGGTGATTAGTAAAATCTTGTCATGCATGTTGTAAAATTCTGTGCCGTTTGACCATGGTCAGCCGTTATAATAACCGACTGCCGATTACTGGAGTACATAATGTTTGAAAGCCTGACGCAACGACTAAGCCAAAGCATGCAGAAACTGCGTGGTAAAGGCCGACTCACCGAAGATAACATCAAAGACACATTGCGCGAAGTGCGTATTGCCTTATTAGAGGCGGATGTGGCGTTGCCGGTAGTGCAGTCATTCATCTCCGATGTTAAAGAACGTGCCCAGGGCCAGGAGGTATTAAACAGCCTAAAGCCGGGTGAAGCGCTGGTCAAGATTGTTCACGACGAGCTCGTTAGCGTGATGGGTGAAGAAAACGAAGTCCTTGATCTTAAAGCCAGTCCGCCAGTAGTGGTTCTGGTTGCAGGCTTACAGGGCTCGGGTAAGACAACCACCACTGCCAAACTGGCCAAGCTGCTTAAAGAAAAATCCAAAAAGAAAGTGATGGTAGTGAGTTGTGACGTCTATCGTCCAGCAGCGATCGATCAGTTGGAAACACTGGCCAGGCAGGTAGATGTATCGTTTTTCCCATCATCTGCCAATGACAACCCAATTGATATTGCGCAGCGTGCCATGGATGCAGCGCGCAAACAGTTTGTCGATGTATTAATTGTCGATACTGCCGGTCGCCTGCATGTAGATGCTCAAATGATGGCAGAGATCCGCCAGTTGCATGACACCGTTAAGCCACATGAAACACTGTTTGTGGTGGATTCCATGACCGGCCAGGACGCGGCAACTGCGGCGCAGGCATTTAATGAGGCATTGGAGTTAACCGGTGTCATCCTGACCAAAACCGATGGTGATGCCCGTGGCGGTGCTGCCTTGTCGGTTCGGCAGGTTACCGGCAAGCCGATCAAATTCGTCGGTACCGGCGAGAAGATAGATGAGTTACAGCCATTTCATCCCGAACGGATGGCCTCGCGAATTCTTGGCATGGGTGACGTTTTATCCCTGGTCGAAGATGTGCAGCGCCATGTGGATCAGGACAAAGCTGAAAAGCTGGCGAAAAAGATCAAACATGGAAAGGGCTTTGATCTGGCTGATTTTCATAGCCAGTTGGAACAAATGCAGAATATGGGTGGTGTGGGCAATCTGGTCGACAAGTTGCCCGGCATGGGCGATCTGCCTGAGCATGTTAAAAACCGGGTCAACGACAAACAGACTGCGCATATGATTGCCATTATTAATTCAATGACAAAGCAGGAGCGGCGTTTCCCTGATGTGATTCGTGGCTCTCGCAAGAAACGCATCGCCATGGGTTCTGGTACTCAGGTTCAGGACATCAATCGCATGCTCAAGCAGTTCGGGCAGATGCAAAAAATGATGAAAAAATTCGGCAAAGGTGGAATGAAAGGCATGATGCGCAAAATGGCAGGCCTGAAAAATCAGATGCCCCCAGGCGGATTTCGCTAGCAAGGAATAAGCGGATGGCAGGCACCAACAGGCGTGGCTTTTTAACGCAAAGTCTGGTGGCTGCCAGCGGATTGGGGCTGGGCTATTATGCCTGGTCCAACTTGACTCGTGCAGGTGCTGATCTTGCAGTTGATTCAAAGCTTGGAGCGCTACAGCCAGTTAACGATCTGACATCTGGCTTGCCCCTGTTGAAACTCCCCGAAGGCTATCGTTATAAAACAATAGCCTGGGCGGGCGAAAAGCTGAGCGATGGCAATATAAGTCCCGGCAATGCCGATGGTATGGGTGTTGTCAGCGATAAAAACGGCATTGTTACGTTGATCCGAAATCACGAATTGCGTGGCTCACACGGGGCAATCGGAAGTCAGGAAGCCGCCTGGGACAATACTGGCGGCGGCACAACTACGCTCCGATTTGACACCCGCACTGCAACGCTGGTCGATTCGCGTGTCAGTCTGGGTGGTACGCTCAACAATTGTGCTGGCGGTGTAACGCCCTGGGGAACATGGCTGTCCTGTGAGGAAAGCGTGTTTATTCCAAAATCCAGTCGAAATTGCAGCAATCAACGGCAAAGCCTGTGGCAATTGAGCAAGGCCTGCAAGCCGCATGGATATGTGTTTGAGGTGCCACCTGAAGGTGCTGTCGATCCGCAACCAATCGTGCAGATGGGGCAGTTCTATCATGAAGCGGCTGCTGTTGACCCTTTAACGGGTGCCGTTTATCTGACTGAAGATCACAGTCCATATGCAGGTTTTTACCGTTTCCTGCCTGATGTGCCTGGCCAATTACATGCCGGGGGACGTCTGCAAATGATGAAAGTGCTTGGACATGACGAAATTATTAGGGCGGTGGCAATTGACCTGCCGATGGCGTGCGAATGGGTAGACATTGCGAATCCGGACCAGGGCCATTCACCCGGCACTCATGATGCGGCTGGCGTGCTGTCTCAAGGCCTGGCTGCCGGGGCAACTGCTTTTGTCGGGCTCGAAGGCTGCGTTTATGATGAGAGAGTCATTTACTTCACTTCCAAATCCGGTGGTGATGCAAGGGCCGGACAGATATTCAAATTTGATATAGAAACACAAACAGTGGAAAAGATTTTTGAAGCTACGGACAAACACGCCTTTTCCGGCATGGACAATCTGATCATAAGTCCTCAGGGCTGTTTAATGGTGTGTGAAGATCGCGTTAGCTCGACGAAAGCCGGCCAGCACATCGCAGGTATTGATCCTGACGGGCATTTGTTCGCGTTCTGCCAGCTCAATTCCGGTCTCTATCAAAAGTATGCAGGCCATGACCTGGCTTCAACTGCCGCCCACAGCGAGTGGGCAGGCGCGTGTTTTTCGCGTGATGGGCAATGGATGTTTGCCAATATCTACAACCCTGGCGTGACAGTTGCGATTACCGGGCCCTGGGCTAAAGGGCCTGTTTAACAAAATAATCGCAAGCTGTTGTTTTCTTTTGCAGCAAACGCGGTTAAAATGTGCGGTTTAGTGGGATCGGGTCAGCAAAATGGTTTGGTAACATTAGTTTACTGGGTGGTTTGCTGGGACGGTTTCGGTCGCTCGCTTAATTCGGTTTGGCAGGTGCCAGTATGTGTTTGGGCATGTGTTCGGGCCAATGAGTTGGCAATAAGTAAGTTAAATTAAAAGGTTTTTAAGAATGGTAAAGATTCGACTTGCGCGCGGTGGCGCCAAAAAACGGCCTTTCTACCACATCGTAGTTGCGGATGCCCGCAACAAGCGTGATGGACGTCGCATTGAAAGAATTGGTTTCTTTAATCCGATGGCCAAGGGTAAGGAAGAGCGTCTGCGTTTAGACCTGGATCGTGTTGATTACTGGTCTGGTGTTGGCGCACAACAAAGCGAACGAGTACAGAACCTGGTTACACAGGCGCGTAGCGCTGCTGTAGCGGCCTGAATTGCTTGCTGACAACTATTTTCGTGACTCAGGTCGCGGAGATGCTGTCGTCAAGATCGGCCACAAGAGTTCGGGTACATGAGTTTGTTTGTATGAGTTCATTTGTATGAGTTCATTATTTATGAGTGGCGGGATATGAGTGCTGGCGAAGAAATTGCGCTGGGTTATATTTCCGCGGTCCACGGCGTCAAAGGATGGGTGAAAGTCCGTTCCTGGACCAGGCCGATGGAAGCCATACTCGATTACCAGCCCTGGTTGCTGGGAGAAGACAGAAAGCCGGTCAAGTTTATTGACGGGCGCAAACAAGGCAAGGGTCTGGCGGTGCAACTACCCGATATCGATGATCGTGAACAGGCCAGCTTGCTGGTCGGACTTGAGATTCATGTCCGCCGTGATCAAATGCCTGCAACTGCACCGGATGAGTACTATTGGTCTGATCTGGTCGGTTTGGAAGTTTACACATTGTCCGGCGAATTATTGGGCAAAGTGGATGAGTTAATGGAAACTGGCGCAAATGATGTATTGGTCATCAAAGGGAAACGCGAACACCTTGTTCCCTTTATCCATGGCGAGTTCATCAAGAACGTGAGTTTTGAGGATGGTCGAATTGATGTCGACTGGGATCCGGAGTTTTAGATACCAGCGCGCAAAGCAAGGGAACGGGCAAGTAGTATGCGCATAGACGCGATTACTTTGTTTCCAGAAGCCTTGCAGGGTTTGACAGACATGGGTGTTACCGGCCGCGCGATTCGCGATGGGCTGGTGGATCTTAAGTTCTGGAACCCGCGGGATTTCGCCAACGACCGTCACAATACGGTTGACGATCGACCTTATGGTGGTGGTCCCGGTATGGTGATGACCGTTGAGCCTTTGGGCTCGGCCATACGGGCAGCCAAGGAAGATCAAGCTGGCGAACATCAGGGCCAGGACAGTCAGGGCGCCGAAGTCTGCGTCAGTCTGATGAGCCCGCAAGGCCGCAAGCTGGATCAGGCGGGCGTTAAAGAATTGGTTGGCAGACCGGGTTTGATTCTGGTGTGCGGACGTTATGAAGGTATCGATGAACGGCTGGTTGAGTCGGATATTGATGAAGAATGGTCAATTGGTGACTATGTATTAAGCGGCGGTGAATTGGCCGCGGCAGTCATCATTGATTCGGTCACCCGCTTTATTCCGGGTGTGCTCGGCGACGAGCAGTCAGCCGAACAGGATTCATTTGTGGATGGCTTGCTGGATCATCCACATTATTCCCGGCCAGAGGTGGCAGGGGGCAAAGCGGTTCCGGAGGTGTTGTTGTCCGGTAATCACGAAGCAATACGCCGTTGGCGCAGGAAGCAAGCGCTTGGACGGACCTGGCAGCGACGGCCAGACCTGCTGGAAAGCAAGGTACTGGACAAAGAGGCAAAGTTACTTTTAGAAGAATTTTGTCATGAATTGGACATTGAAAACTAGAGCCCTAAAGGCGCTATCGTGGAAAGGACAGAGAGATGAATATCATTGAGCAAATCAACGCGGAACAAGCCACGCGTGAATTACCGGAATTTAGCCCTGGCGACACGATTGTCGTTAACGTAAAAGTAAAAGAAGGTACACGTGAGCGCGTACAGGCATTCGAAGGCATTGTTATCGCCAAGAAAACCCGCGGTCTTAATTCTGCCTTCACCGTTCGTAAAATATCTCACGGCACCGGTGTTGAGCGTGTTTTTCAAACGCACAGCCCGCTGATCGATTCTGTATTGGTTAAGCGTCGTGGTGCTGTTCGCCGCGCCAAGCTTTACTATTTGCGCGGATTGGAAGGCAGAGCTGCCCGTATTAAAGAAAAGCTGGGTTAATCGAAACTTGTAATCCAAACTTGAAATCCAAACTTGTAAGGCAAACCCGCCTTACTTTAAAGAAGCCCGCATCGCGGGCTTTTTTTTGACTTGAAACTTTGTCCGCTGACCCAACTTTAAGCAGCAGCAATCTACTTTATTGAACCCATTTATACAGGTGCCCCAATGAGCGAGACTATTAAGAACGAAAAGCAGGCCGAAAAACAGGCCGAAAAGCATGAATTCCAGGCGGAGGTACGCGAAGTACTCAACCTGATGATTCATTCCTTGTATTCCAACCGTGAAATATTCCTGCGCGAGTTGATTTCCAATTCATCTGATGCATGCGACAAGCTGCGCTTTAAAGCGCTTTCCAATGCCGACTTGATGGGTGGCGACGCTGAGCTGCGAATCCAGATAGAAACGGATGACGAAGCTGGCACAGTGACTATCCGTGACAATGGTATTGGCATGACCCGTGATGAAGTTGTTGAGAATATCGGCACCATCGCGCGTTCCGGCACCAGGAAATTCATGGAAAGCATGGCTGCCGACAAAGACAAGAAAGCTAAGGACAAGAAAGCTAAGGACCAGAAAGGTAAAGACCAGAAAGGTAAAAATGGGAACAAAAAAGACAAGGGTACTGACGCGTCAAATTTAATTGGCCAGTTCGGGGTCGGTTTTTACTCTTCTTTTATCGTAGCCGACAATGTCACATTACGCACGCGCGCCGCTGGCAGTGATGCCGCCCAAGGCGTTCAATGGGAATCAGATGGTGCTGGTGAATACACACTTGCCCAGATAGAGCTGCCTTCACAGGGTACTGAAATTGTTTTGCATCTGCGTGAAGATGCCAAAGAATTTGCTTCCTCCTGGAAGGTTCGTTCGCTGGTACAAAAATACTCCGATCACATCGGTTTCCCCATTTACATGCAAAAAGCCCCACCTGCACCAGAAGAAGGTGAGGAAGAGGCAGTTGCTACAGAACCTGAATGGGAAGCTGTTAACCAGTCATCTGCGCTGTGGACCCTGCAGAAATCTGAAATCAGCAGTGAAGATTATCAGTCGTTCTACAAGCACATCAGTCACGATTTTGAAGATCCTTTGGCCTGGACGCACAATCGGGTAGAAGGTAGCCAGAACTACACCTCATTGCTGTATATTCCGTCCAAAGCGCCTTATGACATGATGATGCAACGCGATGAGCGTCAGGGCTTGCGTCTATATGTACATCGTGTGTTTATCATGGATGCCGCTGAACAGTTGCTGCCGCAATATCTGCGTTTTATGCGCGGGGTTATTGATTCTGATGACCTGCCATTGAATGTGTCGCGAGAACTGCTGCAAGAAAATGAGCTGGTCAGCAAGATCCGCTCTGCAGTGGTTCGTCGCAGTCTGGATTTGCTTGAGCGTATGGCCGACAAGGAACAGGAAAAATACAACCAGTTCTGGGATCAGTTCGGTCAGGCTTTGAAAGAAGGCCTGGTTGAAGACATGGGTAATAGCGGCAAGATCGCCAAATTGCTGCGTTTCTCTTCAACTGGAGATGCTGCCAAAGAACAGCGTGTGACTTTGGAAGATTATGTTTCCCGGATGAAAGAAGACCAAGAAGAAATCTGGTATGTCACAGCTGAGAATCGCAAAGCTGCTGAAAACTCTCCGCACCTGGAAATTTTCCGCAAAAACGGAATCGAAGTGCTGTTGATGTCCGATCGTGTTGATGAATGGGCGATGGGCTACTTCAACGAGTTTGAAGGCAAGAAAATGCGTTCAATCGCCAAGGGCGATGTTGATTTCAGTGACAAGAAAGACGACAAGGATGGCGAAGACAAGAAGGATGAGCCAAAAGATCCTATGCTGGAGCGCCTGAGTGCGGTACTGGCAGCAGATGTTTCTGAAGTTCGTGCCAGTCACCGTCTGGTCGATTCTGCCTCTTGTCTGGTATTGAACGAACAGGAAATGGCGTTGCACTTGCGTCGTATGCTCGAGCAGGCTGGGCAGGAAATGCCTGACAGCAAGCCGTCGTTGGAAGTGAATATGGAACATCCATTGTTGAAAAAGCTGGTGGATATGGAATCTGACGACGACTTTGGTGAATGGGCGCACCTGTTGTATGAACAAGCTTTGTTATCAGAAGGTGGTCAGTTGGAAGACCCTGCGGCTTTTGTTCAGCGCATGAATCGATTGATGATGCACACTGCTTAATGGATGAACCGGTAAGAATCGATAAATGGCTGTGGGCAGCGCGGCTGTTCAAAACCCGTTCCGTCGCTCGCGAGGCCATCAGCGGCGGTAAAGTACATCTCAATAGCCAACGGGTTAAGCCGGGCAGGGCACTTAATGTCGGAGATCAGTTGAGTGTTCAGCGCGGACAAGATGAATACCTGTTAGAGGTATTGGATCTGTCCAGTCGACGAGGTCCAGCTCCTGTGGCACAAGCCCTGTATCAAGAATCTGAAGAAAGTAGGGTGAAGCGTGAGAAGCTGGCTGAGCAACGCAAGATGGAGCGCGAAGAGCACGCTGGTCGTGAACGGCGCCCGGATAAGCGGCAACGGCGTAAGCTGGTGCGTTTTAAAGACAATATGGAATAAGTTTTATTGCGTTGCCTCATAGCAAATGATAAAGGATATTCTTAAGGTCCTGAGATTCAGATTGGAGGAGATGTGCCTGGCTCTTTGGGGGTGCACTTAAATTCGGACGGGTAGTGCTTTTTGACATTAAACCTAAACAAAGTTATAGTTCTGGGTATACGGAATGTCTCCGTACAGTATCATAGGAAAACACCATGACAACTACCCGTTTCGACATGCGGCTTGATGCAGAAGTGAAAGCGAAAGCTGAGAAGGCGTCAGCGTTGTTGGGCATGAAGAGCCTCAAAGAATATGTTGTTCAACTTATGGATGAAAATGCCACTCAGGTTATCGCCGAGCATGAAAGCATGACGTTTGAAAATGATATTTTCGATCGCTTTATAATTGCGTATGAAGAAGCTGTTAAGCCAAATCGAGCCTTGATAGACGCTGCAAATTTCACCAGAGAGCAAGCCATTAAGTGAGGTGGTCCGAGCAGTTTGTAGAGCTTGACAAGAAGGTCCACAATCGAAGTTCATTCGACTGCGGTGAGCAAGAACTTAACATTTTTATACAAACCCAGGCCGCTAAACACATGGCGGCTGGAATTAGTAAAACATTGGTTCTTCCCGCCGTTGACGCTCTGTCAAATGGCATGTTTCCAATCTGTTCTTTCTACACCATCACACCGACCTCGATTGAACGGAAAACTCTGCCTAAGGCTCTTTCCAAAAAGCTACCGCATTATCCAGTACCTGCATTTTTGTTGGCTCAACTTGCAGTGGATGTTGCATGCCACAAACGGGGACTGGGAAAGATCACTTTAATAAAAGCACTTGAGAAGCTGTGGGGGATCACCTCTCAGATGAACGCCTACGTAGTTATTGTTGATTGCTTAAACGATGATGCCAGACAGTTCTACGAAAAGTACGGATTTGAGATGTTGTCTCATCAAAATGGGAAAGATCGATTGTTTATTCGCATGAAAACGATCGGTGGACTGTTTGGATAGTCCCCCTCAATGAGGAGGCCACTTTTTTTACGCTCACAGGATCACTTCACGTCATCAGAACTTACCAACCCAATACAAGATTATGCAAGACAAGCTGTATAGTTATGGCGTGGCCAGAGCGTAGTAAGGATCAGCTCTTCAGCAGTGCTTTTAGTTTGTAAAGCAACTCCAGCGCGGCTCTGGGAGTTAACTCATCCGGTTCAATTTCTTCAAGCATTTCTGCTACCGGGTTATTTTCTTCAAGTTCAGGTTCCGGTTCAGAATAAGTCGTGAATAAACCCAGCTGTGGACTTTCATCATTGCCTTTTTCGAGTTTGGAAAGCTGATAGCGCGCCTGTTTGAGCACATTCTTCGGAATGCCAGCCAATGCAGCCACTTGCAGGCCATAGCTTTGACTGGCCGGGCCATCTTCCACCGAGTGTAGAAACACAATTTTGTCACCGTGCTCTACGGCCTTTAGGTGAACATTCTGTACGCCTTCCAACTGCTCAGGCAAATGGGTCAGCTCAAAATAGTGAGTCGCAAACAGGCAGTAAGCCTTCACCTGACGCGCCAGATTTTCAGCGACCGCCCAGGCCAATGCCAGGCCGTCATAGGTGCTGGTGCCGCGTCCAATTTCATCCATCAACACCAGTGAATTCTGGCTGGCGCTATGCAGGATATTGGCGGTCTCGGTCATCTCAACCATAAAAGTCGAGCGACCCCGGCTGAGATCATCACCCGCGCCAATGCGGGTAAAAATGCGGTCAATCGGCCCGATTTCAGCGCGTGTTGCTGGAACCCAGCTACCGCAGTAGGCCAACAGACATATCAATGCCGTCTGGCGCATGTAGGTGGATTTACCACCCATGTTGGGGCCGGTAATGATGAGCATCCGGCGTTTGGGGCTCAGCCGGGTATCGTTGGGTGTAAACGGGTCTGATTGCACCTGCTCGACCACCGGGTGACGCCCGCCCTGAATATTAATACCGGGTTCGGCTGTAAGGTCCGGGCAACAGAAATCCAATGTAATGGCGCGCTCGGTAAATGCGCATAAAACATCCAGTCTGGCGATGGTCCTTGAAACTTTCTGCATCGGTAGTAATTGCGCCTGCAAGGTGTCCACGATTTGTTCGTAACAGAAAAGTTCTCTGCTCTGGGCACGGTCGCGGGAGGACAAGACCTGATCCTCAAAGGTTTTCAGTTCCTCAGTGATATAGCGTTCGGCGGCCTTTAGCGTTTGACGACGTTTGTAGTGCAAAGGCACTTTATCGGTGTGCGCGTGAGTGACTTCAATAAAGTAGCCGTGCACCCGGTTGTAGCCGACTTTCAGGCCGGCAATACCCGATTCCTCACGTTGCTTCTGCTCATATTGTGTGAGGAAGTCGTCGGCCGTTTCCGACAGGTTACGCAAGTCGTCGAGCTCCTGATCGTAGCCGGTCGCTATTACACCGCCATTGCGGATCAGTACGGGTGGTTCCTCGACCACTGCTGATTTCAGCAATTCATACACATCCGCTAAGCAATCAATATCCTGACCGGTAGACTGGAGCGATTCACGCGAACACGATTCAAGACTCTGCTTGATCTCCGGCAGGGCACCGAGTGCCTGCCTTAACGTTGTCAGGTCGCGTGGTCTGGCCGAGCCCAGTGCCACACGGGCCAGAATTCTTTCCACATCGCCAATCGCACGAAACCCGTCCCTTAGCGGCTCGTACAATCGTGTGTCGATCAATGCACCAATGCTGTGATGTCGTTTTTGCAAGCGCTCGCGATCCCGGATGGGTTCCGAAATCCAACGCCTGAGCAAGCGTCCGCCCATCGGTGTAACGGTGGAATCCATGATGCTGGCGACGGTATGTTCATCACGGCCGTCCGGGTGCTGCAGTAATTCGAGGTTTCTCCTAGTCACCGCATCCAGGTGCAGGTGGCTTTGTGGGTTTTCCATCTGAATGCCACGCAAATGGGGCAGGGCGGTGCGCTGGGTTTCCTGCGCATATTGCAGTAGCGCGCCGGCCGCTGCGATGGCTGCAGGTTCATCTTCCAGATCAAAGCTGCGCAGGTCCTTGGTGCCGAACTGTTCGGTTAGAAGCCGATAGCAGGATTCAGCTTCAAAATGCCATGGTGGGCGCTTTTTCAAGCCGGGCTGGCGGGTAAGCGTGTCTGCCCAAGCAGCGTCCTCGGAAACCAACAGCTCTGTTGGCAACAAACGTTCCAGCTGAGTTTCAAGCTCCGCCTGTGAGGCCAGCAGGCGGGTTAGAAAACGACCGGAGGACAAGTCCATCCAGGCCAAAGCCCGGCCCTTGCCAATCTGTGCGGTCGCTGCCAGCAAATTATCCTGCTGGCCCGACATTAATGCTTCATCGGTTACTGTGCCGGGCGTGACGATTCTGACAACTTTACGCTCGACCAGCCCTTTGCCTGCAGTTACCTCGCCTACTTGCTCACAAATCGCAGCGGATTCGCCTTTCCTCAGCAATTTAACCAGGTACCCGTCTAATGCATGATAAGGAATACCGGCCATCGGAATCGGTGCCCCGGCGGACATTCCACGCGTGGTCGTTGTGATATCCAGTAACTTGGCAGCGCGGCGGGCATCATCGTAGAACACCTCGTAAAAGTCGCCCATCCGGAACATCAACAGGATATCGGGATACTCGGCTTTGATGCGCAGATATTGCTGCATCAGGGGCGTATGGTCAGAGTACTTGGAAGCGGCTGGTGATGACATCGGGGAAAGTGTACCGTAGGAAGTAGCGGGTGACTATATCGTGCTTGTCCGGGTTTGAAAATCGTTACGTAATGTCCGAACGGATGGGGCCGAACGGATAGAGTCTGGTTATGTCGGGATTTAAAGTGAAAGTTGATGGCCTGTTGACTGACATTGCCTCGTTATTGAGCGGACGCAAATGGCGCATGGCAACGACCGAATCATGCACGGGTGGCTGGATCGCGAAGTGCTGTACCGACGTAGTGGGCAGCTCTGCCTGGTTTGACCGGGCCTATATTGTTTACAGCTACGCGGCAAAAGAGCAGATGCTGGGTGTGTCGCATGCTGACTTGCTGAAATATGGCGCGGCCAGCAATGAAATCGCCTGCCAGATGGCGAGCGAGGCAAAGCAGCACTCGAATGTTGCCGTCACGGTATCCGCGACCGGTATTACAGGTCCGGGTGGTGGTATGCCGGAGCTTGACAACGCCTATTCAGGTAGGTGTCTTTTTTATATTCCACTGAACCCCAGTATTTGCTTCAGTTATGGATAGAGCACACTTAACTCACACGAGTACCGAGCACAAATATTTAGATTTTGTGAATTCCTCAATTTTCCTCTATTCTCTCACTACACAACTGGCCGAGGCGAAGCATGACTGCTGAAATTTTAACCTTAAAAGAAGTCGCAGAATATCTAAAGCTGGCAGAAAAAACGGCTTACCGTCTTGCGGCTGAGGGTAAGTTGCCAGGCTTCAAGGTGGGTGGTAGTTGGCGTTTTAGAAAATTCGATATTGAAGAATGGATTAGTCAGCAAAGTAGAAGCAACAAGGCTTAAAGCAGATAGGGGATTGCATTTCAGGTGCTACTAGATAACAAAAATAATGGGCATGTTGGCAACGAGCTGAGTAAAAACCTCATAGCTGGATCAAAGCTGTCCATTCTTTCAAAGCTTTTTTCCATTTATGGGTATGCCGTTCTTAGAAAAGAACTAAATGATCTACCAGAAATCCGGTTTTTGCTGTCTGAATGGGGTGACTTCCACCTGCAATCGTTAATTGGCTCCGAATCGACACGAGGATTAATAAACAAACTGGATCAGAAGCGCCTCGCGCATGATTGTGCGGCCTGGCTATCTGAAAAAGTCGAAGCAAGAGCACTGATTGGTCAGGGCCGAATTAGTCAAAACCTTTTTCATGTCGAGAACAGGGAACAATGTTCTTTTGCCATTCAAGGGAGTTCTGATTTCACGGCAACCGGATTAGGTCAAGTAAAGTCTGACATCTATCTTATGAACATGGGGGTATCAGATGATGAAGGAACAGGCCAACTACTAGATTGGTTCAACAATATTTGGTCGGACGGCAATGCCGTTCAAGACATTAAGGATGACCTAACCAAGAAACTTAAGTATATAGCCGCCGATCAACCAGGCGAATTCATCTATTTCCTAACTTTGTACAACATCTTCAAAGATTTGATCGAAGACATCGATGAAGAAAGTATTATTAAAAGCAAGACAGGCTTTAAGGAAACGCTTGTTTGGAACAAGCTCTACAAGTTTCAAAAAGATGGTGTTCTAGGGTCGATCGATAAGCTTGAAAAGCACAACGGCTGCATTATTGCAGATAGTGTTGGCCTTGGAAAAACCTTCGAGGCTCTTGCAGTAATTAAATATTATGAGCTTCGTAACGACAGGGTTTTGGTCCTTTGTCCTAAAAAGCTCAGAGATAACTGGACCGTTTACACAATTAACGACAAACGCAACCTGCTTGCAGATGATCGTTTCAACTACGATGTTCTAAACCACACTGATCTAAGCCGCATTAATGGTCTATCTGGGGAGATCAATTTAGCAACGCTGAATTGGGGAAACTACGATCTTATTGTCATTGACGAGTCGCATAATTTTCGCAACAACAACCCTAGTAAAGACACAAAAACCCGCTATCGTCGATTAATGGAAGATATCGTTCAATCTGGTGTAAAAACCAAGGTTCTGATGCTTTCGGCCACGCCAGTAAATAACCGAATGAATGACCTCAAGAACCAAGTGGCGTTCATTACGGAAGCTAAAGATGATGCATTCATTGATATCGGGATCAAGAGTATCGATAACACTCTAAGGATGGCCCAGAAACAGTTTAACCAGTGGGTTAAGAGGCCCGTTGATGAACGCACGGTTGCGACATTGCTTGACAGTATGAACTTTGGGTATTTCAAGCTTCTGGATATTGTGACAATTGCTCGATCGAGAAAGCATATAGAAAAATACTATGGCACTGCGGATATGGGAGAATTTCCGCAGAGACTTCCTCCAAAAAACATAAAGACAGATATTGATTCACTAGGGGATTATCCATTTCTAATTGAAGTGAATAGGGACATACGCCGCTTGCATTTGGCGGCATATTCACCCTTGAAATACGTAATTGCTGATAAAAGAGATGAGTACGATCGCCGTTACTCAATGGAGGTTGGAAAGGGCAAGGGGATTTTCAAACAAATTGACCGCGAAGAGAGTCTGCTTCACCTGATGCGTGTCAATCTTTTAAAGCGAATGGAAAGCTCAATAAACTCGTTCGCTCTCACTGTAGAGCGATTGTTAGTTCAGGTGGATGAGTTGTTGGAAAAAATTGAAAGCCATTCACGTGAGGAAATTGAAGAGCTAAGCATTGAGGAAGTAGAGATTGATTCTTTTGAGCTGTCTGACTTGATGGCTGGAAACAAGATCAAAGTCTTGATTCAAGACACTGATCAAGTTCGATGGAAACAGGATTTGAAAGAAGATAAGGCCCTTCTCGAAAAACTTTCAAAAGATGCCAGAAAGATCATTCCAAACCGCGATTCGAAACTTGAAGAGTTGAAGTTGGCCCTAAAGAATAAAATTGATAATCCAATCAATCCGGGCAACAAAAAGGCACTCATTTTCACAGCCTTTTCCGATACAGCATTTTATCTCTACGATCATATCTCAGAATGGGTGGAAAAAGAGTTGGGAGTTCACCTGGCTATAATCACAGGCGGTGGTGGCAATAAAACGACTCTGACCGGTGTCGGTAGTGAATTTAATAACATTCTCACGGCATTCTCACCAGTTTCGAAGGAAAGAAATAAAATAGATCCAGAAGCAAGTTCTGAAATTGATATCCTCATTGCAACAGACTGCATAAGCGAAGGTCAAAACCTACAAGATTGTGACACCCTCATAAACTATGACATTCACTGGAATCCGGTAAGGATTATTCAACGTTTCGGGCGAGTCGATCGACTAGGTTCCAAAAACACACAGATTCAACTTATCAATTTCTGGCCCAATCTTGAGCTTGATGAATATATCAATCTGGAGGCCAGAGTATCTGGCCGTATGGTACTTCTGGATATATCTGCGACAGGTGAAGAAAACGTTATAGAAGAAAGCAGTCAAGAAATGAACGATCTGGAATATCGTCGAAGGCAGCTACAACAACTGCAAACAGCCGTTGTCGATCTCGAAGACATGGCCGGTGGTGTATCAATCACAGATTTGACTTTGAGTGACTTCCGCATGGATTTATCCGATTACATGAAACAAAACATTCAAGCGCTTGACGCCGCGCCAGACGGATTTTACGGAGCAGTAACACTGGATAATGAATTAGAGCAAGAAGGCTTGAAGCCCGGGGTGATCTTCTGTTTGAGGAATGTAAAAAGTGACAATCATGAGGTACTGGTTGACGAGAATTACCCACTCGCGCCTTACTTCATGGTTTACGTGACAGATGATGCACACGTAGAGTTGAATTTTACTCAAAGCAAAAAAGTACTCGATCTCATGAAGAAGCAGGCGTTTCATTCAGATGAGTTGGACATGAATGCTATTAAACGGGTAAATGAGAAAACAAAAAACGGTGTTGATTTGGAGCACTATCAACACTTACTGGCTGTAGCGGTTGACAGCATAGCCGGCAAGAGCGAAGAAAAAGGTGTTCAAAGTCTATTTTCTAAAGGAGGAACGGTTCTTACGACGACCAGCAGTCAGGGCATAGAAGATTTTGCGGTTGTGACTTATCTCGTAATTACGGATCCAATAGAAAGTGAGGCCATGCAATGATCGAAATCTTCCTCGATCAACTTTCTGTCCCAAAATCTTGTGAACTTAATAAGTCCGTTTACAAGAAGTACTTTTTGCAGGACGGGATTCTCGACGCTACAGACAAAAAGACACTCAAAGAAGATGTGGGCAAAATACGATGGCTCTATACCCTCAAACCTTCGACCATAAATATCTCACCTTATATCGACGAAGAAAGAGACTACCCTGAAGTTGCAATCTTACATACGGAGTTATTGTCGCCTGGGCGTGTTAAAAGAATTGCATCTTTCATGCAACGATCTATTCCATACCCGCTCGTTTTGCTTTTTAGTCATAAGAATGCTCTATCATTCAGCTTGGCAGAGAAAAGAATAAATCAAGCGGATAAGGCGAAGTGGGTGGTTGAAGAGATTTATGACACGAAATGGATTGACCTCGAACAGCCGACAACTCAACAAGCAGATTTCCTCGCAGATTGCAAAATTACTAACTTTTCGTTTTCAAACTTTTTAGAATTCTATAGAAGTATTCAGGAGCGCGTTTTAGCTCTTAATTGCGCAGCTTACACCGGAGCGTATGAACTAAACAATCCAGGAACAAAACGTGAAGCTGATGTTGACCGAAGTTCAATTAGATCAAATCTTTTGAAAGAGCTTGAAAAGCTCAATTCGGTCAAATTGGAAATAGCAAACCAGCTTAATAAAGAAAAACAAATGGGTAAGCAGGTTGAGTTAAATACTAAAATCAAGCAGATCAATGATCAAATCGAACGAACTAAAGGGAATATGTAAGAGGCCAGTATGGAAAGTAAAAACACAATGAAAAATGTCACTTTAGAAGAGGGCGAAAGCCTAAATATTGTGAATGAAAATCTAGACGCGCTGAAAATTATCTTTCCCGAGGCATTCACCGAAGGATTTGTTAATTTTGACACGTTGCGGCAATTGCTAGGAGATGAGGTTGATGAGGGAGATGAAAAGTACGGCCTTAATTGGCACGGGAAAAAGAAGGCCCGACAGATTTCCCTAACACCTTCAACTGGTACGCTGCGACCCTGCCCCGAAGAAAGCACCAACTGGGATACGACACAAAACTTATTCATCGAGGGCGATAATCTGGAGGTCTTGAAGCTCTTGCAAAAGAGCTATGCCGGAAAGATAAAGATGATTTATATCGATCCACCTTATAACACTGGAAAGGAATTCATTTACCCAGACCATTTTCAGGATAATCTTGAAACCTATCTGAGATACACCGGGCAAAAGGATAACGAAGGATTTAAGATGAGCTCAAACGTTGAAAGCTCTGGACGTTTCCATACAACCTGGCTAAATATGCTGTATCCGCGTCTAAAGCTTGCTCGAAACCTGCTTAAATCCAACGGTGTAGTGTTCATCTCTATCGACGATAACGAAGTAGGTAATCTGCGGTCAATCAGTGATGAGATATTTGGGTCAGATAATTTCGTAGGTGTATTCGTAATAAACTCAACGCCGAATGCCAGAGACTATGGCCATATTGGAAAAATGCATGAATATGCGCTCATGTATGTAAGAGATGCGATTGAGGCAAAGACATACCAGATACCAGAACAAAATAAGAAATTTAAGTATAGCGATGCTAACGGAGATTTTAATATACACCCTCTTTACAATAGCAACGTAGCCTTCAACAAAGGCAATAGACCGAACCTTTTTTACCCATTCTATATCGACCCAGATTCGATAGTTGACGATTATTTTCTAAGCATTTGCTTAGAAAAGTCTGAAAACTCTATTGAAGTCTATCCTCCTTTATCACAAAAAGAAGGAGTTCAGTTTGTATGGCGATGGGGGAAAGAAAAGGCGAAGGATGGGCTTGATAAAGAGATTGTGGGCTATAAGATGGGAAATGGAGAATTCCGTATCGTTCAGAAGATGCGCCATTCTTCTAAGATAATTCGTTCACTATTGTCAGACAAGATGTACTCAACTCGAAGGGGTACTGCGGAAGTCGAAAAGCTTTTTGGCAAGAAGATCTTTTCCTTCCCAAAACCACGAGCCTTGCTCGATAAATTTCTTGTTGCAGGCTCAACAGACGGAGACGTTGTCCTTGATCTTTTTGCGGGCTCGTGTTCTACGGCAGACGCTTTATTTCATAGAAACGCTTCTGACGGGCATAACCGTCAGTTCATAATGGTTCAACTTCCGGAATCTACTGAAGAGTATCCCGAAGCAAGCAAGGCGGGCTTTAAATCGATTGCAGACATCGGAAAGGAACGCATGCGGCTCGCTGCAAAAAAGGTTAAAAAAGAGTTTCCTGATTGCGATTCTGATTTTGGCTTCAAAGTGTTCAAACTCGACAGTAGCAACATTCGCGCTTGGAACCCAGAAAGTGATGATCTTGAGAAAACACTTCTGGATCATACGGAACATCTAGTCGAAGGTCGAAGCGAAGAGGATGTTCTCTATGAATTGCTCCTGAAGCGTGGCGTTAATCTGACCGTTCCCATTGAGCAAAAGGAAATCGGAGGGAAATCTGTTTACAGCATCGGTTTTGGCGTGTTGTTTGCTTGCCTTAACGTAACTATCAACCTTGATGAAGTGGAAAGCCTTGCCAAGGGCATTCTTGATTGGCACAAAGAATTGAAACCAGCCAGTGACACCCAAATAGTTTTTCGCGACAGTGCCTTTGCCGATGATATAGCTAAAACTAACATGACGGCAATTCTAGAGCAGAACGGTATTACTCATGTACGCAGTCTGTAGGTGGGGGTAATGCAATGAAGCTACATTTTGAAGACAACCTCGATTACCAACATGCTGCTATAGAGTCTATCGCTGATCTGTTCAAAGGGCAGGATATTTGCCGAACAGAGTTCACTGTCACCTACCAGCCGGAGCAAAGTGCACAGGCCACTCTCGGTATTGCTGAAAGTGAATTAGGGATCGGCAATCGCCTCCAGCTTCTGGATGATGAAATTCTGGAGAACATGCAGGAGATTCAGTTACGAAATGGACTGCGCCCGTCAGAATCTCTTGCCAGTGGTGATTTTACCGTCGAAATGGAGACTGGAACCGGTAAAACGTACGTTTATCTACGAACAATTTTTGAGCTGAATAAACGCTATGGCTTCACCAAGTTTATGATCGTCGTGCCTTCCGTGGCAATCAAGGAGGGTACTTATAAGACACTCCAAATCACCCGAGAGCATTTTGAAAATTTGTACCCAATAGCGAAGGGGTACGAATATTTCCTTTACGATTCCAGCAAGCTGGGCCAGGTGCGGAATTTTGCAACAAGCCCAAATATCCAAATCATGGTAGTCACAGTTGGTGCGATTAATAAAAAGGATGTGAACAACCTTTATAAAGATAGCGAAAAGACTGGCGGTGAAAAGCCTATTGACCTCGTGCGCGCAACAAACCCGATCATTATTGTTGACGAACCGCAGAGTGTTGATGGCGGTCTGAGCGGGAAAGGCAAAGAAGCGCTTGATGCAATGAATCCACTCTGCACTATGCGCTATTCTGCAACCCACGTGGATAAGCACCATATGCTTTATCGACTTGATGCCGTAGACGCGTACGAGCGTGGGCTGGTCAAACAGATTGAAGTGGCAGCTCTGGAGGTAGAGGGCGGCCATAACAAGCCATATGTGAAGCTGCTCGAAACCAAGAATGTGCGTGGTTCCATTAGTGCCAAAGTGGAGCTGGATGTTCAGCAGGGCAGTAATGTTCGCCGAAATGTTGTGACGGTAGAAGATGGTGACGATCTGGAGCAAGAAACTGGGCGGGCCGTGTACGGTGATGTACGGATCGGTACGATAACGGTGGGAACTGGTAATCAGTCTATGGAGGTCCAGGAAGCGGGGGCTGAATATATTTTAAGTCCGGGAGAAGAGGTTGGTGGAGTCAATCCAGACGACCTGAAGCGCCTGATGATCCGTCGCACAATCAAAGAACACCTAGATAAAGAAATGCGTTTTGCTGCCCAGAAACGAGAGGTCAAAGTGCTGAGCTTGTTCTTCATCGATAGCGTTGAACATTACCGCCAGTATGATGAAGACAGGAATATCGTAAAGGGAAAATATGCCCTTATGTTTGAAGAGGAATATCGTAAGTTGGCGAAGCTGCCTGATTATCAGCAATTGTTTGAGAAGATCGACCTTGATACTGACGCTGATGAGGTTCACAACGGCTATTTCTCAATCGATAAGAAAGGTGGCTGGACAGAAACCGCAGAGAATAACCAAGGCAACCGTGACAATGCCGAGCGTGCCTATAACCTGATCATGAAGGAGAAGGAAAAGTTACTTAGTTTTGACTCAAAACTGAAATTCATCTTCTCCCATTCTGCACTGAAAGAAGGGTGGGACAATCCAAACATCTTCCAGATTTGCACGCTCAGGGACATGGGTAGTGAGCTAGAACGACGGCAGACCATTGGGCGAGGCTTGCGGTTATGTGTGAATCAAGAAGGTGAGCGTCTTCGGGGTTTTGATATTAACACTCTGACCGTAATTGCAACCGAGAGCTACGAGCGGTTTGCTGAGAACCTGCAGAAGGAAATTGAAAAGGACACGGGTATTCGGTTTGGTATCATCGAGAAGCATCAATTCGCTACGTTGCTTGTAACCGATGAAGACGGTGCTGCGGCGCCGTTAGGAGTTGAGAAATCCGAACTGGTCTGGGAATTCTTGAAAGATAACGAGTACATTGATGGCCGCGGTAAAGTACAAGACAGTCTGCGTATCGCATTGAAGCAAAGAACACTGAAGCTACCAGAGGGCTTCTCCGAACAAGAAGCCGGTATTAAGGAAATATTGCGCAAACTTGCCGGAAAACTCGATATCAAGAATGCTGATGAACGAGTAATTGTGCGAACAAGGGAAGCCATTCTGGAAAGCAGTGACTTCAAAGCGCTATGGGATCGTATAAAGCATAAAACTACCTACCGGGTAGAGTTCGACAATGCCAAGCTAATCAAAGATTGTGCGCAAGCAATTTTAGATGGTCCGCCTATCACAAAGACCCGGGCACAATTTCGAAAAGCGGATTTAGCTATTGGTAAGGGCGGCGTTGAAGCAACGGAAACCGCCACGTCCGGATTCACCGCGATTAATGAATCAGATATTGAATTACCAGACCTGATCACAGACTTACAGGATAAGACACAGCTTACCCGCCGTAGCATTGTTCAAATTCTTACTGAAAGTCGGCGTTTGAATGATTTCAAGAGAAACCCACAAGAGTTCATTGATTTAGCTACTGAAGCAATCAATCGCACTAAGCGCCTCGCACTGGTTGATGGCATTCGCTATCAACGAATAGGGGATGAGCATTACTACGCGCAAGAATTATTCCAGCAAGAAGAGCTTACCGGATATCTGAAAAATACACTTGAGACACAGAAATCGGTTTACCAGCATGTGGTTTATGACTCAGCCGGCGTCGAGAAAATATTTGCCGAAGACCTGGAAGCCAATGAAGCTGTGAAAGTCTACGCTAAGCTACCTGGCTGGTTCAAGATTCCGACACCACTAGGAACTTACAATCCGGATTGGGCAGTATTGGTTGAAAGTGACGGACAGGAAAAGCTCTATTTTGTTGTGGAAACCAAGGGTAGTACCTGGTGGGACGATTTACGGCACAAGGAAGGCGCCAAAATCAAATGTGGTGAGAAGCATTTTGCAGTGCTGGCAGTGGGCGAAGAGTCCGCCAAGTACATTAAGGCAACAGATGTCGATGGCATGATGCGTTATGCGGAGTAATAGCAGAAAATCCGAAACAGTCTTTGTGCATATTTCTGACGGAGGCTAAGAGAATTAGTTAGTTGTAGGGAATTCGCTCGTACTAATACGGCGGAAAGGGAATTAAATATAATGCACATAGCAAATATAGAGATAGAGAATTTTCGTCTTTTCGACAAGTTTTCACTAGGCCTTAATCCTGGTCTAAATGTCATTGTTGGTGAAAATAATTCTGGCAAGACGGCACTTGTTGATGCCATTCGCCTCACCCTTGATACGAATTCGGCTGAATGGACTCGAATTTCAGAAAATGATTTTCATACTGGCGCTGTTAGCTTTTCGATCAAACTGAAATTTGAAAATATAACTACCGATCAAGCTTATGTCTTTGTAGAACACCTAACGCATGAACAAGTTGAAGGTAACGGTAGAAAATCAGTTTTTTACGTTAACCTCAATGCGAACCTCACAGATAACCTGAGGCGTGGAAATCGTTTTATTAGAACTGAACTTAGGTCTGGAGCAAATGCAGAAGGCCCGGTTATCGAAAGAGAAATAAGGGAATACCTTTCAGCCACATATTTGAAACCTTTAAGGGATGCAGAAGCTGAGCTTTCAGCAGGACGTTCTTCCCGCCTAGCTCAAATCCTTTCATCATCCAAGAAGTTGAAGGAGGCTGCGAATATTGAAAAGCTGATTACAGACTTTATCCTGGCAAGTCAGGCAGCGAAAAACAATCCCGGTATCTCAGCTAGCCGGGGCTCCATCGAAGAGCACTTCCAAAACCTGACATTTGAAGATGATAAGGCAAAATACAAGATTGCCGTTCAAATCTTGGGCAGCAAGAATTTTTCACAAATGACCGAAACGGAGAAGGTTCGAGCATTTCAAGATATTCTCGAACGCCTGAGTCTAGCTCTTGAAGAAAAAACGCCACTGCAAGGGCTTGGGTATAACAACATTCTTTTCATGGCAACAGAGCTGATTCTGCTGGAACAAGAAGCTGGACAGTTTCCACTTCTGTTGATTGAAGAGCCAGAAGCACATCTTCATCCACAGCTTCAAATGAAGTTCTTAAAATTTATTCATCAAGAATATAGCGGTGGTAAGAGCCCAAGGCTACAAACAATACTTTCTACCCACAGTCCCAATCTCGCCTCGAAGTCGCCGTTGGATAATCTAATTGTGATGAAGGATGGTGCTGCATATCCGATGAGTAAAGGAGCGACAAAGCTTGATAAAGAGGACTATATTTTTCTTGAGAAGTTTTTAGACGTAACCAAGTCCAATCTATTTTTCGCCAAGGGTGTTTTAATTGTGGAGGGTGATGCGGAAAACATCTTACTTTCCACCGTAGCCGAGCTTTTAGGCCGTCCGTTCGAAAATTATGGCGTCAGCATTGTAAATGTTGGAAATACTGCCTATGCGCGATATGCCAAGATTTTCCTGCGGGCAGATATGGATGATAATCCTGATAAATGGCTTTCCGTACCGGTGGCTTGTCTCAGGGATTTGGATTTGTGGCCTCAAAAAGCTGAAAAGGGAGTGTCACCAGTTGGCTTCAAAGACCGTTTACAGCCAAACGGGCGCGGGCAAGGCGGTAACCTTGCAAATTGGGCAGACGTGACAAATAGTGCAGTGAAGACTGCACATCTTGAGGAGGTTGGTGGACAGAGAGTCAAAGTGCTGGTTTCTGAAGAATGGACGTTCGAGTACTGCCTTATCCGCTCCGGGCTAGCTTCCGAAGTCTACGAAGCGCTCAAACAAACACAGGAAGGTTTTGATGCGTTGCGCCAAGAGGCCGAAGAAAAAGCCATCCAACTATATGGACTTATTGAACAGAAAAGCGGAGCAAAAACGGATGTTGCGTACAGGCTTGCGACCATACTTTCGCGCGACTATGGAACTGTCGGCAAAAAGGAAGAGCTAAAGTACAAGTTGCCCCCATACGTTGTTGACGCAATAGAGCATGTAACAGGCCCTTGGCCGGATGATTTAGATACTGAACCAGAAGTTGAAAATACATTATCAGATGAGGCTATGGAAGAAGACGCGAATAGTGTAGTTGGTGTAGCTGAGTTGCCCCAATGATTGAGATCATAATTTCAGATGACGATATTGATGATCTGGTGAAAGAGCAAAATGTTCGGACAAAAGACGCAAGCAAGCACTGGTTATTTGATGAAGCAAGGCGACATGTCATTCAAACCTGGGATGATGTTCAGGCCTGCCCTGGGAGCGGGAAAACGACTCTCGTGGCTGCCAAGTTGCTCATTTTGGCCAAAAAATGGGAAGAGCCACACAGAGGAATCTGCGTCCTCACGCATACCAACGTCGCGCGCGATGAAATTGTTTCTAGACTCCATAATCATCCATCCGGCTTCAAGCTTACGTCCTATCCACATTTCATCGGGACGATACAAGAATTCGTAAATCGTTTCTTAGGACTACCTTACTGCCGATCTAATGATTTACCTGTTTCAAGAATAGATGATGACATTTGTGTCCAAGTGATAAAAAGAAATATCAGTTTTGGTACGAAAAGCTATCTAAAAAGAAAGTACGCCAGGTTAGATGAACTCAAGTTCAGATTTGAAAACGATGTTCTTCTGTTGACCATTCCGGGCTTTTCAAAAGAGTCAAAATCAGATTCCTATACGGAACTTGAAAATGCCAAAGGAATTCTAATTGATAATGGCCTTTTCTTTTTCTCTGAGATGTACTGCTTTGCAAAACTATTAGTTGGGGATAATCCCGATGTGTTGAGCATATTGAGTGAGCGATTCCCAATTGTTCTCATTGATGAAATGCAAGACACCCAAAAATCTCAAGACGCGCTTATAAACCAAATTTTTGCTAATGAAAGCGTATTCCTTCAGCGCCTCGGTGATCCCGATCAGGCCCTTTTCGATAATATTGGAGGTGATGAGCCGAATGAAAGCTATAACAACAAAGATGAGCTTTTCGAAATCAAGACATCACACCGGTTTGGACTTGATATTTGTGAAAAAATCATTGGGCTGAGCTACAAAAACCTGGACCAACTCTCGTCGTTGCGGGAGCCTAATCGTGGTGATTTCCAGCACACGGTATTTACATATGATGATGCTTCACAAGAGCGTGTACTAGAAGCTTTTGGTGCCCTTACTGCCGAGGCAAATCCTGAGGAAAGTTGGAGAACTGTAAAAGCAGTTGGAGGTGTTGACGGCGAAAGCGGACAAATACGAAAGTATTGGTCGAAATTTGACAAAACTAAATCGGCGGCCTCACCTAAGCCAAAGAAGCTAATTCACATACTTCATCTCTGTCAAGATATGACTCAGGGACACGTGTCTTCAAACTACGATTTGTTGGTTCAAGGTGTTCTTGATCTGCTTAGAAAATCTGGTGCAAAGACTCAGAATCATGATGGTGAGGATGTATATTTTTCCCGCCGTTCACTTATGGCATGGCTGAGAGATAAAGAGCAATACATTGAATTCAGAAAACTCCTTACCTCTTGGATGCTCGATACCGAAATAGATGCCTGTAGTTGGGAAGTCCATGTTGAAGCAGTGAAGTCCATTCTTGAATTGGATGACTTAAACAGCGATGCTGTTGACTATATGGACTATGAAACAGAGCATGAGGGGAATGGCGAAGATCAGACATCACCAACCAACAAATATGTATGCGCTAATGGACGGAATATCGAGTTAGGTACTATCCACTCGGTTAAGGGCGAAACACACGATGCAACTCTAATTTTGGAAACCAAGTTCAATAGATGGTTTGATGTTTTAGAAATGCTGCCATTTATGTTGGATACGACTAAGGGTCGTCCTGCCTTTACACCTAATTCAAGGACTAAGGATTCTACACTTGCTCAGTACATGCGAAAACTTTATGTTGCTGGAAGTAGGCCACACCACCTTTTGTGCATTGCCTTGCACGAAAACCACGTTACACCAGAGCAAGTCACCTCTTTGCATAACCTGGGCTGGTCAGTAACAAATGTTTAGACATTTGTAAAAGGTAATTTGATGCGCCAACATTATCCAAAAGGGAAGCAACTACCAGCACTAGAGAAAAACATTCTCAAATACCGTGCATTTCAAATGGTATTGCTACTCTTTTACATTGAGGATCTAAAATTATTTGTTCTAAATTCAATTCGGGCTACGGATAATCTAAATAGTATTCTGAAGCAAAAGAACCCAAGAATCCCCAACAATTCAAAAAAGTTGTATCAAAAAGTCTGGGCCGTGCTTGTATCCGATGGAATTATTACTCAAGAAGAAAGCGTCGATATACAGCATATCATTGATTATAGAAATGACATTGCACACAGAATTCATCAACTGACTCATGATCTTAGTTGTGAGCACGCCGCACAGGAATATTCAGAGTTTTATGATTTTAAGTATGATTACGATGCTCTTAATAAATTAAAAGCTTACCGGCAAAAGATCAGTTCAGGATTTCAGTCAAAATACTATATTTTCTCGGTTTCGTTCAGGCCTCTGCTTTTTGAGGCTGCTGAAAAGACGTATCAAGAAGAACTGGATAAATTAGATAAAAAGATTACTCGTCAATTTGCCAAACGAGAAAAAGAAACAAATATGATTAACGTAGAAATATCAGCTATTGATAAAAATATTTTGAATGAAATTTGCCCTTATCACCCGTTGAATCTTGCAACAAATGGAAAGTTGACAGCACGCGGAATTGAAAGCTGCTATCGCCTGTTTAATCTAAACATCAGTGCAGTGGCAATCGCGTATCTCATGAAGCTTTCTTATCGTTCAATATTGAACAGGCGACGAATTTGGGAGAAAGCTGGCGACCAGAATAGACAAAAAAACCTTCGAGAAATGTGAAACAAACCTGTTCCTACACTTGGGCTGAGAGAAGGCTTAATGAAGTTGGAGCCAATGGCTTAAGGTCAATCCTTGAAAACACAAATAGCAGCATAGGATAGAGATGTGAACAAATTCAAACTCGGTATATTTTTAGTAGTAATTGTAGCCCTGACTTCAACAAGTTCTGTGAGGGCAGAAACACTGAATGAACAAGTCGCAAGAAACGCAGCCAATTGCCTTGCTGGTCATATAGCCGTTAATAGTGCAGAGTATCAGTCCGGTGAATCAGGTAAATACTTGCTTCTCATTAAATCCAGAGTTGGAGACGAACAGGTTATGCCATTGGTCAAAAAATCTGCCGATAATCTTAAGGCTTCCGTGGAAATATTCGGTGGTACCACTCAAGAAGAAGGAAGCTGGTTAATTCAAGAGTATTGTCCTGCTATCAATGACATACTTGAACAATTGGGCAAAAACTAGAAATGTGGTCAAAAACGTTTCGCTACGCTTCACTAGACTTGCCATACTGCGTTTCACAAGCCCTTTTCTGCATCGTAATGCATCAGTGAAGCCATGATCAAGATAGTTCAACCGAATGAAAACCCATACCGAAAGGGTTCCAAGCTGGAACTCGCGTGGAGAATTGTGCGCGGGTATGGTGGTTGTGCAGAAGAAGAGTGCACTGCCGCTCTCGATGCTACTGATCTTGCCAGACATGGTGATGACCAGGTAGGGAACCGTGGTTATCTTAGACAGTTTCATCGTGATGGGTTGTTGATTCTTCCAGGGTACAAGTACAAACCCAGACAGTCGCCATGTCCCCAGTGACCCCCAATTGCAATTTTTTTCTCCACAATTCAGGTAGCCAAAATTTTTGTTTTATGAATTACTACTTTGCGTTTAGGAGCGGATGATTTTTATTTGCATTAGCACAGATTACTTCCGCCTTTGCAAATGAACTGCCGCGATGGTCAGATTGTCTATGATTTTCAACGCTGAAGTATCCCATGGATAATTTTCCCGATCTTCCATCCAACGTTTTGACCGGGAAATAAACTTACGGTCATTGGCCACTGGAACGAAAAATTTTTCAATAATTCTTCTCATTAACGGCCATTCATATTCCATCCCGTTTTTAACATGTTCTTTCAAGTATCGCAGAGTGTAGGCACGATCAACTGGTGCAATTATGTTTGGCATCATATGAGCCATAACCTTTGAGTTTCCAACGATGCTCGTTCCTGTAGCCATAATTTTCAGATTGGCAAAAATCTCCTCAAGATTATCCCAGTCTTGATTTGTTACATCCTCAAAGTTGATGTTTCTGGCTGCATGAATTTCTCGACTCAGACCATCAACGCTTCTTTTAAATCGTTCAAAACCGATCATTTTCGATCCGCCCGGGCCCATTCTATGCATTCCCCAGGACACAAGTGTCGCGTATATATATTCAAGATGTCGCTCGTTATCTTCTGCGCCTTGAGTGTTAAGGGCTTTCCCATGGAAATATAAACTCGGGCTGAGTATTCCGGTTCAAACCTGCCACTGATTCCGGTGGAAGCCTGCCACCCATTCCGTTTGAAAGCTGCCACCCATTCCGGTGAAAGCTGCCACCCCTGAAACGGGTGGTTGATTGAGATAA
>Ga0105054_10001414_pt1 | contig 39397 bp, 16 predicted proteins | sample BON02_FD_78091 | JGI IMG/M metagenome (GOLD analysis project Ga0105054, IMG submission 78091) | Freshwater microbial communities from Lake Bonney liftoff mats and glacier meltwater in Antarctica - BON-02 (megahit assembly) | ecosystem: Environmental > Aquatic > Freshwater > Ice > Glacier...
AAACCCTAAACCCTAAACCCTAAACCCTAAACCCTAAACCCTAAACCCTAAACCCTAAACCCTAAACCCTAAACCCTAAACCCTAAACCCTAAACCCTAAACCCTAAACCCTAAAACCCTAACCCTAAACCCTAAACCCTAAACCCAAAACCCTAAACAATCGACAATTACTGCTAACGAGCAATACTCGCTCCCGCTCCCGCGAGCGCAAACCAACATCATAAGCTCCTTCTTCACGTTCCCAAAAAGGAGCACGCGGACGACGGAGACTATGGCCACGCCGCGTTCGAAATTTTCGCGACCAACCCGGCGTAAATAAGTCGAATGATCAAGCACGCCAACGTACGCACGCAACAAGACAACACCAACGCAATAGACATCAGCCAAACACATGCAGTAACAAGTTCAGCGAAGCACAAAGAAAAGGAAGATGAGCGCTCGCGCCTCGCTCAACAATTCGAAGAAAATCAGACAACGCATCAGCTCTGTGCGCAAAAAAACGCGACCCCCGCCTCCTTCACTCGATCACCCCCAACATCACCGGGTCCCACGACGCGCCATCCGCATCGGAGCCACTGCCGCCGCCCCCGGCCCTTCTCGCCCCACTGGTGTCAGAAGCGTTCCCGATGGCCATCAGGTCGAGCGCCCAGCGCAGCGTGGGTTTGCCGATGGCAACGCGCGACGTGTAGTCGAGGCCGTCGACGCCGATCACCGTGTACGTGATCCCGCTCTCGATGACCTCGGGCACAAGAATGGGGCCAGAGGCCGGGTCGCCGGCGACGCGCGCGACGCTCGAGTAGTTAGCCGCCCGGCCGCCGGCGATCACGCACTGGGTGATGACGAGCGTCAGGGGGAGCGTCGCGCTGAGCCGCGCGGCGACCATGCCGTCAAAGTTGAACGCGAAACCGCACAGGTTGTCGGCGGGCGCGTCGCCCGACAGCGCCGCGGAGAGGTCCACCGCGCCGACGCTCGCAAAGACGTAGAACTGGTGCGTCGGCAGGCCCTCCAGGCGCAGCGCGCCGGCGGGAAAGCGCTCAAACGTGGCGATGTACTCGTACCCGCCAGGCCCGGCGGCGCCCGTGCGGTTTCCGAGCCCCTCTTGGAGTACAGCGCGCATGGCGGCCGAGCGTGCCGAGGCCGATGTCCCACCCTTGGTGGTACCGCCGCCGCCGGCAGCAACAGAGGCGGCAGCAGTTGCGCGGCGACGCGCCTCTTGGACAGGCGCGTAGGTGTAGCGGAACGGCTCCGTCTCCTTGCAATCGGCCGACGTGAAAAACCCGGTCGTGTTTGGCTTTTGCCACGGCGGCAGCGGCGTGTCGACGGTGTCCAGCGTCCCAGGTCGTTCGTAGTAGGTGCCTGCAAACTGGCGCCCGGGGCTCACGTACTGCGTCGGGTACAGCTCCATGTAAACAGACAAGACGTAGTCGAGCTGCGTGTGCAGCAGAAAGAAGATGGGGTCGTAGCTCGACGACTCTGGGAACGTGCCGTGTCCGGCCGCCTTAAGCAGCGGGTTGATGCCGCCGAGGACGCCGTGGACCATGCCGTGAATCTCGTTGTAGCTGATGAGCGAGGAGAGAGGGCACGACACGCCCGGAGGGCGCCGGCCGAAGAGCGGCGACACCCAGAAACACCACCAGTTGTCGAGGTTGAGCGTGGTCTTGGTGAGGAGGATGAGGCTGGGCGTCACGAGCCTCAGCATCTTGTTTAGCATGAGGTTGTTGCTGGCGTACTGGTTCGGCGAGCTCGAGTTTCCAAACCCGGCGCCGCGCTTGGGCCAGCGCAGGGTCGGGGCGCCCGCTGGAAGACTCAGGGGGACGACGTTGTAGCCACGCTTGCCGACCGCCCACGGCACGATCGGGACGATGCGGCCCTCGGGCTGAAAGCTGAGCCCGACGCACCCGCCGGGCAAGTCACACTCGTCGGGGTCATTGAGGCGCCACGGCGTCGCGAACGAGTAGATAGGGTTGCGGATCGTCCGGTTGGCGCCGGTTGCAGGGTCGGTCACGACCACCAAGGGCGCAACCAGCAGCTTGCTCGGGCCCTCGCCGATCGTCCGCGGGTCGGTGTAGTCCCACCGCGGCAACCTGAGCTTTTGCGCGGCCGCGAGCCACGCGGCGGCGTCGGGCTGCCCCGCCGCTTTTTTTGCGAGTTTGAGCGCGCCCGCCGTGATGGCGCGCTCGTGGCTCAGCATGTACAGGCGGTGCCAGGGTGGGAACAGCGTGTCGGCGTGATGGCATCCGCCCGCCCACCAACGCGTCGCGTTTGCGATCGTCCCGTTCCAAACGGAAGAAGTGATGCCCAGCGGCGCGCCAAAGGGCAGGCCGTGCACGCGTGCGAGCGAGCCGTACGAGTACAGCAGGTCCGCTGGTCTGGCCGCCGTGTGCTCCCACGAGAGAAGCAGCAGGCTGCGCTGCCGCCAGAGCGACGGGTCGTCGTCGAACTCGCGGATCTCGAGGCGCGGCTCGATGGCGCGGTTGTCGTCGTAAAAGGCAAACGTTGGGTCCTCGTAGACCTTTTGGGTTTTTTTGCGGTGGGGGGAGGGTAGGGAGGGATTAAGGGGGGGAGGGCAGGGAGGCGGAGGGGGGGGGAGAGTCCGGTGAGCGTTGTCGTGCCAGGGGAGGGGGACACGCGTGGGAGGGGGGACGGAACGCGAAACAAACGCGAGCGCAAGCAAAACAAAAACAAAAGAACGCAACAAAAGCGCAAACGAACGCAACGCCCGCACCACGCCCGTGTCGTCCATGGTCTGCGCGCCCACGGCCGGCAGCAGCAGCGCCAGCAGCAGCAGAGGCACGACCGTCGAGGGACGGGCCTGGGACGACGCCGCCATCGCCGCAGCCATGTTGTGATTGCTGCTTGGGTTTCTATTTTGGGTTTCTATTTGGGTTTGGGTTTTCAGGGCGGGCGTCAGCGTCTGGGTCGGCGTCGGCGTTGGCCGCGGCGCGGCCCAAAAAAACAAACAGCTCGGCCGAAGGATCGATGCCCCCCGCGTGCCGACAAACAGAGCGAGCAAGATTCACACGGTCGCACGCAATAGCTCGGCCAGAGCGCCCCGTCGCGGGCTCGGGTGCTCAACAGAAACACAAAAAGACACGACAGAGGGATCTCAGGGGTGCTAAATCGTCCGAAGGACGAGCATACCGATACAAAAAAGGGACCGACCAACTCAACCGTGAACACTAGCAGGCCAGGTCCGGCCACAGAGCAGGCGCGTCGCGTCGAGCGCGAGGGAGAGAAAGAGAGAAGGGAGTTTGAATCTTTTTTTTTGAATTCTTTGGTATTCCGATGCGTGAGAAGGAGAGAGTGGGAGAGAGCGTCAAGAAGGTCGGTGTCTCTGTGTGTGTCTGTGTGGTTGTGTCTGTGTCTGTCGTCAAGGGGAGCATCAACTGGTTTGAAAGGAAGGTTGGGCCGGAAGGGGGGTCTCCTAAATAGCGCGCGCTCGATGCTCTGCCGTCGGGCGCGCGCCGCCGCCGTCGCTCGGACGCCCCTTGCTGCACTCATCTCGTCGTTGAGTTTCACAGAGTAACCTCCCCCCTGCCTTTTTCTCCCCGACCCCCCCCCCCCCCCCCCCCCCCCCGCCCCCCCCCTGTGCGGCCGCCGCCGCAGGCTGGGGAGCCCCCCACTTCCCCCCCCCCCCGGCCCCCCTCTCTACCCAGCCAAGAGCAGCCCCCCCCACGCGTGCATGAACTCGAGCGGGTGCTTGGCGTTGTGCACGGCCAGCGCGCGGCGGGGGGAGATCAGGCGCAGCGAGAAGGGGCTGGCGATCAGGGGGGTGTCGTGGATCTCGGCGCTCGAGGCGTTGGCCCAGAGGACCGCTCCGGGCGCGGGCGGCACGGAGACCGACGCGGAGAAAACCCAGGAGATGCGGGCGGAGCGCGCGGGCGCAGCGGCGGCCTGCGCCGCCTGCGCCGCCGCCTGGGCCGCCGCCGCCGCCGCCGCCCGCAGCACCCACCGGCTCGCCAAAAAGTCCTCGTGCCCATTGAGGGGCGCGTGCCCCGAGGCGCCCGTCACCTCCGTCGCCGCCACCGCCCACTCAGCGGCCGCTGCTCCCGCCCTGCCTCCCCCCGCCGCCGCCTGCGCCTGCGCCGCCGCCGCCTCTGCCGCCTCTGCCGCCGCCGCCCCCGCCCCCCCTGCGCCGGCGCCGAGCCCGCCCGCCGGCGGCGGCGCGGAAGTCGCCTCTGCGACCGCGCGGGCGAGCGCGCGCGAGAAGCCGTACAGCGACCCCTGCATGTAGAGCTCGTCGTCGCCGAAGATCGGACTGGAGATGGGCCTGCCGAAGTAGATCCAGGGGTCCTTGCCCAGGGCCCGGCGCTGGCGCGGCCGCGGCCGCCGCCGCCGCCTGCGCGCCCTCGCGCCGCCGCCGCCGCCGCCGCCGCCGCCGAGCGGGAAGACCTTTTCGCCCCCTTTGGCCGGGGGGGGTTCCTCCTCCTCGGCCGCCCCCTCCTCCTGCGCCTCCCGACCCCCGTCCCCCGCGTCCTCCTCCTCCTCCCCCTCCTCCTCCGCGTCCACGTCCCCGTCCAGGATACGCCGCAGTCGCTGCGCCAGGTTGGGCAAGTGCAGCACCACGTCGTCGTCCGTCTTGAGCACAAAGGCCGCGCCGCCGCCGGTGCCGCCAGCCTCCAGAAGGCCCCCCATGGCCTGGAACCAGGCCAGCGCCTTGCGCGCCATGTGGGGCCGGTCGTCGCGCCCGGACGCGACGAGGAAGAGATCGCCGTGCAGGCGCGCCTCCTCGCGCAGGGCGCGCGCGAGGTTGCCGTCCGGCTGGCGCCACAGGTCGTCGGCGCCGAGCGTGGCCGAGGCGCTGATGGCGGCGCCGCGGCCGGCGGCGGCGGCGGCGGCGGCGGCGGCGGCGGCGGCCCTTCTGCTCGGCGCCCGCCGCCTGCGCTGCTGCATCTTGTGCTGCTGCTGCGGCTGCTGCCCCGAATCCTCCTCGGGCTTGTTGTCGCCCACGTCCACCTCGCCCACGACGAAGCGGACGACCACGCCCTCGGGCGGGTCCCGCGCGTACGTCTGGCGGATGAGCGCGCGTTGCGCAAAGTGGCCGGGCGGGGTCAGCACGCCGACGACGGCGAGCAGGGTTGGGGCCGGCGCGGGGCGCGGCGGGGCGAGCGCGCGCCGCGCCGTCGCCGCGACGACCCACGCGGCGACCAGCCACGGGAGCCCCTGTCGCCATCGGCGCGGCGCTCGCCATGGAGGCGGCTTTCGCGGCGTGGTCGGTCTGTGATTGGCGTACGAAGCGGGCTGCTGCGGCTGGTGCGGAGACTGCGGCTGGCGCAACATGGCGGAGTTTCTCTCCCTGTTGTTCACGCCATCTTTTGAGCCGAGTGTGGTGGGTGGAGCTCAAGGAGAGACGGAGGAGGGCCCTTTTTGACGGACGGATTGATGAAATGATTGGGAGTACGTGTCGGGGTCAGGAGAATGAGTTTGCTCGAGATGCAAGAGGGAAGAGTCGAGGTCATGCAAAATCGCGTCGCCGTCGAGCGGGCGTTCTCGGTCAGCGACGCATCGGCGGCGGGCGCGACGGCGAAAACGCGTTTCCTTCCGCTTTTCACATCGCGCGGCGCGCTTTCTCTCGCGCGGCGCACTATACCAGAGCTCAACGATCCCAACACGTTGCCACACACCATTAGGTACGCACATTCAACGGACGCAGGAAAATCCGCGTCTCTCTCTTCTTGCCTCCTCTCCCTTTTTGTCTCCCTGCGGCGTGCGCGAGCCACACACGCGATCGTCCTGCCCTTTCGCGCCGCCCAGGTCCCCGAGAGCCCGGCGCTCCTCTCGCTGGCGCAGCGCGCGCGCGCTCCCCCGACATCTCTTTGCGTCTCTCTCTCTCTCGAGCACGACGAGAACACCCCCACGCCGCCCGTCCTCCGCTCAACCCCGACCGCCACGCCCCCTCTTCTTGCCTTTTGGCCCGTGGACCTCCACACCCCGGTTCCCGTCGCCCTCCTCCTCCTCGTCATCACACACACACACACAACACACACACAAACACAAACAATCGCGCGCGCCGCCGACGCCGACGCCCTCCTCGTTCCTTCCCTTCGTTTCCTCTCCCGACCGGCGCACGCTGCTTTTCCGCGCGCGGACATCTCTCATTCTCGATGTCTCTCTCATTCTCTCTCTCGTGATACTCCCCGTCGTTCCCTTGACGCCGATCCTCGTTCGACATCCCCTTGACTCATCTACTCCTACGTTGGCCAACGCCCCGCCCCCCTGGACTGCTCCCTCCCTCCTCTCTTCTCTCTCTCTCTTCAGACGACGCGCGAGTGACTAACAAGCGACTGACAAGCGACGGGCGCGCGCTCCCTTCTCAACCCCGCCCCCTTTTTTCCGCCCCTCCTGCCCTACGCCCCCCCCCCTCTTCCCGCCCCCCTCTCCCTTTTCTTCAACAAACCACTCCCCAGCATCCAACATCGTACAGAGCCATCAAGGCCATTTCATACACGTAAATCCCGCACGCACACACCCTACACACCGACGACGATGCCCGCGGCCAACGACAAGGCCGGCGGCCTCCACAGCAACGACGACGACGACGCGATGGACGCGGCCGAGGCCGTCGCGTTCGAGGAGCGCGCGGCGACCGCCGCCGAACACGCCGCCGCCGAGCACCACCAGCACGCGCCCATCCCGGCGCCCCCGGCGGGCGCCGGCGCCGGCGCCGGCGACGCAAGCGTAGGCGGAGGCGCCACGACCAACCCGCACGCCGCCACGCCCGCCGCCGACCCGCTCGCCCTGCCGCCGCACGGCACCGAGGTGTACGTGGCCAACCTGGACCCGTCGGCCGTGGACGAGGCGCTGCTGCGCGGCGAGGCCGAGCGCCGCTGCGGCCCCGTGTTCGAGGTGCGCATGCCGCGCCACAAGGACTCTGGCATGCCGCGCGGCTTTGCCTTCGTCGTGTTCAAGGCGCGCGAGAGCGCGCAGCGCGCGCTGTCCGAGCTGTCGGGCCTCGAGCTGGGTGCGCCCAGCACCAACGCGGGCGCGGGCGCCGGCCCGCGCCGCCGGCTGCGCGTGGCGCTCAGCGACGTGCGCAACCGCCTGTACATCGGCAACCTGCCGCGCGAGGCGCCGGGCTGGAGCGACCCGCGCACGCTCGAGCGCGCGCTGCTGGCGTGCGGCGCGGTGGGCATCGAGAAGGCGCCGGCGGGGCCTGGGGCGCCGGCCGCGGGCGGCGGCGGCGCCGACGGCGCGGCCGCGGCCGCCGCGGCCGACGCCGACGCCGCCGCGCCCGCGTGCGCGTCCGCGGTCGAGGTCGCGCTCGACCGCGACCGCCCGGGCTGCGGCCGCGGCTTTGGCTTTGCGGCGTTTTACAACCACGCGTGCGCCATGGCCACGATCCGCGCGCTCACGCCCCTCCCCGAGGGCACGACGGACCTCGCGTCGGCCACGCCCGAGCAGCAGGCGCGCGCGCGCCTGGTGCAGGAGGCGTTCGGCGGGCGCATGCCGGTCGCCACGCTGGCCGAGCCGCGCCGCGCCGACGAGATGGCCGCCGCCGCCGCCGCCGTGCGCAGCGTGTACGTCGGGGGCTTGCCCACGGGCCCGGACGGCAGCGCGGCCGTGTCCGAGGAGGAGGTGCGCGCGCTCTTCGAGACGTGGGGCGCCGTCGAGCGCGTCGCCCTGCTCGCCCCGCCCACCGCCCAGCAGCTGCAGCTGCAGCAGCAGCAGGGCCAGCCCGCCAAGCGCCGCGACTACTGCTTCGTGCACTTTGCCGAGCGCGCCGAGGCGCTGCGCTGCGCCGAGGCCTGCGCGCTGTCTCCGCCCGAACTCGGGGGCGCGACGCTCTCGGTGGCGATGGCCAAGCCGTCGGGCGGCGCCGGCGGCGGCGGCGACCGCGGCGGCGGGCGCGGCGGGGACGGCGAGCGCGCGGGCGGCGGCGGCCGCGGCGGAGGGCGCGGCGGCAGCGGAGGGCGCGGCGGCGGGCGCGGGCGCCGCGACGGAGGCGACGGAGGCGGCGGCGGCTATGGCGGCGGCGCCGGCTACGCCGGCGGCGGCGGCGGCGACCAAGGCTACGGCGGCGGCTTCGGCGGTGGCGGCAACCAGGGCGGCGGCGGCTACGGCGGCGGCTTTGGCCAGCAGCAGCAGCCCCAGCAGCAGCAGCAGCAGTGGGCGTACAGCGGCGGCCGCGGCATCAGCGCCGTGGGCGTGGGCGGTGGCGGCATGGGCGGCGGCGGCGGCGCAATGATGATGATGGGGGGCGGTGCCGGCGGTGCCGGCCTGGTGCCCGTCATGATGCCGAACGGCATGCTCGGCTACATGATGGCGCCCGCGGCAGCCGGCGGCGCGGCCATGATGGGGGGCGGCGGCGGGATGAGCGGCGGCGGCGGCGGCGGCATGATGGGCGGCGGCGGCGGGATGGGCGGCGGCGACGCGGGCGGCGGCGGCGGCGGGTATGGCGGCGGCGGCATGGGTGGCGGCGGCGGGCCGCAGCGCCGCGGCTACAGCGGCGGCCGCGGTGACGGCGCGGGCGGGGGTGGCCGCGGCCGCGGCCGTGGGCGCGGCGCCGGGGGCGACGGGGGCAGCTACCGGCCCTACTGATTTGGAGGTGCTTTTGGGGGCTCCCCTCTTCCTTCCGTTCCATTTGATGGCTGTCGTCCGTATAGGTGCGCCGAACAACGAACGGGCGGCCGCTTTGTTGCACGCGCTCCCCCTTGTCCCCCCTTCTCCTCCCCTCCTCTCCCTCCTAGATGTCTTGCCGACGCGTGTTTTTGAACGAAAATGCAAAACAAAATCGAACACAACACACAGAGCATCAGTGCTACAAACACCAACAACAAGGGGCAGAGGTATATGAAAGCGAAATCACACAAAAGATAGCCTCATGCGGCGCCGAGCGCGGTGCGCGCCCCCTCTTTGCCGGCAGCGACGACAAACCACCACGCCAGCGCCGCCGCGGCCGCCACGGCCATCCCGAGCAGCCGCGCCGTTGTGGCCTTGGACCGCCGGAGGATCTCGCCGTACCGCAGGCGCGTGTTCTGAACCATCATGAAGGCGGGCGGCGCGAACACCGGCCCGCCGACCAGCGGCAGCTTGCTGAGCGCCAGCCGCACGAGGAACCCGAGCATCCACACTTTGGCGCGTAAAGGAGCCTGCTGGTACTGGTAGGGGTAGCCGAAGGAGACAAGCTCGGCGAGCGCGTCGGCCTCGGGCGCGCGGTCGGCCTGGTAGGCGCGCGCGGCGGCCGCGACCGCGTCGCCGTGCGCCTCGAGGTGCCCCGGCGGGCGCGCGGCGGCCGCGCAGCCCTCGCCCCCGCCCGGCGCCCCCGTGTCGACCAGCGCCTGCACGTCCTGCAGCGCGGCGTTGACGCCCTGGCCCAGGTCGGGCGGGAACGCGTGCGCGGCGTCGCCGATGAGCAGCACGGCGGAAGACAGATGGGGAGGGGCGCCCCCCGCCGCCGCCGCCCCCTCCTCCTCCTCCTCTCCCGCGGCCCCGACCACCAGCGCGACTCCGTCGGACGCCTGGGGCGGCGGGAACACGCCGCCGTCGCTCTCGGCGAACGCGCGCATCACGTCCTCCGGCACGAGCGTGTCAAAGTCGGCCTGCGGAAAGGCCTCGGCGAGCGCGCGGCGGTAAGCGGCCGCGTCGCCCGCCGGGATGGTCCAAAACGGGTGCCCTGGCACGGTGATCAGGTTGCCCGTGCGGCCCATGGACGCGTCGCGCACGGGCAGCAGGCCCATGCGCAGGGGCCTGCCGCCGTACGAGCCCGTCAGCACGGCGAACGAGGGGTTTGGCAGCACGGTGCCGTCGCGCAGCGCCGGGTTGGGCGGCAGGCGCAAGACCTTGAAACGTAGGCCGGCGGCCGGCGACGCGTAGGAACGCAGCGCAAAGGTCGGCGGAGGCGCAGGAGCAGGAGGCCGGTGGTGGTGGTGGTGGTGGTGGGCCGAAGCGGGGGCGGCGCTAGCGGCAGAGGCGAGGTCCTCGGCCGCCCACTGCTGCAGCGCGCGCCGCACCAGCGAGTTGATGCCGTCGCACCCGAGCACCAGCGACGGGTAGAACACGCGCTCCTCCTCGCCGCCGTCGCCGTCGTTCACCGCGACGCGCACGGCCACGCGCTGCTGCTGCTGCTGCTGCTGCTGCTGCTGCTGCTGCTGCCCCCGCGCGCCCGACGACTCATCCGCCGCCACGCGCTCGATCGACACCACGCGGCTCGACGTGAGCACCTCGACCGCCGAGCCGGGCGCAGGGGCGGGGCCGCCGCCGCCGCCAGGCCCTCCCCCTGCGCCAGCGCCCTCGCCTTTGCCCGCCCCCTTGCCGTTCTGCTGCCGCTGCTGCTGCTGCTGCTGCTGCTGCTGCTGCTGCTCGGCGTTGAACGCGGCCAGCCCGCCCGCGAGCACGCCCATCAGCGACGCGCGCGGCATCCAGTGCGTCGCCACGCTCGGGTCCTTGGTGCCCACCACGCGCGTGCTGGACTTTCCGTCGGGCCCCACGCGCGTCAGCGGCACGCTCGTGATGTCCACGCCCGCGGCCAGCAGGTCGCCGTCGAGCCCCAGCATGGCGGCGCAGCGCAGGCCGCGGCCGTCGACGCCGTAGACGTACGAGCGGTCGGGATCGGCCCAGCTCAGGTCGTGCGAGCGCTCGACGACGGTGACGCCGGACCAGCCGCGCAGCTTGGCGAGCGCCAGCGCGGCGGCGACGCCCGCGGGCCCGCCGCCGACGATGAGGGCGCCGTGCTTTGGGCGCAGGGGCGGAAGGGGGTGCGGCAGTGGCGCGGTCGCGCGGTCGGCGGGGGCGGCGGCGGCGGCGGCGGCGGCGCTCGGTGGCGCGGCTGCCTCGGCGGCGGCAGGGGCGGCGGCGCGGCGCCTGAACAGGGGCATGGCGGCGCTGCCGCTGCCGGTACGCCCGCGCCGGGGGCGGTTGTATCGGCGCGAGGGCGGCGGAGAGCCCAAGCCCGAAACGGCAGGGAGGGGCGCGGCAGCGCCGTCGGCGTTCCGGGGCGGCAGGCGGAGCGACAGAGGCCCAGTCGCCGCGCGCGCGCGCCACGGTCCGGCGAGGGTGGCGCGCGGCCCAGCAGCGACCGTGGCCTGCATGTCCGGCGCGCGCGTGCGGAAAACACGAGACTCTCTCTGTTTTTTCGGTGTCGATTTTTGTGGTGTTTGCCGAGTCACAATCTCTTTTTAGGTGAGTGGGCCGTGCTTGGTAGCGGGCAGGAGTTGATCAGTGCAAGTTTGTTTGTGCGATGCGTGTTGAGGCAGATGACGGGAGACGGAGCCATTTTTGTGCGTACGATTCTTGCCGCCGGATTTCGTGACTGAATTTCAGTCACGCACGCCGACGGCGTCCGTCGACACCTCCGCCGACCGCGAGGAGTCTCTCGCGCCTTCTCGCGGCCGCCGAACAAACTGAATGATGCCTCTTTGCGCTTTTTACACACACGTCCTCAAGACAGCGGCAGGAGCAGCCGCGCCATCATCCCCTCGAGTGCCTCGTCATCGATCGTCGAATGCTGCTGGTGCGGCGGCGGCTGCTGCGGCGGAGGCTGCTGCGGCTGCCCGCCCTGCGAGGCAAACCCAAAGCGCGAACGCTCGACGACGCCGCCGCCGCCGCCTCCGCCGCCGACGAGCGGCACGGGCACGGGCTCGCGGCGCCCGGACGAGACGAGCGGCGGCGGAACCAGGATCGACGGGGGCAAGAGGAGCAGGTCCCCCGCGTCCTCCCAAGACTGGAGGACCTGCGGCGGCGGCAGCGGCGGGCCGTACCCGCCCGAGGGCAAAGGCGAGGCCGGGGGAAGAGGCGCCAAGCCGCCGCCGCCGCCGCCGCCGCCGCCGCCGGGACCTGACGCCCGCGGCTGCTGCTGCTGCTGCTGCTGCTGCTCCTGCTGCTGCTGCTGCTGCTGCTCCTGCTGCTGCTGCGGCTGCTGCTGCGCCGCCGCCGCCGAGCCGGTGCCCTCGAGCAGCGCGGCGGCCGCGGCCGTCAGGTCCCCGCCGCTGTCGCGCACGGCCGCGTGCACGACAGACATGGGCGCGCCCAGCTCGCGCGACAGCACGCCGAGCGCTGCGAGCTCCTCGTCGATGGGCACGGGCGGGGCCACGGCCGGCTGGCACGAGACGGAGGAGGGGCGGCGGCCGCCACCGGCGGCAATAGGGCCGGGGAGGGCGGGAGCGGAGGGTGCCGCGGCGCTGGCGCCGAGCGCGGCCGAGTAGGCCGCGGCCACGGCCGCGTCGACCGCCGTGCCGCCCGACGTGGCCGGGCGCCCGCCGCCCTCGGCCGACCAGGCCGCCGCGCCCCCGCCGAGCGACAGCAGCCACGCGGCGGCGTCGGCCGGCTCGGCGGTGCCGTGCAGCGCGACGGCGGCGGCCGCGTGCCACCCGGCGAACCCGCACCGCGTGAGCCCCTCCACGAGGCGCAGGGCCTTGTGGGTCGCGAGCGCGGCGGCGGCGGCCTCGCACGGCGACGACCCCGACTCGTCGAACGAGGGCAGCAGCACCGGCGGCACCGCGCCCAGCGGCGACGCGAGCAGCGGGTGGGCGCCGAGCGGCGACGCCAGCAGCGACGGCGGCGGCTGATGGTGCTGCTGCAGCTGCTGGTAGTGTTGCTGCTGCTGCTGTTGCTGCTGGTGCAGGTACGCCGACTGTTGCTGAAGCGGCGCGGGGGGCTGGGCCACGGCCGCAGGCGACGCCAGGGGCGCGGGAGGCCCAAACAGCGGCGTCGGCACGGTCCGCGCCGGGGCCGGCGGCGACGACGCGGCCAGCGGCGGCGGGATCAGCGAGGGCGGCGCGGACGCAGCGAGCGGCGAGGTGAGCGGCGGCGGCATCAGGGCGGCGGGCACGGTGGAGGTGGCCGCCGCGCCAGCGAGCGGCGGCGGCACAAGCGGCGGCGGCAGCACCAGAGGCTGCGGACGCCCGTGCGGCACCGCCAGGCCGCCCAGCGGGCTCGCGCCGTCGTCCGCGTCGTGGGCCGCCGCCGCCGGCGGCGAGCCCGCCGTCGCGGGCCTGTTGCGCTCGGCCCGCCGCGCGTTCTTCTTCTGCGCGCGCGACTGGCGCCCGCCGTCGTCCTCGCCCAGCGCCGCCGCCGCCGCTGCGTCTGCTGCTGCGGTCGCTGCCGAGGACGTCGAGGCTGTCGCTGCTGCAGCCTCTGCTGATGCTGCGGACGCCGCAGCTGCCGCCGAAAAGAACGCGCCCTTGGCCTGTCGCGCCCCCCCAAGCACTTGCAGGCCCGGCGGGGCCGCCGCCGCCGCCGCGGCAGCAGCAGCCGCGGCAGCGGCCGCCTTCTTGTCAGCGGTGCCGCTGGCAGCGGGGTGCGGGTGCGGAGCAGCAAAGATGGCGGGCGCGCCCAAAGCCGGGAAGGCCGTGTGGCTGGAGACGGGCGGCGGCACAGCCGGGGCAGGCAGGGGCGGCGGCCGCTGCAGAGTTCCGGCGCCCGCGGGCGGCGCCCCCCCCGCTGCGTTTGCTGCCAATGATGGCACGCGGCCCACGCCACCGCCACTGCCGCCGCCGTTTCCTCCGCCGCTGCCTCCGCCGCTTCCAGCACCAACGAAGCCCCAAGCGTTCGGGGGCGCGGTCACGCCACCAGAGCCGGCATACGGCCCGCCGCCGCCGCCGCCGCTGCCGCTGCCGCCGCCGCCGCCGGTGCCGCCGCCGCCGCCGCTGCCGCCGCCACCGCCCATGCCGCCGCCCCCGCCCGAGCCGGACGACAGCGCCGACAGCTGCGGCAGGAACGCGTCCAGCGTAGCGCCCGAGGGGGAGGCCTTGCGGTGGTGAGAGCCGCCGAGGCCGCCCGTCAGCGAGGCGGCCGAGGCGAGCGCGCCGGCCCCAGAGGACGCGGCGGCAGCTCCGCCGGACGACGACGACGACGGCCCCGGCAGCGACGAGGCCGAGGCGAGGCCGCCCCCGCCAGCGCCGCCGCCGCCGCCGCCGCCGCCCCCGCCTCCCGCTCTTCCGGCGGCGCCCATCCGCTTCTCCTCGAGCTCGCGCCGCGCCGCGGCCACCGCCTCGGCCAGCTTGCGCCTGGGGTCGGCCGCGGCCGCGGCCGCCGCGGCCGCGGCCGCCGCAGCCGCCCTCTCGGCGGCCGCCTTCTCGGCGGCCGCCTTGGCCTTGGCGTCCGCCGCCGCCTTGGCCTTGGCCTCGCGCGCCTGCTGCGCGGCCAGCTGCTCCGCCTGCCGCTGCCGCGCGCGCTCCTCCTTGCTCAGCGGCGGCCGCGCGGCCGCCCCTGCCGCCGCCCCTGCTGCCCCGCCCGCCTGCCCCGCCGCTGACGCCCCCGCCGCCCCCGCCGCCGCCGCCGCCTCCGCCCCCCCGACTCCTGCCCCTCCCCTGCGCCGCTTGCTGTCGTCCGACCGCGGGTAGATCGGGTGGCTCTTGTCCACCTTGCCCGGGCACGCCTCTGGCCAGCGCGTCCGCTTGCCGCACCCGCGCGGGCACTTGAACCCTGTTTTGCGCGACCGCTCCAGCCGGCTGGCGCGCAGGTACCGCTCGAGGCACGCCTGGTGGTAGGGCGCCGGGCCGCACGCCTTGTACGTGCACGTGAGCACGTTGAGCTCCTGGCCGCCGCCGCCCGCGTCGACGTCCTCGCCGCACAGGTCGCACAAGCCCGAGACCTTGTCGTCGTCTGTCGCGGGGGCGGGCGGGCGGGCGGGCGGGCAGGTGGGGGGTTTCGGGGGGGGGTTTGGGGTGCGGAGGGTGGGGGGACGGGACGGGCGGTGTGTTGTGTTTCGTCGGTCGTTTGGGGCGGCAAGGTGAGCTTGTTCGTCAAGGAGGGACCGACGGCGGCGAGAGAGAGCGACCCTGGCGGCGATGGCGGCGACGGCACGCACGCGCGCGCTCGGGCGGCCGCGCTTGGAGACCCCCCTCCCCTCTTGCTCGGCCGCGTCGGGGCCCGCCTGGGTCCCTGGATCGCCCGCGGATCCTTCGGCGCCTGGGATTGGCCGCGGCCTGGTCCTCGGGCGCCAGCCGGGATGTTGGCGCGCTCGGAGCAGACTCGTATTTCATCTGCGTCTCGCCCCTTCGTTGTGGCATCCGCTCCACCGCCGGTCCCACACTCGGCGCGCACGAGCTGACAGTGAAGACGGACTACGCACCGTCTGCCATGGCCGTCCTCCGTCCTCGTCCCTGTTCGCGTCCTCTCTAGCGCTATGAAAAAAGTCGCGCCCGTCGTCCTCAAAGTTTGGGAGAGACGCGTCGAGGTGGCGCCGCGCCTCTCAAGGTGGTGTCGTGGGTTGAGGTCGGTAAGTTATGCTAGGGGAGGTGCGGAGCGGCGTGAGCGACGAGCCCATCAAGAGCAAACGGCGGCGCCGACGGCGCAGCGCGGTACGAGCGCAGACGCTGGCCGCCGCTTCGACCCCCCGCTTCGCCCGCCCTCGCTCTCGATCTCCCCCGCTCATCTCCCCCGCGAAAACGACCAGACAAAGGTCCTATGCGTGCATGTACTGACGGTCTAGATTGCACGTGCAGGCGTCTGCGTCTGAGTCTAGTTGTAACCCTCAACCCGTCGTCGTCAGCACGACAGCACGGCGCCACCGTTTGTGTTGCCGCCGCCGCCGACGCCGCCGCCGCCGCCGCCCCCTGCTCCTCCTCCTCCCGCCGCCGGCGGCGAGTCGAGGCGCGCCCGCTTGCTGGCAGGGTTGCCGTGGCCTTGGCTGTGGGGCGCGCTGCCGACGTCCGACCCGCCCGCGGGCGCGCGGTGCTGCGCGGGCGCGGAAGCGGGAGCGGCCGCTGCAGCTCCGGCCCCGCCGGCGGCCGCGCGCGCGACGCCCTCCTCCTCCTCCTCGCCGGCGGCCGCTGCCGCCGCTGCCGCCGCCTCTGCCGCCGCCGCATCCTCCAGCAGCCACCGCTCGCGCGCGCGCAGCTGCTGCAGCAGGAAGTCGCTGCCGACGGCGTACGGGGGCGGCGGGGGCATGAGCGCCTGCTCCTCCTGCTGCTGCTGGAGGCGCCGCCGCGACGCGTCGCCGCAATCGCCCTCGCCGCCGTCGCCCTCTGGCTCGTGCTGCTGCTGAAGCTGCTGCTGCTGCTGCTGCTGCTGCTGCTGCTGCTGCTGCTGCTGAAGCTGCTGCTGCTGCTGCTGCTGCTGCTGCTGCTGCTGCTGCTCGCGCTGCTGCTGCTGCTGCTGCTGCGCCTCCGCGTGCGCGACCGCCGCGGCGGCCGAGGGCGTGGCCGCCACCGACCGGAGCGCCTCCCACGTCTCCAGCGCAACGCGCGTCGCCGCGTGCAGGGCGTCCCCTGGCTCGGCGGCGGCGCCGCCGCCGGCCGCCGTTGCCGCCGCCGCCCCCGCAGCCGGCTGCCGCTGCTCCTGCCCCTGCCCCGCATGCTGCTGCTGCTGCCCCGCCCCCTGCGGCAGCGCCGCCCCCGGCGACAGCGACTCGATCATCCCCTCGGCGCGCCGCACCAGCCGCTGCATCACGCCCGTCGAGTAGAAGGGCTGCCGCAGCACCGACTCGAGGAAGGGCGCCCGCAGGTTGGTCACGCGCCCGTGGCTGTTGGTGGCGCGGGCCGCGCACTTTGGGCCGGCGGCGGCGGCGCCGTCGCCGCTGTCGCACACAGGGGCTGCGCCGCCGCCCTCGCCTCCCACTGGCTGCTGCTGAGGCTGCGGCTGCGCGTCCCGCTGGTCCTGCTCCTCCTGCCGGGCGGCCTGCTTGTCGTGCTTCTTGAGGATCTTGACAACGGCGGCGTAGTTGAGCAGCGACCAGTGGAGGCACAGCACGGCGCGCGCGTGGAAGTCGACCAGCTCGCGGCGCAGGGCGCGCAGGCGGCCGCGCGCGGCGCGCTGGGCGCGCTCGGCGACGGCGGCCGCCGCGCCCGCCGCCGCCGCCGCCGCTCCCGCCGCCGCCGCCGCCGCTCCCGCCGCCGCCTCGGCGCCCTCGCCACCTCCACCGCCACCACCACCGCCGCCGGCCTCGGACGAGGCCGAGGGCGTCGCGGCGGCCCCGTCAGCGGCCGACGCCGCCGCCCGCTGCTGCTGCTGCTGCTGCTGCTGCTGCTGCTGCTGCTGCTGCTGCTGCCGCTGCCGCTGCCGCTGCTGCTGCTCTTGCTGGGCCTGTCGCCGCCGCGCCGCCTCGCCCGCCCGCGCGTCGGCGTCGGCCAGCGCGCGCCGCGCGCCCTCGAGGCGCTCGCCGAGGCACTGGATCGCGATGACGGCGTCCTCCTCGCGCTCGATGAAGAAGTCGTTGAGGCGCCCGATGTCGCGGTTGAGCGCGTCGACAAATTCGCGCTCCTCGGGCGACAGGCGCGACAGCGGGGGGCGCGCGGCGGCAGGCGGCAGCAGGGCCGCGGGCGGCAGCGGCGGCGACTCGGGGGGGTCGGGGTGGTGGTGGTGGTGGGGGTGGGAGTGGGGGGGGCAGTGTCGGTCGCCCCGGTCGTGGTCGTGGGGGGCTGCTGTGGCCGTCGAGGCCGCCGCCGCCGCCGCCGCCGCCGCCTCCGCCTCCGCCTCGGCGGGACGAGAGGAGGGCTCGGCGACGGCGGCGGCAAGGGCGGCGGCGGCGGCGGGCGCGGACGCCGTGGCCGCCTTGAGCTGCTTCTTGAGCTGCTTGTAGTGGAGGAACACCTCTTCGGGCACCTCGGGCAGGGCGTGCGACGCCGCCGAGAGAACTGTCGGGTGTTTGCGGTGGCTTGATCGAGGGGAGGTTTATATATGTGAGCGAGACGCGGCTCGGAGCGCGCGCGCAAGGCGACGCCGCGACCGCAAGGGGGAATCGGGGGCAAAAACAACCGCGCGGCAGCGGCGGCGGCGCAAACGGCGGGGGCATCAAGCCCCCGGCAGGAGGCATCAGGGCGCGCGCGATGGCGCGCACGATCCCTGTGTCACGCCTGCCGGCCACGGCGCCGAGAGGCCGAGCATTGGGGGGGAGGGCGGGCGCTTTGCGGGTGTCGCGGGGAGAAAGGGAATTTTCTCGTTTGGGCTGTCGAGAGAGATTCGAGCGGCGTGGGGGCAAACGCAAACGTACGCTTGGCAAACTTCATCACGACACAATCAGCGCGAAGGAGATGGACAGAGGGGGCACGACTGGCCTGCGCGGACAGCAGCGTTTCCCTTGCTCTTGATGTAAAACGATCGGGGAACACCAAACGGAGAAGCGGAGGAAAGGCGGGGGGGGGGCGGCGAGAGGACCTGCAAGACAATTGAATGGGATTAAAGGGTGCGGCGTGTGTGTTTGATGGGCCGGGCAAGAGAGATGTAAGGAGGGGCTGTGACTGCACTGACTTGTTCCGGCGCCGTTTTTGAGGGCCGTTTGTTTGCGCCAACCCACGCGGAGGCTCGTTGCGCCGAATCGAGTGACAGGGCGTCGTGTTTTGCACCATTGGGTGGAGGAGGATCACGGAACAAAGTAGGTCGAGTGCTGGTAAGCAAAGGAATACGACGAATCGGAAGCAGAACAAGAAGAGGACCCCCCCACCCCCCCAAAGAAAACAATGAAATCAAGAGGCGCAGCGCCGGCATGGCGCCGTCAAACACGGCCCCCCTCGCCCTCACCCTCGCCCTCGCCCTGGTCGTCGTCGTTGTCGTCCTCCTCCAACGCGACAAGGTCCTCGCCGCGGGCCCAGCGCGCGGCCAGGCGGGCGGCCGTGTCCGGCAAGGGCGCCATGCCCGCCGCCGCCACCCCGCTCCGCGCCACCAGCCGCTGGCCCTTGCCCCCCGGAGGCTCGGCCGGGCAGGGGCGCGCCGATAAGGCGGCGGGCGACAGGCTGACCATCTCGAGCGGCGCGCCGCCGCCTTTAAATTGAAACAGGCCCAGGTGCAAGGCCTCGACGGGGACGGGCGGCGCAAGGTGAGGGGCCGCCGCGCGCCCCCCGCGCCCGCGGCGGCGAGGCGGCGGGGGCAGGAGGGGGCCGCCGCCGCCGGGCGCGGCAAGGCAGCCGCTGCCGCCACTGCTTGCGACGCCGCCGATGGCCCGCCCGGCGCCCGCCCCGGAGCCAGCGCCGGCGCTGCCGTTGCCGCCACCGCCGCCCGCGAGGGTGGTGCCGCGGTAGATCATGGCCAGGCGGCGGCGCGTCTCCTCGATGCGCGCGGCCTCGGTGTCGGCGGCGCCGGGCGGCGGCGGCGGCGGCGGCGGCTCGGTGAACGAGACGCTCCGGCGGCCGGGGTTGCTGCCCGCGCCCGTCGCGCCCGCGCCCGCGCCGCCGCCGGCCCCGCTCCCTGTCGCGGCGGTGGCTTCGCCCGCCGCCAGGCTGGCCGTCCCAGGCACAGCCGCAGCCGCAGCCGCCGCAGACGCAGCCGCAGCCGCAGCTGTCGCTGCCGCCGCCTCGCGCCCGGCCTCCTGCCCCGCCTCCTCCCCCCCCCGGCGCAGCAGGAGGAGGGCGTCCTCTTTCTCCTGCTCCCACTCGGACGCCTCCTGGATCTCGACCGCCCACTCGCGCAGCGCCCGCTCCGCCAGGCCCAGCTCCAGCGCCACCTGGCCGCCGTGCGCGGCCGCGTCCATGTAGCGGGAGGCCTGGTTGATGCTGGCGCCGTGGTAGTCGGCGCGGCCGAGGTGGTCGGGCGAGACGGCGCGGGGCGCGCCCTCGCACACGCCCATCTTGAGGCGCGGGCCGCGGAAGAGGAGCGAGCGAGGGTTGGCGGCGGTAGAGGAAGAGGCAGAGGCAGCAGGGGCACAGGCGGCGGGCTTTTTGGCCGGGGGCGTGTCCTCGCCGCCGCCGCCGCCGCCGTCCGGGCCGGGGCTGTCCGCGCCCGCGCCGGCCTCGCCTGCTCCTCCTCCTCCGCCTCCTCCGCCTCCTCCCCCTCCTGCGCCCCCGTCGTCCGCCGCGTAGACCGCCTCAAACCCGGGCAGCTCCAGCAGCTCCTCGGGCCACGGCGCCGAGAGCAGCGCCTGCTGCACGACCAGGCACCACGCGAGCGCCGCGCGCGCCGACGGGAACGACACCATGTACTTGAGCTCGCCCTCCTGCTCGCGGCACAGGTAGCCGCCGCCGCCATAGCCGCCGCCGCCACGGCCGTCGCTACGGCCGCCGCCGCGCACACACGTCCAGGCGCCGGCGGGTGGGACGTCGCCCGCGGCCGCGGCGCAGTCGGCGAGCGACGCGCGCAGCGCGTCGGAGAGCACGCGGTGCACGGCGCGCGCGAGCGGCCGCCGGCGGCGCGCCAGCGCGCGCGCGCCCTCGACGCAGCAGAAAACCATTGTGACGGGCGGGAACGAGTTGGAGGGGCCGCCGCCGGCGCCACTGTGGCCGTGGCCGTGACCGTGCGTGTAGAGGGACGAGGGCTGATGGGCCAGGGAGGACGAGGGACCGCGGCGGAGCATGGCGCTGCCGTCGGACCGCGCGGCCACTAAGGGGTGCGAGGGGAGGGGCAGCGGCATAGACGGGCGCAGGGCCGCCGCCGTCGCAGCCTCGCGACCATCCCGCTGCTGCTGCTGCTCGACGTCCGAGGCAAAGGGCCCGCCGCCGCCGCCGCAGCCGCCGCCGCCGCCGCCGCCGAAGCTGCTGCGGCTCGAGGGCGTGCGGCCGACGAGCTGCGGTTGCGCGGACCCGAGCGACGAGACCGAGCTGCCGCCAGAGGCCGCGGCCGCGACGACCGCGGGCGCCGCCGAGGAGGGCGGGGGCGGCGGGACGTGGGCGCCAAACGCGCCCGTCTGGCTGGTGCTGCCGCCCCCCAGCGCACCGCCGGCAACGCCCCGAACGGACGCGCCGCTGCCACCGATGCCCAGCGAGCCCTGAAGGTGCAGCATGCTGGCCAGGCGCGCGCCGGTGCTGCCCATGCGCCCGCCCCCGCCGCCGCCGCCGCCGCCGCCGCCGCCGCCGCCGCCGTTGCCGCCGCCGCCCTGGTGCAGAAACCCGACCGTCGACGGGTGGCTGTAGCTGTGCGCGTGCTGCGGCTGCAGCTGCTGCTGCTGCTGCTCGCGGTGCCTCTGCTGCAGCTGCTGCACGTGCAGCGCGACCATGTGCCGCAGGTAGGGCGGGACGGGCAGGCGGCCGCCGCGCGACTGGCCGTCGCCGCCCAGGTCGGCCTCGAGCGCGCCCGCCGCCGTGAAGTAGCCGGCGTCGGTCTGGCGCGTGCTCCCCCTCCGCCCGGCGGCCTCGGCCTTGCCCTTGCCCTTGCCGCCGCCCTTGCTGCCGCCGCGACCAGGGGCGTCCGACTTGAGGGCGAGGACGTTGCCCCAGACGAGCGCGCGGCCGGCCAGGTCGGGCGGCAGGATCGAGTAGAGGCGCAGGCGCGAGGGGTGGGGCAGCGCGGCGACGGCGGCCTGCAGCGCGGCGGGGCCGACGACGGCGCTGCCGCCGGCGGCGGCGACGGCGGCGGCGGCCTCGTCGTCGTCGTCGTCGTCGCTGTTGCCGCCCGAGGCGTGGTGCTGGGCGTGGAGGCCACCCTTCGTGCCAAAGTCGGCGCGCTCGGCGCCACTGCCCTTTTTAGCGCGGCCAGCGGGCGCCCGATGCGAGGCGGCGGCTGCCACAGCGGCGCCCGACGCACCCTGGCCGTCGCCGCCGCCGGCTGCCGCCGCTGCCGCCGCCGCCGCCCGGTGCTTGGCGCGCAGCTGCTTTGCCTTTTCGGCGGCCGCGGCAGCCACGGCCGCGCCGGCGCAGGCGGCCGAGGCGTCCACCCCGGCGATCAAGAACTCGCCCATGTCGAGGACGACCGCCTCGCGCCGCACCTCGCGCGCAACCTCCGCGCGCCGCCGCCGCGTGTCCGCGCGCGTGCGCCGCCGCCGCCGCCGCCGCCGCCGCCGCGCCTCGTCCTCCTCGGCGGCCGCGGCCGCGCCCCCCCCGACCACGACGCCAGCGTCGTCGAGCTCCCCGCCGCCGGCGCCGCCCGTGTCGCTGATTCCCGCGTCGTCGTCGCAGTCCTCCCCGTCGTCGTCGCTCGAATCGACCCCGCCCCGCGCGCAGCCCCCAAAGAGACAGCCGCCGCCGCCACCGCCGCCGCCACGCGCGCCGCCACCGCCGCCGCCGCCGCCGCAAGCGCCGCAGCCTGCCATCAGCGTGGCGCGCTGTTTCTGCGCGAGCAGCGCCTCGTTGACGCCGTTGTGGTCGACGGCGCCAAACTCGTGCAGGCGGTCCTTGACGAGGGCAAAGGTGACCGCCTCCATGAGCACCTGCCCGCCGCTCCCGGCGTCGGCCACGACCTTGGCGAGGTCAAAGACGGCCGAGTTGCGGACGTCGCCGCCGCCGCCGCCGCCGCCGCCGCCGCCGCCGCCGCCGCCGCCGCCGCTGCCCGCACCGCCGCCGCCCGCCCCACCGCCCGCAGCCCCAGCGCCGGGCGAGGACGCGTGCTGCTTTGCAGAGGCAGACGCGGCGAGCGCAACACCGGCAGCGCCGCTGCTGCCGGCCTTGCCCGTCTCGACGTCTGCGGCAGAGGCGCCTCCGCCCGCCTTGGCTGCCGCCAGCAAGGCCGCTGCCTCCGCCCCGGCCTCGTCGGCGTCTTCTGCTGCGACGGGCAGCACGCCCGTGGCGATGCCCATGCGCACGCGGAGACCGTAGAAGAGAGCCGCGCGCGCCGCCTCCTCTTCGTGCAAGGCGCGGGGGCGCACGGCGCCGAGGCCGACCGTCACGGCACCGGCCGTCGTCGAGAAGGACGAAAAGGGCCCGCCGCCGCCGCCACCGCCGCCGCCGCCGCCTGCGAACGAGGGGCCGGCGCCCGCGGCCGCCACCGCCTTGCGCGGCTCGGACCCGCCCTCGGACAGGGCCATCAGCACGCTGTTGCCGCGGTCGGGCAGGTCTACATTGGCGCCGCCGACGCCCGCGGCGTCGCCACCTCCGCCGCCGCCGTACAGCATCGAAAAGAAGGGGCGGCGGCCGGCCGCGCTGCCGCCGTCGCCGCCGCTGGCCGCGCGGGAGGGGGGCGGCGGCGGCCCGTCGAAGACCAGGTCTTGCGGCGCCCCCTCGGCCGCCTCGCGGGCGAGGCGCGCGCCGCTCGAGGGGCGGGAGGCGCCGCCCCCGGCGAGGACGGCGTTGTTGCCGCTGGCAAAGGGGTAGGCCTGCGCGGAGAAGTGTGCGGCGCCGTCGGCGGCCCCCGCCGAGGAGGACCGGCTGGCGTCTGCATCAACAGCGGCGGCGCCGGCGGCGCCGGCGGCGCCGGCGGCCGCCAAGCTGGCGGCCGAGCCGGCGGCAAACGCGGCGGGGTCCCCGTCGAAAGAGCCCGACCTGGGCGAAGGGGCGAGCGGCGCCGCGCTGGCCGTGCGGCGAGCGCCCAGCGCGGTCAGCGAAGACGCCCGCCGGCCGCGCTGCGTCAGCGACCCACCGCCCGCGCGCCAAAGAAAGCTGCCGCCGCCAGCGCCGCCGCCGTCGCCCGGCCCCGACCCCGGCGCGGAAAAGCTCGCGCCGCTCGCCGACGGGGCGCCGCCCCCTCCAGCCCCCCCCCCAACGCCCCCCCCTCCGGCCCCCGCCGGTCCGGCCCCAATATCGAACAGCCCCGCGGGCCAGCTCACCCGCTGCAGCGCCAGCTGCGCTTGCAGGCAGAAGCACACCGCGTCTGCCGGGTCGTAGAAGGCGAGCGTGAACGAGTCGCCCTCCTGCTCCACCACGTGCCCGCCGTGCGCCCAGCAGCAGCGCCGTAGCAAAGCGTTGTGCGCGGCCAGCGCGCGGCCCATGAGCTGCGGCTGGCGGCGGAAGAGGTCCGAGTAGCCCTCGATGTCGGTGACGACGACGGACGCCTGCCCGCGGCGCGGGACGCCAGCGGCGCGCTTGCGCACGACGGCCTGGTGCCGCAGCCAGCGCGGCTTGTAGCGCGTGCGGCGCGCCTGCGCGGCGGCCAGCGCGGCCAGCGCCACCAGCAGCGCGGCGCCGACCAGCGCGGCCAGCATCTTGACCCACCAGGCCGCGGCCTCGCGGCTCGGCTCGCAGACCAGGCGCGTGCCGCCGAGCTCCCACGCGGCCGAGTGGCCGTCGAGGCACCTGCACGCGCTGTACTGGTAGTAGGACGGGTCGAGGTCCCACGACTGCAGCAGCGCCACGTCCTCGGCTTCGGCCCGGTCCGCCTCGGCCTCGTCGCGCGCGCCCTGGGGGGACGCCCCGCCCTCGTCCTCGCCCTCGCCCTCGCCCTCGCCCGACGACGACGAGGACGACAACGACGACGACGGCGCCAGGCGCACGCCGACGCGCCCGCACCGCTCGCGCGCGCCCTCGGCCGCGCGCCGCCGCACAACCCTGCACGTCATCGCCGCGTAGGACGACGCCGACGCGCGCGCGTCGGCACCGGACGAGAGCGGCGGGCGCGGCGGCTGCTGGTAGGCGTCCGTGAACTCGAGGAAGCAGGGCAGCAGCGCCTCGGCGGCGCACTGGCGCGGGTGCGCGACGCGGTAGGCGGCGACAGCCTCGGCGGACGGCGGCGGCAGCGGCGGCAGCGGGGGGCCGCGGGCGCTCGTGCCCGCGGGACCCGCGGCGGCGGCGGCGGCGGCCCGCCCGCCCGCCCTCGCCGCCGCCGCCGCCTGCTGCAGCTCGCGCGCCGCGGCGGCCGCGTCCGCCGCGAGCGCCTCGGGCTCGTCCGCGCAGCTGAGCGCCGTGCCGCGCGCGTCCACGCGCCTCAGGAACGGCAGCTCGGCCAGCTGGTCCGGCAGGTCGCCCGCCAGCCCCGCGTTGCGGCTCACCACCAGCTCTGACAGCCCATAGGCGTACCCTACGGCCGTCGGCAGCGCGCCCGTGAAGCGGTTCGAGTCGAGGTGCGCGCGCGACAGCTGCGTGAGGTAGAACAGCTCGGGCGGGATCTCGCCCGACAGGCGGTTGCCCGACAGCCACAGGTTGTTCATGTAGGTGAGCAGCGTGATGTTGAGCGGCAGGGCGCCCGTGAGCTCGTTGGACGAGGCGTCGACCGAGGCCAGGTAGGGGAGCAGGAACATCTCGGGCGGCAGGCTTGAGGAGAAGCGGTTGCCGGCGGCCTGCAGGCGCCCTAGGTTCTCCCACGCGCGAGCAATTGGCAGCGGGCCCGACAGGCGGTTGTACGACACGTCGACGTTGGTGAGGGCGGTGCAGCGGGACAGCCGGCGGGCGAGGTCGCCGCCCTCGAGGCGGTTCTGGCGCAGGTTGAGCATCACGAGCTGCGAGGGGGGGCGGCGGCCGCGGCCGGCGGGCGCCAGGCCGTCGCCGTAGTCGTCAGCGCCGCCGCCGCCGTAGTCGTCCGCGCCGCTGTCGCCTCCGCCGCTGCCCAGGCACAGCTCCGGCACCTCCCCCGTGATCGCGTTGGTCTCCACGTTGAGCTCCCGCAGCCGCCGGAGCCGCCCCAGCGACGCCGGCAGCGTCCCCCGGATCCCAAGCTCCCCCTCGCGCCCCTCGTTGCCGCCCGCGTTGCCGCCCAGGTTGATGCGCTCGAGCCGCGGCAGGTCGCCGAGCCACGCGGGGAGCGTGCCGTTGATCCAGTTGGTCGCGAGCTCGAGGGTGCGGAGGGAGCGGGCGCGGCGCATGTCCGGGATCTCGCCGCCGATCCAGTTGTTGGCCAGGTTGAAAACGCGCAGGCGCACGAGCGAGCCCCAAAAGTCGACGGGGGCGCCGCCGTTCCCGCCGCCGCCGTTTACGCCGCCGCGTTCGCTGTCGCCGCCGTCACTGCCGCCGCCGCCGCCACCAACGCGCCGCCCCCGCTCCTGCGCAAAGACGCCCCCGAGCTCGTTGCCCTCGAGATTGAGCCCCACGAGCCCGCACCCGTGCAGCCGCCCGACGGCGCCCGTCAGCGCGACGTCCGCCACCGACCCGTTGAGCGCGTTGACGAGCAGCGTGAGGTTGCCGACGCCGCCGACCACGGCGCAGGCGCCGGCCTGGGCGCGGCGCGCGTCGCAGCACTGCACGCCGTACCAGGAGCAGTAGCGCGGCAGGAGGGCGCGGGACGCTGCCGCTCTTGCTGCTGCTGCTGCTGATGTGGCGGCGGCGGCGCCGGGCCTCGGAGGCGGCGCGGGGGACGCAACGAGCGCCGTGTCCTCCGGGCGGCACCGGGCGGGGCCGTCGAGGGGTCGGACGGCGTCGTGCCAGCCTGTTTAGCGGTGGTTGCGTGTTTGGGTGTGGTTGTGAATAAAGCGAGGGGGAAGGAGGAGGAGTTTGAGCAAGGGACGACGGCGGGCAGGAAAGATAGCGCAACTCCCCGAAGAGCAAACAAAAACGAACGACGCCGAGCAAAAAACCGAGAGGGCGGCGGCGGCGAGACCATCAAGAAGCAGACGGACGCACCGAAGTCGAGGCGCCACGGGTCCGACGCGTTATACGTGGCGCGATAGAAGCGCACCAGCGCCGCGCACGTGTTCTCCCGGCACGAGCGCCCGCACCCCACCACGCCCGGGCGCGTCACGCCCGTGGGCGGCGCGGTCGAGAAGCCGCCGGGGCACTCGCTCGGCGAGGGCGCGGGCGCGGGGTCGTCGTCCTCGTCGGCGGCGGCAGCGGCATCGGCAGCAGCTGCGGCGGCAGCCTTGCCCTCGCCCTCGCCCTCGGCGGCGGCGCCGCCGCCGCCTTGGGCCCGCTGCAGCAGGCGCCGCCTCCGCCGCCGCATCGCGCGCCCCCCGTAGCGCGCGTCCTCCCACGCCTCGCGCCGCGCGTGCAGGGGGTCGGCCGCCGCGCCCGCCGGCCGGGGGGCGTCGCCTCGCGCGGCGGCGGCGGCGGCCGGCGCGGCCACGTCGGTCAGGAGCAGGGCGCGGCGGCGCGCGCGCAGGAGCGCGGGCGTCACGGGCCCGCGCACCAGCGGGTCGTCGTCAAAGTCAAAGTCGACGGCAGGGGTAGAGGCAAGGGGACGGGGGGCTTCCCCCGCCTCGTCCGAGCGCGGCCTGCTCCTGCTGCCGATGCCCGCTGCCGCCGGCGACGCCGCGGTCGTCGTCGCGCGCGCCGCCGACGCCACCGACGCCAACGCGCAGAGTACCGCGGCAACCGCGAGCAGAAAGTGATGTCGCCGGCGCGCCGACGGATATACCCCCGCCATCGCGATGGCAGGATAGTTGGCGGGCGGGCGGGCGTCTTTGTGGCCCTGCGCGAACAAGTGACGCCCCCAACGACCGACACGTGGCTCGGAGGCGGGGGCTTCGGGGAACGGATCACTGCGATACTCTACAGGTCTGACACAAGGGGATCGGTCAAGGGTCAAGGGTCAAGGGCGGGGGAGCAAGGGGTGCGCCGCTCATGATTCCGGCGCTTGAGGAAGCAAGAGAAAGGTTCGAGGTGAGGAATGAGTGAGGGGAACAGGGAGCGCACGCCACACCACTGTGGCGTCAAGTAGGATGGGGTCGTGGACCACTCAAGTAGAGAGGACATCAGGCGAATCGGCACGGCTACGAGAGGGCAGAGGGGCAGCCTTGTCCTTTGCAGCAAAGGCTTTTTCGCGGCTGTCGCCACCCGCATCCGCCGTCGTCGGCGCTCGCTCGCTCATCGGCGGTACGAGTCGCGCCTGTCTCTTTCTTTCTAGTGACTAAAATGTCTCCCGACGACGACCCCCGGCCGCGACGCCTACTCCTCCTCCTCCTGCTCCTCCGCCTGCTTGGCCGCGGCCGCCGCCGCGTTCTGCACCACCGCCTGGCCGCGGTACATGTCGGCGACCTGCGCCGCCGTCGTCGCCTGGTCGGGCCGCTTGTCGTCGCGCCGGCGCAGCAGCCGGGGAAAACGGATCGACACGCCCTTTTCCGGGTGGACCAGGCCAGCGGCCGCGCGGTGCACGGGCGAGATGGACAAGTCGGCCGCTTTCACCTCCCACACGACCGAGGGCAGGAACCACACGTCGGGCTGGTTGGCGCCGCTCGCCGCCGCCCCCCCAGCGCCCTCGCCGCCGTCCCCCCCCGCGCCCCCGCCCCCGCCCCCGCCCGCGCCGCCGGGCGCCTCGACGCACGCGGGCCGCTCGGCCAGCGCACCCGGCCGCAGCTCGGCGTCCAGCAGCGCGAGCGTCTCGTCGCTGAAGCCCGTGCCCAGCTTGCTGATCGTCTGGTACCGCTCCGAGTCCTCGTCGTACACCGCCAGCAGGTAGGCGCCGTACACGCCCGCGCGCTTGCCCTTGCCCGCGTAGGCGCCCACGGGCACGACGTCGAACGTGTCCCCGACGCCGTCGAGGTAGTCCTTCTTCAGCTTGAGCCAGCACGAGGCGCGCTGCGCGGGCGTGTAGGGGTCGGCGAGCGTCTTGACGATGAGGCCCTCGGTGGAGGCGGCCACGGCGTCGTCGAGGAAGCGCGCGAGCTCGTCGACGTCGGCCGAGACCGTGGCGTGCGCGAACGCGAGCTCGCCCTCGCGCGGCACCACCGCGCGCGACATGGCCTCGCGCCGCGCCGTCAGCGGCGCGTCCAGCAGGTCTTGGCCGTCGAGGTGGAGGCAGTCGAAGGCAAACACGACGACGGCTACCTTGACGTCGGCGGCCGCGACGTCCTTGCGCGCGCGGGTGGACAGCGTCTGGAAGGGCAGGATGCGCCGCTGCTGCGGGTCCCACGCCACCGCCTCGCCGTCGATCACCGCGCAGCGGACGCCGGGCGCCAGCCAAGAGGCCGCGCGCGCGGCAATGTCGGGGAACTTGCCGGTGGTGTCCTCGGCGTTGCGCGAGAAGACGCGGACGCGCGCGCCGCCGTCGAGCACGTGCACCTGCACGCGCTCGCCGTCGTACTTGTACTCGCACGTGAACTCGCGGCCGGAGAACTTGTCGAGGACCTCCTTGACGCCCGTGGCCGGCTTTGCCAGCATGGGGCCGACGGGCACGCCGGGGGTGAAGGGGGCGCGCAGCGGGAGCTCGGACAGCGGGTGGCCGACGAGGGCGGGGACGAGCACGTCGAGCGAGGGGCAGCGCGAGTAGGCGCGGCGGACGGCGGCGTCGGCGGCAGCAAGGCGGTCGGCCAGGGCGGCCGTGTCGATGCCGGGGCGGCGGCGGCGCGCCTTCTTTTTGCCCGGTTTCGTCTTTTTAGCGTCGCCGCCGCCGCCGCCATCCTCGCCCGCTGCCGCCTCAGCGCCCGCGCCCGCCTCGTCCCCCTCCCCGTCCTCCCCCTCTCGCTCGCCGTCCTCCCCCTCCTCCTCCTCCTCCTCGATCCCCACGCCCTCCGCGTGCAGCAGCGTCGCGTGCGCCAGCGCCGTCAGCACGCTCCGCTCCGCCAAGCCGATGCGCAGCCTGCCCGCCAGCGTGCGCAGCAGGTAGCCCGCCTCGGCGCCCTTTGCGGCCACCAGCAGCCGCGCGATGGCCGCGCGCTTGCGGTCCTGCGACGCGGTGCCGGACATGCGCGCGATCTCGCCCAGGGACTTGAACACGGCGGGCACGGTCAGCGGCGCGGGCGCGAACATCAGGCCCTGCGTGGCGCGGCTCGCCACCGCCACCACGCCCCAGTCGCCCGCCCTTTCGTACTCCTGCCGGACGGCGCTGTCCTTGCGGCCCGTCACCTGCGCGAGGGCCTTGGTGAGGATGGCGTCGCCCACGCCCAGCTCGGCGCCGTCGTGGGGCGGGGCCACGCGGTTGGTGCACAGGTAGACCGTCGGCAGCAGGTCGCACGGGTTGCTCAGAAGCACGGCGCGGAAGAGCGCGGTGGCGAGCGCTAGGATCTCCAGGCGCTTGGTGGTCGACGCCACGTCCTCGAACACGTCGACGAGGGCGGCGTACGGCACGGGCTTCGCAGGGAGCAGCCTCCACTGGGCGCAGAGGGCGCACACGTCGACGGCGGCCTGGCGGGCGGCGGCCTCGAGGGCGCCGGCGCCGACGCCGTCGGCGGCGGCGGCGGCGGCCGAGCCCGACGCGCCGGCGCCCGAGGCCTTTTTGGTCTTGGCGGCGCTGGCCGGCGGGGGCGGGGGCGGCGGGGCGCGGGCGGCCTTGGCCTCCGGCTTGCCAACGGAGGCGGGCGCCTTCGCGGTCTTCTCCTCCTTGACAGCGGCAGCGGCGGTGGCGACGGGCGACGGCGCAGCGGCGGCGGCCGGCGCGGCGTCGGCGGCAGGCGTGGCGGCCGCGGCGGCGGCGTCCTCGTTCTCGTCGCCGTCCTTGGCCTGGCGCGGCGTCTGCTGCGGTCGCTGTTGCTCCTCGCCAGAATTGGCTGCAGTCGGGGACGGCTTGGTCTCCGCCGCCTTCTTGGCGGACGGGGAGGGCGTCCCTTTTTTTGCCGCCGCCTGCTGCGGCTGCTGCTGAGGCTGCTGCTGCTGCGCCTGCTGCTGCCGCGCCTTGGCCTTGCCAAAGAGCGCGCCAAAGGCGCCCGCGGCGGCCTTGTTGGTGGCCGCGCGCTTGGCGGCCGCGTCCGCGCCGTCGTCGGCGCCGCTGGCCGGAGCCGCCTGCTGCTTCTTGCAAGGCGACGGCTGCTCGGGCGCCGCGGCCGCCTCTTTCTCTGCCGCTGCCGGAGCAGCCGCCTCTCCGCCGCCGCCGCGGCTGCCGCCGCCCTTGTCGCCGCCCCCGTCGCCGTCGCCCTCGTCATCATCGTCGTCGTCGTCGTCCAACTTGACCACGCGCGCGGCGCGGGCGGGGCGCGAGGGCTGCTGCTCCTTGCCGTCCTCCTCCATGTCGTCCTCCAAGTCGGCGGCGGCGGCGGCGGCGGCGGCGGCCTTGTTGGGCAGCGGCTGCGCGGCGGCAGGGGCGGCGGCGGCGGCGGCGGCGGCGGCGGCGGCGGTGGCGGCGGCGGCGGCGGCGGCGGCGGCGGCGGCGGCAGTGGCGGCGGCGGCCCCGGCAGCAGGCGCCGCCTGGGGTTCGCCGTCGGCCGCGCGCCGCAGGCGTTTAAGCGGCTGCTCCGCGCCCTCACCGCCGGTCGGGCGCGGGGCGGCCTTGGTGTCCTGTTGCTTTTTGGGGGGGGGTTGGGGGGGTGTGGAGGTTTTTCGTGAGCGTTTTCGCGAGCGTCGCTCAAGCGGCGTCGGTCGGCGGCGTCGTCGGCGGCGTCGAGAACACGAGGCGACGCGCGAGAAACACCACGAACAGAACGCACCTGCGCAGCTCCCGCGTCGTCCGACGGCTTGTCCGAGGCGGCCGGCGCCTTGTCGGTCGCCCGCTTGGGCGCGGCGCCAAAGTAGCTCGCGAGCGACGCCTGCTTCTTCATTTCTTTCGTGTTTTCAAACAAGGAGGGGCACAAAAAGCTGGGCTTCCCCCTGCTCCGCCAGACGCTTGCTTGAGCAAAGCTGTCGCCGAGTGCGAGGTTGGGGCGGGTGGGGCGTCGGGTGTCTCTCTCTCTGTGACAGCTAGGAAGGAGGGGGCGAGCCCGCGTCTGAAGAACGTTTCGAAAACTCAAACGTGTTGTTTTCGTGCGCGCGGAGGCTGTCGCTTCTTCGTCAGCCGTCAGACGATGTGCGTGACGATGCGGTCAATGTGGCTTGAGTCCGAGTGTCGTGAGTTGTCGTCGAGTCGGGGCCCATTGAAACACAATCGGCTGTCTCGAGCGGGGCGGCTTTCGGAGCAACGACGCGGTCGGCGTCGGCACCACGCGGACGACGTTCGACGCGAGAAGAAAACCCCCACGCGCGCGCAGAAGCCCTTGATGACACTACTCAGTCGGACTGCGCACCGCTCTGCACTAATAACGACAACGGCCAGCCCCCGTCCCGACCAGATCGCACACTCGCACCCCCCCCCCTCCTCCACACGATCGTCGTGGTCGTCGTCGTCCTCGTCGCGCCCCTTGCATGCTGCGCCGCCTCGCGGCCACGGTGATCCGCCTTGACCCTGCCGGAGCAGCGAAAGCCGCACCCGCCTCGATGCGCGGCCTCGGGACCAAGCCCTCCGGCGCCGGCGCCGCCGCCGCCGTCGGGCGCCGCGCGGCCGGTGCCGCCCCAGCGCTCGCCCGTGCCGCTGCGCCCTCGCCGCCGCGCTCCGCGCGCCAGCCCTCCCGCCGCCCCTTCACGACCGCCACCCGCACCGCCGCCACCGCGTCCGCCGCCTCGCCGCCCGCCGCCGCATCCGACGCCGCGGCCGCTGCAAACGCGCCACTGCCGCCAACGAAGACAGGGCCGGCGTCGTCCCCCGTGCGCGGCGCCGGAACCGGAACCGGCGGCAGCGCCGCGAGCGCCGCCGGCGGCTACCGCGTCCCCCCGCGCGAGATCCTCGAGATCGTCGACGCGCCGCCGCAGCCCTCGCTGACCTACTCGCCCGACCGCCGCACGCTGCTCCAGGCGTCGCGCCCGCCGCCCCTCCCGCCCCTATCCGAGGTCGCGCGCGCCGAGCTCAAGCTCGCGGGCCTGCGCCTCGACCACGCGCAGCGCTCGCGCTCGCGCATGGGCCACTACACCGGGCTCGAGCTCGTGCCCGCGACCGCCTCGGTGCCCGCGCCCCTTGGCACAGCCGACGGCGCCGTGCGAGTCACGGGTTTACCTGGCGGCGCGCTGATCAACATGGTCACATGGTCGCCCGACGGCGCGCGCGTGGCCTTCACGGTGCGGTCGGCGGGCGGGGCGGGCGACCCGCCGCGGCACCCGCTGCAGCTTTGGGTGGCGGACGCGGCCACGGGGGCGGCGCGCCCTTTACTGGGCACGGCGGCGCCGGTCGAGCCGAGCGCGGTCGACGAGGCCAAGGCGGCGGCAGAGGCGGCCGGGGCAGAGGCACAGGCGGCGGCGGCAGGCGCTCCGCCCGCCTCCTCTCCAATGCCCCTGTGCCCCTACCCCACGCCGGGCCTCAACACTGTCTTCGACTCGTACACGTGGGTCGACGCGCGCACCATCGTCGCGTGCGTGGTGCCGCCGGGCCTGGGCGCCGCGCCGCGCAAGCCGCCGCTCCCGCCCGGGCCGCGCGTGCTCGACAACGCCTCGGGCGCGCGCGCGCAGAGCCGCACCTTCTCCGACCTGCTGCGCGACGAGGGCGACGCGCGCGCGCTGGAGCACGTGGCGCGGAGCGAGCTGGTCGAGGTGGACGTGGCGACGGGCGCCTGGGCGCCGATGGCGCCGCCGCCGTCGTCGTCGTCGTCGCCCGGCGCGGGCAGCAATAGCAACAACAACAGCGCTTCTGCCGCCGCCGCCGACGACAACGACGGGGCCGCCTCCTCGATGGTCGAGGCGCCGCCGCCCGGCGCCGCCGGCCACGTTCAGCGCAGCCGCATGTACACAGAGGTCGACCCGTCGCCGGACGGACGGTACGTTCTGGTGTCGTGGATCGAGCGCCCCTTCTCCTTCAGCGTGCCGTGCGGCCGCTTCCCCGCGCGCGTCGAGCTGTGGCGGCGCGGCGGCCGCGGCGCCGCGTCGGCCGAGGACGACGCGGCCGCCCTTGCCGCCGCCTCGGCCGCCGGCGCCTCGGCTCGCGCCGAGGCCGAGGCCGCCGACCTCGCGCCCGACGCCGTCGAGGAGGCCGTGCTGAGCGCGCGCGCAAAGGCCGAGGCCGCCGCGCGCGCCGCGCGCCCTGCGCCGCCGCCCCCGACCGCCTGCGAATTCGTGCGCGAGGTTGCCTACCTGCCGCTGGCCGAGCAGATCCCCATCGCCTTCAACGCCGTGCGGCCGGGGCCGCGCGCCGTCGGGTGGCGCGCCGACCGGCCCGCTGAGATGTCGTGGATCGAGTGCCGCGACGGCGGGGACCCGGACGCGGCCGCGTCGCCTCGCGACGTCGTCCTCACGCTCGGGGCGGACGAGGCCGCGGACTCTCTGGGCGGGGGCGCCCTCTCTCCGCCTCCGCCGCGCGTCGTGGCGCAGACCGACCTGCGCTGCGGCGGCGTTGCCTGGGCCGACGACGGCCTGGCGCTCCTGTACGAGAGCTGGTGGAAGACGCGCACGAGCCGCGTCTGGATGATCGCGCCGGGCGAGGCGGACGCGGCGGGAGAGGCGGGCGCCGACGCGTCGTCGCCGTCCCCGCCGCCTGGCGCCGCCCCCCTCGCCCTCACCAAGCGCCTGCTGTTCGACCGCAACTACGAGGACGCCTACGGCGACCCCGGCTCGCCCCTGTCGCGCCGCACGAGCCTTGGCACCTACGTGCTCGCGCGCCTGGGCGGCCGGCGCCGCCTCCTGATGACGGGTGGCGGCGCGGGCCCGAGCGGCGCGCGCCCCTTCCTCGACGTGCTCGACCTCGAGGGCGACGACAGCGCGCGCTGGCGGCGCGTGCGCCTGTGGCGGTCGCAGCCCCCCCACCTCGAGGGCCTCGGCAGCGTCATGTCGGACGGCGACCCCGACGCGCCCGTGGAGCTCGACGGCCTGCGCGTGCTACTAGCGCGCGAGACGCAGCAGGACCCGCCGCAGACATGGATGCGCACGTTCCTGCTCGGTGGTGGCGGGGCAACGGGGGCCAACGGCGGCGCCGGCGCCCGGACCGACGCGCTGCTGGCGTCGGCCGTGCCCGCGACCGAGGAGGACGGGGCCGCGCCCGCGCCCTCGGCGGCGGCGGCCGCTTCCGCGGCGGCGGCGACGGCCGCGAGCGCCGTCTCCGCCGCTGCCTCCGCTGCCGCCGCCGACGGCGCCGCCGCGGCGACGCCGCTGCTGCTGCCGCCGGCGCTGCCCTTGTTCACCCTGCCCCCGCTTGGGCCGCTGTCGCCCGCGCCCGCTGCTGCCGGCTCCCCCCCTGCTGTCGCCGGCGACGACGCCGTCGCCAACGCCGCCGCCGCGGGCCTGTCGACGGCGGCGCCGCCCCCCCCCCCTCCCCCCGGCGCCCCCCTCGCGTGGCGCGAGCGCCAGGTCACCTTTTACCCGCACCCCCACCCGACCCTGCGCGGCGCCAAGAAGGAGGTCGTCCGCTACCGCCGGCACGCCGACGGCCTCGAGCTCACCGCCACGCTCCACCTGCCCCCCGGGTACGACCGCGCGCGCGACGGCCCGCTGCCCTGCCTCATGTTCGCCTACCCGCGCGAGTTCACCACCAAGGAGGCGGCGGGCCAGAACCGCCGCTCGCCCCACGCGTTCGCGGGCGTCGGCGCCCAGTCGCCCACCCTGTGGCTGGCGCGCGGGTACTGCGTGCTTGAGCCCTCTTTCCCCATCGTGCCGGAGGACGCGGGCGGCGAGCCCAACGACACCTTTTTGCCGCAGCTGGTGGGAAACGCCCAGGCCGCGGTGGCCGAGGTTGTGCGGCGCGGCGTGGCCGATCCGCGCCGCATCACGGTCGGCGGACACAGTTACGGCGCCTTCATGGCGGCAAATCTCGCGGCGCACGCGCCCGCGGGCCTGTTTGCCGCCGCCATCGCGCGCAGCGGCGCCTACAACCGCACGCTGACGCCCTTTAGCTTCCAGAGCGAGGAGCGCACGCTCTGGCAGGCGCCCGGCGTCTACTCGGCCATGTCGCCCTTCAACCACGCGGACAAGGTCACCACCCCCTTGCTGCTGATCCACGGCGAGGAGGACGAGAACGCCGGCACCAAAGTGATCCAGAGCGAGCGGTTTTACGAGGCGCTCAAGGGGCACGGAAAAGTCACCCGGCTGGTGGTGCTGCCTTGCGAGAAGCACTCTTACGCGGCGCGCGAGAGCGTGCTGCACGCGCTGGCGGAGCAGGATGCGTGGATGGAGGCGCACGCCGGGTATGGGCGGGTGGCTGAGGACGAGGAGGGCGGCATGGCGTAGCGCTAAGGGGACGTTTCGTTTGGAACGAAAGGAGGAAAGGAAAGCGTCGCGAGGCGGCGACTTGGCGGCGACCTGGACGACGCCGCGGAGCGTCGGTCGGTCTTTCTATTATGAGCTCGACTCCTCCTTTCATTGGTGGCTCCTTCTTAGCAATCGCGAACTGCTGGACCCACCATCGCTCGCACCACCACATCCACCACTTTTTGCTCTCGAGAGACCGACCGTTCACATCAGAAACTCGATTCAAAAGTGACAGAGAGCGTGGCGTGCAGCTCTTCTCCTGCGTCTCGGGAGCCCGCACCCGCATCCGCTGGACCAACAAACGCACGGCGTGTCCATCGGTCGCCTGCGCGCGAACTGTCAACGCCAGAGCACAAAGGACGATTGCGCAAAAACCTCGAGCTCGATTTAAAAAAACACCTTCTGTCCGTGAGAGCACGAGCACTTGAGCCTCTAAGATGACGCCAGGTGCGCGACCACGCGCGACACAGCGTTGCTCGTCAGAGATGTCAACAGCAGCACCACCCAGCTCGTTCCACGCTTGCTTTGTTCGCGCCGCCGCCGCGCGCCGCCGACGCCGCCGACGCCGACGCCGACGCTCCTCCCTCCCACGTCGCATCCTCCTCAACAAACACAAAAAACAACACTCGGAAACAAACAGAGGCCAAGAAGGCCCGCGTCGACCCGGACGCCGGCCCCGACGGCCCGGCCACGACCGTCGGGACCGACCAGGGCGCCGCTGGATCACCCCCCCCCCAGGCGCCCCCGCCGCTGCTGACCGACGCGCAGCGGCTCAAGCAGCTCGGCGCCGAGCTGGCGGCGCTGCCCGCGCGCGAGCAGATGCGCCTGTACTACGAGCGGCTCTTTCCCTTTGCGCAGATGCACCGGTGGCTGGCGTACGGCAACGGTGGGTTGGCTTGGTTCCGAATCGGTTCGAGGGTGTTTCATGGAGTTGTACTCTCTCGACGACATTCGCCGCCCAAAGAAGAAGAAGAAGAAGAAGAAGAAGAAGAACACGCCGACACTGACACGCGCCGCCCCGCCCAAAAGAATCAAAACAAAAACACACCCAAACAACAACCCGCGCAGAGTCCACCTCCACCCACGCCGCCGCCGACCGCGCCTTCTTCCAGCGCCGCGAGCTCTGCTTCACCCTCGACGGCGACATCTTTGCGCGCTACCAATCTTTCGCCGACGCGGCATCCCTGGCGCGCGCCTGCCGGCAGCGCGTGCCGTCCAAAATCGACGTGGGACCCGTCTACACGTTCGACCCGCGCGACCGCGCCAAGTACGGCCGCGACTTTCGCCCCGTGGAGCGCGAGCTCGTGTTCGACGTCGACCTGACCGACTACGACGACGTGCGCGTGTGCGGCTCGGGCGGGCACATCTGCCGCCGCTGCTGGCCGCTGATGGCCGCCGCTGTGGAGGTGATGGATCTCACGCTGCGGCGCGATTTCGGCTTCCGGCACGTGCTCTGGGTTTACAGCGGGCGGCGCGGGGTGCACGGGTGGGTGTGCGACGCCGGGGCGCGGGGGATGGCGGACGAGGTGCGCGCGGCGCTGGTCGGGTTCTGCTCGGTCTACCGGGGGACCGAGGCGGGCGAGGGCGGCGGAGGCGGCGGCGGCGGCCACGAGAGCGGCGGCGGCGGCGGCGGCGGCGCCCCCGCCTCGGCCCCGGTCGCGCGCGTGCGCCTGGCCACGGGCGCCACGCGCCACCCCTCCGTCGAGCGCGCCTACCTGACCCTCCGCCGCGCTTGGGAGACCAAGGTCCTGCCCGCCCAGGGCCTGCTCGACGGCCCGGAGACGTGGGCGCGTGTGCTCCAGTACGTGCCAGAGGACGACGGCGGCAGCAATGGCGGCGGCGGCAACGGCGGCGGCGGAGGCGCGCGCGGAGCGCTCGCCAAAGCGTGGTCGGCGGGCAAGCTGCTGCACGGGGGCGGCGGGGGGGCAGGTGCGGCGGGCGCCCCGTGCCTGAGCGTGGCGCGGTGGCACGACCTGGTGGCCGAGGTGGAGCGGGCGGCGGCGCGGGCGGCGCGCGCGGGCGGGCCCGGCGGCGGCGGAGGCGCGGGCGGAGGCGGCGGCGCGGGAGGCGGCGCAGGCGGGGCGGCGGCGCCCTCTGGCCGCGCGCGGGCGGCGGCGCTGAACCGCGCCGTGCCCGACATCGTGCTCGCGTTCACCTACCCGCGCCTGGACGTCGAGGTGTCCAAGAAGATGAACCACCTGCTCAAGGCGCCCTTCTGCGTCCACCCCAAGACCGGGCGCGTCTGCGTGCCGCTCGACCCGGCGCGCGTGTGGGAATTTGACCCAGAGGCCACAGAGGCGCCCTCTACCGGCGGCGGCGGCGGTGGCGGCGGCAATGGCGGCGGCGGAAACGGCGGCGACTACGCACCGCGCGTGACGGACCTGCTGGCGCAGGCGGCGCTCGCGCAGCAGCAGGGGCGGGGGGCGCCGGGGCAGGCGTGGCGCGAGACGGGCCTGGCGCCATCGCTGCGCTACTTCGAGGAGGGGTTCCTGGCGCCGCTGGCCGCCGAGGCGCGCGCCGCGCTCACGGCGGGCAGCAAGGCGGCCGGCGCGGCGGCGGCGGCCGAGGGCGCGGCCGGCCTGGCGTGGTGAAGACTTTGGCGCAAGAGAGAGAGGGAGCGAGACGGACGCGGCCTGGATCCGTTACGCCTGCGTGGACTCTGCGTGCTGCTGACTAGAGTAACGACTGACTGAATGCTGCGGTGGCTCGGACGAGGACACACATGAAACAAAGGGCTGCGTGCGGGTTGGGGGTTGTGACGCGCGGGGGGGGAAGGCGCGGCGCGGAAAACAAAACTAAACGGAGAAAAAAGAGCTCAGACCGCCGCCGGGTCGGCCGCCGCTGCCGCCGCCGGCCCGCCTGCGATGAACGAGGGGACGCGCCCGAGGCCGCCGTGAACGCCGGCGGCATCCCCCCGGCCGCCGCCCCCGTCGCTACCGCTGCCGCTCGCGCCGCCCCCGCCGCCGCCGCCCGACGACGACCCGCCGCCGCCGCCGCTGCCCGAGGCGCCGCCACCGCCGATCGCGCGCACCAGGCCCGAGGCCTGGAGCGTCGGGTGCGGCTCGAGCGCGGCGTCCATGTCGCCGTTCTCCCAGTAACTGCGCTTACCCCCCTGCCCCCGGTACCACGCGATCGTGCGCGCCAAGCCCGTCTCCCAGTCCACCTCCTCGCGCCACCCGAGCGCGAGCAGCTTCTTGTCGCAGATGAAGTAGCGGCGGTCGTTGAACGCGCGGTCGCGCACGTGCGTCACGTTGCCGCCGGCGGCAGTGGCAGATCCGGCAGCGGCGCCCTTCTCGCCGCCGCTTCCCTTGTTTGCGGCGGGCCCCCCGTCCCCGGCGAACGCGCGCGAGATGTCGGCCGCCACGCTTAGGACGCTGCGCTCCTTCTGCGTGCCGATATTGTACACCTCGCCCACGGCTCCCCGCAGCAGCACGGTCTCGAATGCGGCGGCGACGTCCTCGACGTACAGGTAGGAGCGGACGGCCTTTGGTTTGGTTGGTCGTTTGTGTGTTTTGTGGTGTTGAGGGCTGGTTTGGTGTGTGTGAGGCAAAGGGTGGGGCAAGGGGTCGAGCACAAGGAAATAAAAGGAAGCCGCCAAAAACGCGCGGACGAACGAGCCTCGAAAAAGCAACAAAAGCAAACTCACCAGCCCGTCCCCGTGGATCGGCAGCGGCCGCCCCCTGCTCGCCAGCAGCGTAAACTTGGGGATCATCTTCTCCGGGAACTGGTGCGGGCCGTACACGTTGTTGCCGCGCGTCACGATCACCGGCATCTTGTAAGACGTCAAGTAAGCTTTCGCCATCATCTCCGCCCCTGCCTTTGCCGCCGAATAAGGGTTGGTCGGCTCGAGGACGCTGTGCTCGCCCAGTCCCTCGGACTTTCCCAGGCTGGACTCGCCGTAGACCTCGTCGGTGCTGACGTTGATGAAGCGGCGGACGCCGCCGTAGACGCGGGCGCACTCGAGGAGGACGTGGGTGCCGTAGGTGTTGCCCATCTGTGGGGATGTTTTGTGTTGTTTGTGTTGTTCGTCGAGGGGAGCGTTCCTTTCTTAGTGTTTGGTTTTCCGGCCCCCCCCCCCCCCCCTATTTTTTTTTCCGCCCCCCCCCCCCCCCTCCCCCTCCCCCACCCCCCCCCCCCCCCCCCCCCCCCCCCCCCCCCAACCACACACAACAAAA
>Ga0105054_10001419_pt1 | contig 39348 bp, 29 predicted proteins | sample BON02_FD_78091 | JGI IMG/M metagenome (GOLD analysis project Ga0105054, IMG submission 78091) | Freshwater microbial communities from Lake Bonney liftoff mats and glacier meltwater in Antarctica - BON-02 (megahit assembly) | ecosystem: Environmental > Aquatic > Freshwater > Ice > Glacier...
CATAATGTTCTTGCTTCTGATTACCTCACGGATTGCCATCAGGCTCTTTTCTTTCAACAAGATACTCTTGTTTATTAAGAAATTAGCATTTGATGGCTTTTATCCAATACTAGTAGTTTTAAATCGATTTTTGTTGTTAAAAAATAAAAATAAAAATAAAAACCAATAAAAACCCAGGAAGAAAAAAACCTGTTTGCCATCCTTGCCATGATCGCACGTCGCTTCGTGATACCCAAGAGGAAGGAGCAGGTATTAATGGGTAAGAAAATTCAAAGTTCGTTGTTCAATATATACTAATGCAAATGCAGGGTGTGTCAGTTATGATCCAGCAGTGGGAACGATATGGAGCATGATGCGAGATTACTTTACCCAATGTGGAGTCCCGTTTGATTTTGTGCTCTTCACCAATTATGAACAGCAGGTCAGATCGTTTGTAGATGGGGATATTGACCTTGCTTGGAACGGCCCTATCGCCCATGTTTTATCTCAGCAACACCTTGGAGAAGGCAAGGTGCATTCATTGGGTATGCGTGATGTCGATCGTGATTTCGAATCAGTGATAGCTGTTCGCAAATCATCTGGTATTTCAAATGTGGACCAGCTTTCTGGAACTCATGCAATTACAGGTGCTTCAGATTCGCCCCAGGCTCATTTAATTCCAGTGCACTGGCTAGTGAAAAAAAGAGGTGTGACATTTGCATCAATAAAGCCTTTTGACCTTGACATGGGTAAGCACGGAGATACTGGTATGGGTGAAGTCAAAATGCTCGAGTCTATGGCTGCAAATGCTACTGAATCAGTCGGTATACTGTCGAGATCAATGTGGGAACGAGGGATTGATGGTGCCATTCCTTCCGTCGATCCAGTTGCTCTTCGAGCTAATTTCGAAGTTTTGGAAGGAAAAGATAATTTGCCTCCTGTGTTTGACCAGTAAGTATTTAAAGGGTGTTTTTCGATTCGACTTTGGTTTCTAACATTGGTTCTTTAGCTGCCAATTTGACTGTTTGGAATCCAACAAGTCTTCCTTGGACGGTTTTTCTTCAGCTTTGTTTAAAATGGACTGGAACAATCCTGATCATCAAAAAATCATGAAACTGGAAGGCATTAAGAAAACTTGGATGCCGCCCCGAGAATCAGGCTACGATATAACCCGACGAGCTCTCAACATACAAAGCCGAGGTTTTCATTCGAGTCGTCGGAATGATATGCGAGTCGGTGTACTAGGAGCTGGTGTCGCTGGATTGCAAGTTGTTCGATCTATGAAGGCTCGAGGAATCGATGTGGTTGCATTTGACAGTGCACCTCAACCAGGTGGACTATGGCAAGAAAACTATTCAAATTTTTCCCTACAAGTTCCGAAACAGTTGTTTGAGTTTCCAGATTTTCCAAATACAGACGTGAAAAACGGAGTTTTGCCCAGCGGCCCTCAAGTACAAGACTACATTTTAAAGTTCGTTGAGAAGTTTGAACTGGGTGATTCCTTGGCTTTAAACACCACTGTGACTCGTATATCCAGAGACGGCGAATCAGGATGGACATTTCAAGTTCGTTCTACCAATGGCGATGAAAGAGAAGAAAAGTTTGACTATTGTGTAGTGAGTCATGGCATGTATTCAACTTTCAAAAACCTCCCTAGGGTTGAGAATCTGGAAACTACTTTTAAAGGAAAAGTTGTTCATACCAGTGACTTCCGCGACCCAAGGGTTACTTCCGGTAAAAAAGTAGTCGTAGTTGGCGGTTGCAAATCAGCAATGGATGTTGCAGTGGAAGCCAGTAATGCAGGTGCCAGTTCAGTAACAATATTACAACGCCATGCTCATTGGCCAGTTCCACATCATATTGCATGGATCATTCCGTTTCAATATATATTCTTATCGCGATTCGGTCAGATGCTAGTATCTGCTCATAGAGGTGTATATCCTGCGGCTTCTCCTCTGATGAAGACATTTCGATTTGTCGGATGGCCCGTCATGAAACCAGTTTTCTCCATTGTAGAGTCGTTATTTGCGTTTCAGTTTGGATTAACAGGAGATCTAAGACCCAAATCCGATATTGTGACTGATTTCTATGCGTATGGTCATCTTCTGGACTACACTCTGAAGGCGAAGAAGGAAAGCGGGGATATAATTGTTATTAATGGGGAACTATCTAAAGCTACTAGCCCAGATGAGTTTAAGCTAACAAATGGACTCAAGATAGAAGCTGACATCGTTATATTCGGAACCGGTTTCAAAAAGAATTATTCCGTATTTTCCAGTGACGTTCAAGATGATCTCGATATTCAAAACGATGGTTTGTACCTTTATCGACACATGCTTCCATCTCATGTGAAAAATCTCGCCTTTATTGGTAGTGAAATAGCCACCATTTCCAACATATTGACTTTCGGATTACAAGCGGAATGGCTTGCTAGAAAGCTGAGTGGTTTTCAATCCGATTCCATGCACGCGACATCGCAGGAAATGCAAACCGAAGTTGAAGCTTTGAAAACTTGGAAACGAGGTTGGATGCAACAGAATTCTTCGCGTGCAAATCTAATTCTATTGCATCAAACCCATTATCATGACCATCTATTGAAGGATATGAAAATCGATCATCTGAGAAAATTCCCTAATATTCTCGCCGAGTTTTTGATGCCGTACGCGCCGCAGGATTACAATAATATTATAGGAAAGTAACAATTAACTTCAAAGAAATATTATTCCATTGGGAGTTTCTTATCATCGAACAGTTTAAATCTAATGAGATATAGGAAAGTAACAATTAACTTCAAAGAAATATTATTCCATTGGGAGTTTCTTATCATCGAACAGTTTGAATCTAATGAGATATAGGAAAGTAACAATTAACTTCAAAGAAATATTATTCCATTGGGAGTTTCTTATCATCGAGCAGTTTGAATCTAATGAGACATATCATATATCCAAAGACGAAGAGAGCCACATCTCGATATCGCCTGTTTACACCAGATGCATAACACATGCGAAACTTCACGATCAATTTTGAAATCCAGTTACCCGTGTAGGTGCCATGATAAACACCCTTTTCTTCGACCATTGAACTTGGGGTATCTCGAACTATTTCTTGAGCAATGCCTTTTATCCATCAATACTAAACGTATTCCATCCTTTAATCATTTCAACATGCGGTTGTTGCAATTTATCAATAGCCTCTTCAAGGGTTTTTCGATCTTTGATAAAATCGTATTTAGGAACTGCGAAGCCGCAGCTGGATTGCATCATGTTAACTTTTAACAACACGATGCATCGAGCGCCATGGTATACTTCTTTAAAGTTGTTCGAATCTTTCGCATCAAAAGCAGATATTAAATCCATTTCCAAGTTTTGAATAAGAACAATTTTTCCAACGCCATATATTCGCAAGATCTTCGGAGCTCCAGTAAAGGCCGTGAACATCATTGTGACTCTCCCGTTTTCATAAATGTGAGCAGCAGTTTCGTTTCCAGAGCCCATGTAATCGACGTAGCCAACAGTATCCCCTGAAAATATAAGTTACATATCCGGTTTTAAATGAATACAACGTACCATCTATCACTCTGAACTCCTTTGCCGATTTGGGGCTTACATTTACTCGGTTGCTTCCATTAAGTGGTGCAGTTGCAATGAAGAATATATGCTGTTTTTGTATGAATTTTATTGTAAGTTCTTCCAGAGGTGGATAAGAAAAGTCGCCCATCGATTTTCAAAACTGTTTGATTCGCAGTTGTTGTTGATCAAAGTATCAAATGGTACAAAATAGAACAGCGATGCGGTCCCCGCACCTTTAGAACTGAAAGAAATGATTCCAGGATGGGTTGTCGTGTTGGCGATACTTTGGACTTTTGTTTATGTTCAAATTTCCACAAGCGATTATTCCGGGAAATGCATAAGCCCATACTCGCATGATCAATCAGATCAGCAATTGGAGCAGCAATCGAAGCAACAATCGAAGCAACAATTGGAGCAACAATTGGAGCAACAATCTCCACAATTTTTTCTGGAGGGCAGCAATCATCTAGTGCAGTTCGAGGTTCAAGATTTTCAAGCACCTAACTCTCTCATTGAGAGACATACAGGGTATCATATTCACTCAGGATGGAAGCTAGGGTCTCGAGTATCTGAGTTCCAAAGCGTGTGGGACATAACCCTGACAACACAACTTTCGATTGGTCGACTTGGTCATTTACTGGATATAATCGAGCAATGGAAAGGTCCTGTATCTTGTGCAATTATCGTGAAGAATCGAAGTGAGAAAACAGTTCTAGAAAGGTGGTGGAATCAAAATCCTATAGTTGCAGAATTTGCTGACATTCATCTCGTTTTCGGAGATCTTTTACCGTTTCCTATTAATTTCTTGAGGAATATAGGAATTGCTGGAGTTAGATACGAGACAGGGTTTTACTTTGTAGTTGATGCAGATGTTTGGCTTAGTGGTTCAATGAATACGTTTTCTCATGAACTTGAAAAAATCGGCTCGTTGGCCCCCGGAAACAATTTTGTCGTGGCTGCGTTCGAATCCAAGATCGCGTTTCCTCTTAGTTTTGATGATTTGAAGGAAATGTATCTTAGTGGTAAAGCAAGTGCGATGCATGCTGGTCGTCGGAGTTATTCTGGTCCATTTAGTCATAGAAAATGGTTCGCCTCACACAGTTGGGAAGAGATCCGCTACGAGGTTATGTTTGAGCCGTATTACATAACGAGAAAACACCAGAAAAAAATTCTTACTTTCCCAGAGGAGTTTAAGGGTCGAGGTTTCAATAAACAAGCTCATCATTTTCAAATGTGGGCTGCTGGTTTCAAATATTATTCCTTGCCTTATGTATATATCTTCGACCGACCACACGATGTTTCAATAGATTTGGGGATAGAAGATAACAAGTCGGCATGGATAACTTTTCGAGCAAGCATTGCGAATACATATGGAATGGTATGTAGACAAATTCATTGGGCGTATTGTGACAGAACCGGGAAAAATTGCGATTTGGTTTGCCAAGAAACTCGCACTAGTTTCAATGCGTGGAACTCTTTTCAAAATGAATTAAAAGACAAACCCCGCAAAGAAAAAATAGAGACGTCATGCTTTGAGGATGGAATGAATCCGGTTGTGGATGTTGTGTATACATGGGTTAATGGTTCAGACCCAATTCATGTTGCAATTCAAAAATTGTACATTCCCATATCGGAGGGAAATCAAAGTCATCGCTTCCGTGATTTCGGAAAGGGTTCTACTTTGAAGTATTCTTTACGTAGTGTATTTAAACATATGCCTTGGATTCGGAATATATGGATAGTCACGATGGGGCAAACTCCATCATGGTTGAATGTTTCAAAATCGGATCGAATCAAGATGGTGGACCATTCGGATATTTTCGACGATCTTTCAAAACTTCCTACGTTGAACTCGTGTGCTATTGAAAGTCAGTTGCACAATATAAAGGGTTTGAGCGAATGTTATATCTACATGAACGACGATTTCTTGGTTGCTAGTGAATTGAATTTCGACAATTTTTGGAGTGGAAATTTACCGGTTGTGACGCTTGAAAAGGAACCAGCTCCTCGTGTTGGAAAAAATCCGTGGCAAAAAAAGATAGCGACTGTTTCGCGAATGATCAGCTCGAAATTGAACATTAGACGTGTTTTTCACGTAGGTCACCATGGCGTGTTCTATGTAAAGTCATTGGTAAAGGAAGTTATAAAACTCATGCCGAAAGAATTTGAAGAGACTTCACGTCAGAGATGGCGAACGTCTTCTAGTGTATGGCTGCCTTTGGTGTATTCCAATTATCTGGCTTCCGCTTATGCAACTTCTACATCGAATCCGAACCTATTTTATTTTGCAACGAGTAACAAGAAAGGAGTCACGGGTATTAATACGGCGTTTTTGAATTTGAATAAGGCGACAGGAATACAATGGTTATGTTTCAACGATCTTTTGTCTAGTTTTTCGAATGAAATTGAGAATGCGTTACATGCAGGATTCGATGCTTTGTATCCAACATCAATGATATATGAAATTTCTAATTGAATACCATGAAATTAAATGTACCCTATTATTTTGAGGATATCGATTCTTCACCCTAATAAATCTGAAGTTAATTTATATCGACCTCATCAGAAATTGATTCCTTTTTATTGATTTAATTCCTTCATTCCCTTTCATGACATTTGCAGATGGGATCTTGGGCAAACGAAGAAGAATGCGCATGAGAAGAATTCGCGTGATTTTGGGTGCAAATGCCAGTAGCACCTGATTTACGAATAAAGACTTCCAGAAAATTGAGACCCGGTAGCACCGGCGTTGTGAACAAAGTCATGAATATTACATACACGTCCAATGTCCACATATCATATCTCCTCACACACTTTCCGTGAACCCGCGCAAAGTTTCTGACTCCATTTTCCATTCCTACCTCGTAGTGAGCCTTCATTTCTGGGATCTCTTCGCATTGAGTCATGTTCATTATTCTATCACCAGATTGAAAACCGGTGATATATTCTCTAGTTGAAGCAAAGTGTTCGCCAATTCCAAAAAAAATCTCAGGAATTCCATAAGCTTGAAGCATTGTGTAATTGGCTTCCTCAGTCCATTCAAAACTCTGAGCATCGAAATTGACAAAATGCGGATCCCCACCACCCAAGCAAGTGGCTTTACAGCCGCACTGATATCGATCCCGCTTACTATTCGAAGCAGCATGGACTGCCACAATTAATAAAGCAATGAAGATTAATACTTGCATTTTCAAATAGTGAAGGCGAAGAGAGTTTTGTTGGTTGACGTTATTCAAATATTTGCTGAACCATGCATGGACCCTTTTTGAAGTTTTTCAATAAATAGGGTTTCAGACGGAGATTATTGGACTCATTGCTGCTGTTATTATTGGAGATGCAACAATCTCGCAAGCTTGAAAGAGTCACCAAATAAAATTTAAGAATGAATGGAAACAATTCGAAATACATTAGAATCAAATCGACATTTCTCACTACTGATAACTAGTTTATTTTAGCTCGTTTTAGTCAGGACTTTTACAACTAGCATATTCCATTCTAGGTATCCACTGATATGCTGTTGCACGCAAAAATGGTATTTTTAAAATGGATAAAACTCAAGAGAGAAGCCACCTTCTAATTTAACATAAAACGCGCTGATTGATTGTATTTATTAGATGATATCATCCACATTTGCCAAGTTTTTATTTTCAGATCTTTTCATCCGAAAGCTTTCTCGTATCGTCTTTGGCATTCCGTTGGGATGTAATAAGTCAGCTTTGTACTTTAGTCGAAGCTTCGCATTTAGAACATCAATACCACGGTCTAATGCAAATTCTACGACATCAGGATGAATATTGCCATTGGAAACCAATTTCGAAGGATCATGCTGTTGATAAAATGCATTCAACTTTGCCTCAACCTTTTCAAAAGATAACTGAGGTTTCACTTTGGTATTCAAATTCTTATCAACCACTAGATCGGTTTCAAATATATCATCAAGACCTCCATCTTTGGCCATACAAAGAAATATGGTGAATAAAACGACCATGAAAATATTTGCAATCGAGGAAGTGTACGCTATGATGGTCAAAACTGCCAAGTTTTGTTGCAAATAGAGAACTATGTAATACATGAACCCCTTGGTGATTCCAATACCACATCCGAATCCGCCATTTTCCATAGATTCAATAGTTTTGTCCCATGCCGGACCAGGATTGCCTATTAAAGGAACTTTCAAGAAGCCCTCCTCTATCTCTTGTGGATAACTACTGAAGTAGGCAGAATTTGCTTGCGTGGCGATAGCTGAGAATAATGATATTTGCTCACTTGGAATCTTCTCATTGCTTTCTAGATAGACATAAACATTTTTGAGTTTTGCGCAAGTGTCCGCGGCATTTATACGGGAACTAATAGCATTGTATGAATCCTGTGGATTAGGGATACAGGTGCATAATTTAGGAGAAATGGATGCAAGAGCTTCAGAAACAATGCCAGGAATCTTTGTGGTACCTTGACACACAGATGAGACATCCACGTTAGGATCAGCTGGACAGGGGCCAAACATTTCCTGTTGAATTCGAAAATTATACAGGTTAAAGTCGACCGTGGCTGGTTCACTAGCTTCAGAAATATCTCCCCAATTTTTGTGTTGTGCAAGGCAGCAATTATCAAACAAAGCTAATTGAAGATCCACAATTTCCAACATTCGAGAGGAGAATGGAGTTGCAGCATCTAAACCATCTCGAGGGTTGCATTCAGCGGACAAGCAAAGAGTGGATTCGAAATCAGAAAGAATACTTGACATTCCAGCGGCAGCAATGATGGCAAGCACAGAAGCTCCTGTAGCTAACAAACAAAAAGCCAAAACAAGCGGCTTCGAGTTCATCTGAGAACCTAGAACACCGAGAACACTTGCAACAAGACCAACGATGGATCCAACGAGTATCATGTTAGAGTCAACAATCAAAGATGCGAACACTCCATCCCCTCCTTCTGCTTCGTTAAAATCTTCCAAATTTAACTTTCGAACAGATATGGCAAACGCCAATAGCACCGCTGAAGCGATGAAACTAACCGCGCAAAGAACCCTTCCAAATTCCAAGTTTTTTCTACCAGGTATAAAGTCCAAACTTGGAGAAGTGAATCTTCGTGTCGGAACGTCCTGCTTGGAGCTCATCCTTCAGTTTTGTTTTTTCCGAGTACACACCTTTCAAAATGTCTATCGAAAACTTTATAAGAGGTCCTAGTATGTCCTATTTTAAGAATACGCATGCCACTACGAGTTCTCGAATGAATTGTTTTATTTGTTTATTCAGATTTCATTGTTCCTTTTATTTTAAAATTTGAAATCGAAGTAAACTTGCTAAAAACGAAATATGGAAGAGAGTTCAACCACAATTTTTGGAATATTGAGTCCCCTCAATTTGGGCCCAAAACCTGCAAGAGTAGCATGAAAACCTTCCTCCGGAATCGCACCCATGACTGCCCTTACATTCTTAGCCGATATTCCTTTCTTCAGAATCCCAAAACTCGCATCGATCCAATCTGCTTTCCTGAATGCATTCACTATTTTATCATGAGGACCAACATAGTCTGTAAATTTATGATGAAAGCAAATTAAATCCTCCATTAGCTTCAATTCTTCCTTATTAAAGACATTCTTGAATTCATGCATTGCCAACTCTGCTGATGGATCAATGTAATCGAATCTGCTATGCGTCCAAAGTGCTATATCGTGGTACACGAGAGCAATTTCAATCACATTTTTGAATTTTTCTACATTCTCCGCTTCAAGAAAATGCATCGTATACGAATAAACGCGAAACAGATGTCCTCGGTATCCATTGAAATCGTCCCCAATAACACTTTTATACCGCTGCAGTTCGGCTTCGAGAAAAGGGGATGAATCAATAATAACAATATCGCTTGTGATGGGATGATCGGACCATTCTGAAACGAAGAGCAATCCTGTTAGAATCGCAAATATAACAATAAGCAAGTTCAGCGAAAGCGACATTAGTCGTCTGTTGCAAGACAAAGTGCGATTGGATTCATGGTCTACCATGTATTGAAAACCCAGATTAGTTTTATCGACATGAGTCTGTCTAGCAAGCTTGGCATTACAGATATCTCAGTGCAGGGAAAACGAGTACTGATCCGGGTTGATTTTAACGTACCTTTTGACAAAGGAACCGGTGAGATTTCGAATGACCAGCGCATGGTAGCAGCGCTTCCAACAATCAAGTATTGCTTAGAGAATGGCGCATCAAGTGTGGTACTGATGTCTCATTTGGGACGTCCTGATGGAAATGTAGTGCCTAAATACTCACTTAAGAAAGTTGCTGAGCGTTTGGAGGAGTTGCTGGCTCGAAAAGTGATTTTTTTGGACGATTGTGTCGGAAAAGCGGTTGAACAAGCATGCGCGAGCCCGGAAGTCGGCTCTGTGATCCTCCTTGAGAACCTTCGCTTCCACATTGAAGAGGAAGGTAAAGGAGTTGACAAGGACGGTAAAAAGGTGAAAGCATTGGAATCCGATATTCAAAAATTCCGTGAATCGTTGACCAAATTGGGCGATATTTATGTGAATGATGCTTTTGGCACCGCTCATCGAGCTCATAGTTCTATGGTTGGAGTTGCTCTTGAAAGTAGAGTGGCTGGCTTTTGCATGAAGAAGGAGCTGGACTATTTCGCGAGTGCTTTGGAGAGTCCATCACGTCCTTTTTTAAGTATCTTAGGAGGAGCCAAGGTTGAAGATAAGATTCAATTGATCATGAATTTGCTTGACCAAGTGGACGAAATGATCATTGGCGGTGGTATGGCTTTTACATTCAAGAAGGTTATGGACGGAATGGAAATTGGTGGATCGTTGTATGACGACAAGGGCGCTAAAATCGTTCCAGAAATCATAGCCAAAGCAAAAGCTAAGAATGTGAAGATCCATTTACCAGTTGATTTCGTCGTGGCTGATGCATTCGCCAAGGACGCAAATTCAAAAGTAGCTACTCAAGAAGAAGGGATTCAAAATGGATGGATGGGGCTGGATGTCGGACCAGCCAGTCAGAAACTTTTCGCGCAAGTGGTGCTACGCGCTAAAACCATTGTCTGGAACGGACCAATGGGTGTTTTTGAATTTGAAAAATTCAATGGCGGTACTAGCGCTGTGATGCATGCAGTAGTTGAAGCTACCAATTTGGGTTGCACGAGCATCATTGGTGGCGGAGATACGGCCACTTGCTGCACGTCGCAGTACTTTGACACCGAAGACAAAGTGTCCCACGTTTCCACTGGAGGCGGGGCTTCATTGGAACTTCTAGAAGGCAAAATGCTGCCTGGAGTTGCTGCACTCAGTGAAAACTCATCCATGGTTGAAGCAGTTAGAAAGTTGGCCATGGACAATCCCGTTTTGACTGCTGGTGCTGTTGCTGCCGGAGTTTTAATCACTGCTAAAATGCTTTCCAAGTAAGAATATATTTATTCCGTAATCCTAATTAAATGTATTTCAAATTCAATTGATGATTTTCATTAAAGTGTCGATTCTTCCAGAGGAGGCGTTTCTGTTTCAGGAGTCTCAGTATCAGATGTTTCTTTTTTTTTTTCCTCCTTTTTTCTTTCTTTTTCTTCTTTTTCTTTCTCCTCTTTCAGCTTTGCAGCTTCTGCAGCAGCTTTCGCTGCTTTTTGCTTTTCTTTTAAAGCTTTGGCTGCTTGTAACCTTCTTGATTTAGTTATCTCGTAGTCACCGCCCAGCATCGCACTAACAACACTCGCGTCCTCATTGATCAGAAGATCGAGCCCCTTGATGTATGCAAGCGAAGAGCTAACCGGTTTAACATCCACACCATCATACTTGGGGTTCTCTATTTCCTTTCGAGCACTTTCAAAAACTGGATGTCCATCTGTCAAAGCAATCCAACGAACCCTCCATCCTCCAGATGTTGCAACGTAAGAAGTTATATTCTTTTCAGCAGAAGGTGTGTATCTCAATCTGACTGAAAACCCACTACTCGAGGTTTTTACCGGCGTATAGTGCCCAGTAACATTGATGAGAGCGATGGCGGCTGGTGAAGTGCCTAGCGTGTAGTTCGAGCCTTCGGGAAACAAGACCTTTCTGGAGTCTACAACAATGGTACACATGTACTGTGGGGCTCGATCAAACTTGAGGTGGCGCGTATCTACATAGGTAGTAATCGTATGCTTGGACTCTTGAACCCACTTCGTGCTTCCTGCAGGAGTCACCCCGTGGAAAAAATTATCTGCAGCTGAATCCTTAACACGTTTCTTCTTCGCTGCATTAACAGAATAACATAGTAGTACGATACTGCTCAATAACGGAAACACCTTCATGCTCTTATGCCACCTGGAATGGATATCTAGAATAGCCCCCCCGCAAGGTTCTTTAGTGGTATATTTAGGATAGCCCCCACCATAAATTGAGTTGAGGTCATGGTTTGCGATTGCGTAGTGTGCAATCGATTGATCGAGGTTTCAAGTTCAGATGGGAATTCCCATTTGAGAGGTTTTAAAATTCCAGTAAATTTGGAATCCTATAGATCTCAACTTCATGAGAAAGTATACATAGAAGCGAAAGTATGGGAAGATGGGACACCTATACACGTAATCGAGTCGCCTGCTTTTCATCATCGATTGCGAGTTAAATTTCATATTGGAAAAGATTCGAAAGAATGTTTCAAATACGGAGTTTCTTATGGCGAAGAAATAAAGTATACTATATTTGAGTGGCCGACGGCGACTTTGCGAATAAACGTTGCGATGAGACATTTGCTCGTGGCTTGTACAAAATCGAATTGGCTAAGCACCAACATTTACATGGTGAATTTTGTTGACACCTTGGGTATGGATGACTTTGTTATTGCCTTATACTATAATAAATCCGGTGCTGCAGACTTCAACGAGGTTGCTTGGAAGCTGGATGCTTTGAAGTATTTATGTACTCTACAGTTTGTTCAAGGCAGGATTAAAGTTATTGCGAAATTGAAAGATAGATATGTCGTTGCTTGTTTGAATGAGCTTGAAATAAATTCTCATATACACGAAACAGGCTTGTTTCCCAATGCAACCTTGGTGCAAAGCGAAGGCAGTTTTTCGAATCCCAATGGAGTTGTTACAAAAAGAGTAAATCATTGGCTTGGATCCATATTTGACAAACTTGGCATTTCAAATGCGAAATTACTGGAACTGTGTAGCGGTAGCGGAAACCACACTATAGGCCTTGCGAAATACTTTAGTAAAGTTGTCTCCATTGAGATTGATCAGAAGTTAGTCGAACGAGCGCATGAGAATCTGGCATTAAATCAAGTGAAACACGTTACTGCAATTTGCGATGATATGAAAAACGCTCAAAAAATTCTCAAGAAACAAGCTGATTGGTGTGATGGTGTTTTCTCTGTGGTGATTGTGGACCCGCCTCGAAGTGGACTCGCGGATTCAACTTGCCGTTTTGTTTCTGAATTGAGGTTTGATTATTTGATATATATTGCTTGTGGAGAAGGATTAAAACGAAACTTCAAAATCCTTTCTGAAAACTATTCATTGGTTCAACTTTGCTGTGCAGACCACTTCCCATTTACGCACTTTTTGGAGAAGATTGCCATTTTCAAAAAAGCCTAATTATATATATTACTTTCCACGCCGTTTTTGTTTTCCTCCATTTATTCGTTTTGTTTTATTTGACCTCATCTGCTTTTCACGATTCTCCTGCTGCAATTGCAATCGCTCGATTTCATCCTCAGAGAGGTCCTTTGGTTTCTTCTTGCTGGTCATTTTATTGCATAGAATTCTCAGATCATCATTCACGAATTGCTTTGATTCGTTAAGAATGTCTACCAATGCTGGAACATACTTGTCGTCCCCTCTTGTTATAAATGTATGTGCGTGCCCGAAAGTACCATTACGACCGCAACGTCCAATTCTATGAATGTAACTTTCAACAGACATCCCAAATGAATAATTGACAACATTAGTGACACCTTTAATATCAATTCCTCGAGAAGCAACATCAGTAGCAACTACTATATCGACTTTACCCGTTCGGAATAAATGAATGGCTTCAAACCTAGCTTTCTGTGACATGTCTCCTTGGAATGCAACTGCAGAATGTGAAGTAGAAGCTTGCAGCTGCTTAGCAATGTCCTTCGCTTCCATTTTATGCATGACAAAAACAAACACTCGCGCTTTCGAGTTTAGCTTAAACATATCATCTAAAACGGCTACCAGACGGTGGAAACGGTGAGCACCTTTCTCCTTCACCACCTCGACGGTTTGTTTCACAGATCTAGATGCAGCCATTCCGGCATCTTCTAATGACACAAAAAGAGGACCTTTAGGACCTCCAGGTTGTCCAAGAAACAAATCTGTGACATCGTTTGTTGTTTTCTGAGTCCACGTAGCTGAAGTGAGAATCACTTGCACTGGGGGATCTAGCAGACGATACAACTGAATCAAGTCATTCGCGAACCCCATGTCCAACAACCTATCGCCTTCATCGAGTACCAGTAGTTGTAATTGCTTCAAGTTCAAACATTCTTCGCCTATAGTTTCAATATTTGAATTTCGAATCTTTGTTGATTCAGGAACCACATTGCAAAGTGATAGTATTCGCCCTACGGTTCCAATGATCATATCAGGCGGCGATTCTTTGAGTTTTTGGACTTGGTCGGAAAAACCGATTCCACCTACTACTAGTGAAACAGCGACACCCAAAAGAGAAATTTTTTGGGCCACTTGAAATATTTGTTCGGACAATTCTCTAGTTGGAGCAATCACAGCAATCGCAGGAGCCTCCCTAACTTTGACCTGACCAGAAAGCAATGAAAGAGCAGGGACTAAAAACGCAAGTGTCTTGCCTGCTCCAGTTCTAGCAATTGCTATGACGTTACGATGCTTCAAGCCTTCGTTGGAAAATATGCTCCAGCATTTTGTTTGTACATCAGTTGGGACGGTTGTCTCGGTGATATTAGGAATAGTGCCCTTGATTGCATCGACAAAAACTTTTGAAATTGGATTCGCTCCGAAAAATATTCTGCCTTCTAAATCGTCAAACGAACGAACAGTATCCAATTCATCGTCATCTTGTTCACTTAAAGCTTCAGAGATTTCTGATTCAACATCGCTCAAAGTTTGAATCTCCTCATCTTCCGATGATGGGGATTCGGGTGTCAAGGGTTTTTCTTGAACAACAGAAACTGAGGATTCTGAAGAGTCACTGTCAGATTCATCATCCAATGCGCTAAACATGTTGTACTATGATCGAATGACTATTATGTATCATAGTAAGACCTCTTAGACGAGTACCAAAAAACGAAAGTTTCTAATCCAATCAAAATAAAAATTCCAAACAGAAGTTCAAATTGTGCAACTTCTTGATCGACGAATCAAGTCATTCCTTGTAAACTTAGCAGAAGTTTGTAGCGCTAATTGAGTCACATAGTCTTCTAATAATCTTCTGATCGATATTTAAAAAAAGAATAGTCTCCGTTTCAAAAACGTAAGTTGAAGACGTTGTGGGGACCTACGTCGCTATTTGTTTGAATGTCGTTCACAAGTGGTATTCGTTGTCCAGATCATGATTCAGACACTTGCCCTTGTAGGACATTCAAGGTATCTTGCTCTGCATTCACAGCGGTAGAATGGGGGCTTACTGACCAAGTACAAAACAGAGTTGACAAGAATCAATCTATTGTAAAGTTGTGCGATTCAGCTGGCTACACAATGTTGCACTACGCTTCACAGCAGGGCCATTTAGATATTGTCAAGTAAGTTGGTGATCCTATTATTGTGTTTATATATAATCTTTGCAGATTGCTTATTAAAGAAGGAGCCGAGGTAGATGCTTGTGAATGTGGCTGTACCCCTCTGCATCGAGCTAGTTACGGGGGACATTTAGATTGCGTGATAGCATTGGTTGGTAGTGGCGCTGATCCATTTGCCAAAGATACAACTGATAACGGGTATCTTGAAACTCCCATCCACAAGGCCTCGCGTCAAGGACGACGAAATGTCGTTTCTTGGTTTTTGAAAACGTTTCCACTGGTCGAAACAGCAGAGAATAGCATGCACCAATCTTACAAGTTGGTTGTTGAGTCAAATTCTAGTGTTTACGAACATCATCGAAGTTCAGCTGATTTGTTCCAGGGCTTTGAAATGCCGCAATTCGTCGGACTCCGTTGTGACTATTGCGGTGAACCACATATTCGAATGACACGAATGCCCTGTTGCGCGAAATTAGGTTGCAGAAAATGTTTTCTGTATCAGTCGAAGCAATTGCTTGGCTGTAAGCTCTGCCGCGAAGCATGAGTTGAGTTTGGTTGCAAGACTCCTGCTATATCGCTTGCATTCCTTGAATATCACCATGATATTGTATGTTGGATTTGATCGAACTACCTGGGTATAAGTGTTATTGAAACAGTTCAAAACGTCGCTTGGTTCAATCTCTAATGTTAGAATGCCTAAATGATTCATCAAAAACATATCGCATCACTGCCTGAAATGCGTCGTATAAAAGAATTCTACCTTGACCCGAATTTTTCATTGGCAATGTATGAAGTTTTGCTTTCTGCTATGAATCCGTTAAATCCGTTGTCAAGCCCTTCTGGCAGTTGTTTTTGGAATGGATAGATAGTCTCTCAAGATAGTGGTAAGATCTCCAAGTACCTCGTGAGTGGCATCCAACAAAAGAGTTTCAAGATATTTTTACTGACATCCCTCTGAACCTTTCGCAGGATATTATAAGTAAAACACCGAGACCAATGTCTATGCTGCAGCTGTCGCAAAGGGCTTTTTCCAATAAATTGTAATAGTTGATTTCTCTCGTTCGTTTTCCCGTTTCTCCGACGTTAATACGGTGCATTTCATTGCTTATGGAACTATCCGATCTTGGACTTATTCTGGTGCTCTAATCGTATCGCAGTTGTTGATAAACCACTTGATTGTCTTCCTGGTGTAACAGACGACATGATTTCAATTGCATCGACTTCCCAAATTTTTGATATCCTGCTTTCGAGCTTTTATTTCTCAGCGCGGGCATTAGATAAAAAATCCGTGTTTGAAATTCTAATTTCAGTTATTATCCTATCTCTACTTATTGCATTCATCGAGTTCCTTAGGAATGGCTTCTAATTGAACGGTATCTGATTGAATAGCTTCTGATTGAATCATTCGAACAGGCGATCTAGGTGATCCACCATATCCAGATGATTTAGGCGAGGGCGAAGCAAACGAAGCAACCAAGGCGGGTTCGAACGTGCAGTTTTCAAGCTCCAATTCCATTTTCTTCTGGTCCAATCTGTTCCATTTCTCTTTTTTGTTGACTTGCAATCTGTCCCATACCGGAGCATTACCACTATCCTTGAGAGCAGCCGTGCCAATAGACGGCGCGAAACTACACGAATCTACTTCAGACTTTTCTTTGCTAGCTTTCGCGGCACTAATTCGCTCAGCTTTAATTTTTGCTTCTGCATTGAGACGTTCCCAAATTGGAACCACAGACTGTTTTTGCTTTCGAGCTTTTGCCCAGGAATATTCTTCTCTTGGGGAATGTTCTTCCTTTGAGGGTGATTTTTTAGCAACAGTCAATCTGTCAAAAACGGATCTTTTATCAGAATTGCCTTTCACATTTACTGACGGTTGAAAGGAACATTCCCGTAATTCTTCCACAATATTTAAAATGTTGTCTTCTTCTAAAACTGCGGAATCCACACCAGCTTTAGGAATGGCCAATCTTTCGAAGACAGCAGGTGTACTAAGACCATTTTCAGGTCTCGATATTGCCGGTTTAAAAGTAATACCAAGGTCCTGCTGTGTCTGCTCTGCTAGCTTTTCCTTTTTCATATCTAATTCCACTGCCTGCATATACAAGCGCTCATGCACAGGGGGAGTTGGAGTTGCGAGAGCTTCTTGAGAACACTCTAATTTGGGAGTAAAGGTACATTCTTCGTTCTCCGCTTGTATCTTCTTGAGCCTCATTTTCTTCTTCTTCTCGTCAAGATCTTTCTGATATCGATTCAAGCGATCAGCAATATGTCCTGGATTGACACGTGGGGGTGCTCCTTTACGAATAATGACCGGTGAAAACGTGCATCCTTCAGTGTCTCTTTCGGATTTGATAGCTTGATTGCGTTGCTCTTTTTCTTTGTGTATGGAGTATAGTTCATCCAATCTTGAACCGCCAGTGGATTGCCGTCGAGCAGACTTTTCTGAAATTTTTGGTTTGAAAGTGCATTCGTGCTCCTGTTGATTCAAAAGTCTTTCAGCTGTTTCTTTTTTCTTTTTCTCGATCGTTTTCGCATTTTCATATAAAGAATGCATTCTATCAATAGGTGTGCCTCCTCCGCTGGTTGTTCGAACAGATTTCTTAGCCTTTAACTCGGGGGTAAAAGTGCAGCCCCTGGGGTTCGATTCCGACATTGCGTTTATTTTATTGTCCATAGAAGATCTTCGTTTTTTGCTATCTTCATACAATGATTCAAAGCGCTTCTTACTCGAGGCGGATTTGTCTCGCATCTGTTTACTACTCACTAGTCTGATGTTCACGTCAGATGATATAATACAAGCAAAACAAATGAAACGAACCTAGGAGAAAAATCACCAGCTCTTGCTTGTTCTCTTCTCTTCTCCATCAGCTCTCTGTGGCGGATGGCATTATCATACAAACGAGTTGATGTTTTTGAAACCGTCACTTTTACTACCGAGGGCTCAGACTTCAATGTTACCGGACCATCCGGAATATCTTGAGCTACTAATGGTTCGTTCTCGTCAGTGTAATCAGGTTGCGCTCCCATCACTTGCCGGATCTTCTGCTCAAGCGATAACGACTCCATGTCGATTGTATTTGTGCACCCTATTTTTTCATGAAGAAAAGGGGGGCTTTTTTTCGTCCCCCTATAACTGGTTCATCCAAATTCAATCGAGTTTGTGATTGATGTTGCAGTCACTGAAGAAATCCAAGAGAAGGACGGTTCAAAGACTTTCGAAGTCTTTGAACCATGAAGACGAGAGTCTGGACGACCCTCTCTTCATCAACGCAGTAGCCCGCTTCCATGCGCTAGAAAAAGAATATAGTCAAATTCTTCAAAAATTAAAGGAGTACGAAAAGCTACAGGAACGACTTGGACTTGTCTCGGCAAGCTTGGGAAGTCGGTTCAGTCTACCGTTTGGAGGAGATGATGTCTCCGAGTTCCACTGCGCGTTTGAAGAAGCGAGTGAGCTTGCAAGGTTCAGTACGAATGTGTTACCTTCTTGCTTAAAGGTGCTGAGGGTGAATGCTATCGAAAGTCTTGAAAATTTAATCCGGAATTCGTTTCCTTCACGAAAGAAGATGATAGCAGATCACAATGGTTTACAAGTGGATGTTGAATCCTACAAAAGACGAGTCAAAGCCTTAACCAGTAAGCAGGGCAACGACGCCAAGCTGCTTAAGTTTAGTGCTAAATTGGAGAACACCGAGCACCAGTTTAATTTAAAACACAACGAGTTGCTTCAGGATCTAGACACGATGTATAATGAAAGAAGTGCTTATCTGGACCCCATTTTTGCTGCTTTTTTGGCATGTGAATCCGAGATTGCCCAGTTTAAATCCGTATCTACGAATAGCATAGGAGGCCAAGCATCCGCTGTTAAAGTGCCAGTATATAGAGACCAAATCACAACACTGGTCGAGGCTGGGGGGCCTCCCCCTGAGAAGAAGAGATCAGGCAAGCTTTTGATCTTTTCTCGATGGAGTTCGAAGCGTCAAGAGACTATGGTAGTAGCAGTACCAACGGATGATCTACCGTATCGTGAAAGTGTTAGTCCTCCTCTTGGACCACAGAGTTGCAGTCCAGCAACATCACCAAATGGATTTAACCATGTTGATTCAGACTTCGAGGAAACTGAGGATGTTGATGCCAAGGTTTCATTAGCCTCTCCGATGGATTTTGACTCGCCTAAAATTGGATCTCCTGGATTTTCTAATTCACCGGTTTATTCTCCTGCTTCGGATGGTTTTAGTGATGAAGAATCCAGTCGTGTGCTGGACGACATTCCAACTGTTGATAAGCAAAATGTGGAGCTGTTTTCTCCATTTTCGGAAGACGTAGATTCAGATGATTCAAGTTATGATGATCATTCTGTGGAAAAGTGTATTGCTACTTTTCCTTTTGAAGGGACCGATAAGGATGATTTGACTTTTAAAAAAGGGGATATAATCACCGTTCTGGATAAAATAGATGATGGGTGGTGGAAAGGAGAGCTGTGTGGTAGGGCCGGATTGTTTCCTACCACCTATGTTAAAGCATATACTTCATAGTTCAATTTCATTCATCTAATAATCAAGGTTTTCAATTCGCTACTTTTCAAATCGAATAACGAAATTCAAGTAAGTTGTGTTGTATGTATATCTAATATTTTTACTTTCTCTTCTTAGGCTGAGAATGAAAATAGGACTATGTTAACAATATCCAACCTACTTCAAATTCAATTATATAATAACGTTTTCAGTTCGCTGCTTTCAAATCTAAAAACCTAAGGAGATATGACTTCCAAGTTTGCTATCGAGTTGTTATTCCGATTTATCCAAACTTTAAATTTTTGCATTTGATCTGCGAACAATACACCCCGAAAAGCATCTTCTAATTGGCCTACTGTTGGAAAGTCCATTCTATTCTTTGAAGCTAGTGAAGTTCCCAACCGAAGGAATGCATTGGAGCAAAGTTGCTCTTTTTGCAAGCCTCGTGCCAATTGGCTAATGTGCTCTTTTTGATCGTTTCGAAGTTTTAATTTTGAAAGCAAATCCTTACGTAGATGGTCAATATCCATTTTGTGCGATCGTTTGATAGGGAAAGGATCGACTCCAACAACCTTCGTTAACGTGGGGATTGTTGGACTATCAGAAGATTTCTCATTGGCTAATCTCCCAACATCAGATTCCGACAAAAGAATCTCTTTCATTATGTGTTCACGTATTTCTGCTGCACAACTACTACTGGTGCCATCCTTTGAGTCACTCGTACATAATAAGTACAAGGCATTATTTTGGACGCTTGATTGCCGGACAAATTCAGCCCATGACACTAACGAATCTAGAAAAAGTTGCACCGATGCGGATTTACGAGGAACAGAAATAGTCGAGTCTTGCGTGGATGTCGACACCAGTGTCTGCAACAGGATTTTCTCCAAGTCCTCCTTCGTCAGTGACATCAATTGATCCATTATTCGTTGACGCTCAACCTCCGGATCTGCTAGAATAGAAGATTCATCATCATCTTCCTCGGATGGATCTAATCCCCGATGCAAAGAAAAATATGCGCTTTTAAGAGCATCATTTGGGTAAGACACCATGCCGAATGATTCGTTTGAATGAGTCTCTCTATAACGTTGTGTTGTTTTCAATTGATTTATGGCGTGACGCAAATCTTCCACCTCCAATTTCAGGAGATCAACCATATTCTTCTTCTTGAGGCGTCTCATTCGAGCACCTGCTCTATTTCTAATTAGTCGTTTATTCCGAGCATCATCATCCCCAATGGATTCTGTCGTGTCGTCCGTTTGTAGCATCTCATGTCTTGGGTTAGAAAACAAAGGAACTCTTTTTTCCAATCCTTGTGCATTTCGTTTGCCAACAGCCGCGTCATCTGATGAAGTTAGAAGTTGGTGCCTCACTTTGTCTAACCGATCACCCATAATAAGTTCTTGATGATGAAAGTCTTGATAAGAAGTAGCTTTCTTGATCTGATCCGGATTCACAAAATCATCCTGAAGGCCAGAAAAAAAACCATTCGAATCTTCCGGCTCTTGGAATATAAATTCATTCAAGGTTGCGTCTTCCAGAGGTGGTTCTAGTTTAGCTGTTGTATCAGATGGTGGCGGAGGAGGATTAGGTAGCGTTGGCATGGACGTGCTCTTCTTAAGGCCTGCTGATGAAGCACTAGGGTATAGTACTTGCGGTGGAGTTTTCCATTGTCCAAACACCGCTCGTCTCTTCATTAGATTTGAATTAATTCGCAACACGTTGTTTGTATCAAATACATTCACAGACAAAATCCCGTTGCAAGTACATGATGTTACAAGGTATACGATCTGCAATGCATACAAGGGATCGATATGAGGATCCTGTAGCACGAGCAAAAGCATTAGCGACAATGCCGGTTGCAGAAATGTACAGTAAATTAAATATATCCCAAGCGAATCCTTCAGATGAAGATAAAGACAAGTTGTTGATGGAGTTAATGAGATGGTTCAAGGAAGATTTCTTCACATGGGTTAACAATCCTCCGTGTCCTGGTTGTGGATCAATAGATAAGGTTGAAGGAGAAAGAACGGACGCTGCATTGTACCACGAAAAAATGCACGGAGCTACCGTTGCTGAAGTGTACTCATGCATTGGTTGCAACTGTGAATTTAGATACCCGCGCTTCAACTCTGCAAGTCACCTTCTGGAAACTCGAAGCGGCCGATGTGGAGAGTGGGCCAATTGTTTCTGTCTGTGTGCGGTTTCTCTAGGTTTTGAAGTGAGATACATTCGCGATTTTACCGACCATGTGTAAGTCGTTTGTTTTAGTTCTACAGTTGAATCACGTGAAATATAATAGATGGGCAGAAGTGTATAGCGGTCGTTTAGATAAATGGATCCATTGTGATTCGTGTGAAGGACCGTCTACAATTGACAGTCCTCTAATGTATGAGCAAGGATGGGGTAAGAAACTTTCCTATATAATAGCCGTGGGAGCAGATCACGTGGTTGACGTGACTCAAAAATATACGCGGGATTTTAACGACGTGTTGCAGCGGAGATTGATGTTGAGGGAGGATGAATTGCGAGAGATAGTTAAGGACTGTGATAGGATTCAACGGCAGAAACGCTTTGGCAGTCGATTCACTCACGATCGGTTGGTGAAGGAGCAATTAGATATATTTTATTCGTTCGAATCTGATTTGCATTTGAAGGAATCCGAGATTCAAGGAAGAATTTCCGGCGACAAAACATGGAAACGCCTGAGGGGAGAAGATGGGAAATAAACGATTTCAATAAGTATTCGTCTTCATCGAAAACGTGATTTCTGGCAAACACTCTTGTTTTTTAATTAATTAAAAATGCAGCGATTGTTGGCTTCTATCCGCTACCTATAGTGTTTCAGCATAATTGTTTTGATATTCGTTTTAGAAAGAAGAATTTCTGGAGGTATGGATACATCGAAAAGCTTCTAATCAATGAATTCAATTTTTAATTTTTAAGACGACTTTGGTTTCTTGGCATCTGGCTGATCGGTGTATGACTTTGGCACGGAACTGAGATCAGTTGTTCCAAACACATTGTTAAGCTGCTGAGTGCATCTAATAAAGGTGGTTCGAGCACTCATCTCTTTCACACTATGAGCGCCTACGTAGGTGCATGCAGAACGAAGGCCACCTAGGATCATCTTCAAAGTGGCAACCACTGGACCTCTGTAAGGAACTTGAACAGTCTTACCTTCGGAAGCGCGATACTCTGCGACTTTACCGTGGTGTTTCTCCATTGCAGTGGTACTACTCATACCGTAAAACTCCTTAAACTGTTTGCCGTTTACCTCAACCAACTTTCCCCCACTTTCATCATGGCCGGCAAACATTCCTCCCGACATGACGAAGTCTGCACCTGCTCCAAAGGCCTTAGCAAAGTCACCAGGACAGGCACAACCACCATCACTTACTACGTGACCGCCAAGCCCATGGGCTGCGTCTGCACACTCGATCACAGCGCTCAATTGTGGATAGCCTACTCCTGTTTGTTTACGAGTGGTGCATACTGATCCTGGACCAATTCCAACCTTGATAATGTCTGCCCCGCTTAGAAGAAGCTCTTCCACCATCTCTCCAGTCACAACATTACCCGCAATAATGGTGTGAGAAGGATGAGCAGCACGCACCTTTTGAACAGTGTTAACAAAGTTTTGAGAGTATCCGTTTGCAACATCCAAGCAAATGAAGTTGATAGCTGAGATAGCCGCGCAAACTTCTGACACGGTCTCCAAATCCGTTAGTGACGTCCCTGCGCTAACAGCTACAAATGGAAGTACATCAGGATGCTCAGTAGCGAATTTCTTCCAGTCGTCTATTGAGTAGTGCTTATGAACACAGACAATAACCTTCTGCTTGGAAGCTTCAATTGCCATCTCAAATGTCCCAGTTGTGTCCATGTTGGCTACCATGATTGGAACTCCTGTCCAAGTTTGCTTGGAGTTCAGGAAGGTCATCTTTCTGTCACATGACACCTGCTGCCGACTGGAGAGGGTTGATCTCTTCGGTCTAATAAGAACATCCTTGAAATCTAAACGAATGCTTTCATCTACCCGACCCATGATAGATAGATAGATGTTTGGACCACCAAATAGACGACCACCGTGTCCTATAACACGCAATCAAAAATCGCATCACAAAAAGAGTTTACATAGTCGAAACGTATATTACAAGACTAGCGAAACTGCAGAAAAACTGCAGAGCCCCCACCATACAAAAAAACAGATAAATAAAGCCCCCCGCATGGTGGTTATCAAATAACGTCTCCATTTCAAAAATGGCTTCTGTAACAACAGGTAGGTTCACGATAGTCTGTTAGAGCGAGTGATGCTGATTGAGATGATTTGTAGGGAACCAATTTGCTGATGTGTTTAAACTGGTCGGATTGAGCAATGGTAGTTCTCCCGCAAACGTGGAAAAAGAAGGCAGCGTAAAGCCGATGGTGGTACGTGGCCTTTTGTTTTTGAATATTCCTTTTTTAACATGGTTCAGGACAAAGAGATCGGGAAAAATGTGTTTCAAATGTCAGGTGTTATTGCAACGAACAACTATTTGAAAATTCCGGATTTAAAATTAAAGGGAGGACTTGGACTCACAGATCCGTTTTTATACATTCACGTGAAACCAGTACCTCCGAAATTATTCACCGTCATTGTAGAAGTTCTTTCAAGAGATAATTTTACAACTCGTATTACGTTAAGTAATATGTTCAGAACATACAAGACAAAAGGGAATGTGATTCAAGTACCTTTGGACCTCGGGGGATGCTGGTATTCTATCTGTTTGGATTTGCCAGAATTACTCCTCCGATACAAAAAGGAACAATATTGGTGTTTAAGTAGCATTACATTTTGTTCTTCTATGTTGGTTAAAGGGGCATTTACTTCAGATCACCTTTATAGTCACGAAGCAACTGGGCTCTCAGAGGAGTTCCCGAAAGAAATGCAATTAAGCAAATTAATGAAGGAGGAATGTATATGGATTCCTGTATTTCCAATCAAGTCGGTGTTGTTTGATCACAGTGCTGCAGTCCCCAAACAATGTCTTATTTCAACGAAACCTGTTTTACCAAAGGATGGTTCTTCAGCAAAACCATTACCGATTCGGGTATCAAGTGAGAATAGTGAACCTAATGCACCAACGGTTTCATCATCACCAACTTCTTCATTCAAAAACGCTGCTTCATCGCCAACTTCTTCATGGAAAAACGCTGCTTCATCGCCAACTTCTTCATTCAAAAATGGTTCATCGCAACTAACACCCGACCCGATAATGTCAATACATGCCACTTTAGGATACTCCAGCCAATCTGCAAGACCTATATGGTCTACCAATGGAAAGCATGTCATCTTCGTGCATTACAAGAGCATCATCATTGCCCCTGGAGACAATATGAAACAAAGCCAAAAGATTCTTCTGGGCCACACTGATATTATTACGTCGCTTGCACTCAGCAAAAGGTCAGGAGGTATTCTTGCATCCTGTCAACAAGGAAAAAATCCGTTGATTCGTTTATGGAGAATACAAGATGGCGAGCCTTTGACTGTGCTAGCAGCTACACCTGGGGGTGGTCTTCGGTCTCTGGATTTCAGTGCAGATGGATCCTTTTTGTGTGGCGTTGGAAGAGATGAGCACCATCGCACGCAACTATTGGTATGGGAGTTGTCAACGGACTACAAGTTCACATTGGTAGCCAAACAAACAAGTGAGTTTGATATCACTCGATTGAAATTCTCTCCGTATAATTCGTCCCATTTGGTTTCGTGCGGAAGAGAGAATATTCGTTTTTGGCGGGTCAGAAAACACCATCTCCCAGGGTGTCCGGTGATTTTGAATGAATATGCACGAAACTCCATATTTACAGATTTAGATTTTGAAGCTCCAGGATTTCCTAACGAGCCGTTGATCGGTAAACGAGTTTTTGTAAGTACCAACGGTGGAGCAGTAATTGTTTTAAACTACGAATGCCGCACAGTCGAATGTGTTTTTCGGGTTCACGATGGACCTATATCCTGTATCGTTGTGAATGAAGGATTTTGTGTAACAAGTTCATTCGATGAGTATATCAGAGTATGGCCTCTAGATTTCAATGATTTCTTCTTGGAAGCCAAACATGATTCGCCCATAGAGGCCATTGCGGTTTCTCCTGATGGGCTCAAAATACTTGCAGGTACCCGGGATGGAACTTTAGGTGTGTTAGATATGGCGAGTCAACAATATCAGTCAAAGCTGAAAAGCCATTCAAAAGAGGTCACTTGTGTCGCATTCAAACAAATTCCCGAGCATCCAGTAATTGAATTTGCTACTGGTTCATTGGACGGTTCTGTTTGCGTGTGGTCCATTCCAAGTTGCGAACAGTTGTGCGAATTCGTAAACTGCGAGGATGAATGTCATGTAGTGGTATTCAATCGTGATACACTCGTATGTGGCTACCAATCCGGCTATGTGAGAGTATTCCATGTAGGCACTGGTACATGCATTGCGGAGTACAAGCAACACAGTGATCGGGTGTTAGGTATCGCAGTGGTACCTGATTGTTTGCAGACGTTGAGTCTTGGGGCGGATAGGCTGCTTTGCGTGTTTGACTTGGATTTCCAACCCACTTACTTAATACCCGTATCCGAAGAGCCTGAAAAATGTAATAAAGTTGAGAATCGTGCGACTACCGCGATAGCAACTACTCAGTATTCTAACGACTTCACTTTGGTAGTGGTGATATCACCACAATCTATGAACGAGATCGTGACATATGCTCGTGCTGAAAACGATAATTTCGTCCCCGTATGCACAGTAACAAAGCAATCCCATAGCCATGCCCATTACGTTTCAATTGGAATGAATTCACGCGAATTGTTCGCTGCCACCAGTGACAATCGAATTATGAAGTATCGCTATTTGTATCAAGTTGAACATGGTTGGACTCTACAATTAACTCGTGATGTTCATTCTTTTCACCCTGAGAGAGTTGACAGCATTGTTCTATGTTCCTCTTTTATGGTAAGTGCTGGCGATGATACGTTTCTTAGAGTATGGGATAACAGGTTGGCTGGAATTCAGATAACTCAGCGATTCGCAGGGCATGCAGGCAATGTGCACGTATGTGCGTTTGCACCTGATAATCGCTACCTGGTATCCGTAGGGCAAGGTATTGTAGTGTGGAATTTCTGGGGAGTCGAACCAGTTGACTCTATTGCAATCCCTTATAAAGTACCTGTTATTGATTTACAGGAAGAACATTTAGAAAATGAATGTCCGACGATCGAACTTCCTTCCAAACATGGTTACCGCTTAACAAATGAGATCGCGGAGGATTGCGAGGACTATGTGGGACATGATACTCGTGCTCTGGGATTCAACATACACGGTCGTAACTGTGTATTATGGCATCCAGTTTCAGGACAGTTCTTGTTTGCATATGGCCGGATAGTGGTTGTTGAAGATCTTTCAAATCAGGAGCAAACACATTACGTTAAACATACGTCAGACATCTCGACTATGGCAATTTCAACTGATGGGACTCTCGTTGCCTCCGGTTCAAGGAATATCGAGAAGAGGCACGGAACTGCGATTATTGTGATATGGAAGATTCAAAAAGACGGAGAATTAGAAGGAGTTTCGATGGTGGGTCATTTGAAGGGCGGTGTTCAAAGTTTGTCGTTTTCATCCAACAACGAAATTCTTGCTTCGCTAGGCAATATTTTCGATCGCACTATTTCTTTATGGTCCTGTGAATACCACACGTTGCTTGCAAGTCACACACCTACAGATTATATCGGGCATGAAATTAGTTTCACTGGCGATTCACTTGTTACGGTTGGTTCAGGGAACTGCCTTCGTATGTGGACTAGAGAAGACATGAAGCTATCGTTTGATTCTCTTCAACTGCATCCGATTGAAGCCCATGCTACATGCGTCGCGAATGCACCATCGTGGCTTCCACCGGCACATGGGAGTATCGTTGCTGTAGGAGACTCCTCTGGAAATGTTCACATCATAGAGCTTCCTCAACTTACAATCCTGGCCATGTGGCATGCAAGTCCTACTGAAATTTGCTTCATGAGTTGGCAAAATCGGCATCTTTTTATCGGCACATCTCAAGGGTCGGTCATTGCATGGGAAATTGGCGATCATTATCCCGAGTCGGAAACGTCACCACTTAAGACAATTCACATGGGACCAGCGTCTGTGACTGCCTTGAATTTACGGAGCAATGAAGGTATCGCAGCAACGCAAGATGGTACTGTGTGGTATTGCAGCTTAGATGAGTGCATACCTATTATGTATGGGTGTGTACTGACACAAAATATTGTATCGTTTAGGTCTTCTTATATTTCTTGGGGAGTGAATGAATCAAGTTGTATATTGCGAGATATTCACAATCCGGAAATCATTGCCGACATCTCAATGTTGGAAAATGCACGATGCATGTGTATGCCAAGAGACCAGATTCTCGTCACAGGCACTTCTGATGGTCAAATTATTGTTTTAGATATCATGTCAAACGACATTCTTTACAAAATCGAGGTAAATACCTCGCACATGGTCTCCGTGGGAAATTGGCTGGTGTATGCCGGTGAACACGGTGGTCTCCAAGCCCGCGAGTTCAACAATGAATGCAGTAAGTTATTAGAGGAAGAAAACATTCTCAATGGCGGTTGTGTACATGCGATTAAGACGTCATGGCTCGCTGCCTTTTCCTTTCTCTGCTTGCTTCGTGATACGATAACAGTTCATAAACTCACGGGATCTCAAATAGACAGAATAGGAACATTGGAAAAGGTTCACTTTACTTTTGCGTGTTTTGCATCCGATGAAACTTTTATTTGTGCCGATGGAAAGGATGTATGTCTCTATAAGATACACGAAACGCCTATTTTGCTCTCAAAGTTTTCATTGCCTAGTTTGATCACTGTCATGTGCGATGGCTTTATTGGGACTGACTCGGGTGTTATATACAGAGTGGAAGACTCTCAGCCTATAGTTTTCTATACGGGCCATAATCACCCAGTCGCTCTCATTGAAACTATCGACGGATTTCTCATCACCGCATCTTCAAACTCGGATGCTACCAAGCATACAATTCTAAATGCTTAAAAGTAGAATCACTCGATGATCATAATAATTGTAAACCCTATGTCAAAATCTAAAATAGTTTATGGTGTATCAATTTCTCTGTCATATCACCAGGAGAATGATTGAGTCCATAATCACCATTTTCATTTTCCGCACAAACAGCATTGAGAGTGCAATTTTTCAATCCATCCATCAGACTCGAATTAAATCTAGGGATCTCATCTTCAATAGAAGCATCTCCTTCTTCTGGAATAGTATTAAGTGGTGGAAATGGATACAAATCAGGATTCTTATCGAAAAGTCCAGCAGGAGTAACGACGTGAGTATTTTGTAGTGCGAGTTTGTTTTCTGCACATTTTTTGCTCAAAGCAATTGAATATTTTAGTAGATGAGCAGTTTCTGATTCTTCAAGGAGACCCAGTTCGTATAAATCAAACACTCTGTCGAATAATGTCCACTTGATGGAAGTAGTCAATTGGAACGATTTAATATGTTCCAGAATTACAGGTCTCGTCGCCCGTAATGCTCGAAGAAACAATGCAGGTTGGACACAAGCATCAAGACTTTCCTGTATTAAGCTCTCCCGTTCCAAGCGCTACCAAGATATAAATGAGCAAATCTTTCAAAAACGGCAACTTACCAGATTATCATCCTTGCTTTGAAGCGCCTTTATAGCACGTCTAGCAAGATCATGAGCATGCAAATAACTATAGGCCATGAGTCCAAGAACTCCAAGTATTCGAATAACAAAAGGCGCTTCTTTCGTTTCTTCCGAACTAGTTTCAAGACGACGCAAGCTCTCCCATTGTTCTTCGATATCTTTTGTCTCATCAGCAGGGCGATATAGAAATTCGATTATTTCACAGTCTGTTGGTGAACCGTATTTGCACAAATACCAAGTGAGCAGTTTGATAGAAGTCGATTCCACTATATTCTTCCATTGATCAATTCGTTCTTCATAAATGTCCAACTCCCGATCAATGGAATGTTTCAATAGAACCCATGTCACTCCATTGATTACATCTTTGTTAAGTAGCGCGTCATAGCTAGCATTTTGTGCCAAGAGAAAGTGCCTCCTGCTGGCATGCAGCGCTCCTTTTATTTCCACTCCTTGAGGCTTGGTTAAAGGTGGTAAACAAATTTCACGTTTATCTGCTCCGGCATAGATCAAGCACGCAATCGCGCTCTCGCGGAACAAGCTTTCAAGTTCATAAACGATAAACGGATTAGGAAGATGTTCCAGGTGAAGCCATTTCAGCAACACACCGGTGGTTGACGCATTGATGATGGATGTAAGAACAACAATACCTCCCATGAAGAATGTAGCTTGGCTTGAAATCCTAGCTTCCCCTTGTGCTGCAGCAACAGAACGAATTGTCAGAGCTAATGTCAGACCTACAGCACCTCGTAATCCTCCCCACCATGTCATAATACATTCTCTTAACGTGAACCCATAGCCTTGCTTTCTCATGACTGGGAAAAATAGTATGATCGAAACAAATCGGATAGCAAGAAGCAATATGTAGAGCAAGAACAAGTATCCCCAGTCAGAACCAATGATGTCTCCAAACAGAAGATCACTTGCAATTAACAATCCTGATATGGCAAACAACCAAGAGTTGGCAATAAACTCAGCCTGCTCCCAAAAAGCCTCCATACGATGAGCAACTGCACCTTTTATGTAAATCTTGCCCCAAATATTCGCCATAAGTCCTAAAGTAACCAGTGATAATACCCCTACAAATACGCATTAAGTATCGCTACCAATAAGCTACTACTCAACAAACCTACCTGACATGTCACCTAACAGTGCAGCCGCAAAGCAAATATAGGGGAGGGAGAATGTGAAAGCCACCAACGGAGTCGGCTGATCTCGAAGGAGAAAGTAACAAGCGATCTGCGCCAACCCGAATGCAACACCCAGTGCCAGAGACCCAAGAACTTCACGAAATATAAAGGCGAATATATCCCAAGTGCTAAGATACTCCCCTTGCTCTAAAGCTAAGAACAACGTAACAATAACAATCGCGGAACCGTCATTCAAAACACTTTCCCCTCCAATAATGGTCGATAACTTCGTAGACGCACCCTGAATACTACAATAAACTATCTTGATACTATACATACTCGCTGTTACTTACTAATGCATGCAGTGCCGCTAGGACGGCAACGGGATCCGTCGCTGAAAGCGTTCCACCAAAAGCAATCGACAAATACCATGACCAGCTTTCAGGTAATATATACAAGGGAAACAAAGCTGTTAACACGGTAGCTACACATACACCAGCAAATGCCAAAATGCAAGTTTGAAACAAAACGCCAGTGAAGACATATGCATTTGTTTTGAACATCTCTGAGAATATCAGAGGAGGGAGAAAGAGCAATTGGATACCTTCGGGTGAAATTTCAAAAGTTGTGATCAGTTTGGAAGCTGCTGAAGTATCGTCGACGGATAACTGGATAAGCCCGAACACCATGGTCAGCAAAAGAAGCATGACTGAATTCGAGCATATGCTGAGAACTCGAGAAGGAAGAGTTTCAAATAACCCTGCAGCGCATAAGGATATTGTCCTGCACAAAATAGTTAGAACGAAGGTATGAGTTGGATGTATACGTACAAAAATAATACAACACTGATTATATCGCTCGTGGCTTCGTCGACCATACCACGATTTCGCTTTTTTCGAACCGTCGTTTGGAACTACTTTTACATACCAGGTATTTCTTTCTTTCTTATTATAAACCAAAACCAAATATTTTGGATTAGTACAAGCAGTGGATGAAAGGCATTAATTGCTAATGCTTTATATAAAGAAGCATTTCCGTGTTTTGGTCTTTAATAAGCAAAACGGAGGCACATTTAGAAATCTATTTTTGAATTGAAAGTTAAATAAAAAATGGTCCAGAATGTAACTTCCCAAAACATCCTCTCTTGTAACCTAAATTTGAAGTCTACTTTTAACTTCAAAGAGAATACATATTTCCAAAACATCTTATCTTGTAACCTAAATTTGAAATCTACTTTTAACTTCAAAGAGAATGTATATTTCCAAAACATCCTATCTTGTAACCTAAATTTGGAATCTATTTTTAGGAGAATATATGTTCCCAAAACATCCTATCCTGAAGACGTTGGTCCTTAAGCGAATCGGAGCCTTTACTAGGACCCGCTTCCTTAGTCCAACCAGGCGCAAACACGGCAACGGATAGTCCCGCACTCCTAATCGTCCTTATGGCATCGCGGCATCCGAAACCTTTCATGTGAGCCACTTTCCCTCTCGCCCATACATCGACTCCGACGAACACATCACAAACTCGGTCTTTTGCATTGACTTTCGAAATCTCCAATGTGTTGTCTGTCCACCAATAATTGGTGAATAGTCCATCGCATGCATCGAATAAAGGCAAATTCTCAGCGTTCAAAGAATTTTGATACGACACACGTCCTGTGCGACACACTGAATCATAAACTATAATTTTACTTGACGGCCCTAGCGAACATTTTAATCTACGGAGCATCGACACAAACATCTCGTATTCGATTTCATCTTTGAAATCAGACTCCATGTTGAATAGATATCCATCGAATCCATAAAATTTACACAATGCAACCAATTTATCGACACACTTATTCTCTGTTACAAGAAGCGAGGTATCCTTACTGCCTGATTCGCCTTCTGTTATGATCGTTCCGAGGCTAGGAACATTTCGTTTCTGGCACTCCTGGATCCAAACAAGAGGTGGGATGCTTATTCTGAAATGACCAAAATAAATAAACGCATCGATTTTGTCCCATGAACTAAATGTTTCCAGATAATTCTCGTCTGCCTCCAGGCAATAGCCCCCCATCATATCATGGCACATTATCACATTGCATTCACGCGATGAGCAATCAACAACTCGTCGATCAATAGTATCGCTAGGAACCCACAGCAAAAGCTCGTCAATAGACAACAAGAAAAGACGTGGCTTATGAAACGGCATTTGAAATCCAGTGCAACTGAGTTGCTTTCCAATTTCTAATCGAGCGTCTTGACTATCCCCATTTTCATTTAAAGAAATTTTAACGCACACAACTTTGAATTCATTTGAACACGATTCTTCATTGCCATTGGGATAATGGCACTGATTACCTACACTAAACTTTCCAGGAATTACATCTTGCTCATCAAATTCAACAACAGCACCAAACAAAGGATTTCCACTTCTTTCCCACCCAGCTTCTATAGGTATACACATTTCATTTGGCTCCAACCGGTCCATTGGAACCGTTGCTATCGTCACACTGTAGTCTTTGTCCCTTCTATCGATGAAACAAAGAACTTCGAAGACGTCCGACGTGATAACAATACCACCATAACTGACTCTGGCATCGCCAACCATGTCGACATACCCTACTTGCATTCCACCCTTTAGAGGAATTCTCGCAAGGTAAAGTTTGGTGTCCAAAATATGCCCAATTGATATTGCAGCTCCTGGCAAGGACCCAGTTGAAGCTAAACTCCAGAACACAGGGGCAGAGGTCCATTTGTCCCATACATGTTGCCAATTTTCAGTTACAGGACAAATGCCGGTGTCGCGATCTCTCTCGCATTCTCGCTCGCTCAATAAAAGTTGATCGTCACTCATTTGGAATTCATTCGAATAAAAAAAATATTTCTGTCATCTTCGCATGTGTGGCACTTGCCCTGTTTGCAGATACAAGGAATCCCTGAATCTGACATGAATTCGACAGTGTGTTTCCATTATACTAATCGAGTTTGAAAGCTTCTCTCCACTCACACTGTTAAAAAGCAGCATGTTGGGCTGCTCAATTCACGTTGCGAATTATTGCTTCTAGACGACAGGGCCGCGGAGTCCATCGGTGAGGTGAATAATTTGCAAATCAAATGCGATGGGAAGGTCCTTCTTCGGTTAAGAAGAGGGATCGCCGGCGTAAGTTAAACGTATCAAATTCAGAGAAAAGATGTATGTGCAAAGCTGGTGTAAGAGATGCATAATCAAGTTGTAATTGGATCTTGTTCACTCTCCGAAATATTTGGAATCTGGGAATCAAATTAAACAGTCTGCCAAATCAAGAAACCAGAAACTCAGACGCCAATTTTATCAATGAACCAAGTGGTCCTTCGTCAACAATCGCATAAGCTATTGGTACATTCAATTGCATAAGCTATATATTAAATTGCATAATCACAATGGTGCAAGCTATATATTAAATTGCATATTCTGAGGCCTTGATTCTATTTCCACTTGATTCCGATAACATGATGCGGAAGTTTCTGGAGAATATTGTTTTATAAAAAGAAAAAGACTTTGAATATTTTATAAATACACCTGGATAAAAAATAGTGCCAGGTTCTAAAAGATACGTGATTGTACACGTGTCGAACAAGTGTACTTTGTGGTAGTCGTCCTAGTGAATACACGTATAAAAAAGTCCCCCGTTATTATTCCGTGTTTGCAAATTCAAATTATACTGGATTTTGTATGTGTGCGAAATTATATTACAAGAACCATCGTATTTTTTAGACCGAAGCTGTGAGGAATGATTCATTCTGTGAATAGTGACACGATATTTTATAAAATACTTCTTTGGTTCGTCGGGTAGAAACATATTGATTAGTGCAATATGACTGCAAGAAGGGAGAAGATAAACCAGCGACGGAACATCCAAGCAAAGATCTCGGTTCCAGTAGCATTCACCGCGCAACGACGAAGAAGCGGGTATCATGAAAAACTATGCGAAAAACTACAGCAACCAGATCTAAAACTAATCGTTGCGTTGTTGAGAAATGATGCAAAGGAAAAAATCAGCATTTGAAAACTAGTTATGACATGTACATATATATATTCCTGTTTATAAATAAATTTCTTGATTAATCCCGATGATGATAAAGCGGAGAAAGTGGGCGACATTCTTCACATAGGTAGATGTCATCCACGTCTTCGAACCCTGGGAGTTCGTGGCATATTTGAAACAGGTTTTGAAATACCGGAATACCGGATCCGCACTTAGAGCACGAGGGATTGCTATTCGATTTAGGAACCAGTTTCGGGGAGAGCAGTAGGTTAGTGGCACTGAGTAAGTCTTGCAATGATTTGTTGACGTACAGCTGCTTCTTGGCCCGAGTGATAGCAACATAAATAACATTTATCTCTTCGACCATTAAGTTATCTCTGTCTGTCAAATCGCAGAAATCAGAAGACAATAAAACAGTGTGGAATTCAAGGCCTTTGGCTTTATGGACAGTGGAAAAAACATAACTTGCATTCTGCCATGATTTTTCGGTTTTCAAAATGACTGAACAGAGGCTCAATAGCTCTGGTAGTGAATCCGCATTTTTATATCTTTTGAAAATTTGCATTCTACCTTTCCATTCGTCATTTTTTAGCAAAGTAACTTCCTTTTCCATTAGTTCCACTGAAGCGAATCTCTTTACAAACGAATCTTTGATTAAATCTGGTCTCGAGTTTTCAAGATGGCAAATGTCTACCAGGAGCTGAAATCCTGCACCCTCTGCTCCTCCAACAATGCCAAAATTGGGAATCTTGGTGTCAGTTAAAAGGGCCAATACTTCTTCCAGCAGCGCCAACGAGGTTCTTGAGATACACGCAACATTCTTCTGAATTCCAGGTCCATTTTCTACGAAATCTCGCATTTGGTACAATTGAGAATACATTTTTCGAATACCTTTACAATTTTCCAACTGGTCCACAGTTCCAATAAGCAGTCTTTGTAGAGGAGCTTTTAAGGTACCAATAATTCCATTAGCCAACTTCAAAATAATTTCTTCAGTATGACCTCTCTTTACATATAAAACAGTGTAACTTACATTTGCGATATCAACACCAAAACGAAAGCACCTTGAAAGATGAAAGGACCTTTCCCCTGGTCGGCTAACAGTGAGAGCATTTTTGGCCCCAGCAAATCCATAAATAGCTTGATGTTCATCTCCCACCAGAATTTTAACACAATTTGATTGTTGCATGACAATATCACAAGCACATGGACTACAATCTTGAGCTTCGTCTAAAAGAATAGTGTCATATTTATTGGACAGGTCAAATTTAGAAAGTTGAAACAATTTGAGGTACCCGTCGTGAGTAATGGGGAAAGATATATCAGAACTATCTCTCGTTCTTTTCCAAAGATGAATGGCATTTACCACCAATAAACTGGCTAGATCTTCTTCGGCTGCTTTGCGGGTCTTCAAAATTGAATTGTCAACATGAAGCATTTGTAATTGCTCCGAAATAGCCGCATTTGTATGTTGATACCCAATAGTTGCGTCATTAGATTGAAGATAGCTCAAGAGCGTACTTCGTATCATTGCAAAAAAACGGTCTTTCTGAACCCCCAAAACAACGGATTCATAAGAACAAAAAACCTCACTTTTCGTGTCAGCAAAAACGTTTTGAATTTGGGGCAAGCTAAATTCCGAGGCGAATTTTCCGGGTGTTTTTTGAAATTTCCAACCTACTCTGCTGAAAGCAAGTGCATGCAAATTCATACATGTGACGTTCTGAGGAAAAATCCGAGAAGCTTCTTGCCTCACACTGACATTGAAAGCCAAGTAGAGCATTTTTTCTCCAGGTCTAGCCTTTGCATAGTGCAGTAACGTAGTTGTTTTACCAGTCCCAGCCAGTGCATGTATTTTTATCAACTGACCTTTGGAGAAGCGAGCCTGAACAATACCTTGCTGTTCTGGAGTAAGTACTTGTTTTGATGATGTCGATGCAACAAACATCTCTGGGAGTGGAAATCCTTTCAATGACTCGTATAGGTGAATCAAGTGTCGCAAATCCTCGCATACATTGTTCCATGACTCATTATTGCAATGCAGTTCATTCACAAGAAAGTACAGCAATTCTAATACCGGTTGTCTAGCTCGCGAACAATTGAAACTTTGAGGAAGAAGTATTTGAACTGTAAACCGACGAAGTTCGCTTCCGCCCAAAAGAAGGAACGTGAGAAAGCAGCCAGTGTCAGTAAGCGTCTTGTGCTGGGGGAACTGTTCCTTAATTACTTGAACTATACTAGATTTGAATTGAGAATCAAACCAGGGAAATTCAGAAGCGATTTTATCTTTCAAAGTCTGAAGGTTTTGAGAGTGATCACTTTGCGGAACTCGATACTCCAATCTTTGCTGCCAGTATCGTTTTTGATTTTTTAAAAAGTCACGGTGATCGACCACCGACCTTCGCCAAGATTTGCATACCAATACGATGGTTCCAAAAACATCGCAAGGATGCAAAATAGACGACCCGAAAATAGAACGGAGTAAATCAGGAGCGAGGTCTCTCCAACGATTCTGTTCAAGTTTTTGTTTTTTCGGAGCGAATAAATTTGGTCCCGTTAAAACAGTTTGATGATGCGTCTCCTTGATACGAGGGATGACCTTTTTAGTGACGTTCATGTATTTTTGAAATGAACGTAATTTACATGCCGTCCTAAATTCTCTAAATGTTTGGAAAATGCTCTCGCTATACTCGGATTGAGATCTCATATTCGAGCTTCGGAAAGCACTTGCTGTGGTAAATCCTGCATTAGGTTTGCTTATATTGGGAGATTCGAATGCAGACAAGAATGAATCATGGCAAACAACCAGTATCCACATAGGATACCTCGCTGCGCCAATATCGCCGGGTCTGATTACAGCACCTACCACTTTACTAAATATCCCTTGATCCCACTAATTAAATAATAAACATATTTGTAGAGCAACCTATTGAGTGCACGTACCAGTGGAGATAGGAATTTGTTCGTTTGCATCTCGACATAGCCTATCGCTTCCCCATTTCCATCCTTGACACGAATTGCGAAAGTATCTAAAAACGCTTAAAATGCAAAAATCTATTTCAGAAGAGGACTTACCTATCTCATTCGTGGGTTCTCGTTCAAGAAATACCCTAACCTCATCATCGGTTTCCCCATGCCTAAAAATATCCACGTTGGAATGTCTTACTCCCGTCAACCATCCAATGCAATATTCAATTTTTGAATGTTTCTTTTGCATCACACTGAGATATTTTGGTATGGATTTATTTTCCGGTTTTGAAGATAGAAAGTTTATGGAGGAGACATGATTTGCTGCTGAACACTCACGAAGAGTTTCTCCGCGGATATATTGCATGGCGTGTGAACTGTTTTCACTAGATGAATGTTGATTCGTTGAACTTTGAGCCACCGTGAAGAACCCATGAAGAGTGTTTTGCTGTGCAGGAGCTTTTCTCCTCTTCACCATCCTACTTTTCAAATTATTTTTCCCACAAGGAGGATATCCTACAAGAATAAGTGTAGTTTACAATTCAATCTGTTGATTCGACGCGTATTCCACTAATTTATCGTTATTCAGTATCGCGGATAACCCCCCTCAACGTGTTTCAGTTGATTTCATCCTCGAATCGATTGCATTGAAATTTTGAAAATAGTACTCGAAACAAACAATTTGCAAATGAGAATGGTGACTCAGTACGAAACAAGGGTGGCAGTAGCTAAGATAAACATTTCTAAAATCAATGGTGTATGTAAACTGGACAAGTTTGAAAACTTGACAGCGAATGTTGAAATGATGTTGGGTGATATTCGACGCACGATTCAAACTATATACAAATGTAAGAAAAACTTTCTCCAAGTAATTCTAAGACCGGCTAAAAAGTCTCGAGTGATTGTCGAAACTGTCTTGACGAAATACATACAGGATGTAAATCAGAAGTTGAGAAAAGTGAATATTTTCTGCGAAATCCAGTATCGATATGATACTTTTTTATCCAATCGGCTAGCTTACAGCGTTGTATTTACAAGAGTGGTTGATGATAGAATATATATATAAATTTTCCTCCCATTTCTGACCTTTCGTGCCTGGATGTGCCAAACAAACAAAACATCTGAACTTCCGTTCTTCAATAATTTTTTTAAATAGAACTAAGACTATGATTTGTTTCAGAAGAACTTCATGTATATATAAACTCTTTGATAGTGCGATTTTTGAAAAATGATTTCATATCTTTGTTAATAATTAGAACTCCATTTCGTAACCATACTTCGTTTTCCTTTGAAGCGTTTTTGAATAGACGCCTCTGCGTTCTTGCAAGGCCAATACACCAACAGCCAAGCGCATGAATACGCGAACTATGATCTCTACGTGGTTTCCACTCCCATAAGCAGCAAAATATCAGGGAACCTCCATGCCAGCATCATTTCATTTAGTTTGAAAAATATTCAAGCACCATTCGAGTGTATCATGCATTATCTATCTTCCAGGATGCCAAACTATTCAAGGACAAATGAGCAACGACATTTGTTTTTAATACCTAGGTATTTATGTGAGAGGCTCCTGGGTTTTGATTTTTGAACTTCCGAATTCTTTGATTTAGTTCAGGAATTCGATCACGAATTTTCCACCGTACACATTTAACTAACTTTTCCCAACAAATGTTACAAAAATGGTCGATTTGCTCGATATTTTTTTTCAGGAGTTTCCATTTTTACGCACCAAATGTAAATGGAACAAGATTTGAAACC
>Ga0105054_10001435_pt1 | contig 39239 bp, 27 predicted proteins | sample BON02_FD_78091 | JGI IMG/M metagenome (GOLD analysis project Ga0105054, IMG submission 78091) | Freshwater microbial communities from Lake Bonney liftoff mats and glacier meltwater in Antarctica - BON-02 (megahit assembly) | ecosystem: Environmental > Aquatic > Freshwater > Ice > Glacier...
TGCATATCCGCAAGGGCGACCAGGTCGACTTCGTTGCCGGCTTTCTTGCAGGCGGCGTTGACGAACGCACCCAGCAGAAAATTATGGCGCAGATCAAGAGCATGTATCCCGTTCCGCTCGACCTGAAAATCAGCATCGCGTCGCGCGTCATCCTTACCGGAGATCTCTTCGAAATCGCGGATACCGAGGCTGGCGACATGCCCGAGGTCACGCGACAGGCCGGCCGGGCGGCTGGAGCGCGCTCGATGGCGGTGTTCCCGCTGTTGCGCGAGGGTGTCGGCATCGGCTCCATTGCGATTACTTCGCCCCAACCCGGCGTGCGCCTGAGCGACAAGCAACGCACGCTGATCCAGATCTTCGCTGACCAGGCGGTCATTGCAATCGAGAACGTGCGCCTGTTCAACGAGACCGAGGAGGCGCTGCAGACGCAAACCGCCTCAGCCGACATCCTGCGTGTGATCAGCGAGTCGCCCACCGACGTGCTGCCGGTGTTTGACGCCATCACGGCCACGGTGTGCCGGCTGCTGTCGGTGCGTGGTGCCTACGCCTTCCTGCGCAAAGGGGACGGATTCTCGGTGGTGTCTCACCATGTCGATGGTCAGACCGAGCCGCGGACGGCGGAGCTCACGGTCTATCCGATCGATGCCGAGGCCAACTTCCCGTCGCAGGTGCTGGTGCGCAAGGAAATGCTGCACCTGCCCGATTGGTCGGCGATAGAGCTTCCGCCGCAGGAGCGGCTTGTGTATGAGAAAACGGGAACCCGGTCCTCGCTCTCGCTGCCGCTGCTGCGCGGCGGCGAATGCATAGGCGCACTGGCGGTCGGCCATGGCGAGCCGCACCGGTTCAGCGACAAGGAAATTGCGCTGATGCGCAGCTTCGTCGACCTGGCCATGATCGCGATCGAGAACGTACGCCTGTTCAACGAGACGCAGGAGGCTCTGGAGCAGCAGACGGCGGCGGCGGATGTACTGGCGGTGATTGGAAGCTCGGTGGCCGACACGCAGCCGGTGTTCGACAAAATCCTGCAAAGCTGCAAGCATCTGTTTGGCGGCACGCAAATTGGCGTCAACCTGGTTGGCGAGGACGGCAATTTGTGGATCGGCGCCTATGACGGACCGGGCCGCGCCGAGTTTGAAAAACTGCAGCCGTTTCCGGCAGGTGATGGCTCCGGTTCGGGAGTCGCCGTGGCGCAGCGCCGTGTCATGCACTTTCCAGATGCGACTGATCCCGCGGTACCCCCTGTGACCCGAGCCGGATGCAAGGCTACCGGCATCCTATCGGTGATATTTGCGCCGATGTTGTGGGAAGGCCGTGGCATTGGAACCATTTTTGTCGGCCGCGACGTGGCCGGGCCTTTTTCGGACAAGGCCATTGCCATGCTGCGCACCTTCTGTGACCAGGCGGTGATTGCGATCCAGAACGCGCGCTTGTTCCGGGAAACCCGCGAGGCGCTGGAGCAGCAGACGGCCACGTCCGAGGTGCTGAACGTCATCAGCAGCTCGGTGGCCGACACAGCGCCGGTGTTCGAGAAAATCGTCGAGAGTTGCGAGCGGCTGTTCACCGGTGACCATGCGGTGATTTCGCTGGTACGCGAGGACGGCCAGGTGTTTCACGCGGCGATCGGCGTTGGCAATGCGCGGGCGCGAGAGTTCCTGGACCGCGGCTTTCCGCGGCCGCTCAAAGAGTCGTACCAGCATTACCCGATCCGCAAGCGTCGTGTCGTGCAATACCCGGATATCGTCAATGGACCGGGCGTGCCCGAGGGCATGCGGCAGAGTGGCCGCGACGTTGGCAATTACTCGATGCTCATTGCTCCCTTGCTATGGGAAGGCAGTGGCATCGGGACGGTGCATGTGGCGCGCGTGCCGCCGGCACCGTTCACCGACAAGGAAACCAGCCTGCTCAAGACCTTCGCCGACCAGGCTGTGATTGCGATCCAGAATTCGCGCCTGTTCCACGAAACCCGGGAGTCGCTCGAGCGCCAGACCGCCACGGCCGAGATCCTCAATGTGATCGCCAGCTCGCCCAGCGATGTGCAGCCCGTTCTGGACGCCATCGTGCACAGTGCGCGCAAGCTGATTGGTGGCTTCTCGGCCACCTTGTTGCGTCTGACGGGGGATCAGATCCATCTGGCCGCCTACACACGGACGGACGAGGGGGGCGACGCAGCACTGCTGCGCTTCTTCCCCGCGACGATGAGCTCGGACACCATTTACCAGCCGTTGATCACTGCCAAACCGTATATCGTCGAAGACACGAAAACGGACGAGGGAATGTCCGACGGTCTGCGCGCGTTGGCACACACCCGCGGCTGGCGCAGTCAGATTCTCGTTCCATTGCGGCATGAAGGCGCCGCCATCGGGGTCATCAGCGTCACCCGCGCGCTGCCTGGATCGTTCTCCGACCACCAGCTTGACTTGCTCCGGACCTTTGCCGACCAAGCGGTAATTGCGATCCAGAACACGCGGCTGTTCAACGACACCAAGGAGGCGCTGGAGCAGCAGACGGCCACGGCGGAAGTGCTGGAGGTGATCAGCAGTTCGGTGGCAGACACGGCGCCCGTGTTTGACAAGATCCTGGATAGCTGCGAGAGACTGTTTGCCAGCGATGAGCAGGGCATCGTGCTCATTGGTCGCGATGGTTTTGTCGAGTTGGCTGCGCATCACGGCTTGTCTTCTGTGGCGATACGTAAGTACTATGCAGCCAGGATTCCCGCAGCTTCCTACGAGCGGGGCATTCTTCGCGGCAAGCCGATTCACATCGCCAACGCATTGGATCCAGACGTGCACCGCGACGTTCGGGCCGTGGCCGAGATGTTGAACCAGCCGGAGATTGCGTTTGGCGCCTACTCACAGGTGCTGGCGCCAATGGCCAGGGAGAACATGCCGGTCGGATGGCTGTACGTGATCCGCAAGCCGGCTACCGGCTTCAGCGCCAAGGAGATCGCGCTGCTGGAAACTTTCGCCGACCAGGCCGCCATCGCGATCCAGAACGCGCGCATGTTCCGCGACACCCAGGAGGCAAGGGCCCAGGCCGAGGAGGCGCGCGGGCTGGCCGAGTCTGCCAACGAGGCCAAGAGTTCTTTCCTGGCCACGATGAGCCACGAGATCCGCACGCCGATGAACGCGGTGATCGGCATGAGCGGGCTGTTACTGGACACACCGTTGAACGACGAGCAACGCGACTTCGCGTCGACCATTCGAGACAGTGGCGACGCCCTGCTGACCATCATCAACGACATCCTGGACTTCTCCAAGATCGAGGCCGGGCGCATGGACTTCGAGGCGGCGCCGTTCGACGTGCGCGAATGCGTTGAGTCGGCGCTGGACCTGATCAGTTCGCGCGCCGCCGAGAAGAAGCTCGATATTGCCTATTTGTTCGAAGGTGATGTTCCAGTGGCCATCAGCGGCGACGTGACACGGTTGCGCCAGGTGCTGCTGAACCTGCTGGCCAATGCAGTCAAGTTCACTGAGGCGGGTGAGGTTGTGCTGACGGTGTCGGCCAGACCGGTGCCCGCCGGAGACGGCCCTCAGGTGGAGAGCGACGACCTCGCTACTGTCGCTGCAGAGCCTGCCGGCGCTACCGGGACTGCTGAAGCTCTGTCGCACGATATCGAGCTTCAGTTCGCGATCCGCGACACCGGCATCGGTCTGTCGGAGGCGGGCATGGCCCGGCTGTTCCAGAGCTTTAGTCAGGCCGATTCGTCGACCACCCGCAAATACGGTGGCACCGGCCTGGGACTGGCGATCAGCAAGCGACTGGCCGAGCTGATGGGCGGCACGATGCTGGCGAAGAGCGAAGGTCTGGGCAAGGGATCGAGCTTTGTCTTCAGCATCAAGGGTCCGCTGGCCGAGTCGCCGTCGGAAAAGCGCCGCAACTTCGTCGGCCAGCAGCCGGCCTTGGTGGACAAGCGCCTGCTGGTGGTCGACGACAACGCGACCAACCGCAAAGTGCTTTCGCTGCAGGCAGGAAAGTGGGGCATGGTCACGCGCGACACCGAATCGGCTGCCAAGGCACTGCAGTGGCTGGACAAGGGCGAAGCCTTCGACCTGGCGGTGCTGGACATGCACATGCCCGAGATGGACGGCCTGGCGCTGGCCGGCAAGATCCGCAAGCGCCGACCCGGTCTGCCGATGGTGCTGTTCAGCTCGCTGGGCCGGCGCGAGGCGGGCGATACCGAGGGTCTGTTCACCGCCTACCTGAGCAAGCCGCTGCGCCAGTCGCATCTGTTCGACACCCTGGCCGGCCTGTTCGGCGATGCCGACGCAATCAAACCCGAGGTCACAAAGACCAAACCCAAGATGGACCCTGAGATGGCCGCGCGCCATCCGCTGCGCATCCTGCTGGCCGAAGACAACGCGGTGAACCAGAAGCTGGCCATGCGGCTGTTGCAGCAAATGGGTTACCGTGCCGACCTGGCCAGCAATGGCGTGGAGGCGATCGAATGCGTCGAGCGTCAGACCTATGACGTGGTGTTGATGGACGTGCAGATGCCCGAGATGGACGGGCTGGAAGCCACGCGCCGCATCACGGCCCGATGGCCAGCGGGCAAACGCCCGCGCATCGTGGCGATGACGGCCAATGCGATGCAGGGCGACCGTGAGGCTTGCCTGGCGGCGGGCATGGATGACTATGTAACCAAGCCGATTCGGGTGGATGCGCTGGTCGAAGCATTGCTTGCGACACAGCGGGCGATACCGACGAACGGGGATCGTTCATGAGCCGCCGGGCCGTTCCCAAGGCGAATCCTGCAGTGCGCAGCACGGAGGCTAGCCTGATGAGCGTCGACTGTCTGTTCCCAAGGCGCTCGAACCCGCTTTCCGCGGGACGGAGGGTCGTCCAGTGAACACAAACCGCACCCATGGGAACGCTGCCGTGCCGGGGCTCTGGTCAAGGCTGAAGAATCGATTCATGTCGTTTGCCAGCGAGCCAGGGGAGTCACCCGAGTTGGCGCTGCACCGGGTCATGCGTGTCGCCATGAGCCTGGTGGTGGTGCCCGTCTATGTGTTTTACGGCGTTTTCCATGCCGCGACGGGTTCGCAGTTGGCCTCACAGATCAGCTTCGGCGGAGCCATCTGTCTGGCGCTCATCTGCCTGCACCATTTCAGAACGCGTTCCTTTCAGTCGGCGTCTCGATGGTCGATGGCGCTGACCATGGTGGCCCTTCCGGCCGTTCACTTCGCGCTTGGCGGGTTTACCTCGTCGGGTTTTGTGCTCATCTATGCTTTTGTGCCGTTGTTGATCGTGCCGGCCATAGAAGATGCGCGCAACACCAAGTACTGGGCGTTCGCGGTCATTGGCGTGGTACTGCTGGTGGTGATCGGTGAGCGATTTGTCACTCCGGGCAACCCGATGTCGCCCACTGCGCTGACCCTGTTCACCATGTTCAACCTGTTGGGCTTCTGCGGATTGGTGTTGCTGCCGAACCTGATCCATGGGCAGCTCAGCCGCGCGTTCAACCAGGAAATCGCCGCGGCGCGCGAGGCGCAACTGGCCCTGCAGGCTGAGCATCTCGTGCAGACCCAGGCCGCGCTGGACCGTGAAACTGCGACGGCCGAGGTATTGGCGGTCATCGGCAGTTCGGTCGCGGATACGGCGCCGGTGTTCGACAAGATCCTCGACTGTTGCGCGCGGCTGTTCGGAACCGACGACCTGGCCCTCTTTATTACCGAGGGCGACGTGCTTCCCGCGCCCGTGGCGTTCCGGGGCCATTTCTCGCACTGGGGCCCGACGGTGTACCCGCGGCCGCTGGCTGGCACGCTGAGTGGCATGGTCATGGAGCGCGGCGAATTGCTGTATTGGCCCGACACGCTGGCTGCACCCTTCATGCCGGAGTACATGAAGGAGCTGGCACGCGACAACGGCAATTTTGCCGGCTGCATGGCGCCATTGCGGTGGCGGGGGCAGTGCATTGGCACGCTCAATGTGATGCATCGCCCGCCACGCGCTTTCAGCGAGCAGGAACTGGCGCTGGTACGCACCTTCGCCGACCAGGCGGTGATCGCGATCGAGAACGTGCGGCTGTTCAACGAGACGCGCGAGGCGCTGGAGCAGCAGACGGCCAGTGCCGACGTGCTGCGCATCATCAGCCAGTCGCCCGACGACGTGCAGCCGGTGTTCGATGCGATCGCCGACACCACGTACAAGCTGCTTGACTGCGCATTTGCCGTGGTGATGCAAAGGGACGATGAAGCGTACTGGGTGGCAGCTCGGGCGGACGATCAACCGCGTGTGAACGATGGCGCGCCGCCGACCCGCGTACCCATGAATCAGGTAGGCAATTACCCGAGCCAGGTGTTTGCCACCGGCCGCACGCTGCACCTGCCCGACTGGACTGTCATGGAGCACAAGGGCCACGAGCTAGGCTTGTATCAGCGGACCGGCATACGGGCATCGCTGATGGTTCCATTGTTGCGCGGCGGCACCTGTATCGGGTTGCTGTCCGTCGTGCGCAAGGTGATCAAGGCTTTCAGCGAGCGCGAGATCGCGACCATGCAGGGCTTTGCAGACCAGGCGGTGATTGCGATCGAGAACGTGCGGCTGTTCAACGAGACGCGCGAGGCGCTGGAGCGCCAGACGGCGACATCGGAAGTGCTGAGCGTCATCAGCAGTTCGGTGGCCGATGTGCAGCCAGTGTTCGACAAGATCCTGCGCAGCGGCCAGCGTTTGCTGGGCACCAACTTCGTGAACCTGGGCTTGATCGGCGACGATGGACTGGTGCACCTGCATGTGACCGACCAGCCCGAGTTCCCGGCCGATGACCACTATCGGAACATCATCGACATGCTGAGGAGCGAGTTTCCCAGGCCATCGCGAGACAGCTTGCATGGTTATGCTGCTCACAAGCGCAAGCTGCTGTATTACCCGGATGTGCTGCATGGGCCGGACGTGCCAGAGCGTGTGCGCGAAGGCTCGCGACCCTATGGCAACCAGACCATGCTACATGTTCCTCTGGTGTGGGAGGGCAAAGGCATCGGCACCATCAACGCGGGGCGGTTTCCGCCCAAGCCATTCACCGACAAGCAGATCGCGCTGCTCAAGACCTTCGCCGACCAGGCCGTGATCGCGATCCAGAACGCCGTCATGGTCAAGGAGACACAGGCGGCGCGTGCGTCTGCCGAGGCCGCCAACGCCGCCAAGAGCAGCTTCCTTGCCACGATGAGCCACGAGATCCGTACGCCGATGAATGCGGTGATCGGCATGAGCGGGCTGCTACTCGATACAAAGCTCGATGCAGAGCAGCGCGACTTTGCCGGCACCATCCGTGACAGCGGCGATGCCTTGCTGACCATCATCAACGACATACTGGATTTCTCCAAGATCGAGGCCGGCAAGATGGATGTGGAGGCGCATCCCTTCGATGTGCGCGAATGCGTGGAGTCGGCACTGGACCTGATTGCCGGGCGGGCCAACGAGAAGAAGCTGGAGATCGCCTACCTGTTCGAGGGCGAGGTGCCAGCGGCGGTGGACGGCGACGTGACGCGCCTGCGCCAGATATTGCTGAACCTGCTGTCCAACGCGGTGAAGTTCACCGAGCAGGGCGAGGTGGTGCTGACGGTGCAGGTGCGCAGATCAGACGATGGTGGAGCGCCGCAGCTGGAATTTGCGGTGCGCGACAACGGCATCGGCCTGAGCGAAGCGGGCAAGGCCAAGCTGTTCCAGAGCTTCAGCCAGGCCGACAGCAGCACGACGCGAAAGTACGGCGGCACTGGCCTTGGCCTGGCGATCAGCAAGCGCCTGGCCGAGCTGATGGGCGGCACCATGTGGGTGGAGAGCAAGGGGGCGGGGCAGGGTTCGACCTTCCGCTTCACCATTGCCGCGCCGAAAGCGGAACTGCCGGACAGCGCGCGGCGCAGCTTCATCGGCGAGCAACCGGCACTGGCGGGCAAACGGCTGCTGGTGGTGGACGACAACGCGACGAACCGCAAGATCCTGAAGTTACAGACCCAACGCTGGGGCATGGCGCCGAAGGAGACCGAGTTCCCGCAGCAGGCGCTGGAGTGGCTCAATGCGGGCGAGCAGTTCGACCTGGCCATCCTGGACATGCACATGCCGGAGACGGACGGCGTAGAGCTGGCCAAGGCGGTGCGCGCGATCAACAAGGATCTGCCGCTGGTGCTGTTCACCTCGCTTGGGCGCAAGGAGGCGGTGGCCGAGGGCGGGGATCTGTTCAAGACCACGTTGGCCAAGCCGCTGCGCCAGTCGACGCTGTTCGACACGCTGATGACTTTGCTCGGTGGTGACGATGCGCCCAGGGCGCCTGAGCCCAAGGCCAAGCCGAAGATGGACCCGGGCATGGCGGCGCGCCATCCGCTGCGCATCCTGCTGGTCGAGGACAACGTGGTGAACCAGAAGCTGGCGCTGCGGCTGTTGCAGCAGATGGGCTACCGGGCCGATCTGGCATCGAACGGCGTCGAGGCGTTGGAGAGCGTGGCCCGCCAGTCCTACGATGTGATTCTGATGGATGTGCAGATGCCGGAGATGGATGGGCTGGAGGCGTCGCGCCAGATCACGGCGAAATGGCCGGCGGGAAAGCGACCGCGCATCATCGCGATGACGGCCAATGCGATGCAGGGCGACCGCGAGGAATGCATGGCCGCGGGCATGGACGACTATTTGACGAAACCGATCCGGGTGAATGCGCTGGTCGAGGCGCTGCACAATGTAAGCAAACGAGGGGACTAGAGAAACATGCCGGACACGATCGACAAGAACACGTTTTCCGAATTGCAGGAAGCAGCCGGGGCAGAGTTCGTCACCGAACTGGTGGACACGTTTCTGGAAGAAGCGCCCGGCATGCTGGCGGAATTGCGCGGCGCGATGGATGCACAGCAGGCCGACAAGTTTCGCCGCGCCGCGCATTCGCTCAAGTCGAACTGCCATACCTTCGGTGTCACGCGGCTCGGCGCGATGGCGCGCGAACTGGAGGCCAATGGGCTCGAAAGCGGCGCTGGCGCGCTCGACGCACTGGAAGCGCATTACGCCGAGGCCGCCTCTGACCTGAAGGAGCTTTCCCGTGGCGAATGAGGCGGGTGCTGCCGCGTCGCGCGCCCGGATGGCGACCGGTCCCGGTGCGGGGGCCCGCTTGCTGGTGGCCGACGACAACAAGGTCAACCGCCTGCTGATGACGCGCAGCCTGGAACTGCTGGGTCACAAGGTGGCGACGGCCGAAAACGGTCGTGTTGCGCTGGAGATGCTGCGCAGCGCGACCTACGACCTGGTTTTGCTGGATATGGAAATGCCTGAGCTCGACGGATTCGGCGTGCTCGAGCAAATGGCCGCCGACAACCAGCTGCGGTCCTTGCCGGTGATCGTGACCAGCTCGCTCGAGGGTGTCGCCGACATCGTGCGCTGCATCGAACTCGGTGCCGACGACTACCTGCACAAGCCGGTGAACCCGGTGCTGCTCAAGGCCCGCATCAACTCCAGCCTGGAGAAAAAGCGCCTGCGCGACCAGCAACAGGAACTGATCAAGCGATTCGCCACCTCGGAGGTGGCCGACGACCTGCAGGAATCGGGCTTTGCGCTGGGCGGGCGACGCGTGCGGGCCACGGTGATGTTCTCCGACATCCGCGGCTTCACGGCACTGGTCGAGTCGCAGTCGCCTGAGGAGACGATCGAGCTGCTCAACACCTATTACACGCTGATGTTCGATGCCATCACCGGTCAGGGCGGGGTAGTCAACCAGATGATCGGTGACGGGCTGATGGCCATTTTTGGTGCACCGCAGGCGCTGACCGATTCCCCGCTGGCGGCGGTGCGCGCGGCGCTGGACATGGTGGAGATGATCGACTTGTTCAACGTCGAGCGCGTCGGGATGGACAAGGAGCCGATCCGCATCGGTATCGGCATCGCTTCCGGTGAGGTGGTGGCGGGTTATACCGGAACCCAGCAACGGGCGACCTATACCTGTATCGGCGACACCGTCAACCTTGCGGCGCGGCTGGAGGCGCACACCAAGGAAGTGCAGCGCGGCATCCTGCTCGATGGCGACACCCAGGCCGCGTTGGGTGACAAGGTGCCACTCGATGCGCTGGGTAAGGTAATGTTCAAGGGCAAGTCAGTCGCGGTGCCGGTGTATGCGGTCAAGGCACAGGCACAGCGCTGAGGCGACCGTCGCCCGTCCAGGGCGTGGGCCGCTCCTGAAAGTGATCTTGGTGGCATTGTTGTTGGCGGGGCGGATGGATGCGGTGGTGGCGCAGGAAACTGCCGCACCGAATCCACCCGTCGCCCTGCCGCCTGTTGTACCTCTGCCCGGTCCGGGCAGACTGGTCGTCAGTTGTGACCCCGGCGGTTGCTGGGACGAATTCGGTGTGCGTTTCGACCGCGCCGATGCAGGCGTGTTCGTGCGCGTGGACGGCAGGAGTTGCCTGATGGTCAAGGGCCGCATGCACTGCGAATGAGCCGTCCAGCGCCGCGACTGGGTGATCGACAAGCTCTCCATCGGCATCACCTATGACAGCGACCTGGAGAAGGCACGCAAGCTGATCAAGCAGATCGGTCAGAACTTGGCCGCCGACGCGGAGATGGGCCTAAATATCCTGGAGCCGCTCAAGATCAAGGCGGCGAGCAGTTCGGCGACTTTGCGATCCAGCTCCGCATGAAGATGATGACCCGACCGGGCGAGCTGTTCGTGATCCGGCGCAAGGCCTATGCGGCGATCAAGACGACGTTCGACGCCGCGAAAACCCCTGCTGCGACCTGAAGGGACGTGGCAGTTGCATTTGCACAGGTGTTGATGTCGATGTGTTGACAATGGGAAGGGCAATCGGCATTTGGCCGACGGGCGTTCGACGCTATCTGCCTTTGGTCATGCACAATGGACACATGAAAATCAGACACTTGCTTGCCGTGATGTTGACGCTCTTGTCGCTTTCCGGGAACGCGCTGGCACAGCAGTATTTTCGTATCGGCACTGGTGGCACTGCAGGCACCTATTACCCGATCGGCGTGCTGATTGCGGCGGCCGTTTCGCAGCCCGGAAAAATCGTGGTCACGGCGCAGTCGAGCAATGGCTCGCTGGGCAACGTGATCGGCGTGGCTTCGGGCTCGCTCGAGTCCGGATTCAGCCAGGCCGATGTCGCAACCTGGGCCGAGAGTGGCACCGGAATCTTCGAGAACAAACCGGCATTGGCCAATCTGCGCCTGATTGCCAACCTGTACCCCGAAAGCATTCACGTCGTGGTGCGCAAGGATTCTGCAGTTCGTAGCATCGCTGACCTTCGCGGCAAGCGCGTCGCGCTCGACGAGGTCGGATCCGGAACACTGATCAGTGCACGGCAGGTGCTTTCGGCCTACGGCTTGAAGGAATCGGATCTCAAGCCTGAATACATCAAACCCAACCAGGCGGGCGACCGTTTGCTTGCCGGGGTACTGGACGCGTTTTTCTTCACCGGCGGCGTGCCGGCCAAGGGCATCTCGGAATTGGCCGCCAGCGCGGTGGGTATCCGCCTGCTGCCCATCGATGATGCGGCGGCTCAGCGCTTGCGCAGCCAAAGCCCCTTCCTTTTCCGCGACGCGATAGGCGCCGGGGCCTATGGCGATGTCGCGGCCACACCCACGTTGTCCGTCGGCGCGCAGTGGGTAACCAGCGAAAAAGTGGATGCAGAACTGATTTACCAGATCACGAAAACCTTGTACGGCACGGCGGCCCAGAAAATCTTGTCCAGTGGACACCCCAAGGGCGCGTTCATCACCCTGCCCAATGCGGTACTGGGAGCAGGAATTCCGTTTCACGCCGGCGCGCTGCGTTTCTACCGGGAAGCCGGTGCCCTGAAGTAACGTGAAGCCACTGCAACGTCTCGGACCTGCGATTCTCGCCGGAGTCGCCGCACTCGTGCTGGTGGCGCTGGTCGGGTACAAGCTGACACTGGAACGGACAACTGCGGTCAACAATGCGCGGGCGCAAACTTCCAACCTGGCCGGTGTGCTGGAGGAACATGCGCGCCTGAGCCTGCACCGGGTCCGCAACCACCTGGTGCGGGCCGACGAGACGCTGCAGAAGATGCGCGTCGACGGCATCACCGATACACAGGTGATCCACCAGCAGCTGGTTTCCTTGTTGCCTGCCGATCATTTGATCCATGCGTTTCTGGTGCTGGGAAAAGACGGTGAGATCCTGTCGTCCTCGTTGCCATCGCCGGAGACTTTGGTGCCAGCAGGTCGAGCCGATCGGGACTATTTTTCACCCCACATTCGCGGCGCGGACCGGGACCTTGTTTTTGGTGCGCCCGAGAAGAACCCGGCTGACGGCAAATGGATGTTACCGGTGAGCCGGCGCATCACGTTGCCGAGCAGTGGTGCCTGGGAAGGTGTGCTGGTGGCCATGGTGCAGCCGCGGTATTTCCAGGCGTTTTACGACTCGATCGACCGCGGCAAGAGCGGCTTCGTCGGCTTGTTCATGACGTCCGGATCGATTGCCGTCACGTCGCCACAGGATGACGCCGGCATGGGACGCAACCAGGCGGATACGCCACTGTTCACCCAACACCTGCCCAATTGGCCTACCGGCACCGTACGTGAGGTCATGGCCATTGACAACGTGGACCGTATCTACAGCTACCGGGTGCTCAACGACTATCCGGTCATGGTCAGCTACGGGCTGGCGGCGACGGAAGTATTCGCCCCATGGCGCGAATCGGCTTTGCGCGACATGTTGTTGCTGTTGCTGGCCCTGTTGTCCCTGGGCACTGGAGCCATAGCGTTGATGCGGCATGACCGGCGCCGCCAAATTGCAGAGCTCACACTGGTCGAAAGCCAGGAGCGTTATCGCGAACTGGTCGAGTCCTCGCCGATCGGCATCGCCGTGCATCGCGAAGGAAAGATCGTGTTCGCGAATCCGGCCGCCGTTGCCTTGCTGGGCGCCGGCACGGTCCGGGACCTGGTCGGTCGATCCGCCATGAGTTTTGTCCATCCCGATGACCATCTATCCGTGGTCGGACTGGTCGATGCCGCCGCGACAGCCGGTCACAACGGATCGCTGGCGGAAGAGAGGTTCGTCAGGCTCGATGGCACAGTCATCGATGTCGAAGTGCAGAACACGTCGATCCAGTTCGAAGGCGCACCGGCGGTCCGTGTCAGCCTGCGTGACATCACCGAGCGCAAGCGCGCTGAATTGCGCCAGCAGCACCAGCAGACCGTGCTGCAGATGCTGACCAACAAGATGCCGTTGGTGAGCATTCTGGAGACGATTGTTCGCGACGTTGAAGCGGCCCACCCGGCGCTGTTGTGCAGCATCATGTTGCTCGAGCCGGACGGCCAGCATCTGCGGCATGTCGCAGCGCCGAGTCTGCCGGACTTCTATGTCGGGGCCCTGGATGGTGTTGCGATTGCCCCGGTTGTCGACCCGAGTTGTGCAAGCGTGTTTTCCAGCGAACGTGTGATCGTCCAGGACCTCGAAGAAAGTCCGTTCTGGGAGCCCTATTGCGAAGTCACGCGGCGCGTCGGATTGGCCTCGTGTTGGTCACAGCCCATACTCTCGGGTCAGGGCAGGCTGCTGGGCATTTTTGTCATCTACCAACGCCATGCCGGCCCGCCAGCGGCAGCCGACTTGCTCAGAATCGAAGAGGAGTCGCTGCTCACCGCATTGGTGATCGAAAAGACCTCCGACCAGAGTGGCCTGCAACGTGCGGCCAGCGTATTCACGTACGCCCGTGAAGGCATCGCGATCACTGATACCCGCGGCATCATCATCGACGTCAACGACACGTTCTCGCAGATTACCGGCTACAGCCGCGAAGAAGCCGTGGGCAAGAATCGGAACATGCTGGATTCAGGCCTGCAGGGCCCGGAGTTCTATGTGGACATGTGGCGAGACCTAGCCTAAGGTAGGCCACTGGAGCGGCGAATTCTGGAATCGGCGCAAGAACGGCGATGTGTACGCGGAAATGCTTACGATCAGCGTCGTCTGCGACAGCGAGGGCCAGGCGGAGAACTATGTGGCCCTGTCCTCAGACATCACGGCGATGAAGGAGCAGCAACGCCAGCTCGAGCACATGGCGCATTACGACGCATTGACCGGTTTGCCCAACCGCGTGTTGCTGGCGGACCGGCTGAAACAGGCCATGCTGCAGAATCAGCGGCGCAAACAATCGCTGGCAGTGGCCTATCTTGACCTGGACGGATTCAAGAAGGTCAATGACAAGTATGGCCACCCGGTGGGCGATGAACTGCTGATTGCACTGGCCCAGCGCATGAAGGCATCGATGCGCGACGGCGATACGCTGGCCCGATTCGGGGGTGACGAATTTGTCGCGGTGATGGTCGATCTGGATCCGGCCACGGATGGGGACCGCATGCTGCAGCGCCTGCTCAAGGCCGCCGCGGATCCGATCGTCGTCGCGGACAAGGTGCTGCAGGTGTCGGCGAGTATCGGCGTGACGTATTCACCGCAGGATGATTCCGACGCCGACCTCCTGATCCGTCATGCCGACCATGCGATGTACGCCGCCAAACACGCTGGCAAGAATCGTTATGTGTTGTTCGACATCGTCAACGACGCGGCGATCCAGACCCGGCGCGAGAGCCTGGAGCGAGTCCACGCCGCGTTTCAGAACGGGGAATTCGTGTTGTATTACCAGCCCGAGGTGAACATGGTCACCGGTAAGGTGATCGGTGCCGAGGCCCTGATCCGCTGGCAACATCCGACCCAGGGCCTGTTGCCGCCGGGCGCTTTTCTGCCCCTCATCGAAGACCATCCGATCAGCATCGCGGTGGGCGAGTGGGTGATCGCGACTGCCTTGACCCAGATGAAGCGCTGGCGCACACAGGGACTGGACCTGCTGGTCAGCGTCAACATCGGGGCGCACCAGCTGCAGCAGGATGGTTTTGCCACGCGCCTTGGCGAATTGCTGGCTGAGCAGGCCGATCAGATGCCGCATCGGTTGCAACTCGAAGTGCTCGAGACCAGCGCATTGGCCGATATCGGCAAGGTGAGCATGACGATGAAGACATGCCAGTCCCTTGGCGTGAGTTTCGCGCTGGACGACTTCGGAACCGGATACTCGTCGCTGACCTATCTCAAGCAACTGCCAGCGGAATTGCTCAAGATCGACCGCAGTTTCGTGTTCGGCATGCTCGACGATCCCGGCGACATGGCCATCGTCAACGGCGTGATCGGATTGGCCAAGGCATTTCAACGGCAGGTGATCGCCGAAGGTGTCGAAACAGCGGCGCATGGGCAACTGTTGCAGTCCATCGGCTGTGAGCTGGCGCAGGGCTTTGGTATCGCCATGCCGATGCCGGCCGACGCGTTGCCTGAATGGGTCGACAAGTGGCAGGCCGAGCCGGTCTGGAGGATGTGAGGACCGGCATTGGCGCCAGGCATCCCTAGCGCATTTTGCGCTCGATACGTTCGAACACGTCGGTGGCCAGATCCTGCAGGGTGCGCCGGACAAACTCCAGCAGCGGGTTGTCGGACTCGGCAGGCTCCTTGGGTGGGTTGGCCGCGCGGGGTTTCGGACGCGCAATAGCGAATTCGGCACGGGCGTCGATCGCCTTGCTGCGGATCGCCTGCTGAAACACTTCGCCGACCATGGGAAGGGCACTGCGCGCACCCTGACCCCAGCTGCCCATCGTGACACTGTTGTCGTTGAACCCGACACGGCTGCCGGCCACCAGTTGCGGGTGCATCATGATGAACCAGCCGTCGGTGTTCTCCTGGGTGGTGCCGGTCTTGCCGGCCACGTCGATGCGGATGCCGTAGCGCGTGCGGATGGCGTTGCCGGTGCCGTAGTCGATTACGCCGCGCATGGCATTGACCAGGGTCAGCGTGTCCTTGTAGGGCATGGCGCGGTCGGGCAGGCGGCTGGGCGCGAACTGCTCCAGCAGCTTGCCGTTGCGGTCTTCCACACGCTGAACCAGCATGGGCGCAAAGTGGTTGCCACCGTTGGCGATGCTGCCATAGGCGGTCACCATTTCCTGCAGACTGACCGGGCTGGTCCCCAGCGCCAGTGACGGCACCAGCTCCAGCTTGCTCTGGCGCACGCCCAGCGACTGGGCGAGCCGGGCCACGTTTTTGGCGCCGACCTTGTCCATCAGCTGTGCGGTGATGGTGTTCTTCGAATACGCCAGTCCGTCGGCCAGGCTCATGGCACGGCCGCTGGCGGGTGACTCGTCGCGCGGCGACCAGACTTCGCGGCTGCCCTTGGTACGGATTTCCACCACCTGGTCAATCAAGGTGTCCTGCGGTCCGAAACCTTGCATGAAGGCCGCGCCGTAAACGAAGGGCTTGAAGGTAGAGCCGGGCTGGCGCCGCGCCTGGCTCACATGGTCGAACTGTTCGGTGCTGAAGTCGCGGCTTCCCACCCAGGCGCGTACGGCGCCGTCGCGCGGGTCCAGCGCCAGAAAACCGGCTTGCAGGGTAGGGCGTTCCTTGCCGCGTTGGACCCGGCTATCGGCCAGGCGCTGCAACTGCGCGAGCTGGCGCGCTACCGCGACGTTGGCGGCCTTCTGGATGCCGGCGTCGAGTGTGGTGACGACGCGCAGACCGTCGACATGGATGTTGTAGCCCTTGTCGTCGGCCCAGGCTACCAGCCATTTGCGCACTTGTTGCGCGACGTGGGCCGCCTGGCCAGGTGGCGTGACCTGGCGTTCGAAGTCCAGCGCCAACGGCTGGCGCGACAACTGCTGCAACTGGGTCGGATCCAGCGTGCCGTCCTTGGTCATCTGCTGCAGCACCAGATTGCGGCGTTGGCGCGCGCGCTCGGGGTTCAGCACCGGGTTGTAGTAGCTCGTGCCCTTGAGCATGCCGATCAGCGTGGCGCTCTCCAACACGTCCAGTTCGTGTGCCGATTTGTCGAAGTAGGTGCGCGCCGCCATCTCGATGCCGAAGGCGTTGTACAGGAAGGGAACTGTGTTGAGATAGGTCTCCAGAATCTCGGTCTTGGTATACAGCGCCTCGATCTTCAGCGCCGTGATGGCTTCCTTCACCTTGCGCGTGATGCTGGTGGCGCGGCCGATCTCATCCGGATACAGGTTGCGCGCCAGCTGCTGGGTGATGGTCGAGCCGCCCTGCAGATCGCCCTGCAAGGTGCTCAGCAAGGCGCCGACAGTGCGGCGAAAGTCGATGCCATGGTGCTGAAAGAAGCGATGGTCTTCGATCGCGATCAGGGCGTTGACGGCACTCGATGCGACCTTGTCCAGCGGCACCCACTGCCGGTTGAGCTGCTTGTATTCCGCCAGCAGCGTTCCGTCGCTGGCGAGCAGCACGGTAGGCATGCCGACCTTGGCCTTGCGCAGGTCACCGATACCCGGCGTGAACGAAATCAGCACCAGCACATACAGCAGCACCAGCGCCGGCGGCGTCAGCACGACACGCCAGGGATGGCGTCGCATGGCCGCAATGGCGTGGCGCGACCATTCGGCCACTGTCGCAACGACCTTTTGCAGGGCTGGATACATGCGGGCAGTGTACGCAGTGCGGTGACGCAGCCCCAGTTTCGGACGCGTGGCGTGGGCGGAGCCAATTGCAAAACACCCCAGCGCCGCGAGCTCGCTTGGGGCGGCCCGGCGCGGCGCTCACAGGGTGACCTCCGCACACTGTGCTGCGGTACGAGCTTGCTTGGGGCGGCGCGGCGCTCACAGGGTTACCTCCGCACACTGTGCTGCGGTACGAGCTTGCTTGGGGCGGCCCGGCGCAGCGCTCACAGGCCGCGCAAAGTGGCTGAAGGCGAGCAGCCAAACCGCTGCTTGTAGTAGGCCGAGAACCGGCCCATGTGGATGAAACCATATTGCAGTGCGACGTCCGTCACGCTGGTCGGTCGGCCTTGCGCAGCCGCGCCGCGCAGTGCGGCGTGGGCGTGTTCGAGTCGTACCTCCCGCGCATAGGCCAATGGCGACTGCTCGTAGCGGCGCCGGAAGCTCGCCTCCAGCGTGCGCGGGCTGAGACAGGCGGCCTTGGCAATCGCGTCGAGCGTGAGACTCTCGCACGCATGGGCATGGATGAAGTCCAGCGCGCGCTGCAGCCGGCCCATGTTGCCGCTGTCTGCCGGCACAGGCCCGCCAGCCCGTGCGCGCTCGGGTTGCAACAGGTCGAGACCGGTCAGCAGGAAACTTTCCATCGCTGCATAGGCGGCCGGATGGCGCAGCCACTGCTGTCCGTGGTCGTGCAGGTTGCGCGTCATGTCTGCGACCGCCTGCCACCAGGCCGCCACCGCTGGGTCCTGGCGTGATTGCGTGAAGCGGAATTGCGGCTCGCCGCTGTGTTGTAGCCGCCCACGCAGCACCGAACTGGGAACCTGGAGCATGACCATCGAACAATCACCGCTCCACTGCATGCAGGTTCGCGCATGGGGATGCAGCACACTGAGCACGGTGGCGTCGACCCAGGCCTCCTGCCCGTCGCAACGTAGGTGCGCACGCCCTTGCAGTGGCAGCTGGATCAGATAGAAGTCGCCCCGTTCACCTGGATCGATCTCGACCTCGGTGCCATAGCTGAGCACATTAAGCGACACCTGGTTGAGCCGGATCTGGTTGTGCCGAGCTTCGAATGCGCTCTCTGCTCCGCGCAGATCGAGCCGGTGCGGTGACAAGGCGCGCCCGACCAGTTCGCGCGCCTCGTCCGCCGACCGCGACCGGATCAATGGAAAGTTGTCCAGCAAATGGCGCGGGTCGGCGTGGGCGCCGGTCATGGACGGCGATGGCGCGGTCATGGGACGGACGAACCAGGCTGGCAGTTGTGGTTTGAACCGGGCAAGGGGATATACATTCAAATTAGTTTAGATCTAAAGCATTGGCTTATCCTAGGGGTAAACACCGAGCTTGGCCGCGTGTCCACGCGGCGCGCAGCGGTTTTCGGATAACGAACAGCGTGAACCGGCTTGTCGGCACGACGGTGTCTAGCCCATACTGGCGGTCATGCAATCCGCTTTCCGCCCAATTTTCATCGGCTGCCCGCCATGAGCCGGTTCGACGCCGTCATTGTCGGCAGTGGCATCAATTCGCTCGTTTGCGCGGCGATGCTGGCCCGTCGCGGGAAGAAAGTGTGTGTTCTGGAGCGCGAGTCGGTACTGGGTGGTTGCATCCGAACCGAGGCCTTGACCCAGCCGGGTTACCTGCACGACAGCCTGTCCGCGGCCCATCCGCTGTTTGTCGTCGGACCGGCCTATGCCGAACTCGGCGCCGGGCTGCATGCCGCCGGGCTGGAATACGCCAGCAACGACACGCCCACGGGCGTGTTGTTGCCTGATGGCCGGCATCTGGTGCTGAACCGGTCGCGCGCCGCCAACGTGGCACGATTCGACGCCCTGGCCGCCGGCGACGGCGCGGTGTACGAGGCGGCGATGCGCCATGTCGAGACCAACGCCGAACTGATCTTTGCGCTGCTGGGCAACGAGTTGTGGAGCCGGCCGGTCACCACGACGCTGATCAAGCGCGCTTGGAAGCAGGGTTTGCACCCGACGGCCGCCTTTTTCGGCCAGTCGCTGCAAAATGCGCGCGGCTGGTTGCAGACCGAGGTGCAGTCCGATCTGTTGCGGGCCCTGCTGGCGCCGTGGGTGCTGCATTGCGGCCTGGGCCCGGAAAGCGCCTTGTCCGCGATGATGCTCAAGGTCGTGGCGTTCACGCTCGAGGCGGTAGGCATGCCAATGGTCAAGGGAGGCAACGCGCAGACCGTGGTGGCGTTCCGCAAGCTGATAGAAGACCATGGCGGCGAGTTCCAAACCGGTGCCGACGTGGTCAAGGTGCTGGTGCAAGGTGGCCAGGCGACCGGCGTGTTGCTGCACGATGGCCGCACGATCCACGGCCGCCAGGTGGTGTGCAACGTCACGCCGACGCAGTTGTATGGCCGGCTGCTGGACGCCGAACATGTGCCCGAGACTATCGGGCAGCAGGCGCGCGCCTACCGCTATGGCAAAGGCAATATGCAGATCCACCTTGCCTTGTCCGAGCCGGTGCAGTGGTGTGCGCCGGAACTGGCCGACGTCGGTTATGTGCATTTGACGCCAGGCCTGGACGGCGTCGCATGTGCGGTCGACGAAGCGCAGCGCGGGCTGTTGCCGGCGCTGGGCACGATCTGCGTCGGCCAGCCCAGCGCCGTCGACCCCTCGCGCGCGCCTGCGGGCGCCAGCGTGTTGTGGGTCCAGTTGCCCGAATGCCCGCGTCGCATCCTGGGTGATGGCGCCGGCGCGATCGAGGTACCGCAAGACGGTGCGTGGAGCGAAACCGTGCGCGAGGCTTATGCCGACCGCATCGTTGCGCGGATGGCGCTGCAGATGCCCAACCTTCAGCGTGCCATCGTCGGGCGCCGGGTCTTGTCGCCGGCCGACCTGGAGCATATGAACATCAATCTGGTGGGCGGCGACCCGTATTCGGGCGAGTGCAGCCTGGACCAATACCTGTTGTGGCGCCCGCTGGCCGGCGTCAAGAACCACCAAACCCCCATCAGGAACCTTTGGCACATCGGCGCCTCCACCCATCCCGGTCCGGGGCTGGGCGGTGGTTCCGGCGTCCATGTTGCCCACCAGTTGGCCGGCGCTTGAAGCGCCAGGCATGCGCAAGTGAAGCCCCCTCAACGAAGCATCCCGTTTTTTGCCCAACCACAAGGAGATCGTCATGACCAACACCCTGGCTACATTTGCCGCCGAGCTCGCCGCCGGCACCATCAAGGTCGTCGACCTGACACAGACGTTGTCGTCCGAGTTTCCGGCACTGGTATTGCCGCCGCAGTTCGCCCAGGTCTGGAACTTCAAGATGGAGCAAATTTCGAAATACGACGAGGCCGGTCCGGGCTGGTACTGGAACAATTTCTCCTGCGGCGAACACACTGGCACCCATTTCGACGCGCCAGCGCACTGGATTTCGGGCAAGGACCAGCCCAACAACACCGTCGACACCATTCCCAGCGAAAATTTCATGGCACCGGTCGTCGTGGTCAATGCCAGTGACGAGGTGGCGGCCAACGCCGACTGGTTGCTGACGGTCGAGTTCCTGCAGCAGTGGGAGGCCAAGCACGGCAAGATCCCGGCCGGCGCGTGGCTCGCACTGCGTACCGACTGGTCCAAGCGCATCAGCGACCCGGCGTCCTTTGTCAACATGAAGGAAGACGGTGCGCACACGCCCGGTCCGACGCAGGCCGCCGTCGAATGGCTGATCAAGGAGCGCAACGTGCATGGTTTCGCGGTCGAGACCATCAACACCGATGCCGGCCAGTCGTATTCCTGGCCGATCGCGTACCCGTGCCACACGCTGATGCACGGCGCCAACAAATACGGCTTGCAATGCCTGAAGAACCTCGACCAGCTGCCCGCCACCGGCGCGATGATCGTCTCTGCGCCACTGAAGATCAAGGGCGGCTCCGGCAGTCCGCTCCGCGTGCTGGCGCTGGTTCCGGCCTGAGTCCCGCGACCGTCGTGCCAGCTGTGTCCACCATGACGCCGCATCGCATGTTGCAGCCCGCCGGCTGGTTGCGGCCGCTGGGTTATTCCAGCGGCGTCGAGGCGCGGGGTCGGCACATCTTCCTGGCCGGCCAGGTCGGCTGGAATGAGCAGGCGGTCATTGCCTGCGGCGATCTGGTGGGCCAGGTGCGCCAGGCCTTGACCAATATCGCGACGCTACTGGCCGAGGCCGGCGCCGGTCCGGAGCACATCACCCGCATGACCTGGTACCTGGTCGACAAGCAGGATTACCTGCTGCATTTGCCGCAGATCGGTCTGGTTTACCGCGAAGTCATCGGCCACCAGTTCCCGCCATTGACGGCGGTGCAGGTGCAGTCGTTGATGGAAGACAAGGCCCTGGTCGAGATCGAGGTCACGGCGGTTGCGCTGGACTATTGAACCTATAACAAGAACGCGAATTCCCCATCCACTTCCGAGGACAACACCATGAGCTTCACCGACAACGCCAATTTCGCCGCCCAACGCCGTACGTTCCTGCGCCAATCCGGGTTGGCCCTGGCCGCCCTGGGCAGCGCGGGCCCGTTGCAGGTGCTGGCGCAAACCAGCAATACGCTGACGATCGCCTACAACGTCGACCTGCCGTCGTGGGACGCCACCACCGGACCATCGGCGGTGAACCCGACCATCCAGTCCTTGTACAAGGCGGTGTTGTCCCAATACATCGACCAGAACGCCGACCTCAGCCTCAAGCCTGACCTGCTCACGGCCTGGGGCTGGAATGCTGATCGCAGCAAAATCAGCATGACGGTGCGCAAGGGTGCGAAGTGGCATGACGGAAGCGCAGTGACGGCAGAGGACGTGGCGTGGTCGCTGCGCCGCGCAGGTGACCCGGCCACCGGCAACCCGATCCAGTTCGTCTGGGGCAAGGTCATCAACGTCAAGGCCGAAGGCGACAAGGTCACGGCCGATGTCAAGGAATTTGAACCGGCGTTTTTCAAGTGGATGGCTTTCCTGACCGGTTATGTGTTGCCCAAGGCGTACTACGAGAAGGTCGGCAAGGAGGGCTTCGAGAAGAAGCCGGTCGGCAGCGGCCCGTTCATGGTCGAGGAATTCGTCGCCGGCTCGCACATGAAACTCAAGGCTTTCAAGGACTACTACGGCGCCAAGCCGGTCTTCGAGACGGTGGTCGTCAAATTCGTCACCGATCCGTCGGCGCGGGTGGCCGAGGTCGAGTCGGGCCGCTCCGACATGACGATGGAGATTCCATTCGAGGAATATGACCGCCTCAAGGCCAAGGGTTTCGGCGGAACCAATGCGCCAGTCACCGACATCGGCATGATCTTCCTGACCAATGTGGAGCCGATGCTTGACGCCAAGGTACGCAAGGCGCTGGCGATGTCGATCAACAAGAAGGCCATCACCGACAAGCTTCTGCGCGGCGCGGCAACGCCGATCGACACGCTGGAGGCGCCCTCGTATGCCGCGTTCGACCCGTCCATCAAGGTTTCGTACGACGTCAAGAAGGCCGAGGCGCTGATGAAGGAGGCGGGCTATTCGAAGGAAAAGCCGCTGAAGTTCAAGGTGCAGACCACGCGCGGGTTCAAGCCCAAGGACTTCGAGGTCATGCAGGCCGTGCTCGGCATGTGGAAGTCGATCGGCGTGGAGGCCGAACTCGAGGTCTACGAGGTGGCCAAGCACTACGAACTGCGTGCCCAGCACAAGCTGGCACCGGCGGCGTTCTACAACTGGGGTAACGCGATCGGCGACCCTTCCACGTCGACCGGATTCGCGATGTTCTCGCATTCGCCGCACTCGGCCTGGAAGACCAAGGACGTGGACGACATGATCGGTCCCTTGTGGGGCGAGAAGGACGAGGCCAAGCGTATTGCCGGCTACAAGAAGGTCAGCAAATACATCGCCGAAAACGCCTACGTGATCCCGCTGTTCCAGTACAACCAGACGGTGGTGTTCCGCAAAGGCTTGAGTGCCACGCCTCATGGTGCCGGTTTCGTTCTTCCGCAGACTGTCAAAAAAGGCTGATGCCTGAAACCGTGGCCGGGTCGCCCGTGCGGCCCGGCGCCATACGATGAATCCGCTTGTTCTGCTGCAGCGTTTGCTGCTGGCTGTTCCAACGCTGTTCGGCGTTGCGCTGGTCGTGTTCGTGCTGATGCGCGTCGTGCCGGGCGACCCGATCGCGATGATGATCCCGCCCGGCGCCAGCGAGAACGACATCGCGGTGCTGCGAGCCTTGTACGGACTGGACCGATCGATCGGCGCGCAGTTCCTGATCTGGTTGCGTGAGGTCGGCGGCGGCAACTTCGGCACCTCGATCACCTACCGCCAGGACGTGCTGGACCTGATCGGTGATCGCCTGCCGGCGACGCTGGAACTGGGCTCGGTGGCGATGCTGATCGCGTGTGCCATCGGTGGGCTGGCCGGCGTGGTGTCCGCCGCGCGCCATGGCCGCTGGTTGTCTTCGCTGATTGACAGCCTGGCGGCGATCGTGCAATCCATTCCCGATTTTCTGTGGGGGCTGATCTTCATCCTGCTGTTTGGCGTGTTGCTGCCCTGGCTGCCGATCTCCGGTCGACTCGATCCGCTGCTAAGCCAGGCCGCTGGCACCGGCTTCATACTGCTGCGCAATCTACTGGACGGGCGCTTTGACATCGTCGGCTCGATCCTGATCCATATGCTGGCGCCGGCGCTGGCACTGGCGCTACCGGTGGCGGCGATGTTGTCGCGCGTGCTCAAAGCATCCATGCAGGAGGCACTGGCCAGCGACTATGTGATGCTGGCCCGGCTCAAGGGCCTGGGTGGGTGGCGCGTGTTGTTGTCCGAGGCCCTGCCCAATGCGGTGACTCCGACCTTGTCCTTGTCGGCAGTGCAGTTCGCCTTTCTGCTCGGAGGCACGGTACTGATCGAGCGGCTGTTCAGTTATCCCGGCCTCGGCAGTCTGGCCATTAGCGCGGTGATCGGTCGTGACCTGCCGTTGATCCAGGCCGTCGTGTTGACCTTCGCGGTCCTGTTCATCACCATCAACCTGCTGGTCGACGGCCTGGTGGTGCTGCTCAATCCACGCCTGCGGAGTGCGCACTGATGACAGAACGTACCGATATCCGTCTGTGGCAGCGCCTGCTGCGCAATCCGCGCGTCGTCATCGGTGGCCTGGTGTGCCTGGTGATGCTGTTGCTGGCCGTGGGCGCGCCCTGGATCGCGCCGACAGACCCGCAGGCACAAGACCTGATCGCCTCGTTCGAGTCACCGGCCCTGCTCGGCAGCGCGGCCGATGCCGACCCCGACGCGCCGCGTTATTGGCTCGGCACCGACAACCTGGGGCGCGACGTCGCCTCGCGCATGGTCTACGGCACCCGCATTGCGCTGCTGGTGGCGGTGATCGCGGCCACGCTGACGGCTCTGGTCGGCAGCCTGCTGGGGGCATTGGCGGGCTTCTACGGCGGCAAGGTGGACACCCTGATCTCCCGCCTGGTCGACGTCTGGATGTCGTTTCCGCCGGTGTTGCTGGCGATCGTGCTGGTGTCCGTCATCGGAACCGGCCTGTGGTCGGTGATCGCGGCCATCGTCATCGTCGATTGGACACGTTTTTGCCGTGTCGTGCGCGCCGAGACGCAGGCACAGAAGGCGCTTGACTATGTGACGTCGGCGCGCATGCTGGGCATGTCGCCGCTGCGCATCCTGATCAGCGAGATTTTCCCGAACGTCGCGCCACTGCTGATCACGCTGATCACGCTGGAGATGGGCGTGGCGATCGTCGTCGAGGCCATTCTGAGTTTTGTCGGCCTGTCGCTGGCCTCCGGCACCTCGACCTGGGGCGGCATGATTGGCGAAGGCCGGCTCTACGTGAACCAGGCGCCGTGGCTGATGGTGTTGCCCATGCTGGCGATGATGGCCGCCGTGCTGGGCCTGAACGCGCTCGGCGATGGGCTGCGGCGCGAGCTCGATCCGGTGGTGCAACGATGAGCGCCGCAGCCCGCAGGGCGAAGGTACTCAAGTGAGCGACACGACCACAGACCGTGGGGCCGTGCCTGCTGCCGGCCCGGTGCTGCAGATCGACGATCTGCATGTCGAGATCCGGCAGGCCGGTCGGGTGACGCCCATCCTGCGCGGCGTCAACCTGTCGGTCAGCGCGGGGCGCATCCATGCACTGGTGGGCGAGTCGGGCGGTGGCAAATCGATGGTGGCCAAGGCGGCGACCGGCCTGTTGCCTGAGTCGGCCGTGACCACGCGTGGCCGCATCGTGCTCGCAGGGCAGGACGTTACCCGCTGGGACGAGCCACGCTGGCGCACATTGCGTGGTCGTACCGTCAGCATGGTGCTGCAGGATCCGTTGACCGCGCTCAATCCGGTGCGTCGCATCGGCGCGCAGATGGCCGATGTGTTGCGTCTGCACCAAGGCCTGCGTGGTGCGGCCGTGGATGCCGAGAATCTGCGCCTGCTCGAACAGGTGCAGGTGCGCGATCCGGCCCAGGTGCTGCGCCAATACCCGCACCAGCTCTCGGGCGGCATGCGCCAGCGCGTCGTCATCGCGATGGCCTGGGCCTGCCGGCCGCAGCTGATCATTTGCGACGAACCCACCACCGCGCTGGACGTGACCGTGCAAAAGCAGGTGCTGCGCTTGATCCACCGGCTCGCGGGCGAAGGCCAGGGCGTGTTGATGGTTACACACGACCTGGGCGTGGTGGCCAAGTTGTGTCACAGCCTGTCGGTCATCCACGGCGGGCGCATCCTGGAAAGCGGCAGCGTGCCCGATGTTTTTGCGCGACCGCAACACGCCTATACCCGCGCGCTACTCGCCGCCACGCCGCGCTTCGACCGGCCCGGCCACACGCTCGTGCCGGTCGACGATGCGCTGATCGAACAGCTCGAAGATGAGGCACGTGCCTACGACCGACAGCAGGGGGTGGCAGCGTGAGCGCCGCGCCGGGCCGCTCCCAAGCAAGCTCGCACCGCAGCCCGCAGGGCGGAGGTGTTCCTGTGAGCGCCGCGCCGGGCCGCTCCCAAGCAAGCTCGCACCGCAGCCCGCAGGGCGAAGGTACTCCAATGAGCGCCGCGCCGGGCCGCTCCCAAGCAAGCTCGCACCGCAGCCCGCAGGGCGGAGGTACTCCAGTGAGCGCGCCGACAGAATCGCTGCTGCAGGTGCGTGGCCTGGGCCTGTCGCTGCCCGACATGGCGAAAAAGCCGTTCTTCGCGCCAGCGCCGATGAAACGCATCCTGCGCGATATCAGCTTCACGCTGGAGGCCGGCGGCAAGCTGGGTGTGATCGGAGAATCGGGCAGCGGCAAGTCGACGTTGGCGCGCGCGCTCACGATGCTGATGCCGCCGCAGGACGGCACGATCGCGTTCCAGGGGCGTGCGGTGCGTGACTTCGATGCTGCTGCGATGGTGGACTACCGCACCCAGGTACAGCTGGTATTCCAGGACCCGATGTCGGCGTTGAACCCGCGCCGGCGCGTGCGCGACATCGTCAGCCAGCCACTGCGCGCGCTGGGTCGGCTTGAGCGTGGCGACAGCGACGGTGCACGCGCCGCCGCGCAGCTACTCGAACGTGTCGGTCTGTCGGCGCAGCTCGGCGAACGCTACCCGCATGCGCTCTCGGGCGGCCAGCGCCAGCGTGTCGGCATCGCGCGCGCGCTGGCGCTGCGGCCACTGGCGCTGATCGCCGACGAGGTCACCTCGGGGCTCGACGTATCGGCGCAGGCACGCATCGTCGCCTTGCTCGAAGAATTGCGGCGCGACAGCGGTCTGGCGCTGGTGTTCATCAGCCACGATCTGTCGCTGGTGCGTAGCCTGTGCGATCAGGTGCTGATCCTGCGCCAGGGCGAGGTGGTGGAGCAGGGCGATGCCGCAACCATCTTCGCGCAGCCCAGCCATGCCTATACGCGCGAATTGCTCGACGCGATCCCGTTGCCCGAGCCCGATCCGGGCTGGCTGGAGCGTGAGGTGGCCGCATGATGGCAAATGCGGCAATATCAGAAACAGGAGGAACGCATGGCTGAAAGATCATTTGCCACCGAAGTGCAACAACTGCGGGCCGAACCAGGCACGGTTTTTCGGGGCGAGGGCATCCTGGCCGTGACCAAGGCGCTGCTCGAATGTGGCGTCGGGTACGTGGGCGGCTACCAGGGCTCGCCGATCTCGCACCTGATGGACGTGCTGGCCGATGCGCAGCCGATCCTGGAAGAACTGGGCGTGCATTTCGAGCCCAGCGCCAGCGAGGCAACGGCCGCCGCCACTTTGTCGGCCTCGGTGATGTACCCGATACGGGGTGCCGTCACGTGGAAGTCGACCGTCGGCACCAACGTGGCGTCCGACGCACTGGCCAACCTTGCTTCTGGTGGTGTGACCGGCGGCGCGCTGATCATCATCGGCGAGGATTACGGCGAAGGTTCGTCCATCATGCAGGAGCGCAGCCATGCGTTCGCCATGAAGTCGCAGATCTGGCTGCTCGATCCGCGTCCCAACCTGCCGGCGATCGTCAAGGCGGTGCACGACAGTTTCGAGTTATCCGAGGCGACCCGCACACCGGTGATGCTGGAACTGCGCGTGCGCTCCTGCCATGTTCATGGCAGTTTCGTCACCAAGCCCAACCTGCGTCCGAAGTTCAGCTTGCGCGAGGCGCTGGAGTCGCCGGTGCGCGACACCGGGCGAATCGTGTTGCCACCGGCCTCGTATGTGCACGAGCAGGAGAAGGTGCTTGACCGCTGGCCGGCGGCGGTGCGTTTCATCGAGGAGCGCGGGCTCAACGAGTTTTTCGATGGCGATATCGAAGACCTGGGCATCATCATGTTAGGGGGCATGTACAACAACGTGCTGCGTGCCTTGATGGGCCATGACATGGCCGATCTGTACGGCAAGTCGCGCATCCCGCTGTACGTGATGAACGTCGCCTACCCGGTTATCGACTCCGAACTGGAGCGTTTCTGCGCTGGCAAGAAAGCGGTGCTGGTGGTCGAGGAAGGCCAACCGGAATACCACGAGCAGGCGATCCACACCGTGCTGGGGCGCGCCGAAATTCGCACCACAATCCACGGCAAGGACATGCTGGCCAAGGCCGGCGAATACACGGTCGCCGAACTCAAGCGGGGCCTGGCCACGTTCTTGCAGAAGTACCGTCCGGCCGCGTTGGCAACGCCCGTGCCGATGGGCATGCCGATGCGATCGGCCGCCGCGGCCGACGCTGCCAGCAGCGCTCTGATGCAGGCTGCCCGCCCCACGGCGGCAGCCGCGCCGGCGCCAGCGGTGTCGCCGTCCCGCGCGCTGATGAACTCGCCGGCCGCGCTGGCGGCCGCCAGCGTGACGATGCGCGCCGGTGCGCCCGAGCTGGCGGCGGTGATTCCCTCGCGCCCGCCCGGCTTTTGCATCGGTTGCCCGGAGCGCCCGATTTTCTCCGCGATGACGCTGGTGCAGGAAGAACTGGGCATGCACCACATCTCGGCCGACATCGGTTGCCATCTGTTCGCCGCAATGCCACCGTTCCACCTGGGCGCAACCACCATGGGTTACGGCCTGGGTGCGTCGAGTGCATCGGCGCTCAATGTCGCAGCCGGCAAGCGCTCGATCGCAATGATGGGTGATGGCGGTTTTTGGCACAACGGGCTCACCAGTGGCATCGGCAACGCGGTGTTCAACAAGTCGGACGGCGTGATCGTTATCGTCGACAACAACTATTCGGCCGCCACCGGCGGGCAAGATCTGTTGTCGTCGCGCGGCGACCACGAGCACCGCAGCACCCAGCACCCGATCGAGGCGGCCTTGCGCGGCGTCGGCGTGCAATGGGTGCGCACGGTCACCGACACCTATGACGTCAACGCCATGCAGGCGGCCTTGAATGAGGCGCTGACAACCAAGACCAAGGGGCCGAAGGTCGTGATCGCGCAGAGCGAGTGCATGCTCAACAAGCAGCGCCGCGTCAAGCCACAGGTCGCGGCGGCTGTCAAACGCGGAGAACGCGTGGTCAAGGAAAAGTTCGGCGTTGACGCGGCCGTGTGCAGCGGCGACCATGCCTGCATGCGGTTGTCGGGATGCCCGTCGCTGACGCTCAAGAACAGTGGCGATCCGCTCAAACCCGATCCGGTGGCGCATGTCGACGACGGTTGTGTCGCGTGCGGGCACTGTGGCGAAGTCGCCGATGCGGCGGTCCTGTGTCCGTCCTTCTACCGCATCGAGTGGGTGCGCAATCCCACGCCCTGGGAGAAGCGTCTCGATGGCTGGCGTCGCGGTGTCGTCGGCTGGTTCCAGGCACGCCAGCGCCGCGCCCTGCAGCGCCGCGCCCTGTATTCGGAGGCGCAGTGATGAACGGCATGGCAACACCATCGCAAGCGGGAGTCCGTGTCCTGGGCCAGGACCCCAAACACCCGATCACGATTGCCATCCTGGCTATGGGCGGCCAGGGGGGTGGCGTATTGGTGGACTGGATCGTCGACCTGGCCGAGAACAACGACTACCTGGCACAGGCCACGTCGGTGGCCGGCGTCGCCCAGCGTACCGGCGCCACGATCTACTACATCGAGTTGTTTGCGCAAAGCCATGTGCGCGCGCATGGCGGCGCACCGGTGCTGGCGCAGATGCCGGTTCCGGGCGAGGTCGACATCGTCATCGCGTCCGAACTGATGGAGGCCGGGCGTGCGATGCAGCGTGGCCTTGTCACGCCCAGACGCACGACGCTGATCACCTCCAGCCACCGCGATTACGCGACGCTGGAAAAGGTGGTGCCCGGCAACGGCATTGCCGATGCTGCGGCGGTACTGGAGGCCGGCCACAAACACGCGCAGCGTTTCCTGCACGACGACATGCTGGCCTTGGCTAAAAACAATGGCAGCGTGTTGTCGGCGTCGTTGTTCGGGGCGCTGGCCGGTAGTGGCGAGCTGCCGTTTGACGAGGCCGCGTTCGAGGCCACGATCCGGCGCGGGGGGCTCGGTGTCGAGCCCAGCTTGCGGGCCTGGCGCGCGGCCATGCAGGCGGTGCGCCAGCCGGTGCAGCGCGACGCGCAGGCCGATCCAATGGCCACCGCGCCCAGGCCGCTGCCCGCACGTGCCGCCAGTGCCAAAGTCGAGCCGCTGCGCGCGCGTATCGAGCGCGATTTTCCGCAGCAGGCGCATGCGATGCTCGGCGCCGGGCTGCAGCGCGTGCTGGAGTACCAGGACATAGCGTATGGCAGCGAGTACCTGGACCGCATGGCCGATCTGCACCAGCACGCGCTCAGACATGGTGGTGCCGACCATGGCCACGGAGCCACGGTGGAAGCCGCGCGCTGGATCGCCGTGGCGATGGCCTACGACGATGTGATCCGTGTGGCAGACCTCAAGACCCGTGCCGAGCGCTCGCAGCGTGTGCGCTCGGAGGTCGGCGCCGGTGCCGACCAGATCGTCGGCACGGTGGAGTTTTTCCACCCGCGCATCGAAGAGGTCTACGGCATGATGCCGGCCGCTCTGGTGCGCTTTATCGATGGCAATATCCTGCTGCGCAAGCTGCTGGCGAGCCATTTCGGCAAGGGCCGGCGCTTGCGCCCCCACACCATCGGCGGCCAGATGTTGTTGCAGGCGCTGGCCGCGACGCGTCGCTGGCGCCGGCGCAGTCAGCGCCATGCCACCGAGATGGCCCATATCGACCAGTGGTTGCAGCTAGTGAAGAAACTGATGCCGGGCGACTACCGGCTGGCGCAGGAACTGATCAGCTGCAGGCGACTGGTCAAGGGCTATAGCGATACCCATGCCCGGGGCAGCAGCAAATTCGACCGCCTGTGCAGCGCGGCCCAGCAACTCGAGGGTCGTCCCGATGCCGCGGCCGATCTCGCGGCATTACGCGCCGCCGCGCTGGCGGATTCCCAGGGTACGCAGTTGACACAGCGGTGGGGCCTGCTCGGGCTGGCACAGGGCGACTGAAATAATATGCCTGCAGTGTGTCGCAGGTCAATGCCCTGAGTGCCAGCGCCATTTGTACCCCATGCGCGCGAAAGTCTTTTCTGCCTTGCCTGTTTAGGAATCTCCCATGACCCACACGTCCCCCACCACCGAGACACTGGATTGCCTGCGCCAGCTGATCGGCTTCGACAGCACCAGCCGCAACTCGAATCTGGATCTGATCGACTGGGCCGAGGCCCATTTGTCAGCCCATGGCGCAAGGATTCGCCGCAGCTACAACCGCGAACGAACCAAGGCCAACCTGTTTGCCAGTTTCGGTGAGGGCCCGGGCGGTGTCGTGCTCTCCGGCCATACCGATGTGGTGCCGGTGGACGGGCAGAACTGGAGCACCGACCCCTTCAAGGCCGAGATCCGGGATGGCCGCCTGTATGGCCGTGGTGCCTGCGACATGAAAGGTTTCATCGCCGTCGTGCTCGGGCAGGCATCGGCATTGTCGAAGGCCAGGCTCGACGCACCCATACACGTGGCGCTGAGCTACGACGAGGAAGTCGGCTGCCTGGGCATTCCCGGTCTGCTGGCCGATCTTGCCGGTGCCGGCATCCGGCCCGACGGCTGCATCGTTGGTGAACCCACCAGCATGCGACCGGTAACCGCGCACAAGGGCGGGCGCGTCTACCGTTGCTGCGTGCGCGGCCAGGCCGCCCATTCGGCGCTGACGCCGCAGGGGCTCAATGCCATCGAATACGCGGCGCGCGTCATCACCTTCATCCAGGACCTGTCGTGGCGTGAAGAGGAGCACGGCCTGCGGGTGGAAGGCCTGGACGTGCCGTATTCGACCATTTCCACGAACCTGATCACAGGTGGCAATGGCAAGAACATCATCCCCGCCGAGTGCGAGTTCTTCTTTGATTACCGGTATGTGCCGGGCATGGCGCCCGACGCCTTCATCGACAGCATCCGCGCCTATGTGGCCGAGCACGTGGAACCCCGCATGAAGCGTCGGCACCCGCAGGCGGGAGTGGAATTCGAGATGACCGGTGACGTACCTGCGCTCAGTGAAGACGAATCCAGCCGCATCGCCCAGTTGTCCAAGTCGCTGCTCCGGCCGCAACCGTCGGCCAAGGTGTCCTACGGTACCGAGGCCGGATTCTTTCAGCGCATGGGCATCCCCAGCATCGTGTGTGGCCCCGGCAGCATCGAGCAGGCGCACCGGGCCGACGAATACGTTTCGCTGGAGCAACTTGCCGAATGCGAGGGCTTCCTGGATCGTCTGGTGGCCCGCATGGGCGCGACGCAGGCCGCTTGAACGCGGGACATCCCGTTGCCATGCCCCCGCAACGTCGGCTACGGCACAGCGGCAGCTGTCGGACCCAGCCGCCCGTAACGCGTCATGATGCGCACCAGTTGCGCATGGTCGATCGCCTTGCAGATACGCCCGCCGGGCGCAACTTCAGGGGCATCTTCAGCCGCTAGCCTGCATGGCGTTGAAGGGGCCGGTTTGCCCGGGGAATGGAAGGCCAATTTCGCGGCCAGGAAATCATCGTTGCCGAGGCCTCCGACGGCGCCATGCTTGAGCAGCCATTGGCCAGGGTGCGCATCGAGGAGGTCTTGATGACCACGCTGCTCGAAGGCCTGGCGCATAACCAGGACCCTGACGGGTGCGACGCCGGAGAAGGCACCGTGTCGCCAAGGTTTGTGCGTTGGGCGATCGACTACATGCTCGTCCATTGCGACGAGCCGCTGACGGCCGGTGTCATCGCGCAACAGGCCGGCGTCAGCACGCGCAGCCGTTGGCGCCATTCGGCAAAACCCATACCCCGGCCGCGTTCGCAGCGGCGGATCAGCGTGCGCTCGGTGGTGCTGGTCGGCATCGTACTCGTCAGTGGCCACGGCTGGCATCGCTGCTCGCCGGTGTGGGCCGCAAGTGCAAACAGGTGGGCTGAACGGGCCACTCAGGCCTGCCGGGTCTGCTGGGCCAGCAGCGCGAGCACGCGGCGCACACCGGCCTCCGTGGTGACATGGCCTGGCGACAGGCGCAGCGTCGTGCCGCGGCAATCGGCCCAGATATCCTGTTCGCGCATCGTCTGCACCAAGCGGGCTGGCTCGATGCCGGCCGGCACTTGCAACATCACGCTGCCACCACGTTGCGCCGGATCGGCCGGGCTGACCAGTTTCAGGCTGAGCGCGCGCGCGCCGTCGATCAACATGCTGCCGAGCTGGCGGTTGTGCGCCATGACCGCCTGAGCATCCTGCGCCAGACTCCATTGCATCGCCGGCAAGGATCCGGCGATGGCGAGGATGGACGGCGTGCCATGGTCGAAGCGACGGATGTCGGGCGCGTAGTTGAAACGCTCGATGTCCCACGAAAAAATGTCTTCCTGGCTGAACCAGCCCCGCAATTGCGGCGCGCATTGTTCGAGCAGAGGACGCGCCACCTGCAAGATGCCGGCCCCTGACGTGCCGCACAGCCACTTCAGACTCGACGCCACCGTGAAGTCGACCGCCGGCGTGTTGACGTCGAACGGCAGCAGACCGGCCGCCTGCGTGATGTCCACGCCGACCAGGCTGCCCATGTCGCGGCCGTGTGCCACCAGGCGCTGCAGGTCGCAGCGGTGCGACGCCGTCGAGGTGACCCAGGTAAGCAGGGCCAGCGCCACATCCGGTCCCCAGTGCGCCAGCATGTCTTCGTCGCGCACCCAATGTTCGCCGGGACGCAGCGGCACCGTTTCCAGCGTGAACCCCTCGGGCCCCTGGCGTTGGGCCAGGCCGGAGAGCAGGAAATGCAGGCTGGGGAAGCAGTCGGCCGCGACCAGGATGCGCCGCCCCTTGAGTAGATGCGGCGGCAGCGCGCCGATCAGGCTGAACAGCGCCGTGGTGACGTTGTCGGTGCAGGTGAGCGTGCCGGCAGGCGCCTGGATCAGGCGGCTCCACTGGTCGATGAATTGCTGGCGCAGGCCCAGCGCACGTCCCCACTGGCCATCGTCGTTGGCGCACCAGCTGGCGGCGAACTGCTGCAACGCAGCCGTCATCTGCTCCTGCTTGCCGGGATAGGTGCCGATCGAGTGGTACAGAAAATAGGCGTCGCCGGTACCGTCGCCGGAACCGGATGGGGGTGTGGTGGGCATGGTCGATGGCGGGGCGGCCGCAGGGTGTGTCGTCAAGGGATGAGGCCGAGTGCCCGGGGAAGTGCCAGGCTGATGACAGGAAACGCGCTGACCAGCCCCAGGCCGACCAGATTGGCGAACAGGAATGGCAGGATGGCGCGCAGCAGCGGCACGAAGCCGCAGCGGGCGATTCGTTCGGCGGCGAACAGGCACACGCCCAGTGGCGGCGTCAGCAGGCCGATGTTGAGGTTCAGGATCGCGACCACGCCGAAATGCAGCGGATCGATGCCGGCATGCACAGCGGCTGCCGACAGCAGCGGACCGAAGATGATGATGGCCGTGGTCGGATCGATGAAACAGCCCAGCACCAGCAGCATGGCGTTGAACACCAGCAGGGAGCCCAGGTAACCCAGGCCCAGGTCGGCAACCAGCCGGCCCATGGTCGCCGGAACGTTCTCCATGCCCATGACCCAGGAGAAAGCCGCACCGCAACCGACGATGATCAGCAGCTGACCCGAGAACACACTCGAGCGCCGGAACACGGCCAGCAGCGCCGGCAGGCGGATCGAGCGGTACAGCAGCATCGACACCGCCAGTGCATAAGCCACCGCGACACCGCCGGCCTCGGTTGGCGTCATGACGCCGCTGAGCAGGCCGGCCAGAATAATCACCGGAATCATCAGCGGCACCAGCGCGCCGCCCGTGGCCTGCGCGATCGCGCGTGGTGAGCGGTCGGCCTCGACGCGCGGAAACTGGTACACATGGGCCTGGAACGCGACCAGCACCATCTGCGCCAGGCCGATCAGCAGCCCGGGCACCAGGCAGGCGGCCATCAGGGCGCCGATCGACAGATCGGTGACGGAACCGTAGATCACCGCGATCAGCGACGGTGGCACCATCGGGCCGATGATCGACGAGGACGCGGTGACCGCTGCCGCATAGGCGCTGGTATAGCCTTGCTTGACCATGGCCGGAATGAATAGCTGACCCAGCGCGGCAATGTCGCCCAGCGCCACGCCGGTGATGCCCGAAAACAGAATCGAGGCGCCGATGTTGACCTGCGCCAGACCGCCCCGCATCCAGCCGAACACTACGTTGGCAAAATGCACCAGGCGATCGGTGATGCGTCCCTCGTTGACCAGCTCGCCGGCCAGGATGAACAACGGGATCGACATCAGCAAGAAGGAATCCATGCCCTGGTACAGGCGCTCGGGCATCACCGGCAGGTATTGCCAGTTGCCGGTGGTGATCACCCACACGAGGACCGACACCATCAGCGACCAGGCCACCGGCAGGCCGACGATCAACGCAACGACAAAACTGATCAGCAGGACCAGTAACGAGACTGTCATGGCGCGTCCTCACCTGCCGTCAGCAGGCGCGCCAGCGCAAAGACCGCGGCAAAACCGAACGCGATCGGCACAGCGGCGTACGGAAAACCGAGCGGGATTTGCAGGCCCGGGCTGCTTTGCCCCATCGCGAACATCGTGGCGTCGACGCCGTACCAGAGCAGGACCAGGAACACGGTGAGCGACACCAGGTCGAGCAGGAAGCGCAGCACCCGGTTCAGTCGTGGGGCCAGGCGTGCCAGCAGCTCCGGCACGAAATCGATGCGGATATGGCTGGCTTCGCGCACGCCCACGGCAGCGGCGAACAAGGCCATCCAGATCATCGCGTAGCGGGCCAGTTCTTCGGTGAAGCTCGATGCGGCATTCAGGCCGTAGCGAAAGACCACCTGTGCGACCACCAGGGCCGTCATGACGGCGAGGCAAAACGCCGCAAGCAGCGTCAGCGTCCGCTTCGCCAGGTGCAGCAGGTGTTGCAGTCTGGACATGCAGGCCCCGGCTGGTGTCGGAGATTACAGCGCCGCGGCGTCGGCCACGCGCTTGGCCTCGTCGATCAGCGCCGGCGAACTGACCACGCCCTGCAACCAGTCGCGCACCGGTTTCTGCATCTTGTTGGCCAATGCCTGGCGACCGGCCGCATCGACCTCAACCACGTTGACACCGCTGCTCTTGAGAGAGCCTATCGCTTCGCGCTCAGAGTCCCGCGACGACTTGCGGTTGTAGGCCAAAGCCTTGACGGCGGCCGCGTCGATGGCCGCGCGTTCGGGCGCCGCGAGCTTGTTGTAGAAGGCGTCGTTGATCGCCAGCACGCCGACGCCATAGGTGTGGCTGCTCAGCATGAGGTTTTTTTGCACTTCCTGCAGCTTGACCAGACGGAACACACTGATGGAATTGTCCTGTCCGTCGACGACACCGGTCTTGAGCGAGGTGTACAACTCGTTGAACGCGATCGGGCTTGCCGATGCGCCCAGGCTTTCGGCGGTCTTCACCGCCAGAGGACCGATGGCGCGCAGTTTTTGGCCGCTGAAGTCGTCCACTGTGCGCAAGGGCTTGTTCGAGCTGAAATGTTTGAAACCGCCGCTCTCCCAGAACCCGAATACGCGGATGCCGGTCTTGGCGCGGATGTCCTCTGCCATCTTGCGCCCGAACTCGCCGTCAAGCACTTTCCACGCCACCTGCTCGGAGCGGAACAGGTAAGGCATGCTCAGAACCTGGATGTCGGGGTAGATCGTCGCGTAATTGCCGTCGGCCGCGTCAGTCATCTGTATCGTGCCGCGCCGCACCTGGCTCAGCCGGTCATTGGGGCTGCCCAGAGCGCCGGCGTACACCAGATCGACCTTGACGCTGCCCTTGGTGCCGGCTTCGACCTCGGTCTTGAACATTTCGTACATGCCGTTGACGAAGTCGAATCCCGGTGCGTCCTTGGCCAATGACAGACCCACCTTGATGACGGTCTCGGCATGGACCGGAGACAACAAGGCGAGGCCCAGCGCAACTGCGGTCACGAGTTTGCTGGCGTGCGTGAATTTCAACGGCATGGTGTGGTCCTGGTAGTGGGTGAAAGGGCTGGGGTGACTTGTCGGCTGGGATGATTCAGGGGGCTGTGGCCCGGCTTTGCCGTGTCGTGGCGTCGGTGCCCAGGCCACGCTCGAGCTGCGCCTGGATCAGGTCGATCTCGGTTTCGTGGGTGGTGGTCAGGCGCAACCAGCGCGCATCGTCCATACCCCTGGTACGCCATGTCTGCAGGCTGACCAAGACAAGACCGGCCTCGTAGCCCAATGCGACGGCGTCGACCACCTGGGCATGGATACGGGGTACAAGCGTGTGGGCGTCGGCGCCGATGCTGTAGGTGACGAGGCCCTTGTGGGGGTCGAGCTCGGCCCGCGCATAGGCCCGCATACCGTCGAACAGCGACAGGCCCGTCAGCAAGCCGTCCGGCTCCTGGGTCGTGTCGAACATGCCGAGGTTCCAGCGCGACAAGCCGTTGGCCGTCGACAGGTGGTCCAGGGCGGCCTGCACGGAGGCTTTGCACACGCGTGCGGTGGCATGAATCAGTTCAGGGCCCATGGGGTCGATCGGTTTTTCTTGCGGGTCTTCGGTGCGGCCATTGTGGGATCATCCTGACCTGCGTTCAAGTGATAGTATTGTTATGAGTATTCCACCAAGTTATGGCTGATTCCTTGGACGCCAATGGCCTGATCCTGATCCATGCGATTGCCAGTGCCGGCAGTCTGACCCGTGCCGCGCAGAGTCTGGGCATGGTCCAGCCGGCGTTGACGAAAAAGCTCCAGCGCATCGAATCGCAGCTCGGTGTCAACCTGTTCACGCGTGACCGGCGCGGTGTGCGGCTGACGCCATATGGCGAAACCTTGCTGCCGCATGCCAACACACTGGTGGCGCAATTGCGCCAGGCCACCGAAGCGGTGGGCCAGATGCGCGGTCTGCGCGAAGGCATCGTGTCTGTCGCCTTGTCCCATCTGGCGACGATCACGCTGCTGGCCGAGGTGTACCGGCGTTTTCAGGCGCAGTGGCCCGATATCCAGCTTCGGATCGCGCCGCCGGCCTTCCCCGATCGCTTCGCGGGGCTGCGCGAGGGCGCGCCCGATTTCGCCGTGGTGCCGCGACCCGCACAGCGGCTGGGCAACGAGTTCATCAGCACACCGCTGCACACGACCACCGTGGTGGCCATTGCCCGGGCCGACCATCCGCTGGTGCAGGCGCGCACCTTGGGCGAACTGGTCGATGCACAGTGGGTGTTGCCCAACGTCAGCAGCACATCGGCACAGGCGCTGGCCCGGGTGTTCTTGCTCGCCCGAGTCAAGGCGCCGCGCATCGCCGCAATATGTGAAACCCTGACCGGCCTCGAAATCCTGGTCTCCAGTTCCGACCTGATAGGCATCGTTCCGGCTGAGGTACATGTGTTGCGCGCCAAGGCCAGCGGCTTGGTTGCGTTGCCGCTCTACACACCGATTGAAGGCCCCAGCCTGGCGCTGATCCGCTGGCGCGAGGCTCAACCAACGCCGGCTGCCGCGGCGCTTGAGCAGATCTTCATCCAGGTGGCGCACGAACGTGCGCGCTCCGAGTACCGGGAGAAGGCGGGCTGATCCAGCGCCGGCGCACCTGTCTGGCGACCCGAGCCGGCACGACAACAAACGCGCGCCCTACAGAACCTTGCCAGGATTAAGGATGTTTTTGGGGTCCAGCGCCATCTTGATGGCGCGCATCGCGGCCAGTTCGTCGGGGCTGCGGCTGTGGCCCAGCACCTTGCGCTTGACGGTTCCGATGCCGTGTTCTGCCGATACCGCGCCACCATAGCGGTGAACCAGATCGTAGATGGTGGTTTCTATGGCCTGCGCCGGTTGCTGCGCCACATCGGGCACGTACACGATCAGATGCAGATTGCCGTCACCCAGGTGGCCATAGACCAGCGCGGTGCAGCCTGGCCAGCCGGTGCGCAACAAGGTGTCGCATTCGGCCGCCGCGCGCCCGATGTCGCGGATCGCGAAGCTGATGTCGAAACAGGTCAATCCGGGCAGCAGCGTTGGCAGGTTGGACGGGGGGTCACGCAATACCAACAAA
>Ga0105054_10001436_pt1 | contig 39222 bp, 37 predicted proteins | sample BON02_FD_78091 | JGI IMG/M metagenome (GOLD analysis project Ga0105054, IMG submission 78091) | Freshwater microbial communities from Lake Bonney liftoff mats and glacier meltwater in Antarctica - BON-02 (megahit assembly) | ecosystem: Environmental > Aquatic > Freshwater > Ice > Glacier...
AGACTATGACAAGAAAACCGGTGCGACCAATCGACTCGGAAGGCCCCGTGATGGTCAGGTCAATTCAGGCGTACAAGTATATGTCGAAAAACACGCGCGCATTATTGTTGAAAAACTCGCAGCTATACAGCACGAGATTTAAAATCCCGAAACCGAACCACCCTTGCGTCTGGCGCGCAGGGCGCTATGCTTTGCCTTACCTCGGGGAGGCCATATGGCCTGAGATGCGCAGCCGCGCGGACCCGTCGAACCTGAACCGGATGATACCGGCGTAGGGAAGGTGCGGGAATTCTCTCCATCTACCTTGCGTCGCAGCGAATGGAGAGCAGAGATGAACACACGCTTAACCCTTGCTGCGGCCCTTGTTCTTGCAACAGGTGCTGCCAGCGCACAAACGACGACACCCGAATTGGTCGTTTACACTTATGATAGTTTTGCCTCGGAATGGGGACCAGGCCCGGCAATTAAGGCCAGCTTTGAGGCTGAATGTGCCTGCACGCTAACCTTTGTTGCGGCAGGCGATGGCGCTGAAGTGCTGAGCCGGTTGCGCCTTGAAGGCGCGCGCAGCGATGCAGATGTGGTTGTTGGGCTGGATAGCAGCCTGATTCCGCAAGCCAATGAATCCAACCTATTTGCACCGCATGGCCAAAACATTGCGGGCCTTACGCTGCCAATTGAATGGGCCGATGACACCTATTTGCCCTATGACTGGGGCTATTTCGCCTTCGTTTATGATACCACCCGCCTGGCGAACCCGCCAACCAGCTTTGTTATGCTGGATGCGTTGGATTATTCAATCATTATCCAAGACCCGCGCTCATCCACCCCCGGCCTAGGGCTGCTGTATTGGATAAAAGGCGCTTTTGGCGACCAGTCGGCAGAGCTCTGGGCCGGGCTGGCTGACCAGATAGTAACAGTCACGCCGGGCTGGTCTGAGGCCTACGGGCTGTTTTTGGAGGGCGAGGCCGACTTGGTGCTGAGCTATACCACGTCACCCGCCTATCATTTGATTGCGGAAGCCGATGACACCAAAGCGGCGGCAATTTTTGCCGAGGGGCATTACATGCAAATTGAACTGGCCGCGCAACTGGCCAGCAGCGACCAGCCCGCACTTGCGGCGGCGTTTTTGGCGCATTTGTTGCGCCCAGCCGTGCAAGACATCATTCCGACAAGCAATTGGATGTATCCGGCAGCGCAATCGGCGCCCTTGCCTGAAGGGTTTGCAGCACCTGTGGCGCGGGCCATGCTTATGCCCAGCGCATGGATCGCTGAAAACCGCCAAGCGGTGATAGACGAATGGCTGGCCGCGCTGGCGCGCTAGCAGGCTGGGTTGCGCTGGCGGCGGTTGGGTTTATATGCCTTTCACCGCTGGCCGCCCTTCTGGCCCAACCGGGCCAATGGCCGGGCAGCTATGGCTGGTCGGTGCTGCGCTTTACTGTCATGCAGGCGGCGCTTTCAGCCCTATTAAGCATTGCGCTGGCCGTGCCGCTGGCGGGGGCCTTGGTGCACCGCCATTTTCCGGGCAAGGCGGTGGCTATTGCCGTGTTAGGTGCGCCATTTTTGCTGCCAGTTGTTGTGGCCATTTTTGGGCTATTGGCCGTCTGGGGTCGGTCAGGTTGGTTGGCGTCACTCCTAGGCGCGCCGGTTGATATTTACGGGCTGCCGGGCATTTTATTGGTGCATGTGTTTTTTAACCTCCCGCTGGCCACGCGGCTGGTGTTGCAAGGCTGGGCCATGGTGCCGCCTGAACAGCTGCGCCTTGCCGCCCAATTGGGGCTTGGCTGGCGCGGGCAATGGACCATTTTCACAAAGCCGATTTTGCGCGCCACTCTGCCGGGGGCTTTTTTGGTGGTGTTTTTGTTTTGCATCACAAGCTTTGCGGCCGCGCTAATTCTGGGTGGTGGGCCACGGGCCACGACGGTTGAACTTGCCATTTATCAGGCGCTTCGGCTGGAATTTGACCTTGGCGGCGCGGCGCGGCTGGCCTTGGTGCAATTGGCACTATGCCTTGCCATTGGGCTGGCAGTGCTGCGCCTTGTGCGCCCGGTTCGCTTTGGTGCGGGGCTATCGCTGCAGCCTGTTTCATTGCCGCGCCCCCGCATTATTGTTTGGGCAGATCGCGCGGTGCTGCTGCTTGCAGGCCTATTTCTGGCGCTACCGATGGTGGCCATTCTTATCCGAGGATTGGCTGGGCTTGCCGATATGCCGCCGAGCGTTTGGCCAGCTTTGATGCGCAGCCTCATCGTGGCCCTCGGCTCAGGCTTATTGGCGGTGCTGGTCGGGCTGGCTTTGGCTGCGCTTATTTTGCGGTTGGATAAGCGCTTTGCGCAATGGATTGAGGCGGGGGTTATGCTCGCCCTTGCCGCCTCGCCCTTTGTGCTGGGCACTGGGTTGTTTATTTTGATCAACCCGTTTTTTGCCCCGTCTGATATTGCAATGGCGTTAACCGCAACCATCAACGCTGTGCTGATATTGCCATTGCTGTTGCGCCTGTTCATCCCCGCATTGGCCCAGATCGAGGCTGATTATGGACGCTTGGCCAGTATGTGTGCGCTGGTTGGCGCGGCGCGATTGCGCTTTGTAACGCTGCCCCTGCTCGCGCGCCCATTGGGCCTTGGTATGGGGCTCGCGGTGGCGCTTTCCATGGGTGATCTGGGGGTGATCACGCTGTTTGCCACACCGGAAGGGGGCACCTTGCCAATGGTTATGCACCGATTGATGGGGGCATATCGTAGTGATGCGGCGGCCGGGGCGGGGCTGGTATTGGTATCGGCAACGCTTGGGTTGTTTTATATGTTTGATAGGTTGGGGGCGCGCTATGGACATCGCATTTAAAGCCGCACGCATTGGCGCAGGTGAATTTGAAATTCGCGCCGATGCTGTGTTGCAAGCTAGCCAGATCACCGCGCTGATCGGGCCATCGGGTGCGGGCAAATCAACCTTGCTGGCGGCAATCGCTGGGTTTGCACCGCTTATGGCGGGCCAATTGCTGCTTGGTGGGAATGACATGGCCGCACGCCCCCCCGCCAGCCGCCCGGTGTCATTGGTGTTTCAAGACCATAATCTGTTTGAGCATTTGAGCATTGAGGCCAATACAGCCTTGGGACTTGGCCCCGACCCGCGCCTAAAAACACCTGCAGTGCGTGAACTGGTGATGGCCGCGCTGGCCCGGGTTGGCTTGGCGGATAAGGCACGCGCTATGCCCGGCGCATTATCAGGTGGGCAACGAAGCCGAGCAGCCTTGGCGCGGGCCTTGTTGCGTGATCGGCCTGTGTTGCTGTTGGACGAACCCTTTGCCGCGCTTGGCCCCGGTTTGCGCCACGCGATGTTGGACCTTGTGGCCGAAATAGCCGCCGAACGCAGGTTAACCACTATTTTGGTAACGCATCAGCCCGATGACGCGATGCGGATCGCGGTGCAAACGGCGCTGGTGGCCGATGGAATACTGCATACACCGCAGAAAACCGCTGATTTACTGAACAATCCACCACCCGCGCTAGCAGCCTATCTGGGTAAATAAAAAGGGCGGGGAAATCCCCGCCCTTGATATTGCATTGCGCTTAGGATCACGCCTTACGCTTGACCTTGGCCCAAAGTGTTTTGTTGGTCAGATACAACAGCACCGACAACAACAGCAGAACCATGAAAGCCGTAAAGCCGCCCTGCTTGCGCGCATTCAAATGCGGCTCGGCAGTCCACATCAGGAAGGCGGCAACATCGGCTGAAACATGGTGAAGATCGGCGGAATGCCCATCAGCATATTCAACGATGTCATCGGCTATCGGTGGGGACATGGCGATCCAGCCGCCGGGGAACGCGGTATTTTCGTAGAAAATCGCGCCAGCTTCTTCTTTGGTTTCACCGGTATAGCCGGTCAGGATTGCCACGATATATTCAGGGCCACCCATGCCATACAGCAACTGGTTAATGCCTGTACCTGCAGGGCCGTGAAACCCAGCGCGCGATTTTGCCATTAGCGACAAATCAGGCGCGCCCGGGAAGTTGCTTTGGCCGAAATGGTCGTTTGGCGTTGCGGTCCGAAACTCACCCAATTCGCCATCGTCATTGGCGGTGTTGGGGGTTTCATGCAGGGCCGCATAGGCCTTGACCTGATCTTCGGGCAGATGCGGGCCACCTTCATCGGCCAGCGTGCGATAGGCTACATATTGTAGCCCATGGCAGCTTGCGCAAACTTCGGTAAAAACCTGCAAGCCGCGCTGAAGTTGCATTTGGTCATAGGTGCCAAACGGGCCTTCAAAGCTGAACGCCGTGTCGGGGATCTCGCCACCCTCTGCTGCCATAGCCGCAGGTGCGGCTAGGCCCAGAGTGATAAGCGCGGTCAGGATGGTGTGTTTTATCATCTTTCTATCCCTCTCTATCGCTTATTCAGCCGGCTTAGGCGGATAATGCGCATCGAAATCGTCCTCGATTGTCGCGGGCGGGGTGAGTGGTTTTTCAAACACACCGAGCAGCGGCAGGATCACAATGAAATACCCGAACCAATAGGTTGACCCGATCAGCGAGATCATCGGGACCACACCTTCGGCGGGCTGACTGCCGCACCAAGTTAGCACAACGAAATCGAGGATCAGCAAGTAGAACCACCAGCGGAAGGCCGGACGGTAACGGCCCGAACGTACGCGGCTCGTATCAAGCCAAGGCACCAGTGCCATAACGAAGATGGCCCCAAACATTGCAACAACACCAAAGAATTTGGCAGTAACAATGCCCCCCGTGATGAGGCTGGCAAATTGCACAGCCCACACATCGGCGGTAAATGCGCGCAAAATCGCATAAAAGGGCAAGTAATACCATTCCGGCACAATATGCGTAGGTGTCGAAAGCGCGTTGGCTTCGATGTAGTTATCGGGGTGGCCAAGGTAGTTTGGTGTGGTCCAGATTACCGCTGCGAAGATGGCCAGGATGACAACCAACGCAAACAGGTCTTTGATCACGAAATAGGGCCAGAATGGCAGCGTGTCTTTCTTGGCTTCATCCTTGGAGCCACGGCGCACCTCAACCCCGGTGGGGTTGTTGTTACCTGTGGTGTGGAAGGCCCAGATATGCACGATCACCAAACCTGCAATCACGAATGGCAGCAAATAATGCAGGCTGAAGAAGCGGTTGAGCGTTGGCTGGTCAACCGCTGGTCCACCCAATAGCCAAGCTTGCATCGTTTCGCCAACGCCGGGAATGGCGCCAAAGAACCCGGTAATAACCGTGGCTCCCCAAAACGACATTTGGCCCCATGGCAAAACGTAGCCAAGAAAACCGGTGGCCATCATTGCCAGATAGATCAGCATGCCGATGATCCAAGTAATTTCACGCGGGGCTTTGTAGCTGCCGTAAAACAGGCCGCGGAAAATATGGAGATAGACGGCGATGAAGAATAGCGACGCGCCGTTGGCGTGCAAATAACGCAAGAAATGCCCGCCGCGCACATCGCGCATAATGTGTTCAACGCTTGCAAAGGCCATATCAACATGCGGGATGTAATGCATCGCCAGCACAATGCCGGTGACAATTTGCAGCGCAAGGCAGAAGGCCAAAACGATGCCCCAGATCCACATCCAGTTTAGGTTTTTGGGGGTCGGGATCATCAGCGTGTTATAAATTAGCCCGCCAATTGGCAGACGCGAATCGAGCCATTTGGCAAAGCCTGACTTCGGTTCGTAATGATCGTGTGGAATGCCGCTCATCTTGCTCTCCCTTAACCCAGTTTAATCACGGTTTCGGACGTGAAGGACGCGACCGGAACGGGAAGATTTTCAGGCGCAGGGCCTTTTCGAATACGGCCAGCCGTGTCGTAATGGCTGCCGTGGCAGGGGCAGAACCAGCCGTTGAAATCGCCAGCATCGCCCAAGGGCACACAACCCAAATGCGTGCAAACACCTATCATTACCAGCCATTCGCCTGCTTCATCAAGCGTGCGGTTCTGGTCTTCGGCGTTTGCGCCTTTTTCGGCATTCGCATTGCGTGCGTCGGGGTCAACCAGATCGCTCATCGCAACTCCGCGTGCAGCGGTGATCTCGCCTGGCGTGCGACGGCGGATAAATACCGGCTTGCCCAACCATTTGGTTGTAAGCTGCGTGCCAACTTCTATGCCGCTGACATCAACGTCTTTGGCAGCCAAAGCGGCCACATCGGCGCTGGCATTCATTTGGTTGACCAGCGGCCAAACGGCGGCGCCAGTTACGACGACCCCGGCCGAAGCCGTGGCGACATACAAAAAGTCGCGGCGATTGCCTGTGTCTTCTGCGTGAGACAAGTTTCAGTCCCCCTTCTACAAACCGCACCCGCAGGGGCGGGCTGCACATATTTTGGCCCCTAAATGAGGCTCGGCTATGCCCGAATACACCGCCCGGCCCCATGGGTCCAGCGGACTTTGCGACGCAGGGGGTTGCAGAGTGATAAAATCAAGCCATGAAGGGGCGCGATTTGTCGCGGGTGGGCCTATTGGGCGGCCCCACGCCGGTTGGTGCGGCTTTGTAAGAGTAGATGCGTTTCGGTGCTGCCGATGCCGGGAATTTGCCGAATCCGGTGTAGAATCGTATCGAATGCCGCAAGTGACCCTGTCGAAATCTCGGCAATCATATCAAACCGGCCATTGGTGGTATGCACCTGCGCCACCGATGGCAGGGCCAACAAACCAGCCATAACACGGTCGGCGGCGCGGCCCTCAACGTCAACCATCACCAAACCGCGCACCGGCGCTTGGGGTAAATCGCTGGGCAAAATCGCCTGATAGCCCAGAATTTGCCCGCCAGCTTCGAGCCGCGCGATGCGCGTACGAAGGGTTGCCCGCGCGACGCCCAGCTTGGCCGCAAGTGTGGATGTAGATTGCCGTGCATCCCTGCGCAGCGCGGTTAAAATACGCTCATCAAGGGTATCAATGTCCATAGTGGTTATCCATATCTACCATTTTGGCAAACTATAGCCAAAATCGATCCTTATTGATAGATTGGATTTGTCGCATAATTGGAAGACCACCAGTCCAAGCCCAATATGAGGAGACCGAAATGCCCCGGAAAATTCACCTTCACGGTGCACCGCTACAAGATGGAACCTATCGCAAAGGCTGCGAAATGGGGCCATCGTCACTGCGCACGGCGCAACTGGCTGAAACGCTGGCAAGCCTTGGCCATACGGTAACTGATTGCGGCAATATAACCCCTGCCCCCCTGCGTGATATCTCGCATCCGAACCCGGCTGTGCATTCTCTGCCGATTGTGACGGCATGGACCGAATCAATTCAGGCCGTGGCAGCAGCTACCCCCGCCGATGTTTTCCCCATTTTTATGGGCGGCGATCATTCAATTTCTGCGGGCTCTGTTTCAGGCATGGCAATGGTGCCGTCCGATAAGCCGTTATTCGTGCTTTGGCTTGATGCGCATCCTGATTTTCATCTGCTCGAAACCACGGCAAGCGGCAATTTGCACGGCACGCCCGTCGCGTATTTTTCTGGCCAACCGGGGTTTGAAGGGTTTTACCCACCCCTGCCTCGCACCGTAGACCCGAAACGCATTTGCATGATTGGGCTGCGCAGCGTTGACCCGGCTGAGCGCGCTGGCCTCAAATCCACCGGGGTCACCACGCACGATATGCGCAGGGTTGATGAAACCGGCATGGCCGCCTTGCTTTCGCCCTTCTTAGAACAGGTAAAAGCCGCCGGTGGCCGCCTGCATGTTAGTTTTGACGTTGATTTTCTGGACCCAAGCATTGCGCCTGCCGTGGGGACAACCGTGCCCGGCGGCGCCACATTCCGCGAGGCGCATTTAATTATGGAAATGCTGCATGACAGCGGGCTTGTGACCAGCCTTGACCTAGTTGAACTGAACCCATTTTTGGATGAGCGCGGCAAAACTGCCAACCTATTGGTTGACCTTGTGGCCAGCCTCATGGGCCGTACCGTGCTCGACCGCCCAACCCGTTCGTATAAATAGAGAATAAAATGACAACCCCATCCAAACTAGCCCTGATCCCCTTTGTCTCAGTCGATAATATGATGAAGCTTGTGCACGCCATTGGCATTGAACGCATGATGGCGGAAATTGCCGCCTATATTGAGGCCGATTTTTTCCGCTGGGAGTTGTTTGACAAAACGCCTCGCATAGCGGCCCATTCATCGGAGGGGGTGATTGAACTGATGCCAACCAGCGATGGCGAGGTTTATGGGTTCAAATATGTCAACGGCCATCCGGGCAATACCAAGGCAGGCTTGCAAACTGTAACGGCTTTTGGATTGCTTGCCGATGTTGCCACGGGTTATCCAGTTTTGCTGAGCGAAATGACCATTCTGACAGCGCTGCGCACCGCCGCCATGTCAGCGGTTGCTGCCAAATATTTGGCCCCCAAGGGTAGCAAAACTATGGCTGTGATTGGTAATGGCACGCAAAGCGAATTTCAGGTGCTTGCGTTTAAGGCGGTCTGTGGCATTACCGATGTGCGCCTATTTGACCTTGATTCCGATGCAACCGAGAAATGTGCCCGCAACCTTGCCGGCCACGGCGTGACCGTCACCAAATGCGCATCGGCGCAGTCAGCGGTTGAGGGTGCCGACATCATCACCACCGTAACTGCTGATAAACAATATGCCACGATTCTCACCGACAATATGGTCGGCGGCGGTGTGCATATTAACGCTGTTGGCGGCGATTGCCCCGGCAAGACCGAGCTTCACCGCGATATTTTGCTGCGCAGCGAAATTTACGTCGAATACCCGCCCCAAACCCGCGTTGAAGGCGAAATTCAGCAATTGGATGATGACTACCCCGTGAAAGAACTGTGGCAGGTCATGACAGGCGCGATCGCGGGCCGGAGTTCAGACCGCGCGATCACTTTGTTCGATTCCGTCGGCTTTGCCATCGAGGATTTTAGCGCCCTGCGCTATGTGCGTGACCAAATAAAAGGCCGCGACCTGTTTCAACAGTTAGATATGGTCGCCGACCCCGATGACCCGCGTGACCTTTTTGGCATGGTAATGCGCGCCCATTCAGGGTGACAAAAGCACAATATTCCCTTTGGGTACGTTAATTGTAACGGGGGAATAGTATGTTCAAATCGATCCAAATTGCCGCGGCGCTTAGCCTTTTGGCTGCGCCGCTGGCCGCCCAAGGGTTTGAAGGCGCCACTATTGATCTGCAATATCAGATCTATAATGACGGTGACGGCTTTACGGTCGATCAGGCCGAAGCACTGGCCAATGCCAGCTATACATTTGGAAATGGCATGGGGGTGCAGATCACGTTTGGCCATGCGCGCGACGTAGCCTCGTCTGATCCCGGCCTTGAGTTTCGCAATACCAACCTCATAGCGCTGCATGGATTTTATGACCTGTCAGGTAGCACCCGCGCCGGCGTTTTGGTCGCTTATGACACCTTTAATGAAGGCGATTGCCTCTATGCGCTAGAGGCCGTGCACATCACTGGCAACCTGCGGTTTGAGGGGCGGTTTGGGGTATTCCAATCTGATTTTGAACCCGCCAAGCTGATAGATGTATCGGCCACATATGCGGCCACACCACAACTCGACCTGCGGGCATGGCTGCATAATGTGAACTATGACGATGGGCTGGGGTTTTATACGATCACGGCGTTCGGTATTAGCGACAACATCTCACCCAGCATCGCGGTGTATGCCGACTATGGTTTCATGACCAATAACTTTGGTGATCCTGAAAGCTATCACGGCTCGCTGATTAGCGCGGGCATGACTTTTGCCATTGGTGGCCCCCGCAATGCGCGGATGTTTACCTATTCGCCCTATTATTAAGGCACCCGCGCCCCCTTGAAGCTTTTGCGCCAATGTGGTCACCTTGGCGCAACTTTTCCTATTTTGTTGAGGACGACATGCTGGACGTAACAGACCTAAAATCAATGCTGAAAGACCCGAGCCTTTTGCTGGACACAGCCTATGTTGCAGGCGAATGGTGCGGGGCCGATAGCGGCGCCAGCTTCCCGGTTTCCAACCCTGCGCGCGGCGATATTATTTGCACGGTGCCAGATATGGGTGTGGATGAAACCCGCCGCGCAATTGATGCCGCCTATGCCGCGCAAAAGCCTTGGGCGGCGCGCACTGGCAAGGATCGTGCCAATATTTTGCACAAATGGTTTGAGCTGATGGTCGCAAACGCCGATGATCTTGCCGCCATTCTGACCGCCGAAATGGGCAAGCCCTTTGCCGAGGCGAAGGGCGAAGTGTTATATGGTGCCAGCTTTATTGAATGGTTTTCTGAAGAGGCCAAGCGCGTTTACGGCGAAACCATTCCCGGCCACCAGCCGGATAAGCGCATTATGGTGCTAAAACAGCCCGTTGGCGTTGTGTCATCCATCACACCTTGGAATTTCCCCAATGCGATGATCGCACGCAAAGTTGGCCCCGCTTTGGCCGTTGGGTGCACATTTGTGGCCAAACCGGCGGGCGAAACCCCGCTTTCGGCGCTGGCAATGGCACTGCTGGCTGAACGAGCCGGCGTCCCCAAGGGTGTGTTTTCGGTAATCACGTCCAAATCCAGCTCCAAAATCGGTAAAGAATTCTGCGATAACCCAAAAGTCCGCAAGCTGACCTTTACCGGATCCACCGAAGTGGGCCGCATTCTGCTGCGCCAAGGTGCCGAGCAGGTGATGAAGATGAGCATGGAACTTGGCGGCAATGCCCCGTTCATCGTGTTTGATGATGCCGATTTGGACAAAGCCGTCGAAGGCGCGATGATCTCAAAATATCGCAATAACGGCCAAACCTGCGTCTGCGCGAACCGTATTTATGTGCAGGCCAGCGTTTATGACGCATTTGCGGAAAAACTGGCCATAGCTGTTGGCAAAATGAAAATCGGCGATGGATTTGGCGAAGGTGTTACGACCGGCCCGCTGATTACGGCTGATGCAGTGGCTAAGGTTGAAGAGCATATCGCCGATGCTGTGTCTAAAGGCGCTAAAATCGCCGCAGGCGGCAAACGCCATGCTTTGGGCGGCACGTTCTTTGAGCCGACCATTTTGACAGGTGTCACCAAGGCTATGGCAGTGTCATCCGATGAAACCTTTGGCCCTGTGGCGCCCTTGTTCAAGTTTGAAGATGAAGCTGATGTGATTGAGCAGGCCAATGATACGATCTTTGGTTTGGCGAGCTATTTCTACGCCAATGACCTGTCACGTGTTTGGCGCGTGGCTGAGGCACTGGAATACGGCATGGTGGGGGTAAATACCGGGCTGATTTCAACCGAAGTTGCGCCCTTTGGCGGTGTCAAACAATCCGGCCAAGGCCGCGAAGGTAGCCGCCATGGCACCGAGGATTACTTGGAAATGAAATATATTTGCATGAGCATATAAAAGAAAAGGGCCCCGGTTGGGGCCCTTTATTTTAAGGTTAGTCGATCCTCTGCATTTCCATGCCTAACGCGCCATAATCCACTGCCATATAGCCAAACGGCCCCGCCACAACAGCTTCGGGGGTGTGCATCAACACATCTTGCGCCATCACCCCCAAATATGTGTGATTGCCACCAATATACCGGAAAGTATAAAGCGGAAGCCCATCAGGCGCTATTCCTGCAGGCGTAATACCCGTTTTAAGCCGGATGTCACTTGGCTGAGCCGCGTCACCCGATAATGTTAGGGCCAAAATCGCGATAATGGCCAGTGGAATAAGCCACGCGCCGGAACCATTACTCATTGGTGGTTCAACGATCATTACGTCTGGGGCTGTCATAACAGCGGAACCGGCATAGCTTATGGTTGCTGCCAAGGTCGCTATCATTGAGATCACAAATTTACGCATACGCGCTCCTATTCAAAATTGATGTTTGAGTTTACCTAATGACTAGCCCGTTTCAATCGTTCCAGAATATCCTCAACATTGTCATCGGCTTTGCCGGCATCAGCTTGGCCCACGGCGCAGACCATGCCCCCCAAATCGGCCAGCGCTCCAGCGCCGCCAAGCTGCAGCAATTTGCGCAGTGATCGGCGAATGGTTTCATCGCGGATCGGGTCAACATTCGCAAGCCAGCGGTCAAAAAACAAAAACTCGTCTGCTTCAACGGGCGAGCATTTATAGGCCTGAATGCACTGCGCTAGAAACACGTCTTTTTCGGACTGAGAGATCGCCCCATCGCTTTCAGCGGCAATAACTAAAATACCGGCAGCCGCAAGGCGCGCATCATCAATGCTATCAACCGGGTGGGTATTGGCCTTGCGGTTAAAGCCAAACCTGCGGGCGGCAAGGCGCACGTCATTGGCCATATCCGCAACATTGGCACCCGTGTCACGCAGGCGGAAATACCAAAAGATTACTGCGCTCGCCATTCCAAACAGGGCTATCAGATACGGCATTGGCAAACTCCTTTCGGTTGATTAAACTTGAATTGATTTTCACATTTTTGGCAAGAAAAAAGCGGCCCAATTTGGACCGCTTTTCAGCATATCACATGCAGTAAAACCGCAATAAAATTAGCCGTTATTTTCAGTGTTTGTCAGCGTAAGCGCCAGAATAGCGATAATGGCCAATGGAATAAGCCACGCGCCTGAACCGTTGCGCATTGGTTCAGCCATTTCAACGGCGGCGGGGGCTTCATAAACCATGGTGCCAGCAGTTGCTGCGGTTGTGCTTAGCATTGCGATAAGGCCAGTTGCGATTAGTTTCATGTTTCTCTCTAAAATTTGGTTGCCGGATAACCATTTGCGAGATGCTTTCACGGGTCAAGAATCCCGCAACATTTCCGCCAAACATTGGTTGGATTTCCGCGGATAATTGCTAATCGGTAACAGGTCGCGGTTTCCGGCGGATTGCTGTGGCCTTTCAGCATCAGATTGAGCGCTGAACCATGTCCTGCTTGCACGCGGCACGAATGCAGCGCGCAAGCGGAAAAGCCCTGCCATTAACCACGCAAGCCTATTCGGCGGCGACAGTGCTATCCGCATTTTCAACCCGCACGGCGGCGAATTTGAACTCGGGGATTTTGCCATATGGGTCAAGCGCGGGGTTGGTTAGAATGTTGGCCGCCGCTTCGACATAGGCAAAGGGTAAGAACACATTGTCAGGAGCGATAGAGCGGTCGGCGCGGGCCATAACAACAATACTGCCGCGCCGCGTAGACAGGCGGATCAGCCCACCCGGCGCAACACCCATCGCAGCCAATGTGGCGGGGTTGAGCGAGCAATTTGCTTCAGGCTCTACCGCATCCAAAACCTTGGTGCGCCGGGTCATTGAACCGGTATGCCAATGTTCCAACTGCCGCCCGGTGATCAGCACCATCGGATATTCGGCATCGGGCACTTCATTGGGGGAAATCACCGTAGCAGGGGTGAATTTTGCGCGGCCTTCGGCGCGCGGAAACCCATCGGCAAACACAATGGGCTGGCCGGGGTCGGTTGGCGTAAGGCTTGGATAGGTGATCGCACCCTCAGTTTCCAAGCGCTCCCAAGTGATATTATTCAGGCTTTTCATACCGAGTTTCATCTCGGCAAATACCTGTGACGGATCGGTATAGGGCCAGTTTTGCCCCAAGCGGCGGGCAAGTTCGACCGTTATCCACCAATCAGGCTTCGCCTCGCCGGGGCTTGAAACAGCAGGGCGGCCCATTTGCACCTGGCGGTTGGTATTGGTGACCGTGCCAGATTTTTCGGCCCAAGCCGCTGCGGGTAGAACAACATCGGCATAGTTCGCGGTTTCGGTCAGGAAAATATCTTGGACGACCAAATGGTCAAGCTTGGCCAAGGCATCGCGGGCATGTTCAACATCGGGGTCAGACATGGCCGGGTTTTCACCCAGAATATACATGCCACCAATTTTGCCGTCATGGATTGCATCCATGATTTCCACCACGGTCAGCCCTTTTTGCGACGAAAAGTCACCGGTGCCCCAAATTTCGGTAAAGGCTGAACGCACGCCATCATCGGTCACCGACTGGTAGTCGGGCAAGAACATTGGGATCATCCCGGCATCAGATGCGCCTTGCACGTTGTTTTGGCCACGCAGCGGGTGGAGGCCCGCACCGGGGCGGCCCACATGGCCACACATCAGCGCGAGCGAAATGAGGCAGCGCGAATTATCAGTGCCGTGAACATGCTGGGAAATCCCCATGCCCCAAAAAATCATTGCGGCTTTGGCATTTGCAAATGTGCGGGCCACATCGCGCAACATTTCAGGCGCAACCCCACAGATGGGTGACATTTTTTCAGGGGTGAAAGCCGCGATATGGGCGCAGAAATTATCCCATCCTTCGGTAAACCGGTCAATATAGGCGGTGTTAAACAGCTTTTCTTCTACAATCACATTCATGATCGCGTTGAGCATGGACACATCCCCGCCGGGGCGGAATTGCAGCATGTGGCTGGAAAAGCGACGCAAGCCAACGCCGCGTGGATCCATCACAATCAACTTGCCGCCGCGTTTGGTGAATTGCTTGAAATAGGTCGCTGCAACCGGGTGATTCTCAACCGGGTTGGCGCCAATCACTATGGCTACATCGGCATTTTCAATTTGGTTGAAGGTAGCTGTAACAGCCGCCGAGCCGACGTTTTCCATAAGCGCCGCAACTGAGGATGCATGGCATAGCCGTGTACAATGGTCGACGTTATTATGGCCAAAGCCGGTGCGGATAAGCTTTTGAAACAGATAGGCTTCTTCATTTGAACATTTTGCCGAACCAAAGCCAGCGACCGATTCACCGCCGCGTTCTGTGCGTAGTTTCGCAAGCCCATTGGCAGCAGCATCCAGCGCTTCATCCCATGTCGCTTCGCGAAAATGCGTCATCAGGTCACCGGGGTCCACGTTCAGCCCCTTGGCAGGCGCATCATCACGGCGGATCAGCGGTTTTGTCAGGCGGTGCGGATGGGTAATATAGTCAAACCCAAAACGGCCCTTCACACAAAGACGGTTTTCATTGGCGGGGCCATCGGCACCGTCCACCCAAGCGATTTTATCGTCTTTGATTTTGAAGCTGAGTTGGCAGCCAACCCCGCAATAAGGGCAAACTGATTTCACTTCGCGGTCAAAATCTTTGCTATCACCGGCCTGCTGCTCATCAACCATTGTGGCAGGCGTTAGCGCGCCGGTCGGGCAGGCTTGCACGCATTCGCCGCAAGCCACACAGGTGCTGTCACCCATCGGGTCAGCCATATCAAACACGATGCGGGCATCATGGCCGCGCCCGGCCATGCCGATCACGTCATTTACTTGCACTTCGCGGCAGGCCCGCACACATAGGTTGCAGTGGATGCAGGCATCAAGATTAACGCGCATGGCGACATGGCTGTCATCCAGCAGTGGCACGCGGGTGGCTTCCAACTTGGGTAGGCGGCTTGTGGTTACGCCCTGCACATCGGCCATATCCCATAGATGGCTAGATTTATCATGCGCGGTGTCGCGGGCGGGCTGGTCAGCCACCAGCATTTCCATAACCATTTTGCGCGCCGAAACCGCCCGCGCCGAGGCGGATTTAACCACCATACCGGCAGAAGGTTCACGCACGCAGGATGCTGCCAATACACGTTCGCCGTCAATTTCGACCATACAGGCACGGCAGTTACCGTCCGCGCGATAGCCTTTTTCACCGGAATGGCACAAATGCGGAATGGTTGTGCCTTGACGCTTGGCCACCTCCCAAATCGACTCGCCAACTGTAGCTTCGACCTGTTGGCCATCAAGGGTGAAGGAGATTTTATCGGTCATGGGCCCGTCCGTTTGTGCGCGTTTGGACGCAGTTTAATCACGAAGCCAGCAAATTTGAAAACCGCAAAGCGACAGAGAGCCGCCATTCTGCGCCATTGGTGTGCAATCAGCCACCGGGCCAAAAGACATGGCGCAATAGGCCCAGCGCGATGATCGTGAAAAAAGCGGCGACGGCGGCATCAATTATGGGTGCGGCGCGCAAATAGGCCTGCGCCGCCTTGCGCGTGGAAAATAATAGCGCATAGGCGGCATGCAGGCCCATCGCCAGTAAAATTGCACCAAGTGTTAACAGGGTCAAATCGCCGATGCTGGCATCTGCCACAGGGAATATTGCCAAAACGGTTAGCCAGGTCGTAAGCGCTTTTGGATTCGTTGCCAAAATCGCAAGGGAACTGGTAAAGGCCCGCAAAGGCGTAATATTTGCGCGTGCCCTTAATTGCCCCGGCCCAGCAAGCGCACGCAATAAATAGCGCCGCGCGAACCAAAATAGCAGCCCCGCGCCCAGCAACGTAAGCGCTGGTTCCAGCCACGGCGCTAAGGCAAATAGCGTCGCCACGCCCAAAATGGCCCCGCTGGCCCAAATTGAAACACCAATGCCCACCGCGCCGCAACAAGCCAAACCGGCCCGACGACCCGAGCCCATAGCGATGCTGATTGTGTTAATCACATTGGGCCCGGGTGACAGAATGTTGACGCCAATCAGCGCCCAAGCCTCGATAAAATGTTGGATAGGAACAGACATAGCCACCGGAGCACTAGACGATGGCAGGACGCCGCCGCATAATAACCTTGTAATTGGGGTAAAAATACTTGGAAAGCTTGATTTCTCAGTTTGAGGGGATTTGGCCCGCGATCACCAGTTGGATGGGCAGCATGTTTTTGCCATACCGCTTGTGGCAATACGCCATTTTGGCGGGGTGCTTGGTCGCATCACGGCTAACAGCACTGTATATTGACCCAAAAATTGACAATTGGATGCGCAGCCGTGAAGGCCTGACCACGCGGCAATTACGATTTATGATCGCAACGGCCCGGCGCAGCCACGGTATTTTGCTGGCCAGTTATTGCTGGATAGCGGTATTTGTAACGCGTGCGACAACCACATTCCCCTCGCGCTCCTATATTCTGGCACTCGGGGCCAGTTTGGCATTGGCTTGGGTTGTTGTTGCGATTTCAGCGCGCCTTATTCGCAACCCGTTTTTACGGCGGATCACCCGGTTTGTGGTTTGGGTTTATATAGCGCTTAGCCTTTTAAATATGCGCGATGACGCGATCGCCGCGCTTGATTCGGCGGCGATTGATTTGGGCGGCTTGCGCCTATCGCTGCTAATGCTGGTGCAAGCCATGGCCACGCTGGCCGTTCTGTTTGTTGTGGTTGGCGCATTGAATGCCGCCGCACGCAAGCGCTTGCAGAATGTTGAGGGCCTATCGCCCTCCATGCGGGTATTGTCCGAAAAAATGCTGCGGCTGTTTTTGTATGGGCTGGCGGTTGTCATCGGGCTGCAAACCGTTGGGTTTGATCTGACCTCGCTCACCGTGCTTTCAGGCGCCATCGGCCTTGGTATTGGCTTTGGTTTGCAAAAGGTCGTGTCTAACCTTGTGGCAGGCCTGATCCTATTGCTGGATAAATCCATCAAGCCGGGCGACGTGATTTCGATTGGCGACACCTTTGGTTGGATCACCGATCTGAGCGCGCGCTATGTATCAGTTAAAACCCGTGACGGGCGCGAATATCTGGTTCCGAACGAAGACCTGATTACCGGACAAGTTGTGAATTGGAGCCATTCCAATGACCTCGTGCGACTGGATATTGATTTTGGCGTATCTTACGCCTCAGACCCGCATGAAGTGCGCAAACTGGCGCGTGAGGCTGCGGTAAAGGCCAAGCGCGTCGTACATGAACCCGCCCCGCAATGCCATATTACCGGCTTTGGTGATAGCTCGATTGATTTTGTGCTGCGGTTTTGGATACGCGACCCTATTGGTGGGCTAACCAATATTCGCGGCGATGTGTTTTTAGTGCTGTGGGATGCGCTGAAAGAAGCCAATATTGACATCCCATTCCCACGGCGCGACGTTACGATTTTGGGTAAGGATTAACGCATTAACCCAACAGGCCGTTCGTCTAACATCGCTTCCATAGAAAAGTAGCCGGTGACGTTTTGCAGATCAAACCCTGTGATAAGTGCGCGGTAAAATATGTCATAGCCCGCCATGCCCGCGCAGGTGACTTTGATCAGATAATCCCATTCGCCGCCAATGCGATGAAAATCGGTCACTTGGGGTAGTGCCGCAACATGCTTAGCAAACCGCGCCAGCCAATCATCGGCATGATGTGCGGTTTTGATCATCACAAAAACGGTTAGATCAAGGCCAAGCGCGGCCAAGTTGAGCCGCGCCGCTGTGCCGCTCAGAACCCCTGCCGCCGTTAGCCGCTGTAACCGCCGCCAACAGGCGTTTTGGGACAGGCCAACATGGTCTGAAATCGCGCGCTGCGACATCGTTCCATCACGCTGAAGGCAGCTAAGAATGCGGCGATCAATATCATCTATTTTTATTAAATTTTCGTTCATATGACACAGTTTTTAGCTAAATATTGCAAATATTGATAAAGAGATTTGCAGGTTTCAGCAATAGATTCATCGAAATTATTCAAAGGCCCAACCATGCAACAATCCCCGCTTGCCCATTTCTTCGAAGACTTCGCCAAAAGCCTTGAAGGCCCTGCCGTTATAGAAAGGCTGCGCGATGGGCTTGTGGGCGCTGGAATGGAAATTGAAACACCGTTTGGCCGCAAGAAAATGATTTATGCTGATTATGTCGCCTCGGGCCGCGCGCTGATGCAAATCGAGCGGGCCATTCTAGAGCAGGTTCTGCCCTATTACGCCAATGCCCATACCGAAGATTCGTGCTGTGGCCATGCCATGACCAACCTGCGTGAGGCTGGTCGCCAGATCGTGGGCAATGCCTGTGGTGCAACCAACGACCATGCAGTTATATTTTGCGGGGCCGGTGCGACTGCTGGTTTAAACAAAGCGGTCGCGCTGTTAGGGGTGCCCTCTGCCTTGGCCGCCGGGCAGCGCGTTGTTGTTTTGGTCGGGCCTTATGAACATCACTCCAACCTGTTGCCGTGGCGCGATAGTGGCGCCAAAGTCATTGAGGTTGCAGAGGCTGGCAAAGGCGGTGTTGATCTTGATGATTTGCGCAGGCAATTGACTGCCGCCAAGGGCGCATTGATTATTGGCGCCTTAAGCGCCGCCTCAAATATCACTGGGATTTGCACGGATGTTGTGGCGGTTACACGCCTGCTAAAATCCCATGGCGCGCTGTCGGTGTGGGATTATGCCGGTGGCGGCCCCTATATTCCCATTTCGATGGCCCCGGCACCCGGGGTTGAAATTGATGTGATTGTCACCTCGCCGCACAAGTTTATTGGCGGCCCCGGCGCTTCGGGTGTGATGATTATACGCCGTGACGCCCTGACAATGACCCGCCCCACAATGCCCGGTGGCGGCACGGTGCGGTTTGTGAACAAGGATGTGCATGACTATTTGGACGACCCGATTGCGCGCGAGGAGGCTGGCACGCCAAATACATTGGCCGACATCCGGGCCGCGCTGGTTTTCTTGGTTAAAGACGCCATTGGCGGGGCAATGCAATTGCGCAACGCTGAACTGGCGGTGCGCGCCTTTGCCAAACTTGGCAATATTCCGGGCCTTACCATTCTGGCGGCTGATCACCAAAACCGCCTGCCCATAATTTCGTTCCTGATGGCTGATGGTGATGGGGGTTGGGTGGTGCCGGGCATAACGGCCCAAATGCTGAGCGATAAATATGGCATTCAGGTGCGCGGTGGCTGCGCCTGTGCGGGGCCTTACGCACATAAACTATTGGCGATAACAGACGATGAATCGCGGCAACTGCGCACTGCCATTTTAGCAGGAAACCTCAAGAAAAAGCCCGGCTTTGTGCGGTTTAATTTAAGCGTGCTGATGCAAGATGAAACGGTTGATTTCATCCTGAACAGTATTGCGCGCGAAGCCTGAGTTAACCTTGGGGCTGGGTTGCCGCCAAGCTGGGCCGCTTGGCCATTTCGGCATGCCATACTGCAAGGTCAGCATGGTTAGCGCGCCAATCGCGCACCCCATGGCGAAAATCAATATATTCCAAGGCGATGGCTACACCAAGCACGCCCATATCTACCTTCCCATGCAAATGCGCCATCCACCGCGATTCCAGCGCGCTCAGGCTGCGGTCAATCTTCAGCCATTGCGCGTCTAGCCAAGGGGAATACACCATTTCGGCGGGGCGAACGCGGCCCTCATAGGCCATTGAAACGGCGGCATCCATCAGCCCATCAGCTGTGGCTTCCAGCACCAGCGTATCCCATAATGCGGGGGCCCGTGGGTAAAGTTTGCCGGGCTTAAGGCTATCAATATACCGGGTTATCACGCGGCTATCATACAAAGTACTGCCATTCTCTCGCTCCAGTGCCGGGATTTTGCCCAGCGGATTGCGCGATGGCACGGTATCACCGGGTGCAATGGGCGATATGGTGACCGGCACAATTTCAACCGATTTTAGCAACCCGGTTTCATGCAAGGCTACAGTGACTTTGCGCACAAAGGGTGATGCGGGGGCGGAATATAGCTTCATGGTGAACCTCGTGTTGCGATTTGCGGCAAAGTGGCACAAGCTGCGTTGAATGCAAGCCAATGAAAGACCGCGCACGCTATGCACCGCCTGAGAATGATTCTCATCGCGCTGGCCCTGCCCGCCGGCCTGACCGCGCAATCAGGCGACACGCCGTTGAGCTATGCCGATTATGCAGCGATTGCCGCGCAAATTGACCCGGCCAAACATGTGGTCGATATTGAAACGTTTTTGCGACGGCGCGAAGACGGCGCGGTGGTTATTGACCTGCGCAACCCAGATAAATACGCCGCTGGCCACCTGCCCGGCGCGCTGCATTTGGATAGCACGAATATTACCGCCAATGCGCTCGCCGCGCTGATAGTCGACCCCGCGCAGCTCGTGCTGATCTATTGCGACAATTCGCTTATGCCTACGCGGATGATTTCGCTCACCGATATCGCCCTGCCCCAATTCATCACCCATGGCTACGAGGCTGTGTTTATGACCGGCTTTATGGGCCTATCCCCCGCGCTGGCCGATGGGCGGCTGGATATGGTGCAGGATTAATCCAAATACTGCACCGTCTGCCCCTGCCGGATGATGACCAGCGCGCCGAGATGGTCGAGTAACGGTGCGAAATATTTGGATGGACAGCTCTGCGTCTAATTTGGTAGTAGTTCAGTGAATGCAATCAACCCATGAGAGAATCAATGAAATTTAGTGTTTTAACGATAGCTGCAGTTTCCTTACTAATAGCAGGATGCGTTCCCATTCAGGAACCCGCCGCGATTGTTCCACAAGCAACCGGTGGAAACCTTGCTCAGGGTTCGGTTGAAATGTCATATACAAGAATACCACGGATGACGCCGGCGGTTGACTGGATAGCAGCGCAACAAACCGCCGTTAGCCGTTGTAGCAGCTGGGGATTTAGTGGCGCCCAAGCCTATGAAAATGATCGGATGGCATGCGTAGCAACTAACGCCAACGCTCAATGCACCTCGGAGCAGGTTACCCGCGTTTATCAGTGCACACAGTAGGGTCAGCTTGGCCCTTGCCGCGTGATTAACACAAATCGAAACTGGAAAATGAGTCGCTGGTGATCGCGCGCATCGTCGCGCGATTTCAGTCCTGCTTGAATGGATTACGGCCCCCTAGGCCCGTGCAGCGAAGGGCATAACTGCGCTGCGTTCTCGTCAACAGCGGCTGTAATTCAAATACAGCAGGATCATCCCACCCCCTTTGCAGCCCGCATCGCGGCCATAAGCTGCGCCAACTCTTGGCCAATCGGGCTGCTCGCCAACCCTTCCACCACGCCTGCACGGGCGGGTTCGGTTTTGTTTTGGTTCAGCTTCCATGTGCCATCGGTGCTGGCAATCTCCAGATGCAACGGCACGATTTGGCGTAGCATGCGGGCCAGCGCATCGGGCGCGACCTTGTCGGTTTTCCAAACAGGTTTGGGCAGCAGGCGGGTTTCAAAATGGTCTGACAATGCATCCAGATGCGCGCGCAATCCTTCAACCGGGGCCAGCGCCAAAGTCCCGCGCAAATGCACGGCGATGTAGTTCCATGTTGGCACCATATCTTCAACGCCATACCAATCAGGTGACACATAACCATCGGCACCTGATACCGCCAAAACGCAGGGCAGTGGCCCGCCAGTCAGTGCCCACGCGATGGGGTTAGAGCGGACTAAATGCAAATCCACCCCACCCGCGCTTGGCACGAATGGCACATGCGACAGTAGCGGGCCGTTGGGGCCGTTTACAGCCAACACACCAAATCCGCGCTGGGTGGCAAAGGCGTGGTGCTGGGCGTCATCTTCGCTACGATAGATTGGGTTTGGGTGCATATCGCCTCTCTTTCGGACACCAGATTAGGGTGCGAAATGGCCGACAGCCAGCAGCTTTCTAAACGCGGCTGAATAAGCCTCGTCGCCCCGGAACGGGTCCGCGGCGACAGTCTGAATCACCCGCAGCGTTATGCGTTAACGCCCTAAGCGTAGAAATCTATCTCACGGCTTAGCGGCATGGTGCGAATACGTTGGCCGGTTGCGGCAAAAATGGCATTGGCCAAGGCGGCTGCGGCCGGGGGTGTGCCGGGTTCACCAGCGCCACCCATGCGGGCCGAATTTTCAAGCAGGTCAACCGTAATTTCCGGGCATTGCGCCATGCGCATTGAATCAAAATCATAGAAATTTTGTTGCTGCACCTGCCCGCCAACCAGCGTGATTTCCTGCCCCAGCGCTTGGCTAAGCCCAAAAATCATGCCGCCGGAAATTTGGGCGCGAAAATTGTCCGGGTCCAGCACGAGGCCGGGATCGGCGACCGCCCAAGCCTTTTCGATGCGCACAGCACCACTGGAAACATCAACCTGCACAACCTGCGCCACCCATGTCCCAAACGACAAACAAAACGCCACACCGCGCCCTTTGCCCGCCGGCAATACACTGCTCCAGCCTGAAATTTCGGCGACGCGCGCTAAAACGGCGCGTCCGGGGGCCAAACGGTCATCTGCCGCCATCATCTCTAGGCGCATTTTAATCGGGTCGAGCCCGGCCTGATAGGCAATCTCATCCATAAAACTTTCATGCATGAAACCGCCAACCGAATAGCCAACCGAGCGCCAATAGCCGACCGGAACCCCGGTTTCAACAACATGGGCGGCATAAGATGCGTTGGGAAACTGGGCTGGTTGATCAAACGATCCGTCAACGATAGAGCGATCATCCATCGGGGCGTTGGCCGAATCGGGGTTTGAGCGTGAGCCCATTGACGCCATAATATCTGGCGCTGCCACCGCGACCTTGATCGCTGAAGGCAGCTTTGTAAGCGCCACTGCTGCCTGATAGCGACCTACGGCCATGGGGCGATAGGTATCATGGGTGGTATCTTCTTCGCGCGACCATGTAACCTTGATCGGCTTTGGCGAGACTTCGCGCGCTAGCGCCGCTGCATAAATCGCTGCATCAATTTCAACCCGCCGACCAAAACCACCGCCCATGGGCAGAGTGTGAACGGTTACATCATCAGCGTCTATTTGTAATAGTTTTGCACAGGAATCGGCCATAAGGCCGGGGGCTTGGTTGCCCATCCACAAAGTGAGCTTTCCATCAGAAAACTGGGCCGTGGCATTCATTGGCTCCATCGTCGCATGGGCCAAAAACGGCATCCGGTATTCTGCGCTTAGGCGCTGGTCGGCGGGCGCGGCAGCCAGCGCTGCATCAGAATCACCCCGCCCACCTTTGGTAAAGCTTGGCGCTGAATCCAAGGTAGCGGCATAAAGGGCATACATCGCGTCATCATCGGCGGGGTAGCGGGGGGCTTCCCAATCAACGTCGATTGCCGCTGCGCCTTGGAAGGCGGCCCAAGTATTGCTCGCAATAACGCCAAAGCCTTTGCCGGAGCTGGTTTCAAGCGCAACAACCTTGCTGACCCCGTCGACCGCTAGCGCTGGCGTGGTATCGGCGCGGGTTGCACCCCCGCCAAACACGGGCGACATGCGCACGGTGCCATACAACATCTCGGGCAATTGCACATCAATGCCGTAAATCGGGGCGCCGGTAATTTTGTCATGCAAATCAACCCGCGTTTGTGATTTGCCAAGCAGCTTCCATTCGCCCTTGCTGCGCAGGGGTGGGTTACTGGGGATATGCTGTGCAGCGGCGCTGGCGGCCAGTGCACCATAGGTTAGGCTTTCACCATTTGCGGGGTTGGTGATGCTGGCATTTTCCGCCTGCAGCGTATCAGCCCGCACGCCCCAATGCTGCGCCGCAGCCGCCAGCAGCGCAATGCGCGCCGCCGCGCCAGCTTGGCGCATTTTCTCAAATCCATCGCGGGTTGAGGATGAGCCGCTGGTAACCTCAAGCGCTAAAAACTTGCTAAGAACCCCCATCATGGAGCGCCGGAAATTGGCCATTGTGCCATCTTCCCAAGCCATATCCCCGCCGCCCTCTTCGATCATCGCACCGTTGTAATAAGCCTTGGCTGATGGCCCATGTTCGGCCCTGACCATGGATAACGGCACGTCCAATTCCTCGGCTGCCAGCGCAGCAAGGGTTGTATGAATCCCCTGCCCCATTTCGGCGCGTGGGGTGTAAATCGTGATGGTGTTATCCGGCGCGATAGACACGAACGGGTTGAAAATAGCCACGCCTTCGGGCAATGCGCCTAGCAATGGGTTTGGATAGGGTTTGCGATAGTAGTAATACCCAACCCCCAGCCCACCGGCGGCCAGCAACCCAAGGCCCAACGCGCCCCGGCGAGTGTATTTTGCAACTTTGCCCATATTATGCACCCGACGCTGTTTTGATCGCCGCGCGAATTTTGGGGTAAGTCCCGCAGCGACACAGATTGGTCATCGCAGCATCAATATCACTGTCCGTCGGGTTTGGAGTTTGGTCGAGCAAGGCCACGGCGGCGAGTATTTGGCCAGATTGGCAATAACCGCATTGCGGCACCTGATGTTCAGCCCATGCTTGCTGCACTTTGTGCAGCATATCGCCCTGACCAATGCCCTCAATTGTTGTGATCGGACCATAAACGCTGCCAAATGGTAGCGAACAGCTGCGCACGGGCTCGCCTTCAATCAACACCGTGCAGGCACCACAGGCCGCAACGCCACAGCCGAATTTAGGGCCCTTTATGTCAAGCAGATCACGCAACACCCATAATAGGGGCATATCGTCAGGCGCCTCAACCTCATGTGTTTGACCGTTCACCGTAAGCTGCATATTGCTCTAAATCCTAAATCGAATGTTAACTAGATAGAGTGCGCCGAGAAAACATCAATTGCCGCGCATGAGATCTTAGCGTCAACCACCACGAAATTAACGCAGGCCAGTGACCGATTGCCTGGGCTGCGCTGGTTTGTGCTGCAGGTTTGACAGTTTTGAGGACAATGGACTGGCGCAAACTACACCAGCAGCCCACCCCAAAGCATGGCTAAATATTTGCAGTTTTGGTGACCCCGGCAGGGCTCGAACCTGCAACATCCTGATTAGAAGTCAGGTGCTCTATCCAGTTGAGCTACGGGGCCTAGGCGCGCTTGTAGCCGCGCTGGCTCTGCTTGTCACAAGGAAAGTGGCTAATGTGTCCAAGCGCCCCGACGGTTGGTAGCGAAGTTTTCACCATAGCCACCTTTGCGCAAATTATGGGCGCGGGGTTTAGGTTCGGACAATTGGTAGGCAATGCCATTGGCGCGCGCATAAGCGATGGCCGCATCTTTGCTGGCAAACCGCAGTTTAACCTGTGCCTGCGTGTCATTAGCGCTGGTCCAACCCATCAACGGGTCAATGCTGCGCGCAGCGGCTAGTGTATGTTCCAACACCCAATCCGTTGTGGGCTGGCCGGATTGCATTGCGTTGCGGGCGGGTTGGTAGATTCGTGCGCTCATGGCTAGCCTTTAGGTTTCCGTCCTCGTTTATTGCGCTTGCACCGCCCCAATGCAAGGGGCGGTGCAGTACAAATGGAGGGAAAAGCAAACAGCGGCCGCCGGTTTCACACTTGGGAGCGAGGGTGGGGTGGGTTAGTGCGCCACCAGCGACCTATCTGCTTGCCTGTTCAACCTAGACAAGGTCGCATCCGATAAGCAAGGCAATTTATGCGTAATGGTTGCAATTTATACATAAAATGCAACTTGAGAAGTTAATCCTTCATTAACCTTGAATTCAACCCGCAAAGCAGCAACATAGACAGAACAAAATAGGAATAGTACCGTGGAATTCCCGCACGACCCGAACCCCGAGATTCGTCATCGCCCGAAACTGGACGGCGGCCGAAGACTTGTATTGAAATCCGAATTTGAACCTGCGGGCGACCAGCCTACCGCGATAGCTGAGCTTGTGAACGGGTTGAACACGGGTGAGCGCAACCAAGTTTTACTGGGCGCAACGGGTACCGGTAAAACCTTTACCATGGCCAAAATAATTGAAGCCACACAGCGTCCCGCAATCATTCTGGCCCCCAATAAAACATTGGCTGCACAGTTGTTTGGGGAATTTCGCGGCTTTTTCCCTGATAATGCCGTCGAATATTTCGTTTCGTTTTATGACTATTATCAACCCGAAGCCTATGTCGCGCGGACCGACACATTCATCGAAAAAGAAAGCCAGATAAACGACCAGATTGACCGGATGCGCCATTCGGCCACCCGATCACTACTGGAGCGTGACGATGTTATCATCATTGCGTCGGTCAGTTGCATTTACGGCATTGGCTCGGTTGAAACCTATGGTGCGATGACACAGGACCTTGTTGTTGGCCATGATTATGACCAGCGCAAAGTGATGGCTGAACTTGTGGCGCAGCAATACAAACGCAATGACAATGCCTTTCAGCGTGGCACCTTCCGCGTGCGCGGCGATTCGCTTGAACTATGGCCAGCGCATCTTGATGACAGGGCTTGGCGGCTTTCGTTCTTTGGCGAAGAGTTAGAGGCGATTCATGAATTTGATCCGCTGCTTGGTGACCGCACTGACACGCTTGAAAAGGTGCGTGTTTATGCAAATAGCCATTATGTGACGCCGCGGCCAACGCTGAATCAGGCCATCAAAAACATCAAGATCGAACAAAAACTACGGTTAGAACAGTTGGTGGGCGAAGGCAAATTGCTTGAAGCCCAGCGGTTGGAACAGCGCGTGAATTTTGATTTGGAAATGCTTGAAGCATCTGGATTTTGCAGCGGTATTGAAAATTATTCGCGCTACCTTACCGGCCGTGCACCGGGTGAACCGCCCCCAACTTTGTTTGAATATATCCCCGATAATGCCATTGTTTTTGCCGATGAAAGCCATGTGTCTGTGCCCCAAATCGGCGGCATGTTTAAAGGCGACTATCGGCGTAAATTTACGCTGGCCGAACATGGCTTCCGCCTGCCTAGCTGCATGGATAACCGCCCGCTGAAGTTTGAAGAATGGGACGCAATGCGCCCGCAATCGGTATTCGTTTCAGCGACGCCGCAAAACTGGGAGCTTGAACAGGCTGGTGGGGTATTTGCTGAACAAATCATTCGGCCCACCGGCCTGCTAGACCCTGTCATTGAAATTCGCCCTGTTGAAACGCAGGTGGATGATTTGTTGGATGAGGTAAAAAAGGTCGCCGCAAAAGGCATGCGTGTTTTATGCACGACACTCACCAAACGCATGGCTGAAGACTTAACAGAATATCTGCATGAACAGGGCGTGCGTGTGCGCTACATGCATTCCGATATTGACACGATTGAGCGGATCGAAATTTTGCGCGACTTGCGCCTTGGTGCCTTTGATGTGCTGATCGGCATTAACCTGCTGCGCGAAGGCCTAGACATTCCGGAATGCGGCTTGGTGGCCATTCTTGATGCCGATAAGGAAGGCTTTTTGCGCTCAGAAACATCGCTCATCCAAACCATTGGCCGCGCGGCGCGAAACGTGGATGGCCGTGTCATTATGTATGCGGACAGGATTACCGGATCTATGGAACGTGCCTTAGCCGAAACCAACCGTCGGCGCGAAAAGCAAGTTGCTTATAATATTGAACACAATGTCACGCCGCTGACCGTTAAGAAAAACGTGCAAGACGTGCTTGATGGCCTGTTCAAAGGCGATACCGACCAATCCCGCATTACCACCAAGGTGAATCGCAAAACCAAAGTCGGTGACAATCTGCGTAGCCATTTGGAAGCAATGCGCAAGGACATGATGAAGGCCGCCGAGAACCTAGAATTTGAAACAGCCGCCCGCCTGCGTGATGAAATTAAACGCTTGGAAGCGGTCGAGCTTACAATTGCCGATGACCCAATGGCGCGGCAGGCAGTGGTTGATGATGCGGTTGATAATGCCGTAAACAAAACTGGGCGCAGCACCCTTGGGCGGGCTGGCATGCGCGGCGGCCGCCCGCGCCGCCGCTAGGGCCGCAGCAAGGCAAGTGGCGCTGCCCGTTTAGGGGCAGCGCCAGAGAACTCAAATCGTTTTATCACAGCGCAGATCGAGGCCAATCTTGCCCTTACGTGCCCCATTCCAATTCACGGTAATCTGCTGACCGTCCCCACCCTGATTCACATTCAAGTATGGCATATCAAACTGGGTGAGATTCGCGGCTGTTTGGATAGGGCCCAAACTGGTAACCCCGGATCCGCTCAGCACTCTACCACCAAAGGGCACACGGTTGGTATGGGAATAGGTCCAACTGGCCATGGCCGTGGCCTGCTGAACTTCAACAAAGGCCGGGTTTTCAGTGCGTTGTGTAACCCCGTTGAAAATATTGTGCTGAAATACGATGTCTTCTGTCGCGCTATGATCAATCGACCCGTTGGAAAGGTTCAAAGATTCCACGCGGTCGATATCAGTATTGCTGAGCACATTAAACGTATTATGCGTAACGTTTACGCCGCTTAGCCGATGGTTGTTGCCGATGGGCGAAATGCGCAAAAATGTAAACCAAGCGGGCACATCGAAGGCGACGAATATATTACTGGTAACAATCACATCTCCGAAGGTCGGGCTACTAGCCGAACCATCATCACGATTATTGTGCTCGTTTGAGATGTCGATGAAGCAATTATCGACATAATTTGAAGTGATCGTGCAGTTTGAACGCCGATCGGTTAGCACGAGCCCCGCTGTCGGGTTGCGCATAGGTGCCGGGTCACCCTGCCAAAAATGGTTGCCCGTGATGATCGCCAGACCTGAAGACAACACTGCAAAATGCCGAAAGCGCACCGCATGGTTGTCCCGAATTTTAACATCATTGCTGTTCAGCGAAATCGCAATGGTCGTGCGATCTTGCGCCAATGTATTGTATTCGGTTGACAAAAAATCACAGGAATCAATGTGAATTCCAAAACACCCTCGGTCAAACGAGGTGATTCCACGGTCTTTTGGCCGTGTAAACCAACAATTGCGGATATTCCAACTTGCACCATATTTCGGAAGTAAAACGGCGGATGCGTTGAAAAAACACAGAAATTCAATTTCCTCAAGCTGGAAGCGCGACAGATCGGAAAAGCCCGAACAATCCAAAACATACTTGAACCGCTTAAACGTATAGCTTTGTGTTGTAGCTGGGTTGATGAGCTTTTGGGACAATGTCAGCGTTCCAGTAAGTTCATCCTTGGCCTTGACATAAACCTCGCGGCCAACACCAGCGCCTGTCACCAACGCACCAATTTCAATCGTTTCGATATTGGCAACACTGGTCAACTCTGTCGGGTTTACGGTTGCATAGGTTGCAACCGAGGTTGTTGTAACTGTATCCCAGCTTGGCGAAGCAACCGCTTCTAACTGCCCATTGCGTAGCGCGCGCCGGTTGGCATAGGCAGTCACCCCGGTAATTGCGGCCAAGTCCAGTGGCGCATCAAGCTGAATGCGGCGGCCCTTCATATCAAGCGATTCATGGCCGGAATAGTTAAACAAAGCCGCCAGCGCGCGCTTCAACCCCTCAACCTCATCGCCAAATGCATCAATATATATCGGCAAATCAAACCGGCTTGTTAGCTGAAGCCGTTTGTTATTGGGCATGACAACCTTGCCCTCAAATCGGCAGCGTGAACCCATCGTCACCGTTTCGCCAAGGTAATAAGTTCCGGGCGAAACCACAACTTCACGCCCATAAGAATCGGCGTCTGCCCGTTCAAAGGCAAGTGAATCATCAGTCACGCCATCACCAATAGCGCCATAGTCTCGCACATCAACCCAGCCCATTAACGTGCGATGAAACACCGAGGTTTTGTCTTCAATTTCAATGGATTCAACGCGAATAATGCCACCATTGCTGCCCAAAATATCTATGCCAAAATGGCCATACACAGCGGTATTATTCCACTTCATATCAACGCCAGTGCGGTTGCCCGTGCCAACGATGGCCGTAATTTCATACACGCGCCCATAGGTGCTGGGCAGCAATGCTGGGCCTGTTTCATTCAGGCCAACCACATGCACACCCACCGCCGAGCCCGCCCAACCTGCAATTCGGATAGATGGAAATAGTCCGCTCATCACTTTAATGCGGGCGCGGATCTGCAAATAACAACCGGGCAAAATAGGCACTTCACCCATATAGCGCAGCTTTTGCACGCTTTGGGTTTTTTGAAGTTCCAAACAGGGGCCAAAATCGGGGTCACTTGCAACAAGCGCCGCATCGGCTGCACCAACATACGTCAGTGAACCGGGCGTGCCATCTTCGCGTGACCAGTCATCCAGACCATCAATAAATGCGGGTGGCATAAAATCTATGCCGTCGGTAATTGCTTTATTCATTCATAACCCTTTCATGCAAAGGCTCGCCCGCTTGCCAAATGCACGCAGTACTGCATAGCATGGCAAAATAGGACGAGATCTCGGGGATTTTATACGCCAGACCCGGCGTTAACCTCATTTAGCATGCAGGCGTTAACACCGCCTTAAGCTGAATGTGATTGGCGCCAATCATTGAACGGATTGTTGCACGTTTCAGCCCCATTCACTGTTGCATTCAAATATATGAATGTTATGAATTGAAAAAGGGGAACACATATGAATCCGGATTGGACGAATGCCACTATTGGTGGCTTGATGATTGGTGCCTCGGCGGCGCTGCTTTTACTTGGCAATGGCCGTATTGTTGGCATTAGCGGGATTCTCGGCCAGATGGTTGACCGCCGCTTGCCGGGCGATTGGCCCGAACGATTGCTTTTTCTCGTTGGGTTGCTTGCTGCGCCGCTGCTCTATTTTGCGTTTGCCACATTGCCAACCTTAACGGTCACCTCAAACATACCGTTGCTAATTAGCGCCGGTATTTTGGTTGGTTTTGGCGTGCGCATGGGTTCTGGCTGCACGTCCGGGCATGGTGTTTGTGGGACCGCCCGCCTATCGCGCCGTTCAATCGCTGCAATGGCTACGTTCATGGCAACAGGCATCGCCACAGTTGCTGTGATGAATGCGTTTTAGGGGAAATCGCTATGCGTAAATTTACCGCTCTACTTGCCGGGTTGCTGTTCGGCCTTGGTCTGATCATCTCCGATATGGTCAATCCAAATCGCGTGCGCAGCTTTATGGATATCTTTGGCCAATGGGATCCGACCCTCGCCTTCGTTATGGGTGGGGCAATTGTTGTTTCGGCCATGGGCTGGATTATCGCGCGGCGCCGCACAGTTGCCGTGTTTGGCGGGGCCATGCCACCCGCTGCAAGCCCGATTATTGATCGCAATCTAATCATCGGTTCCGGGCTGTTTGGTATTGGATGGGGGCTTGTTGGGCTCTGCCCAGGCCCAGTTGTGGCCGCTTTGGCATTTGCACCCTGGCAAGTGCCCCTATTCATGATTGCCATGCTGGTTGGCATGGCTGGCTACAATTTAAGCCAAAGTATCCGTCGACGCGCCCCCGTTTAGGGGCGCGTTCGCGTATTACGCTACAAAATCACCGGCAAGCGCGGATTCAATTAGCTTGATGGTGTCCACAACGCCGTAAAGCGCAATGAAGCCGCCAAAGCGTGGGCCTTGGGTGGCGCCAAGTAAAACCTCATAGATCGCTTTAAACCATAGGCGGAGCGGGTCAAACCCATTATCGCGGCCCACAGCGAACACCAAGCTTTGCAAGTCTTCTGCATTTGCGCCGTGCTCCCACACCCGCAACCGTGCCGCCAAATCGTTAAGCGCGGTGCGCTCTTGGTCATCAGCCGCCCGATAAACCTTGGCAGGCTTTACGAAATCTAAGAAATAACGCACGGCATAAGCGGCGGCAGCATCGAGGCCCGGATGCGTTTCAGCGCTAGCATCGGGCGCATATTTGCGGATAAAGCCCCAAAGCGTGTCTTTGTCTTCAGCATTGGCAACCGAAGCAAGATTCAAAAGCATCGCATAGGACACGACCATATCATTCTTGGGCGCTTGGCCGCCATGAATATGCCAAGCCGGGTTTGCCAATTGTCCGGCAAAATCTTGCCCTGGTAGGCTTTCCAAATGATGATGATATTCATCCACCGATTTTGGGATCACGTCAAAATGCATGCGCTTAGCCGTTTTTGGCTTTTGATACATGAAATATGACAGGCTTTCGGGGCTGGCATAGGTCAGCCATTCATCAATCGTTAGCCCGTTGCCTTTGGATTTTGAAATCTTCTCGCCGTTTTGGTCAAGAAACAATTCATAGGTGAAATGTTCTGGCTTTTTGCCGCCCAAAATCTCACAAATCCGATCATAAATTGGCGTATTGGTGGAATGGTCTTTGCCATACATCTCAAAATCGACATCCAGCGCCGCCCAGCGCGCACCAAAATCAGGCTTCCATTGAAGCTTCACATTACCACCGGTCACCGGCAGCGTGGTTTCTGTGCCGTCTTCATCATTGAAGGTAATCGTGCCGTCTTTGGCATTCACATCAAGCAATGGCACATACAGCACCCGGCCCGATTGTGGGCTGATCGGCAGAAAAATTGAATAGGTTTGTTGGCGCTCTTCACGCAGGCTAGCCAACATCACCTTCATCAGGTCGTCATAACGTTCCGTGGCGCGCAACAACACTTCGTCAAACTGCCCGGTTTTATAAAAATCAGTGGCGCTGATAAATTCATACTGAAAGCCGAATGTATCTAAAAACCGCCGCAACATGGCGTTGTTATGGTGGCCAAAGCTTTCAAATTGCTCAAACGGGTCAGGCACCACGGTTAGCGGGCGTTGCATATGTCCGCGCAACATTTCCTGCTGAGGCACATTTTCAGGAATTTTGCGCATCCCGTCCATATCGTCTGAAAAACAAATCAAACGTGTCGGAATTTCGCTGATGACCTCAAAGGCGCGGCGAATCATGGTTGTACGCGCAACCTCACCAAAAGTGCCAATATGCGGCAGCCCACTCGGGCCATATCCGGTTTCAAACAGCACATAACCCTTTTTGGGCGGCGCAGACTCATACCGCTTTACCAGCCGCCGCGCCTCTTCAAAAGGCCAAGCTTTGCTGTTCAACGCGGCGTCGCGCAATGTGGACATGTTTTTCCCCTTAGGCATAGTTTCCTGCCGCTTCCTATTGAAGCTGCCCCTGCCGGTCAATAAGATGCGCCCAAACCATGATGAACAGGTAGCACAATGTCCGAAAATCCATCTGAAAACGCGCTAATTTCGCCACAAGACGCGCTAATCGCCGTAATGTTTGCCGTATCCGTATCAGATGAGTCGATTTCAAATTTGGAATTGCTCTCCATCACGCGGATCGTCGATCATCTACCGATCTTTGCAAATTATGATGTAAGCCGCATCAAACGGGTCAGCCAAACCGTGATCGAGCTTTTTTCCAATGAGGAAGGCCTAGATGCGCTGTTTGGTATCGTGCGCGATGCCCTGCCCGATGATCTGAACGAAACCGCCTATGCGATGGCTTGCGATGTGGCCGCATCTGATGGTCATATCCGCGATAGCGAATTGCAATTGCTTGAAGAAATTCGCCACGAACTAAAGATTGACCGGCTTCATGGCGCCGCAATTGAGCGTGGCGCGCGCGCGCGGCATATGCGCTGGCCTCAGGTATAAAGCGTAGCCCAGCGGCGCAGTAGCGCCTGTTCTTGCTCGCGCGCTTTGCCCAGCCAACTAAGTGCACCACGCGGACGTTCTTCCTCACTCGGGGCGGCAGCGCGCGCAGCCATATCGGCTGCAAAAATAGCATAGGCTAGGCGTTGCTCGCCATCGCGCTCAATATAACCTGAAAAACCATGCGCGAAATTTAGTGTGCCGGTTTTGCCGAAAACCTGCCGGCCTGGCACCGGTGCACCATTGCCGTTACTATCAACCAATACCATTTCGCGCAGAATGTTGCGCAGGCCTACACGCGCCGCGTGGCTTTGCATGACACGCACAAAATCTTGGGCAGAGGCTTGGGACTCCGCGGTGAGCCCTGAATGGTTGAAATACCGCCCGATTGAACCGCCCGCCTGCTGCGCAGCCCAGTTTGACATGGCATTGGCTGATTGTTGCAAATTGCGTACCTGCTGCCCCGCGGCTGCACTTGCGGTTAAACCCACTGTTTCAGCGGTTAAATTATTCGAATAATACAGCATATCCGACAAAATCGTTGTTAGCGTCGGGCTATTGCTTGTTGTTATTACTTGGGCCCCGGCGGGCACAGTGCCGCGCTGCGGTTGCGGCAAGGCAATGCCTTGGCTGGCCGCAAGTGCCATAAAAGCATTCGCCGTATACAATCCGGGATCGCGCACGGGCAGCCATCGCCCGCCACCATCGCCTAGCGCATTGCGCGCTACAGTCCACAATTCACGCCCACCAGCTTGGCGATAGGTGTAGAGCGGCGCACCACGGTTCACGACCTCCATTTGGGCCATGTCGATGACAGGCTTAAACCGGTCCGACCGTGCATCCATACTGACCGCATAGCCACCATTCGCCCGCCGCCATTCAAAATAAACGCGGTTATAGTTGAGGTTGAGACCCGCAATCCCGGGGTTATACCCTGCCTGTGGTGGCTGGCTTGGGTCAATCTGCTGTAAATGCGGCAGGGCCGAATCAACAAAAATGAAGCGGCCCGAAATGCTGCGAATGCCTGATTGCGCCAGCGCCGCGGCCATTGCGGCCAATCGGTCTGTATTAAGCAGCGGGTCGCCCGAGCCGTGCAAAACAACATCGCCACGCAGTTCTGTCCCCGATTTGCTGCCCGTCGTCAGAAGCCGCGTTTCAAACCGAAACCCAGCACCCAAATGTTGCTGCGCATAAATCGCGGTTAGCGCCTTTGTCACCGACGCTGGCGGCAGTGCAAGGTCGGGTTGATGGGCCTCTTTAACTTCGCCGGTCGCCAGATCAACCACCATAAAACTGGTTACCGCGCTAAGGCCCGAGGCGTTTAAAATGGCGTTTGTTTCTTCTGGCACCACCCGCCGCCCAACCCGCGGGATCGGACGAGTCATCGCTTCGCCGCAGGCACTTACAGGGATGGTTGCGGCCAAACCGGCCAGAAATGAACGCCGTTTCAAAATAAGTCACCCAATCAATTCCACTTCCCCATGGCCCTTATCTCAGATGAGGATAGGTTAACCATAGGTCCGCCAAGCAATACCCATGCTGGGGCTGGGTGCAAAGCTAGCCTGCGGGCCGCGCTGGATGCAACCCTATGTTGCCCAAACCGGATCGCCATGGGTGATAACCCTGCCCGCAGCATTTGCCCCGGCCGCGCCATAACAGCGATTGGCAACAGCCGCGCAATATCTTCCCACCGATCCCAATGATGAAACTGCGCCAAATTATCCGCACCCATCAGCCATATGAACCGCACGCCGGGGTAAAGCGGTAATAGTCGCGCCAATGTTTCGGCGGTAAACCGCGTGCCAAGCCGCGCCTCAATATCGGTAATTTCTACCTTGGGGTGCTGCATAATGGTCCGGCTTGCGGCAAGCCGCCGCTCTAAGGGCTTTGGCCCACTTGTTTTCAGCGGGTTGCCGGGGCTGACCAACCACCAAACCTTATCCAACCCCAAGCGGCGCAGCGCTTGGCGGGTTATATGCACATGGCCTTCATGCGGCGGATCAAACGACCCCCCTAGCAGGCCAATTGTCATGCCCGCTTCAGCCTTTGGAAACCCTGCTTTCACCAGCCAACCCTGTGTAATTGCCATCATTGCTGATTTAGCCTGATTTCTCAATTGACGCCAGTATCACCGTCAGCACACGCACAGATTATGCCACCCCTTCCCTCATCCACCTGAACAAGGTAAACGAGGGCCAAATCTTCAATTTCCGGGAATAAAGATCATGGCCGCTTATCAATATGTTTATCACATGGACGGGGTGTCCAAAACCTATCCGGGCGGCAAAAAGTGCTTTGAGAATATCAAGCTCTCATTCCTGCCGGGCGTAAAAATTGGTGTGGTCGGGGTCAACGGCTCGGGTAAATCAACCCTTATGCGCATCATGGCTGGCATGGATACAGACTTTCAGGGCGAAGCTTGGGCCGCTGAAGGCATTCGCGTGGGTTACCTGTCGCAAGAACCTCATCTGGATGATAGCAAGACTGTGCGTGAAAATGTGATGGAAGGTGTGGGGCCAAAGGTGGCTCTGCTGGCGCGGTATAACGAACTCGCCATGAATTACTCGGATGAAACAGCCGAAGAAATGGCCACGCTGCAAGACGAGATTGACGCCCAAAACCTATGGGATTTGGACAGCCAAATCGACGTGGCACTAGAAGCCCTGCGCTGCCCGCCTGATGATGCCAACACCACAACCCTATCTGGCGGTGAACGCCGCCGCGTCGCGCTGTGCCGCTTGCTGCTTGAAGCCCCCGACATGTTGTTGCTTGACGAACCAACCAACCATTTGGACGCTGAAACCATCGCTTGGCTGCAACAGCATCTGATGGATTACAAAGGGACAATCCTGATTGTAACCCATGACCGTTACTTCCTTGACCAAATCACCGGCTGGATTTTGGAAATCGACCGTGGCCGTGGCATACCTTATGAAGGCAACTATTCAGCTTGGGTTGATCAAAAGGCCAAGCGGCTGGAGCAAGAAGCCCGCGAAGACAAATCGCGCCAGAAAACGCTGGAGCGCGAATTGGCCTGGATGCGCCAAGGGGCCAAGGCCCGTCAGGCCAAGCAAAAAGCCCGTATCAACGCTTATAACGTATTGGCCGACACGTCTGAACGCGAACGGATTACCGGCGCGCAAATCGTTATCCCGAATGGCCCGCGACTGGGCGGCAAGGTCATCGAGATTGAACATATGTCTAAGGCTTACGGCGACAAGGTGCTGATCGACGATCTGTCCTTCTCATTACCGCCGGGTGGCATTGTCGGCGTAATCGGGCCAAACGGCGCGGGTAAATCAACGCTGTTTCGGATGCTGACCGGCGATGAAACCCCCGATTCCGGCACGGTTGAAATCGGCAATTCAGTGAAGATGTCCTATGTCGACCAGTCGCGTGACAGCCTTGATGGCACCAAAACTGTTTGGGAAGAAATTTCAGATGGTTTGGACGTGGTGAAGCTTGGTGATGCCGAGGTCAACAGCCGCGCCTATACAGGTGCCTTCAACTTCAAAGGCGGCGACCAACAGAAAAAAGTGTCGCTGCTTTCGGGCGGTGAACGTAACCGTGTGCATTTGGCCAAACTGCTAAAATCGGGCGGTAACGTGCTGCTGCTCGACGAACCCACCAATGATTTGGACGTTGAAACACTGCGTGCGCTCGAAGATGCGATTTCAGATTTTGCTGGCTGCGCCGTTATCATCAGCCACGATCGGTTTTTTCTTGACCGGCTCTGCACACATATTCTAGCCTTTGAAGGCGATAGCCATGTGGAATGGTTTGAGGGTAACTTTGAGGATTATGAGGCGGATAAAGTCCGTCGCCTTGGCCCCGATTCCATTAAGCCAAAGCGTGTGAAATATAAAAAGTTCACCCGCTAATATTAGGGAGAACGACGACCATGTTGCGCCAGATTGCTTTCATTACATTTGCAGCCAGCCTGCCATTACAACCAGCCAGTGCTGGCCCTGCAGCTGACGCGTTGGGCCAGTGTTTTGTGCAATACACGTCACCCCAAGACCGGGTTGACCTTGTGCAATGGATCGGCACGGCCATCGCGGCGCATCCGTCCATTTCGCCGGTTATCAGCACAAATACAGACATGCTGGACCAGCTTGATCGCAATATGGCCGCGTTGCTGACACGATTGATGATTGAAGATTGCCTTGAAGAGCTTAAATATGCCGTCGCCGTAGAAGGCGAAGCTGTGTTTATGCAATCTGGCGAAATTATGGGCCGCATTGCGATGCAAGATATTATGACCAGTCCGGCCGTCACACAGCGCATTGAAGGGTTTACGAGCCATCTTGACGCCGATGCAATTGACGCGGCATTTGACTAACGTTTCTTCACAAATTCCGTCAATATAACAATGCGCTGCCCTTCAACCCGACCTTCAATATGGGTATACTATTGCGCAACCCTTCTTGCCATGCGCAGTGAACGCGTCAGCGCGACATGCGCCACCAAACAAAAAAATGAATATATCACGGCAAGAATCCCCGCTATCAGCGTATAAACTTCGTCTGCCCATTTTAAGACAACGCGCAGCACGCGGCTCTTGCCAAGAAATTCGATGTAACCGGTCGAACGGGTCGTAGTCGTGCGCGAAAGCAATGCGACTCGCCGCGCTTGCGGAACGTCATCAATATAGCGGATCAGTTGTAAGGTTTGCAGTGTGCCGACTCCACTATATATTTCACCGATGCTATTGGAGAGACGCACCAAAGGTCGAATGGCGGCAGGGCGAATGGCACGCGATGCATCCCGCGAAAAATGCCTTATAGATGCTTGTGAAACTTGCCCCCAATCAACAGCACGCCTAAAAGTAATACCTAAAAGTCGCATGATTCCCGGCCAAAGTTTGCCCATGCCCTTGGCCATTTTCAAAATCGCCGCACCGACTTTGACATAGGCTGATGTACCCCCAGTTAGTGGAACAATAATTGTGGCAGTTAGGCCAACGACAGCAAGAATGAGGTCTAGCTGGTCCACTTCATAGCCAAACATATAATTCGAGCTTTCGGTGATTATGGTCGAAACGTCGCCTATTGGCGTAAGATCGACAGGCGCGCGGCATATTAGTGCTAAATTTAACTCACAAGACGACGAATCCCACAGGCAGCTAAAACAAGACCCGGCAGCAGCAAGAACGCCGCTATCCTCATAATCAGCCATCTCATATTGTTCCTGTACATCGGACAGGCAGGCTCATGCCTTCCTTTTCGAGCACCTCTGCCATTGAACTGATGAGCAGCCAATTGCGCGGCTCTTCGGCCAGGGCTGCCGCCATGCGTTCACTTATTTGCTTCGGCGTTTTGTCTTGAAGCATTGCAGTGCTTAGCGCGCGCTCTACTTGATCGCTCGCACGCGCAACGAGCAGACCGGTTATTGGCAATTAAACAAATTTATCAAATGAGACCGCCGAAAACGTTACTGACGCAAGCAGAGTCAATG
>Ga0105054_10001440_pt1 | contig 39133 bp, 31 predicted proteins | sample BON02_FD_78091 | JGI IMG/M metagenome (GOLD analysis project Ga0105054, IMG submission 78091) | Freshwater microbial communities from Lake Bonney liftoff mats and glacier meltwater in Antarctica - BON-02 (megahit assembly) | ecosystem: Environmental > Aquatic > Freshwater > Ice > Glacier...
CGAGCTCGTATTGCCGGGTGATTTATTTATTTTCAGGGAGTTAGAAAAGAAGCAAGTGAAATATGCCTTGTATCTTGGAGCTGAAGAAGTGCTGTGTATGGACAATAGGATGAAAGTTTCTGACTTGAGTGAATGGGAAAGCTTCTTGCCGAGCAGTAGGGATAAACAGGTTGAGTTAGAAACTCGATCAATATTAAGTTAAACTATGGAAAAACGGGTATTGGTATTGAATTTAGATCATTCTCCCGTAGCGGTAGTATCGCCGCAAAAAGCCATCGTCCTGCTGCTATTGGAGAAAGCAAATTGCTTATCTGTTTATGATTTACTTCAGATTCGTACAGTCAGCCGCAGTTTTGAATATCCAGCGGTGATTTGTCTAAATCACTATAAAAGCATCCCATATCGCGGAGTTTTGCTCAATCGGGTAAATCTTTTTCGACGGGATAGAGGAGAGTGTCAATATTGTGGAAGTAGAAGGCAACTGACCATCGATCATGTGATCCCACGATCCAAAGGAGGAAAATCCAACTGGACAAACTTGACTACAGCCTGTCATAGATGCAATGTGCTGAAGGGCGATAAAAGTCCTGAGCAAGCTGGGCTCACTATTCAGTCTCAGCCATTTAAACCCTCCTTAGCCTATTTCTTATCTGAATATGCTGAGAAGCAAGCTGAAGAATGGTTGCCTTTTTTGAATAGTAAGCTGGTGCAGTGAGATGTGCTATCAATTCTGCCCCTTTTCTGGCAATATAATTGCCGTAATCAGCGTATGTATATTTCGATTATCCCTACTCTTTTATTGGCTTTTGTCCTCCAGACTAGCCAGATCAAATTTCAACATCTTATCGGCACTTGGCAGCTAGTACACTTTGATGCAATGGATCAATTGAGAAAGTCTCCACAATATCAGAATTCAGATGCAACCATGCGTGCCGGGTTGGAGTACAAAATTCAAAATCGACTGGAAAATACCGTCTACATATTCTTTGAAGGGGATAGTTTGAAGTACACTGATTTTGTACAACAGGAAGTAATACAGAAGCAGGCGAAAATTGAAATCAGTACCAACAATGTGTTGACTATCCAATCAGGAACAGAGACCAGGCAAGCTAAGATTGTGGCGTTTGACAGCAGCCGAATGGTGCTGGAGCCCATCAGTAAAAGTACAGGATCGGGTAAGCTGGTTTTCGAGAGAGTTCAGTAGATTTTTTTGAAGAAAAGTGTTTGGCAGAGCCGTGCTAACATACGTTACGCCACCTTTCGTGTCATACAGATGGCTTCAATTATCAAAAATAGGTCAATGAATATTCAGCTTCAGGTGAAGCTCTGCCATCGTTTTAGTCACACGAACGTTAAAATTAATATGTGCTAATATGCGAATTCCTGCGAAATATGACTGCATTTTAGGAAATGTTGATATTGATAGCGTATCCGGCTCTTAATGACTAAATGGTAGCTTGCAACCTGTGATATTTTGTAATCAATTCATGAAACAGTTCTCTGATAAATTCGGTGTTTCTTCACCAATTATTTTCCTGATTATGGGGTTCAGATTCCCCAGTGATACTAGTTTAAGCCTCTTTGGTTAGTTCTAAAACAGCGAATTTGACCAATTTCGGCAGTTGGTATGGTTTTGAACCTTTTTTATCCGAACCATCAACCAATATAAACTATGTTACGCTGGATATTAATTTTCTTAGTAATCGCACTTATTGCCGCAGTTCTGGGATTTGGAGGAATTGCCGCTGGCGCAGCTTCTATCGCCCAAATCATCTTCTACATTTTCTTAGTATTGCTAGTGATCTCTTTGGTGATGCATCTAATAAGAAGAACCTAAATTAAAGGGAGAGAGAAACACTACCAATTAATCAAAAGTGGCAGGATAACCTTATCAAGGTTTCCTGCTTCTTTAGTAAATCCCCAATCACTCTATGAATACAAAACTAACAGCCCCAGTAGTAGTAGAAGAGAAATCTGGAAGAGGAATTATTCTAGATAGTTTGTTGCAGGGGTTTTTAATCCTTCTCCCGCTCACCATTATTTTAATACTTCTTTCGATAGTTTTCAATTTTATTTTTGGGATCGTATCTCCGCTGAGTGCAGCTTTAGACCCAGGCTTAGATGAACCCCATTGGTTGATTAACCTGCTTTCACTGGCTGTATTGTGCGTTTTTGTATTCTTTATTGGTTTGCTTGTCCGAAATAAAGTAGGAAAAGTTTATTTTAAGAGTTTTGAGAAAAAATACCTTACTAAAATCCCTCTCTATAATTTGATTCACCAGACTGTGTATCAATTTGTAGGACTAAAAAAACTACCTTTTTCCGAAGTAGTGCTTTTGGATCCTTTTAGATCTGGAACCATGATGACGGGCTTTATTACTGACCAAGTAAATGACAGCCTTTATACTGTTTTTGTTCCCACCGCTCCAAACCCAACTAATGGCAATATTTATCATGTGCCGAAAGAGTTGATCACTTTTCTAAATGTCTCTACACAAGATGCTATGCGGACAGTGATGGGCATGGGGACGGGCACTGCGGATTTGCTATCAGGAGTGAATTTGTCAGAGATTCTTCCAGGTAGAAGTGAACGGGAAATTATAAAAGACCAAATTATAGATGATAGCTTGGACGCTAGGAGTTCGAGACCGATTTAGTTTAGTGGAGGAACAGGCCTTTGCGGCAATAGACGAACCATCCATGCATTAGGTAAGTTCAGCGACCATTTTTTTTTCACTAAACACCCCTTTTCTCCTTTTGATTTCAGGTACATATCATATCTGATCATCGGCATCCGAGAGCTATCTGATAATGCCAGTAGCCATATTCTTTTGGGTTCAAAGTCTGGAGGATCCCTTCCTGAAAAAAAAGCTGGAGAAGATGTAAGCGAAGTTGACTAAGTCCTAGTGTGGAGCTTTTTCTATAATGCTTTTACATCGTTAGTGTTGCAATAACGGATGTGATTGATATCATTTTAAGGAAATGAAAATCATCCGTGAGAAGACACGAATTTCAACCCTATTATAGATCCAATAAGTGTGAGGAGGAAGAAAATCCTCCAAAATTCTGCTGATTCTTTGAATACAAAAATCCCCACCAGTACGGTGCCCACGGCGCCGATTCCCGTCCAGACAGCGTAAGCAGTTCCGATTGGGAGGGTCTGAGTTGCTTTAATCAAAAGAAGCATGCTGATGGTCAGACAAACAATAAAGCATGCATACCAAACATAGACTGCCATTCCGCTAGCATCTTTTGCTTTGCCAAGACAGGACGCAAATCCAACTTCAAATAATCCGCCGATGATCAATAATATCCAGTTCATTAAATTGTTCGGTTTTTTGTACCACGAAGATTAACAAAGATTCCCCAAGGTTCAGGGTTTTGCTTATTAATTGAAGTGAAAGTATTGACTAATTTAGAGCACATATTTTCAATACTTAACTACTTGAACCGACCTAAAAATTCTACCTAGGAAAGGTGTCAAAACACACTACTTTCTGCTTACTATTTTTTCATTTTATCACATCTTTCATGGGACAACCGACACATAACTATTTCACTATCAAAATAGGTGTATTTACGCTATGGCGCAATTTATCCACGGTGGTTCCAAAGATGACATCCTTAAAACCTCTGTGGCCATGCGCTCCCATGATGAGAAGATCCATGGAACGGCTGTTGACAATTTTTGCAATCTCAGTTGCCGCATTACCAAAGCCAATTTCCTGCTCGACATCATAACCTAATTCAAGCAATTTTTCTTGGTAATATTTGAGGCTTTCTACATCTTGCTCAGTCTCATGATCCAATGTGTTTTTTCCCAGATACCTAGCGGCGGCACTTTCCACAATATGAATTAGCGTGTACTGAGCCTCTTTGCCACCCTGTTTCAAAGCATTTTGAATAATAACCTGCTCATTGTTCGCAAAGTCAATCGCTATCCCTATGTGCTGATAAACAATTGGTTTTCCTTCTTCAAAATTAAGTGCTTTGCCATGTGGAATCAGATTGTTTTTCTTCTCAGAAGCCTTCAACATAGGATGAATGAATATATAAACAAGCAGTGCAAAACAGGCTAAAATAAACGGAATCACCAGCGCATAGATATAGATGGCATTATCACCTGCCTCAGCCAACCAGCCTTGGATCTCTGTGATCACCAGCTGCACATTCAGAAATACGATAATTGCAGCACTGGTCCAGGCAAGAATTTTCACCCATGTTTTGATGGTGAATGCTTTCATCAGCTTCTTGTCCGAATTGAAATGAATTAAAGGAATTACCGCAAAACCAAGCTGAAGACTCAGCACAACCTGACTCAAGACAAGTAATTTTCCCAAGGCAACTTCACCAAAGTAAATGATGGTAATCATCGCCGGAATGATCGCAATCAATCGGGTGATCATCCTACGTACCCAAGGCTGAATCCGTATATTCAAATGCCCTTCCATGACTATTTGCCCAGCCAATGTCCCTGTAATGGTGGAGCTCTGGCCTGCTGCTATCAGCGCGATGGCAAAAAATGTAGGAGCTATACTTCCAAATAAGTTTTCTAGCAACTTAGAAGCATCCTGTATTTCTGCCACGTCGAAATAGCCGTTGACATGAAAGGCTGCAGCAGCCAAAATCAAGATTGCCGCATTCACCAGAAAAGCCAGGTTCAGAGCTATCGCAGAGTCGATGAAGTTAAATTTGATTGCACTTTTAATGCCTTTGTGGGAAGGGTTTATTTTCCGAGTTTGTACCAAAGACGAATGCAGGTAAAGATTATGAGGCATCACTGTCGCCCCGATAATCCCTATGGCGATATAGAGCGCATTGCCGCTGAGAGCCGATGGTGCCAACCCTTGAATCACATCTCCATAGACTGGCTCTACGATAACCATCTCGACTATGAAGGAAAGACCGATAATAGACACCAGAGATATGATAAACAGCTCCATGGTCCGCATGCCTTTATTTAGTAGAAAGAGCAGCAGCAAAGTATCTAAAGCAGTGACTCCTACACCCCAGATCAGCGGCAAGTCAAAGAGTAGATTTAAGCCTATTGCCATTCCCACGATCTCTGCCAGATCACAGGCAGCGATGGCTATCTCGGCTAAAATGTAAAGCGGGATATTTGCCCACTTGGGATAGGCATGCTTGGAAGCCTGAGCCAGATCAAGCTTTGCGACGACCCCCAATCTTGCGCTGAGCGATTGTAGCAGGAGGGCGATAAGATTGGACATCAGCAGCACCCAAAGAAGCTTGTATCCAAATTCCGATCCGCCAGCAAGGTCAGTAGCCCAGTTGCCAGGATCCATGTAGCCTACGCTTACAAGATAAGCAGGACCAAAAAAAGCAAAGATTTTCTTCCAGCCTTTTTTATTGGTCTGTACAGAACCGTGTACTTCACTCAGGGATTCGGAACTCAAAGTGGTGGTTTGGTTTGAAGGTCAATTCGATCCGAAATCTAATAAAAATTCTGGTAGAGTTAAATAAAAAGTTAGAGTAGTCTAACAAGTTTTTAAAAAGTTGTAATTGAGTTCTTTGTTAAATGACCTATCATCATTTATCTGTAGCCATGACTTATGTCGGAGGACAATTAAAAAGGTCAATGCGACCTAGACTAAGTTAGTTGATATTAACGCAGGGAGAAGCCTGATAACATTTTCCTTAAGAAAAGAATAATGGTACCTGCAATCAATCTAGAAGGTCGGCGCAATTTTCTCCTTCAATAATCTAAAACTTTTCCTATGCCAAATGCAGTCTCCATGTTGCTCAATTCCGTATCGATGCGCTATGGTAGGGTAGCCGGCATTGCGCTCCCAGGCATAGTGAGGAAATTCAAGAGAGAGTTCCTCCATGAATTTATCCCGATAAACTTTTGCCAAAATCGAAGCGGCAGCAATGCTGGCGTATTTGCCATCTCCTTTGATCACGCAGGTATGTGGAATCGTCAAATTGGAGCTCCAGCGATTGCCATCAATCAGTAGATGCTCAGGGAGGTGATTTAGTCCTTGCACCGCACGTGTCATTGCTAGAAATGAAGCATTCAGGATATTGATCTTGTCGATTTCTGCTACACTAGCTTCGGCTATTTGCCAGGCCAATGCTTTGTCTTTGATCTCATCGATAAGGTCTTCCCGCTGTTTCTTCCCCAACTTCTTAGAATCATTGATCCATGGATTAGCATAATCGGCGGGTAAAATCACCGCTGCCGCCACCACTGGCCCAGCCAGACATCCCCGCCCAACTTCGTCACATCCTGCTTCTATTCGATTAGCTTCTAAAAAGGGTTTGAGAATCATGATCTTTATCTTCTCTGATTTTGTAATATTTGTGAATCATCTCTGCCACCAGACCCGTCCAGCCCGTTTGGTGAGACGCACCTAAGCCCGCGCCGCTATCTCCATGGAAATACTCATAAAAGAGAATGTAATCCTTGAAATGCGGGTCTTCTTGGTATTTTTTATGACTAGCTCCATATACAGGTCTATTTCCATTTTCATCTTTCATGAAAATTCGCATGCAGCGAAGCGAAAGTTCCTTGGCTATAATATCCATGGTCATGTACTTGCCAGATCCTGTCGGATATTCGATCGAGAAATCTCCCCCATAATAGAAGTCAAATTTCTTCAGTGATTCGACAAGAAGGAAATTGATAGGGAACCAAATCGGCCCTCTCCAGTTGGAATTACCACCAAACATTAAGGTTTCGGATTCGCCTGGTGTGTATTTCACGGTTAGTATCTCTCCTCCTATATTCATGGAGTAAGGATTCTTCTCATGGTATTTGGAAAGCGATCGGATTCCGTATTCACTGAGGAATTCATCAGAATCCAGCATTTTTTGCAACACACTTTTCATTCGATGCCCTCTCAAGAGAGAAAATAGTCTACGCTTGTCATAGCCCGGTTGTATCCAGCTTGACACGAGTGCTGCTAACTTTGGCTTTTCCCGCAGGAAAAAATTTAATCGCTTTTTGAACTCTGTTAGATTATCAAAGAGATCTTCGCGAATAGGTTCAACAGCAAAAAGTGGGATTAAACCTACGATGGAGCGTACTTTCATTTTCCTTGGGTCTTGACCCGGAATATGGAATACATCATAGAAAAAATTATCCTCATCATCCCAAAGAGTAATATGCTCTTCGGAGATATTATTCATGGCTCCGGCGATGTAAAGAAAGTGCTCTAGGAACTTAGTAGCAGTGAATTGATACACGGTATTAAACTCACATAAATCCAGAGAAATTCTCAGCAGATTCAGAGAGAACATAGCCATCCATGAGGTAGCATCTGCTTGCTCTAGTTTGCCGTGGTATTTCTGAGCGTGACTTCTGTCAAATACAGAAATATTATCCAGACCTAGGAAGCCGCCTTCAAAGATATTTTTGCCATCACTATCTTTCTGATTGACCCACCACGTGAAATTGATCATCAACTTATGTAAGGCTCGCTCAAGAAACTCATGATCGCCTTTGCCATTATTTGCTTTTTTATCAATCTGGTAGACTCGCTGCACAGCCCAGGCAAGCACTGGTGGATTCACATCTGAGAAATTCCACTCGTAGGCAGGAATCTGTCCATTCGGATGCATATACCACTCATTCAGGAGTAGGAGGAGTTGAGATTTAGCAAATTCAGGGTCCAATCGTGCCAAAGGAATCGTATGAAAAGCGAGATCCCAAGCTGCATACCATGGGTATTCCCATTTATCAGGCATGGAGATGATATCGTAGTTTTGGAGATGTCTCCAATCACTATTTCTGCCTTTTTTCCGCTCTACTGGTGGTTTGAATCGACCAGGATCTCCTTCTAACCAGCGTTCTACATCGTAATAATAGAACTGCTTAGACCACATCATACCAGCATAAGCCTGTCGCTGGATATTTACTAAATCTGGGTCAGTTACCCTTTCTTGTAAATTCGTATAAAATTCATCCGCTTCTTTTTTTCGTTGCTCCAGGCAGGTGTCACAGATTTCCAAAGGATTATCATCTATCTGATGCTGCATTCGAAGCTTTACTTGTCTGCTTTCGCCTGCTGGAATAGTGATCTCATAGATAGCTGCAGCTTTTGTTCCTGTATTGGCAGGATTGAGATGTTTGGAATCTCCCTGAACAACAAAGTCGTTGATTGCATCTTTCAGAAATTTTTTCTGATTTCCGATGTTGTATATTCTTTCGCGATTGGTTTCGTTGTCACAAAATTTCAGATCAGGATTTCCATCAAACGTAATAGAAAAGTTACCTGATTTTGGATTGAACGCCTTGATCGTGTTATCACCAGTTTTGGTGAGTTTAGGCATAAATGGTTCGTTGCCAGTAACCCAGCTTTTGCGAAACCAAAGCGTAGGCATTACCCATATTTTTGCTTCCTCAGGGCCGCGATTATGAATAGTCGCTACAGCAATGATGTCTTCAATATCTTGTTTGGCATACTCGATAAAAATGTCAAAGTATTTATCCTCGTCAAATAGTCCAGTATCTATCAGCTCATATTCGGGATCTAATTTGTTTCTCTTGTTATTTTCCTCCAAAAGCTCTTGATAAGGATACTCAGCCTGAGGATACTTATAAAGCATCTTCATGTAGCTGTGTGTAGGAGTGGAGTCCAGATAATAATAGATCTCCTTCACATCCTCGCCGTGATTACCTTGATTTCCTGTCAAGCCAAATAGACGTTCTTTTAGAAAAGGATCTTTGCCATTCCAAAAAGCCCAAGCAAGGCAAAACTTCTGTTTATTATCAGAAATGCCTGCGATACCTTCTTCTCCCCAGCGGTATGCCTTGGACCGAGCATCATCATGGGTGACATTTTCCCAAGCCGAGCCATCTGGGCTGTAGTCTTCTCTTACAGTTCCCCATTGCCTTTCGGTGAGGTATGGTCCCCATTTCTTCCAATGCTTGGTGAAATTTTTATCTTCTTGTAATCGTATATTTTCAGCTGACATGATAATTTCTCTAAGGGCAATCGTCGAAATTATTACGCTCTATTAATTATAGCCTTAAAATTAGACCTCCAATTAATCAATAGAACTCAATTTTTTGATTTGCTAATGAATGAAGCTTTTTGCCCAATTGATGAACAGTGGGTGAGTCGGGATTATTCGCATTTACCGACCAACAAAGATTCGTATAAAATTATTGAATTGATGGTAAGATGTGAAAAAAGTGTTGCCACAAATTAATATTACTGTTTTTACGTCTACACTTGTAGATTTTAATTATTGTTCTACATTTGTAGATGTAAAACAATTCAAACGCTATGAAACTATCTAGAGCAGAGGAAGAACTGATGAACCATTTGTGGCGGCTCAAGCGAGCTTTTATGAAGGATCTATTAGATGCTTATGAAAACCCCAAACCAGCGACAACGACTATTTCTACGCTATTGAAGCGGATGCAAGAGAAGGAATTTGTAGGCTATGAGTCTGCGGGGAAATTGCGTGAATACTATCCGCTGGTGACGAAGGAAAACTATTTTTCTAAGCACCTTAAAGGTTTGATCAAAAACTTCTTTAACGATTCGCCAGCGCAGTTTGCTTCTTTTTTTACCAAAAAGACAGAACTCTCCGAAGAGGAGCTAATACATCTGAAAAGTATCATTGATGACCAGCTAAATAAGAAAAAATGATAGTTTACTTACTCAAATCAATAGCCTGCTTACTCGTTTTGCTTCTTGTGCATCGACTGCTCCTGCAGCGGGAGACGATGCATAAGTTCAATAGATTTTTCCTGCTTTTTTCGGTGGTGGCCTCTTTTCTGATTCCGCTAGTTACTATTGAAGTTCCTGAGGAAATAGTAGCCACTCCAGTCGGAGTAAATTCTGAGCCTGTTTATTTTGAAGCTGGCCCATCCGAGGTTATTTCTGAGCCTTTTTACTCTAAAGAGGCAAGTCAGGATTTCAATCAGCAGGAATTTGATGCAGTGGCAGATTCCCCGTTTAATTGGGAATACCTTCTATTTGGGCTTTATTGCCTGATTTCCCTTGTTTTTTTGTATCGATTTGGGCGAAACATCAAGGTTCTGGTCAATAAGATTCAGGGAAATATAAAGATCAGTTACCGAGGTCAGACCTTAGTTTTATTGAAAGAAGATTCCCTTCCTTTTTCCTTTCTCAAATACATTTTCGTAGCTGAATCCGATCTGGAAAACGGCAAGTTTACCGATGCGGTTTTTGAACATGAGCGCACACATATAGAGGAAAAACATAGCTGGGATATTTTATTTATCGAAGCATTGATGATCCCCCTTTGGTTTCACCCGGGATTGTATTGGGCGAAAGTATCGATCAAACTCAATCATGAATTTATTGCAGATGCAGTGGCTTTGCGCAGCACTCCTTTGGAAAAATACGAGAGTCAACTTCTAGCGATGATGCTGTCAGAGCAGAAATATGGATTGGCTAGTAGTCTGAATTTTTCATTAACCAAAAAGCGATTTGAAATGATGAAGAGAAAATCAATGAGTTCAACTAATTGGATCAAGATTTTAGTCTTGGTACCTGTGTTAGGAGTGCTGGTATACTTTTTCAGCGAAAGAGTGGCGGCAAAAGTGGATGATACTACAAATGAAAGTGAAGTATATATAAACACAGCAAATCAAAAATATCTCGAGACTATGGATTTTGATTTGACTTTTACGCTGAAGCCAGATGGAGTAATTCAATTTAAAAATGAGAAGTATGACTTGGAGGCTGTTAAGGAGTTAATAAGTGAGTCCAAAAAATCCCAAGATGCAGTTAAGATTAATTTGATCACTGAATTGGGACTTTCTATGGGAGACTTGAGTGATTTTCAGGCAGTATTGAGAGATCTGGATATTAGAAGAGTTTATTATGTGAAAACAAATAGTGAATTAGGCGTAGAAAGCGTGGTACAGGAAGAGCAGAAAGCTAAACTTTACAGCGAAGTTAGATTTCGAGTAGAATTCCAGCAAATGTATTATCAATTTAAAAATTACTCGGAGCTGACAGATAAAGTGAGGTCTATGTTACTATACCCGGCTGCGGCAGCTCAAGAAACAAAAGAAACTGATACAGGTACACCTTCTTTTGAGGATGACAGGAAAAATGAGGTTCCTGTAATTCCCCATAACTCTTTTGCTCCTGATGTCGATCCTTATTTAACCTACAATTTAGCAACTGAGTCATATGTAGAAGAGGTGACAAGACTGAAAAATGGAAAAGGATCGATTACTATTACTCCTGCAGCAATATGGTTAGTAGATATTTCAAATTATGCTGATCCAGTGAAGTATTTTTTTCAAAAGTTTGCGGAATATGAAAGCCTGAGAAGTGACAAACCTCATTACATCAATAAATCTGGAAAGGATCAGGCACTATTGGAAGCGTTGTTTTTTGAATTATCAGCGTTGTCTTATCAGTTTAGCGAAGAAATGAGGTCAGAATTAGGGTCACTTCTGGGTTATCGATATAAACCTTTGTATACACCAATTTTTCCTTATATCAAGCTAGTTAAGGAAGGAGAAACACATTATAAAGAAGGGAATGAACTGAATGACGTTGAGCGACAGTTAGCAGTACCACCACCGCCACCGCCATCAGTTTGGAAAACTACTTATCCATCAAAATATTCTGCCGCTGACAAACAAAGTAGTGACCCTGTGGCTGATCAGAAAAATGAAACTTCCAGCAAATGGCCTCCTGCAGTTAAAGCAAGCCAGATAAAGAATGATCTTCAATCATACATAGATGCTAATTCAGCTTACGAAAAGCTACGGAACCAATCTCCTCATTTTGTAAATAAAACCAAGCCAGAACAGGAAGAATTGCTTGCGTTGTATTCAGAGTTGGGAAGTAAATACTACCAAATCTCATTCAATGACAAGCCGAAAGTAAATCGTCCTGTTCATCCAGTGGTGCCGTATTTGAAAATAGAATTGGATGGTAAGGTCTATTACAAGCTTAGAGAGGAATTGACCGAAGAAGAATTAGGAAGACTACCTCCGCCACCTCCTATTGAAACTACCAATACGCAAGTGGTAGCCTACAAAACGTTATTTCTTCAGTATGAACTGATGCGAAATGAAGGCAGAAATTATTCTTATAAATCTTCCGAAGAGCGTGAGAAGATGTATCAGATATACAATGAGCTGCAAGACGAATTTTTAGCTATGGAGCCTCTGGGACGTCGTGAGGTCAAAATGGTCAACTTTCCTTACATAGCGCAGGAAGAAAATGGCGTGCTAGTTTTCAAAACTATGAACGAACTCACTCCTGAGCAAAGAGCATTGGCAGGCTGTTAAGTCTATGCAAGGTGTAAAACACCAAAGGTGAACCTGCCAGATTTTACTATCAGAACTGCAAGAAATAAATCAAGTGGACAGACGCGATGAGCTTTAACCTAGCAGGTTTTGGTTAATCAAATCAAGAAAATGACTGAGTCAGATACACTTCTGGTTCAGTCATTTTTGTTTCTGGCAGGATTTGCTGGAATGTCTGTGGCCAGTTACTTTCCCAATTCTTTATAGAATTCTCAGCGGTGAATTGAGTTTGTATTACTTTCTCCAGTTTGGAGAAATCGAAGTCGTCTGAGGCTATTCCAGCTCCAGAATACACTGTGTCAAGCGCATTGCACGCTTGCTCATATTGACCAGTGATGGGTATCACCATCACTGGTTTTCCCAGATACATGGCTTCGCAAATTGATTCAAATCCTGCGGTGCTCACGAGTCCTTTGCAAGCTGCCATGTCCCGAAGGAAGTTCTTGTCATGAACTCTGTGGAAGCTCAGGTTTGGTAATGGATTCTCCGTTTCTGCAGCATCCTTTTTATCCCAATATGCACGGATTTCAAGTGTAGGGTTAGCTTTTGCAAAAGAGATCACTTCACTTCCGTAACCTGAATTAACTAGGTAGGTTAGGAAGAAATTACCTTGAGATGGTGTTAGTCGTTTTACATCATCTCTGAGCAGTGGCGGCACGACTGTGATTTCCTGCGTGGATCCTAATTTGTAGAAGGAAAGGGCAAGTTTTTCCGTTGCTCCGATGGCAGTCAATCTCGTATTGAATTTAAAAAAGAACTTATTCAAACCCTTGGAAGGAGCAAACTGAAAAGTGGGGTGATAGCTTAAATATTGATGCCCAATGACCCAATAGGTAGCTTTTGGGCGGAAAAGTGCGTTGTAGAGTCCTCCAAGCAAGTCGTAAAAATTCAGGATAATATCCGGTTCTTCAGCAGCGACTATTTTGTCGATTTGCTGTAAGCTTCGCCAAAAAGTAGCTGACTTTGCTAGATTCTTTCGGATTGTCTTTCCGATCAAAATCTTCTTTTCATTCTTATCACAGAAAAAATTCGGGCTTTCTACCAAATGAATAGGGGCAGCTATTTCTCTGGAGAAAAACTCTGGAATAGCACGCCGCTTAGATTTACCGACAATTACGTCTATCAATTCATGTCCTTGTTTTTCCAGAAGCTTAGAAAAAGCAATGGCTTGAGTCATGTGTCCGCGACCTTCACCCTGAACAATGAATAGGAACTTCATTGGATGAAATTGATTGCTGGCGGTTCTAGCTCATCTTTTGCCTTTTCGAAGGAAACCTCTCGTATCGGGATGATCGTGGCTTCAGGTTTACCAATGAAGAACTGCTGTAGACTGTCTTCTTTAGCTTCCTTGAAGTTGATTTCATTGTAGTAGATCAACTGCCAATTCCCATCGTGATCCTCCGCCAATGCACTCATCGTCTCTACCCAGTCTCCAGAATTCATGTATTGAATTCCGTCTATTTCTCTGTTTTCGGCTTTGTGAATGTGTCCACAGATGATCCCATCACAACCTTTGGCTTTTGCCATTTTGGATAGCTCTTCCTCGTATTCATCAATGTAAGAAACGGCAGATTTGACTTTGCCTTTCACATATTGGGAAAGTGAGAAATAAGGAAGGCCTCGATTGATGCGGTAATGATTGACTACGCTATTCAGCCAAAGCAAAAATGTGTAGCCAATATCTCCCAAGTAGGCAATCCAGCGAAGATTGGTGGTGATGCTGTCAAATACGTCACCGTGCGTGATAAAGTACTTTTTACCGTGACTCTCGTAGATCATATCTTTCTGGATGGAAAGATTGCCCATCTGAAAGGGTAGAATCTGATCCAGAAAATCGTCGTGATTGCCTCTCAAATAATACACTTTGGTATTATGATTCTCAATCATTTTCAGGATTCTATTGAAAAATCGGGTATGCTTTCTTTTCCAGGAACCTGACTTTTTGAGTTGCCAGCCATCGATGATGTCGCCGTTTAGGATAAGATTTTCACAGGTATACTGCTTGAGAAACCGAGCGATCTCTTTGGCTTTGGCTCCTTTTGTACCCAAATGTACATCGGATACTACTATCGTTTTGAATTGGGTTTTCACTTTTCTGCTTTTGGTTGAAAGGTATAACCTCCAAATGAACTCAGTGTCAGTGTATTATTAAAAGAATAGTAAGATTACTTAGATTTTGAGTTCTAAAGTGATCCCAGTGTTACTACGATGTGAAAAAGGCTGTTCTGACAGCCTGAAATAGGGAGTACGCTTTGCCTCGCTTAGATGTAGAAGAATGAATGGCTGATTTTATACTAGTGGTTCTTTGAGTAGGAGGCGTTTAGTTTAGATTCGTTTTCCCAAATAGAACAACTATGAAGCAGACGTTACTCGCATTGGCATTTTTGCTGACTTTCCAGGTTAGCTTTTCGCAAGAGCAGATTTACAAAGGTAATTATGAACTGGCCGCCCGATTTTCTCCTGAGAAAATGAAGAAGATGGTTTTTTCCACGTCAGTCTCACCACACTGGTTGAAAAAGTCTGACCGCTTTTGGTACGAATTCGAAACCAGTAACGGTAAGAACTGGTATCTCGTGGATCCTGTGAGAAAAACTAAAAATCAGCTTTTTGATAAGGATAAGCTGGCGATGGAAATAACTAAGATCACTAAAGATCCGGTGGATGGACAGCATTTGAAGCTGGAGAATTTGAAGTTTCTCGAGGATGAAAATACGATTAAGTTCAAAGTAAAAGGCACCGAGGAAGTTTTGAAAGAGGATTGGGCAGAGATCAAAGAAAAAGATAAGAGCAAGAAGGATTCTATGGAGAAAAAGACTTTTGTCTTCCACTATTCTATCAGTAACCAGCAGTTAACTGAAATAAAAGACAGTCCAAAAGATCCAGAACGTATGTCATGGGCGAATATATCCCCTGATTCTTCCAAAGTCGTTTTTGCGAAGCATAGTAATCTCTACTGGATAGATAAGGAGAACTTCCTGAAAGCTGTAAAAGATGAAAAGGATAGCACAATTGTAGAAAACCAGCTCACTGAAGACGGAGAGGAAGACTTCGAATATGGATCCAGTGGAAGAGGAGAAGATAATGAGGAAGAGGAGAAAAATAAGGATAAAAGGAAGCGAGCAGGGGTACTTTGGAATGATGCTTCCAGCCAATTTGTCATTTCTAGATCTGATAATAGAAAGGTAAAAAACCTCTGGGTACTTCATAATACGCGTGAACCAAGACCAACATTGGAGACCTACAAGTATCCCATGCCAGGCGATAAGGAGCAGCCAATAGAATATGTGTATCACTATTCATTTGCCACAAAGGAAATGAAGCATCTTCCAATTCCTACGTTCAAAGATCAAACGGTCAGTATCTATTCAACTCCTGCTCCTGCAAATGCACGGGATGACGATTTCAGAGCTTCCACTTGGCTAGGTGATGAAGATGAATTCTATTTTGGAATTACTTCCAGAGATTTGAAAAAAGTGGACATCGCTAGATGGAATTTGAGTATTAATACCAAAGAAGTGGTGATCGAAGAACGCAGCAACACCTACATTGATTTCGCTAGGCCAGAACTAGTAAATGGGGGAGATGAGTTGATTTTTTGGTCTGAGCGCGACGGATGGGGACACTTCTATTTGTACGGCAAAGATGGAACGCTGAAAAGACAACTGACTTCGGGGTCTTTCCATACCGATCGTGTGGAGCGCGTGGATGAGAAGGGGAGAAGGTTATTCTTTGTGGCTAATGGCCGTGAAAAAGGAGAGGATCCTTACTACGAACATATGTATTCGGTGAGTTTGGATGGAGGAGCAGTTTCACTTTTGAATAAAGGGGATTTTAATCATTCCTCAGATATGAATGACGGCGGAAGTTATTTTGTCAATACGTATTCCAGAGTGAACACGACTCCTGTGTCTGTCTTACTTGATAGAAATGGAGCCAAAGTAATGGATCTGGAAACTACCGATCTATCTACTCTTTTTGCCGCAGGCTATCAATTCCCAGAGCCATTCACCTTCAAAGCTGACGATGGAATCACAGACTTGTACGGCGTGATGTACAAGCCATTTGATTTTGACTCCACCCGAGAGTATCCGATTATCGAATATGTCTATCCAGGTCCGCAAACTGAAGCTGTTGACAAGGCTTTTTCGGCAAGACTAGATAGAACGGATCGATTGGCGCAGTTTGGTTTTGTGGTGATTACGCTGGGAAATAGAGGTGGGCATCCAGGCCGCTCCAAGTGGTATCACAACTATGGATATGGAGATTTGAGAGATTATGGTTTGGCAGATAAAAAGGCAGCAATTGAACAACTGGCTGATAGATACGAGTATATCGACAGGTCGAAAGTGGGGATTCATGGTCATTCCGGTGGTGGTTTTATGTCCACAGCTGCGATGTTGGTTTATCCTGATATTTTCAAAGTGGCTGTTTCCTCTGCTGGTAATCACGAGAACAATATCTACAACCGCTGGTGGTCTGAGAAGCATCACGGCGTAAAGGAGCAAATCAATGCAAAAGGTGATACGACTTTTATCTATCAGATCGAGAAGAATCCTGACTTGGCGAAGAATCTAAAAGGACACCTGATGCTATCTCATGGAGATGTGGATAATAACGTGCATCCTGCCAACACAATCCGCATGGCAAATACATTGATTAAAGCTGGAAAGCGATTTGATTTGGTGGTGCTTCCAGGACAGAGACATGGTTTTGGAGATATGACCGAGTATTTCTTCTGGAGAATGGGGGATTACTTCGTGCAGCACTTGCTAGGAGATAATACACCTCCGCCGGTGGATATGATAGAAATGCAACGGGATAAGCCGCTGGACAAGTAACATCTGTGATATTAGAAACATAAAAAAACGTATCTTGATTCTGTGATGCAATTGAGGTGCTAAATTCTTTGAGTAATCATAGAAGAGGTTAGGTTCCCTGGACTACTTTTTTTACGGTCACACGTTTTAAATGCAGTATTTATTAGAGTTAAACTAAACACGTTATCCATGTTATTACTAAAAGATAAGGTTGCCTATATCTCCGGTGGAGGTTCAGGAATCGGTAAAGCAATTGCGAAAGCCTATGCCCGAGAAGGAGCTAAAGTGGCAGTTTCAGATATAAATAAGGAGCATGGACAGGCGGTAGTTGACAGTATCAAGAAAGTCGGCGGGGAAGCGATCTTTATTTTAGCAGATTCTTCCAAAGCGGAAGATAATAAGCGCATTGTAGCGGAGATAGTAGCTGCATTTGGTCGACTTGACGTTGCCTGCAACAATGCCGGAATTGCGGGTCCAGCTGCTTTGACAGGGGAATACGAAATTGAAGGCTGGGATAAGGTGATTGCCCTAAATCTATCTGGAGTATTCTATGCATGTCGCTATCAGCTAGAACAAATGGAGAAAAACGGTGGAGGGAATATTGTGAATATGACATCCATCCATGGGACAGTGGCTGCGCCAATGAGCCCTGCATATACAGCTTCCAAACACGGAGTAGTAGGACTTACCAAGAATATTGCTGCGGAATATGGATCAAAGAATATTCGATGCAATGCTGTAGGGCCAGGTTACATTTCAACCCCTCTTTTGAACGAAAATCTAGACGAAGAGACTTTAATTGCTATCGCAGCTAAGTCGAGCATGAATCGTCTAGGTACATCTGAGGAAGTTGCAGAGCTGGTGGTATTTCTGAATTCAGACAAATCATCCTTTACCAATGGTTCATATATCATAGCTGACGGTGGCTATACGGCTGTTTAAAGAGTTGAAAATATTACTTACATAAGATTTAAATGAAAACTCCTGGCTTAAGTGATTGAGTCAGGAGTTCTTTTTGAATGGGTGTTATGTTTTCTTAAGCTTTAAATAGTGTTCATAAGACATTGTATATAAAGTGTTTAGGATGAATTTTGTTTGTCATAAAATCAAAGAAAGGGTAAAAGTTAATCCAGCTCCGGTAGATTTATTCTGGGTAATATCCCTGAGATTACGGAGGGAATACTACTTTAACCCATAAAGAAACCCCGGTAAGACATCTCGAAGAGTTTTTCCAGTCTTTTTATAATCTTAATTTTTGATGGAATAGATTTTTTCTTTCACTTCAAACCAGCAGAGGCAACCGATCCCTACAAAGAATATTATGTCACCGATCATTCTCATCCATTTCAGTGTTTGCACAATTGGGCTGTAGAATAACTCTGAATCTTTCGCATAAGAATAGCCATGTGTGATGGAAAAAGTACATATCTATAGTCAGCACAGATATCATCAATACTTTCAAAAATTGGTTGCTGAAATAAACCTTAACTGAAGAGCTGTTGTTTTTAGGCATAAGTAAAGCACTAACAAATTTAATTACCGACATTAATGAGACTATGGAAAATTCTACATCACTCTTCTGGAAGCGTTATAACAAGACTCCAATTGTTGGGATCATTCGCGGGCAATCGCTTGAGACGGTTATGAACATTACTCATGCTTATGTGGAAGCTGGATTTACTACGCTTGAGATCACGATGAACACTCCTGGAGCAGCTTCCATGATTTCTACGTTGAGGAGTAGATTCCCATCCCTAAATATAGGAGCTGGTACGGTGTGCAGTTTGAGTGATCTTCGAGAAGCTATTGATGCCGGAGCTCAGTTTATTGTGACACCTATTGTAGATGAAACCGTCATTGAGCATGCTGTAGATGAAAATATTCCGATTTTCCCTGGCGCATTTTCTCCTACAGAGATTCACAAAGCATGGACTTTAGGGGCTTCCGCTGTCAAACTTTTTCCCGCTTCACAATTAGGTGTTCAGTTTATCAAGGATGTGCTAGGGCCGCTGGATCAAGTTAAATTGCTTCCTACAGGAGGAGTATCGAAGGCTAATATCAGATCATTCTTTGACGCGGGAGCATACGGAGTCGGAATGGGTAGCTCTTTGATTGATAAAAGAATGGTGAATGAAGGGGATTTTGAGAGTTTGAAAAATCACTTTGTGAGTATCAAAGCTGAGATAGCAGATTTTATAAAAATTTGATTTGGCAAAGCACAGGTAGATCTAACGCTAACTTTTCTAAGTAGGTAAATACTGTTAATTCCATACGAAAAATTACCGTTGGTTTGTCCGTTTGTCGGACCGGCGTGTATAATTCCTGCTTCCACTGAAGTTGAAAGCTACTTTCAAAAAGAAGGTAGCTTTTTAGTAAAAGCCACCTTAGTCAAAATATAAACCAATTTTTACTTAATTAGTTACAACCACAATTTCCTTTTCTAATTCTACCAACGCAACTGCCCCGTGAATTGCTGTTTCGTCCATTTCTGAAAGTAAAATTTCAAATCTCTCAATCACCGTCGGGTATTTGAAGGTGGACACTGATTTCAAAAGAGATTTTTTAAATAGAGGATATGTCTTTCTGATAGATCCACCCAAGATAACTGCTTCAGGAGCGAGAGCATACAATATATGTTTGATGAGTTCTCCTAAATGATGCCCAAATTCATCAAATGCTCTTATTGCTGTCGGATCTCCAGTGAGTGCAAGTTTAGCTAGGGCTTTTGGCTTACTATGATAGTATTTTTCGAAAAACTTGCCGCTACAATAGTGCTCAAAGTCATGATCCAAATAGGTAGCACTACACCATTCTCCCGCAGCAGAGTTCACTCCACTGTAAAGATGCCCGTTGATGACGATACCTCCGCCAATGCCAGTGCCTAGGGTAAGTCCTACCAGATGATTGAATTTTTGACCTATACCAAATTTATGTACGCCAGAAGCGAAGCAGTTTGCGTCATTATTTATAAAGACAGGCTTTGAAAATCGCTCTGTTAGAAACTTCTTTAATTCTACATGCTGAAAAGCAGGGATATTCGAAAGACCTAAAACTATACCTTCTCCTACATCTACCAAACCAGGAATACCTACACCAATACCCACTAAGTCGTATGCTAAGTAGGTTTCAATGAATTCCGCAATAGTTTCTAGAATGAATGCTTTACTTTCTTTTGCTGGTGTAGAAATGGATCGGATATCCTCCAAATGTCCATTAATTAGTACACCACCTTTGATTCCGGTGCCTCCTATGTCTAATCCCAAAATGGCTTTTTCCATTTGCTAGAAATATTATGGTTGATAGGTTTATTACAAAAGCTGCGACAGTTAGGATTGCCTACCCGTCACAGCTTAGTTTATTTTTTATGATAACATTCCTTCTATTGACTTCTCTAGCTCTCTTGCGGTAGCTAGGAATTCTTCCACATTCATATCTCGGAAGAAAATCAGTCCATGGCTAGATCTTACTTTAGCACGCTCATGCTGGTAAAAGTAATTCTTACCCAGCAAAAGCTGAATAGCATCCAGCTGATCCACCCAAATTCTTTTAGCAACGGTGCTGAATTTACCATTGTGAGAATAGCTTGGGAATGAAGCATTCACCTGGCTCATGTAGCAGTTGGCAAAGGAGTCTTCCATTACTGACATATCGCCAAGAGAAACAGGAACGATTACATTAGCTTCATGTGGCTCAAACTTGAACCAAACATTTCTGTAACCTATGATTCTCAGTTTACTAATATCTGCTTCTTCTCCCCACTTTTTCACTGCAGCGGCTGTAGCCTGAAGCACTTTATAGTGAGTATCTGGGCCTGATCCCTCAGGGTCGAGCGTTAAACTAAGCTTTGTAGGGTTTACTTTTCTGAGCATTTCCACGATTGGTTCTACGTCACGGTCTTTGTCAGGTTGTTCGGTGAATATGTCTCCAGTATAGAACCCAAGTCTCAGGTGATGAACATTTTTCACTTGAACTCCGAAATGTGCCCAAACTAGCTCTTCCTCAAACTCGCGAATCATCCCCTTTAGTTTCTGGACTTTAGATGAGTTTTTCTCTCCATCATAGCTATTCTTGAGAATGCTAATGACATCATTAATAGTTTCTCTGAGTTGCGTTTTATTCTTGATACCATATACGATAACCAAGGCGCGCACTACTCTATGGCAAAGACCTCTTAAGCGTTCATCTGCATCCTCTGAGGCTACATTTGTTAGGTAGTGATAAACATCCTTGTCAGTTTTGAGACGATAGCCTACCTCAAAGAAGTCTTCAAAATGAACCATTTGAATCTTACCGATATCCAGTAGTTTCTTGGTCTGCTTAAGCGTATCAATTACGAAGCTATTCGTGACAGCCGTAAATCCAGAAGTCAGGACAGAGAAATGCGCTTCATTCGTTGGCTCATGGAGCTGATTGGTGATGTGTGGTAAAATACCCAGTGAAATATCATCGTGATGCGGGCCAGTGTGAAGAAGTACTTCGTCACGTTCTTGCTCCAGACCTTTGGAAAGCTTGTTCTCAATGCTCGTCATTACCTGCTTCACTGTTTCCTCAGACAAATCAGGAATCAGTTTGGTGTATTTATCAGCCTTGAGATCCGATAGTTTTATTCTGTGGCCGTATTTGCCAAGTTTCTTGCAAAGATCTATGACAGAGCGCTCTGTCTTTTCCCAAGTCCATTCGCCTTTTTGATAATAAGCGTCTATAGAATCTCTCAGCTTCACACCAGCTCCTTTGGTAACATAGAATCTGCCATTTTTCAGTTTCTGAAGCACCGTGCCAGGGAAGACGTTATTAAGCGGAGTTTCAAGAGAATTTTTCACGATTCCTGCTTTTGCCTCACCTGCTGCAATGATAATAGCTACTGCTTCTGGATTGTATACAATTGTATCTAATCCAATTGTGATGACCAGTCGATTGGAAGAAATCTCTATTCCTCCAAGGTCACCCGCAGCTACTGCTTGAGTTTCAAAATTGGTTTCCGTCAAGCGAGTGACTGAGAACAAATGTGAGCCTCTGGTATTAAATGCGATGTGACCATCGGGACCAATACCACCTAAGAAGAAGCCAATTCCTCCAGCATCCCTGATCTTTTGCTCGTATTCTCCACACCATTGATCAATCATGTAGATTGATTGCTGCTGTAGTTTTTCCAGCTCATTCTTAGGATCACGGAATCTCAATGAAAGATCAACTTTCAAGTCGGGGAAAACCGTTTTGAAATGTAGTCCATTTGCCAAAGGGATCTCATCCGAATTGATAAGGATCGCCTTTTCTTTAGAAAGGCCAAAACCTTGGATATAAAACTTATTGACGTAATCGAAAAAGCTATTATTCTGTGAGGAAGAAATCGGGTAGAATTCATCAATCTGCACAAATGTCAGATCTTTCAAAATCGGCTTTTTGGTATTACCTAAGCCATATTTTTCACGTACATCTTTGCCTTTTTTATTATCCCAGTTTTCAAGAAGGAATTGTGTCCATTTGATAAAAAATTCTGGTGTTTTGCCAGTAGGCAAACTAATGACACCTTCTGGATTCGCAGCTGCCCACTCCATAAATCGGCAAGCAGTGAGCAAGCCTAGTTTTGGGAAATTGTCAACTTGAAGGTATGGAATAAGGGTGCTGATCTTCTCTACACCAGATTCCTGAAGAAAACTTTTTTCAACTTCTGAAAGCGGATACTTACTTAGCATACTTTTTTGACAGGTTTATTTATAAGGAATATGTTAGGTGATCTGTTATTAAGTAATAGGAAATCAATTTGTTAGAAGTGCTGATTTACTAATAATATCTAATCGATTTAGATGATAAAACTTACACTCAGCACATTTTCCCCCGGATAATTTACTTAAACAAATCTAAAAAATGTTTTTTAATAAAACGAACTTTTACAAAATTTTTGTAAAAGTTTAATTTCGAATTATAACATAAGTATACTTTTACTAACTTAGTTGTCGGTTGTTAGGAAGTAGAGTTTTTTGTGAGGTGTACGTTACGTTTGATACTTAATCGGGAATTCAATATGAACATTACAAAGCGCTTTGTGTGCTTTGGTTTTACTTATCAATTGAAGATTTTTAATAGCTGAAATCAGTTTTTTATTACCTTTCACACATGCTTATTATAGTCACAGGAGTATCAGGTACAGGCAAAACAACTATTGGATCACACATAGCTGATACGCTGGAGGTGCCATTTTTTGATGGAGATAATTATCATCCCAAAGAAAATATCCTAAAAATGAGTCAAGGACTTCCCTTAAACGATGAGGACAGAATGCCTTGGCTCCAATCTTTGGCAAGTCTTTTAGTTGAATCAGTGAAAACAGGCGGAGCAGTTTTGGCATGTTCTGCATTGAAAGAGAGCTACAGAGAAATACTGAAAGTACAGGAAAATGTAAGCTGGATTCATCTCAAAGGAGATAAGGACTTAATTTGGAGACGTATGCTTGCTAGAAAAAATCATTATATGAAAGCTGGAATGCTGGATTCGCAATTTGAAATATGGGAAGAACCTAGCTACGGATTGAAACTTAATATTTACCAAACTCCAGAAGAAATGCTAGCAGAAGCATTGAGATATTTGGGTATTCCGGTTAACGGCAAAAAATGAGTTTTTGACATATGCCAAGGACACTTAAAGGTTAAGTGATATCATTTTAGTATAGGAATTCTTTTAAAAGCATTGTTTTAAATCACTTTATAGCCGAAATTGAAACTTCCTCATCAATAGTCTTTTATGACAAAATCACTCCTCGTTTTTTTCCTTCTTGTCCCTATTTCATTTTTCCCTGGATATACACAATCCTATGTTATTTCCAATGTGAATATCGTCTCCATGGAAAATGAACAGGTGCTGGCAAACCAATCTATTCTTGTGGAGAATGGCAAAATTCTCAAAATATCTTCCATGACATCCTCATTTGACTCATCTGGTAATCAGGTGATTGATGGTGATGGTGCTTATGTGTATCCGGGTTTGGCTGAGTTTCATTCACATATTCCAATAGCTCAAAATGGAGACACGCAACTTCAGGAAGAAGCAATGTGGCTTTACTTGGCAAATGGTGTTTTGCGCGTGAGAGGAATGATCGGACATCAGTCGCATTTGACACTTCGTAATAGGGTGGAGTCTGGAGAAGTTGATGGGCCACGTTTGTTTGTGTCGGGGCCATCATTTAGTGGAAGTTCAGTTTCGTCCCCTGCGCAAGCTGTGCAAATGGTGAAAGATGAAAAAGCTGCTGGTTACGATCATTTGAAGTTACATCCCGGCTTGTCGATGGAGGAGTTTATGGCAATTTCTAAAACAGCCAAAGAATTGGATATTCCTTTCGGAGGACACGTTTCCTTAGATGTAGGTTTGGAGGCAAGCTTGAAAAATGGCTACAAATCAATCGAGCATATGGATGGCTACATTGAAGCGATGATTCCTGATTATTCCAGGGTATTGGATCCAAATATTGCAGGGCCATTTACTATGCTGCTCGTAGAGGAAGTTGACCTCAGTAAATTACCTGGATTAATTAATTTGACATTGGAAAATGGAGCCTGGATCGCACCCACACTGACACTGTTTGATCGTTATTTTGGATCAAAACCCGCCGAAGAATATAGGAATATCCCAGAAATGAAATACATGTCTGCCGAACAGGTGCAGAGTTGGATCAATGCTAAAACGCCTTATGAGGAAAAAGGGATTTTGACAGCAAAGAATGTGCAGCCAAATCTGGAGTTTCGGAATAAATTATTTATGGCACTTCATGATGCTGGAGTGCCCGTTCTGATGACTTCTGATTCGCCGCAGGTTTTTAATGTTCCTGGATTTTCCATCCACCATGAGATTGAACTGATGTCTAATGCTGGAATGTCTACTTATGAGATTTTGAAGACAGGTTCTGTAAATCCTGCTCGGTATTTTGATCAAGAAGGGGAGTGGGGTGTAATAAAAGAAGGAGCTTCCGCCGATTTTGTATTGGTAGAGAAAAATCCTCTGGAAGATCTGAACACACTCCGGGAACCAGTTATGGTGGTCATGAAAGGGCAGATATATGATAGAAAAGAACTTAAAAAGCAGCTGGATAGGATAGAGGCAAATCATAAGAGATAGCGGAGAGATCAGTAGTTGCGCCTTAAACCCAATTATTAAGTAGTAAATCAATTTTGACCTAAAATCACAATTTTGAAATTTTTCAATTCACACACATGAACTTAAAATCTAATCTAGTATTATTAGTCTTGCTTATTTCAGGCTCTGCCTGTCAATCTCAAACCAAATCGACAGTGATTAAAGAAGAAGTTAGCTTATCTATTAAAGGTGAAAAGGTAGCGGTATGGGAAGGAAAAGATGTTTTTCACTATACGCTTGATAATGGTACTATGCAGGTTGAGCTCACCAATTTTGGCGGTATAATTTCTCGGATTATAACTCCTGACAGAAGCGGGAAACTTGAGAATGTCGTGTTGGCTCTAGAGAATGTGCCGGATTACTTCACCAAGAATGGCCCTTATCTGGGAGCAGCTGTGGGAAGATATGCTAATCGGATTGGTAAGGCTTCGTTTCCGCTGGATGGAGAGACTTTTCACATCACAAAAAACAATGGTGAGAATACCTTGCATGGCGGGGCGAAGGGCTTCGGAGTGAAAGTATGGAAGTCAGAAACCTATAAAAAAGATGCCGCAATTGGTGTGAAAATGACCTACTTGAGTGTGGATGGAGAAGAAGGTTTTCCTGGAAATCTGGAGACTACACTTTGGATGGAGTTGACTAATGCGAATGAACTGAAACTTCGTTTTGAGTCCACTACCGATAAGAAAACTGTAGTAAACCTTACAAATCATTCTTATTTCAATTTGAGCGGAATTACTGGCGACGTACGAGATCATGAGCTTCAGATTTTTGCGGATGCGATCACACCTGCCGGCCCAGGTCAGATTCCTACAGGGAAATTAAAGGAAGTGGCTGGGACACCTTTTGATTTCCAAACCACTAAGAACTTAGGCGCTCAGCTCGATGCCTTGGGTGAGGGATTCGATCATAATTATGTCACCAAAAGGGAGAATTCCTCAGAACTTAAGAAAATAGCAATTGTCACCCATCCCGAAAGTGGTCGAGTGATGGAAGTATTTTCTACCGCTCCGGGAGTTCAGCTATACACTTCAAATCATATGAAGGATTTTGCTGGGGCAGATGGGAAGTTTTATCAGCCTCATTGGGCGCTTTGTTTGGAGCCAGAAGCGTGGCCGGATAGTCCAAATAAGCCAGCCTTTCCATCTACAAGTCTAGCTCCAGGCGAGAAATACGTGCATGAGATCGTGTATAAGTTTGGGGTAGTAAAATAAAACTTAAACCTAAGTTCTATTTCAAAACTATTTCATTAGCTTGTTTTTCAATTGACTAACCCATGAAATACATTCTCGTTAAAACTGCGCTCTCATTAAGTGCTACTTTTTTATCATTCACTCTTTCTGCTCAGGAATATTCTTTCAGAAAAGTGAGTGAATTCCGTGTTGAGAGTTTTGCAGAAGTAGGGATCAGGGATTATGACCCTAAGAGAAATGTGTTTGTGGGCTTTATCGATAAACGATCTGAGGGCATAGAGTTAGCTTTTTTCGATACAAACGGAGAAATATTAAACAGTGAAAAAAGGCAGGGAGAGGGGCCGGAAGATTATCAGTCATCTGCATTAGCAATGGGTTTTTCCCCTGAAGGTGATGTATTTGTTCAGACTTCATTAGAGCTTGTGAAGTACGACACCCAGTTCAATAGGATAGGTAAAGTCAAATTTGAGCCGAAGACAACCCTCTTTTTGTATTCTGGGCCACAGTCCAAGTTTGTTCCATTAACTAGGGGGAAAGAAGTTTCATTTATAGTGAATGGAAACAACATAAATAGTAGAGGTGCTAATGATGTTCCCCCGAGGAAAATAGACATGATTGACTACTATAATTCTAGCAGTAAAATAATCCAATCCGTAATTCCATTATCTAGCAGAAAAGTTTTTGAAGGAATAGAAGATAAGGTGTTCCCTGCTACGATTAGCCCAATATTTACAATTGATTCACAGAATAGCAATTTGTATTTCACTACTACTATTGATAATGAGATCACCGTTTATAATCCTATCAATTGGAATGTAATTCAAAGAATCCCCGTCAAGCATGAGTTTTTTAAAGCTTTAGATGATATTCCGCTCAGAGAGGCGAATTTTGGTTTTTCAAATAAATCATCACTTTTTTCAAGAAACCAAAAAATCTTAAAGTTCGACTCGGATTTATTGGGACTTATTTATGTAAAGGAGATTTCAGAAGCAGCCAATGAATTGAGGAAAAGTAAGGAAAAAGCTTTTTGGATGTTTGATCCCGAATTTCAAAGAGTAATACTTTTTAAGAACGGAGTTCAGCTTCCGGGAGAGTTGACTATTCCCTCAGGTCTGATTCAAATGACTCTACCAAATAACAGCGTTTTAGTAAAAGTTGTCAATCAGGAAGAAGAACTGGACTATTATCCATTTGAGATTTGGGAGCTTGTGGAAAAGAACAAGGAGTAATCTACTAAAAGTGGATTTCATTCAACAGACTGAGTAAGCATTACACAAGCAAATTCTTCTGAATTGCCCTAATTCGCTATATGCGTGATAGGAATGGTACTTGTAAGAGTAGTGGTAGAAGACTAAACCAACTAATTTTCTTATGAGAACAAGTAATGTAAACCAACCACAAACAAATTCAGTAGAAAAGCTAAGATCACCGGAGCGGTTATGCTATCTGCATTCTGTTTAGTCGGAATGACTTCGTGCGAGAATGACGATGAGGATCCGATCCTAGATACCGTCAGCCAACAGGATAAAAATTTCGCAATGTCCTCTTCAGAATTTATAAATGCACAATTGAGTTTCGGTCAATTGGCCTTGGACAATGGAGAAGATGATTCGATATTGTCATTTGCAAGAATGCTGGTAGAAGACAATGCTGCGAGTAAAACGGAGCTAGAAGGAATTGTGCAAGGCAAAGAAGTCGCCATTGCTGATGGGATTACCGATGACATGAAAGCTAAATATGACGCCCTAGCGTTGTTAGAGGGAGAAGATTTTGATAAAGCCTTCATTAGATCTCAGATTGAGCTTTTGGATGATTCTAAATCCATGTTTGAAAATGAGGTCGACAATGGAGAAAATTTCACCATAAAAGGGTTTGCTGATAAGACGCTGGGTCAAGTCAAAAATCACAAAGCTGAAGCAGTTCTAGTAAAAGCTGAGGTTGATCTGGAAGGGATTTAAGAAATAAGAGGTCAGAATGTAATTATAGCTGATTAACCCAGCCGCAAATGCGTGATGATTTCTTTTAGAGCCGGTTTTCCGTAAGGGAGCCGGCTTTTTTGTTGATCATCTTTTTATCCCTGCGAACATGGAGGTTTGCACAGAGTGCGCAGTTGATAAAATTTGTTTTCATGTTATCCAGAAGCATCAATTTGTAGTTCTTGAAAAAGCGTGCTGACAACTTCCTGAGCTTCCTCAAAGCTTTGATATGCACAAATAACCGCTTCAAAATCATTCAAATTACCCAGATACTTTAATGCCAGTGGATTCCCGAAATGTACTAAAATACAGGATTTAGCTTGTGTTAGATGTTTGATCTCAGCCAATGCATTTTCATCCATCCCAAATTGATTTAGCGGTTTGTGAGATGGGACAAAAAGAGAGATAATCACTTTTTCAGCAATAGCAACAGGGCACAAAGAGAGATCCAATCCGAATTTCTGATTCAGATTTTTAGAGAAAGTTGATTCGGACTCTCCAAAATAACTCACATGTGAAAGCTTCTTTTCATTTGCCAAACGATGCAGTTCCTCAGAATCAATCTTCCCCGAAACTACTGAGAGATATGCTGTGGCAAGTTGAGATTGAAGCTCAGAATGACTTTTCCAGTCGAATTGTGGGATATCCAATTTCTTGAAATTATATACTCCTAATTGTTTCTTCAGTGCTAATATCTTCTCAGAAACAGCGTCTATTTCTTCCTCAGAAGCATTTTCAGAAATTTTATCTATCCCTTCTTTCACATGATCAGAAAAGCACAAAATATCATTTCCTGCATGAAAAGTCTCCCATTCCAGTTGGCCGGGTTCCGGGAATAAATCAGCAACAGCCTTCATATTTAATGCGTCGGAAATGACCAAACCTTTGAAGCCCATTTCATTTTTCAGCAGGTCGGTAATAATCTCACGACTGATACTCGAAGCTATTTCTTTTCCACTGGATAAGGCTGGAGCTGCCAGATGTCCCACCATAATCATCTCTACCCCTTGATCTATTCCATATTGGAATGGTAAAAGCTCTTCATTTTTCAGTTCTTCCTTCGTCTTTTGAATTACAGGTAGGCCCAAATGTGAATCCGTCTGCGTATCGCCATGACCTGGGAAATGCTTCAAACAAGCACCGATTCCTGCTTTTTTCATCCCCTGATACATAGCCAGCGAAAGCTCAGCTACTTTTTGTGGGTTGGTGCCAAAAGATCTGTAACCAATCACTGGATTGTCTGGATTGGTGTTTACATCTGCGCAAGGAGCGAGATTCAGATGGATACCAGCCGCTTTCATGTCCATTCCCATTCTATAACCGACCTCTTCTACACGTTGTGCCGCGTCATCTTTGATAGCCCCAAGTGTGATCGCAAATGGATACTGAGGTGTCTTTTCAATTCGCATCGCCAAGCCATACTCCCCGTCAATGCTAATCAGCAGCGGTGTTTTTGAGATTGCTTGGTAGCGATTGATCAGCACAATCATCTTCTCCAAAGTTCCGCTGACATCCAACACCTCAGCACGCTTTTCAAAATTGGCAGCAGCAGAATGACGGCTATGAAAAAATGTCAATCCACCGATTTCCTGCTCTCGAATTAACTCTTCTATAGCTTGGTAATTTTCTTCTGAATCATGGATAAATGCTGCCGGGGAGAAGCATTGGGCTATTTTTTGGCGAGTGTTCATGGCTTGTTAATTAGTACAGAGATATCGAACTTCATTGTTCATTGTTCATTATTCAGCATTCATCATTCGACGTTCATCATTCGAAATTAAAGGGTCTCTAAAGATTTAAAGCCTAGTTTTTATTTCCTTATTGAGTGAGTAGGCCACTTCATTATTCTTTATTCGGCCTTTATCATTCGACATTAAAATAATGAATGATAAATGATGAATTTGGAATAATGAAGTATAGGAAGCTGTGGTAAAACCAAGCTATTCAATTTTCTTCCCAAATTCCTTAGGATACGTCACACTTGCGGCGATAACCAATGCGGGAATCATGGCAATTCCCACCCAAATGAAGAATCCGGTGTAGCCAAGCCATTCTTGTATATAACCGGAAAGCATTCCCGGAAGCATCATTCCTAAAGCCATGAAACCTGTAGTTAAGGCGTAATGAGAGGTTTTGAAAAGTCCTTCGGCCAAGTAAATGAGAAAGATCATGTAAGCCGCAAACCCGAATCCATAGCCAAATTGCTCGATGACAACTACGATGCCCGCATAGATAATATGATCGGGTTGGAAGTGCGCCAAACCTATGTAAAGCAGATTTGGGAGATTGAGTGAAAGTGCCATCGGAATCATCCATTTGCCAAGTCCATGACGGGAAATAGCGACTCCACCTAGGATTCCGCCGGCCAGCAAGGCAATCACCCCGATCGTTCCGTACATAAATCCAACTTCCGAGGTACTTAAACCCAGACCACCAGTTTGTCTTTCTTCCAATAAAAATGGCGACGCCATTTTCACCAGTTGCGATTCTCCCAAACGGTAGAGTAGAACAAAAGCCAATGAGATTCCAATATTTTTCTTCGTGAAAAAAGTACTGAAGACCTTCCCGAAACTAGCTTCACTCGTTGTTCTTTGGACAGATTCTTCCTCTACTTTAGGTGTAGAGAAGAAATTAATCGCAGTCATCACCAGCATCAAAAATGCCACAATAACCATAGTATAAGACCATGCTTTACTGTTATCACCTAAAGTAGTTTCAAGATATCCTGCCACCATTACGATCAGTCCCTGTCCAGTGATCATTCCTATTCGATAGAATGTTCCGCGCAAACCCACAAAAAAAGATTGTTGCTCTGGTTTCAAAGCGATTAAATACATCCCATCAGATGCGATATCGTTCGTAGCAGAAGCAAAAGCTCCCATCCAGAAAAACGCCAAGGTCATAAAGAAAAAATTACTACCGGAAGTGGTCAGTCCAACTCCAATAAAAACAAGAGATAAAATCAGTTGCATACTGAGAAACCATTTTCTCTTTGTACCAAAAAGATCGACAATGGGGCTCCAGATAGGCTTGATCACCCAGGGTAGGTAAAGTAAACTTGTATACAAACCAATGTCGGAATTTGAGACACCGAGCTTTTTATACATAATCACCGACACGACGATGATGACTATATAGGGTATTCCTTCGGTCATGTAGAGCGAAGGAATCCAGATCCATGGACTTCTTTTGGTGGATTTGCTCATGATTTTCGGATCAGGTTTTCGTAAATACTGATTTCTGATTCCTCTATTATCTTAGCGTTAACCGTCTTTTGATAGAATTCAGCTGGGCCAACTCCTCCAATTATAGCATATGCATACCCCATTTCCCTCATGGATTCCAGTGATTTAATTAGAAGAAGTCTTCCTATTCCTTTTCCTCGTTCAGATTCCAGAGTGCCAGTTGGGCCAAAGAAGTTCCTGGCGGTGCTTTCATAGCAGGCAAACCCAAGTATGTCATTTCCTCTTTGCGCCAGCCAACAAGCTACTGGCTGTCTGCTAAAAGCGACTTCCACTTCTGACTGCCAATACTCACCGAAATGCTCCAATACCCACCTGCTCATGAGATGTTTTTCTGGTGCGATAGCTCTTCGAAAGACAACTTTCTCCTTTTTCAATAGTCGTGCTTCTCCAAGAGAAACATCCGGCAAACCGATCAATCGGACAAGCATGTCTTGCATAAGTGGGGATTTAAGGGATTTGGTAAACTTGTGTTTGGACGATTCTACCGTAATGGTCAATCCATCGTATTGCAAGGTATTTGGTATTCAAACTTTTTACTTCTAATGTTCTCGCACGCAATCCACCCACCCATACAGGGTGGATTTCAGCATTAGCCAATTGATTTAGCTCATTCGCTCCTTGGATTAATGCGTAGCGAATAGCGGGATCAAGTGGATTTGCCATACGGATAGAAGTCAATTCGGAATTAGCTTCCACGCTGAATACGACAGGCGTGTCAATAATTGATGCGCTTTTCGGTTGGAAAGAAGGAGGTAAAGTTGGTTCATTATACAATTCACTTTTCAGCAATTGAGCAACATCTTGATTCTTGATTTTCATGGATTTTGCCGAGAAAAAGGCATTTCCCTGAATTGTCGGAAGTGTGCGCGTGTAGGATATTTGTGTGTTTATTTCTCGGGGATTATTCCAGGCCACGTCAGAGTCCTCGCGGATTTTGTATGGCCCATTGCCTATATAAACATTGGTGTTATAGTGATTTTTTGCCCACCAATCATTCAGAGTTTTATGTGAAGCCAGCTTGTGATCCATGCTCCAGTAGAGTTGCGGAAGCATGTAATCTACCCAGCCATTTTGCATCCAAAGCAACACGTCTGCATAGAGATCGTCGTAATTCGTCTGACCAGCTCGGGTAGGAGAGCCTTTTGGATCCATGCTTTGATTTCTCCACACACCAAACGGTGAAATTCCGAATTGTACCCAAGGCTTACTTTGTTTGATAGTCTGGTTAAGCGCCAGAATCAATTGATTTACATTATCTCGTCTCCAGTCGTCTTGGGATTGCCCAGGTTTCTTGTATTTGTCGTAGGTAGATTTATCGGGAAAATCTTGTTTGGCGATCTTATAAGGATAGAAATAATCGTCAAAGTGAATGGCGTCAATGTCGTAGTTATCTACGATTTCCTTGATTACTGCGAGCAAATGAGCTTTTACTTCTGGCAGGCCAGGATTGAAGTAATATTGGGTGCCATACTTCAGCATCCAGTTGCGGTGAAGATTATAGACATGATCTGGACTTAGTCCTTCCGTACTCAGATTCATGGTGGCACGATAAGGATTTAGCCAGGCATGAAATTCTAAGCCACGGGCGTGTGCTTCTTGGATCATCCAAGTGAGTGGGTTTTCGTCAGTTTTAGGAGCTTGGCCTTGCTTTCCGGTCAGGTATTTAGACCAAGGAGCCAGATTACTTGGGTAAAAAGCATCCCCCGCAGTTCTAACTTGAACGATAACTGCATTGAAATTGAGATTTTTATAATAGTCTAAAAGCTCTATGAAATCCCGCTTTTGTTTCTCATAGGGATCAGTTGAAGAAATAGGCCAATCGATATTTGCTACTGTGGCAATCCATACTCCCCGAAACTCACGGGGCATTTCTGGCATTTGAAAGGTGAGTGGCCGCAAAGCCACAGGCGCCATCGGCAAGTTTTTTACTGGAAGATTAGCGCCTGAATTTGGCGTAGTGGGGGTGCTGATAGTGCCGGAAGGTCTACTTCCAGGGGAAGTATTCTTTTGAGATTTACAGGCAGATAGTAAGAGCGCAAAGGACAGAATAATAAAAAGATGCCTAGAAAGGAATTTCATAAATGGGTAATCAGAGCGTTGGTACAGGTTTCAAATTTAAGTCAGCCAGGTTTTTTCGGAGTTTCTTCATAAAAGCATCTCCGGGGTCAGTTTTGACAGTGCGATAGTCTGGATCATCTTCTTTCCAAAGATCAGTGGATTGGAAGTTCTGGTATTCATGATGGCCAATTACATAGTCGATAGCATATTTTCTTTCCAGATACCTGATCAGTTCTTCGTTTGCCTTCAGTTGAACCTTGTTTAATGGCATGTCGTCACTACCGATATTTTCGATTCCAATTGCCAGATAATTCAAACCGATGGTATGTCTGGCAAAAGTTGTGTCCGGCAATAGTCTAAATATCGTGCCGTCTCGATCTATCAGAAACTGGCTAGAGACATTGAGATTGCTAGCTCCGGTTAAATCAGCTCTTCCACCCAAAGTTGCTGGGTCGAATACATCAAAAGTCACTTCTATATTGTCAATTGCCGTCCAGTGAACTACAACCATCTTGGGGTCAATTGATGCAGTTTTCTGTTCCAAACCGTGACGGTCTTTTAGGTATTTCAGCGAAAGATCTTTGCGCTCTTGGTTCCAGGTGATCGGTTTATCGATTATTCTAAAAGTTGATTTTGGGCTACAAGAACTTTGGAAAAGTGAAAAGATTGTGATCCCAAAGAGGAAGAGAATAGTGCGTAAGTAATTGAACTTCATAAGTTTCCGGCGTATTTGATGTTCAAATGCAACGAGGTAGGCATTGCTTTTCAAAGCTAAACTACCCAGAATATTGCAGGATAGGGAGTGAAGAGACGCTATTTTTTGCCGGAAATTTCAATTCACGATAATTTTTGCATGTTTTTGCTGTTTTAGTTAGATTCCCCAATCTGAAAGATTTTATTCCATGCTGAAAGAAGAAAGACAAAAATACATTTTGGATCAGGTGCACCTGCATCACAGGGTTTTGCTTAACGACTTATCCGATTCTTTAAACGTATCGATTGACACCGTGAGACGTGATGTGAAGGAATTGGACCATGAGAAGAAGCTCAAGAAAGTCCATGGAGGAGCGACATCCTTTGGCTTTATGACCTTCACGAAAGACGATGGGAATATCTATCTGAAGTCCAAGAAAATAGCTATTGCTGAGAAAACAGTTTCGCTGCTTTCCGATGGTCAGGTGATCATAATGAGTGGAGGCACGACCAATATGGAAGTTGCCAAGTTGATTCCAAAGAAACTGGTTCTCACTGTTTTTACGCCAAGCCTTCATGTGGCGATGGCTTTGCTTGAGCATGAAAATGTAGAGGTGATATTCCTTGGAGGAAAGCTTTTGCACGATGCCAAATTCGCAGTGGGAGGTACCGTAGTGAATGTGCTTTCTCAGCTTCGTGTGGATATGTGCATACTTGGGACGGGTTATTTGGATGCGGAGTTTGGCCTCACGGAGTTTGATTGGGAAGTAATTCAGGTGAAGCAAGCGATGATAAGAGCTGCCAAGAAGACGGTGATTTTGACTGTTTCGGATAAGCTTCACTCAGTCCAAAAATATAAAACCTGCGATATGACGGCCGTTCATACATTAGTCACAGAGCTTGATCCTTCCGATTCGTTATTGGATGCGTTTAGGCCCTTTGACTTGGTGTTGGTTTGACAATTATTTGAGAGATTTTCTGGAGGTATGGAAAATTGCCAGAATTAGAGTGGAGGATGAAACTTCCAAGATTTGAAAATGAATCCCATATGGAAAACGATTTAAAAAGTTAATTCTAATGTCCCTGTACTTAATTTGAAATTTATATGGTTCATAGGTTAATTCTTCCAAAGCTTCTGATAATTCAGTTTCAAATTTACTTCCTAGTCCAGAGGATCGATCTTCATACCAATGAAATGTCTCTGAAATATCAAGTTTAGCAGCTTTGGAAATTAGAACATGAAATTTCATTTTTTACCGAAGATTTCAACCTTCACGTTCTCCCAAGTTTCAACTTCCATTTCACCAGCTTCTAGAGCATAAATTCTTTTGGCAACCTCCTCTTGCTGCCAAGCAGGAATACTACTAGATTCTTTTAATGGCGTAAAATTTAAGTTTTCAAGTAGCTCCAAGAAAAAAGAAACTTTGTCTTCTGGTATTTCCAACGTGATTTTCATAAGGATAAATATAAGAAATGAATTCCTCATTTTTGAAATGAACTATGTTTGACTTTCTGTTAAAGTGAATAAAAAAGCTAAATTCAATGATGATTTTGTTAGACTCAATAAAAAAAGGCAATACCTCAATAAGATGTTGCCTTGGTTGTTTATAACGTACCGTTAGTCTTTAAATTCATATATCAGATTTTTGGGGATTGCACCTGAATAATACCCCTTAACTTCCATACCATTCTCGTCCACTCCGTTAAATTCAATAGTCCCTTTGTTTTTGTCAATATTGACTTCAAGCTTCCCAGCGATCAGATCAAAATCGCCTTCATCATCCTCATTTGAATCAGAGTTAAATCTTGTCATGTAGTAAGCAGACCAAACTTCAAAATCATCGTCATTAGAATTTGGATTGAGCAAGTAAACACCGTTGGAAACCTCGTCTTTTTCAGGGGTATTAATCTCGAAATCCATAACCTGTCCTGCCCCTGTAAACCAGTTGTTTCCAGTCTCATATTCAATATACTCCGAAAGAAAAACCACATTGTACCACGGTTCACCTTCATACTCTTTGGAGACTCTGTTTTCAACAATCACCGCTTGACTTAACTCGTAGGTTTTGCCAGCCACGATCATTAAGTTTTTTACAGCAGGGTTTTCATATTCTTTTTCACTACATAAGAGAATGACAAAAAGGAGTAGTATAGGTGTAAATAATCTCTTCATTTGACTTGTTATTTAGTTCAGTCCGCTAAACTGATAAAATGATTTGAATTTACTCAGCCACATCTGCCATGTCCATTGTGAAATCATAAGCTCTATGTCCAAGCAAAGTTGATTCTATCAATTCTTTGGACTTCAGTCTGATTCATGCATAGAAAATTGGAGAGGCTCGTGCTTAACAAAGTTCAATATTGCTTTTGATGTTATAAATTATCCTACGGATCTATGATATACTTTCTTTGCTATTGAGGATGGGTTGAAACGCATCCTTACACTATGCAACGAGCCGGTGGCTCTGCTTAATAGTTCCCGTAGGAAAGGCCAATTCAGTAACAGCGGACCTTCAGTCCGTTGAAAAAAGAAAACGATATAAGCGAGAGTTCCATAGTGACGAGTAATATCCTGCACATTCGTAGATATTTCCGCATTTCTAAGCAATCACGAACTATAATGTCCCCTGCGAAAAGCTCTGCGCTCCCCAGCGTTAAATCATAAAAAAAGCTTCCCATTTCTGAGAAGCTTTTTGGATACTGATTTCTTAATTGTCCTTTTTTACAGGAAGGTCATCGTCGTGAGCGCCGTCCTTGCAGCACTCCTCAAGTTTGGCGTAGGCCTTTGGATCACGTTTTAGGGAATCTGCATTGTATCCGACCATGGTTACTCGTTTTCTGAGTTTGTCTGGATCGGTTTTGGAGTCTAGATAAGCGATATTCAATACTTTGGTTTCTAAATCTAAATTCACGGATTTCACACCTTTTTCGAAGGTTAGGTCCTTTTCCAATGTGGCTTTGCACATCTCACAGATAGCAGAGGTTTTGATTCCGATAGTTTTTACTTGGGCTTGCGCTGCAAAGGCAAAAGCCGCAAGGAAGAAGGTTAAGATTAGCTTTTTCATAGTGTCGTTAGTTGATTTTATACCTGATCCCGGTGTAGATAACTCTTCCGGCTATTGGCCCCCAGGTCATGGAAGCATCGAAATTTGAGCCAAAAGGATTTTCAGGATCTATGATTGGATTTGATTGTTTGAAATTCATAATATTTTCTCCACCTAGATAGATGCTGCCCCAGCGGAATCCACGACTCATCTGGGCATTTAGCATAAAGAAATCAGGAGATTCACTTGGCTGACGAAATTCAACAGGACTTTCGCTTGTATTAGGAATACGCATCGGGCCATTCCAGTTCAGTGTCATATCAGCTTTCCATTTGTCATACAACGTCGCATAGGAAAGGTTCATGAAGAAACGATCTTGACTTTGAAGAGGAATCTGCTGTAGAATCCCATTGGTAGTCATCATCATCTCATAATGCTTGTATGCTGCTTTGGCGTCAAGCCGTTCGGTGATAGGATAGCTAGCTTCTATCTGAAAACTATTTGCATAAGACCCTTTATGAAGGTTGTTGATGACAAGCAATTCTGAACTTACATCACGATCGTACACCAGTTGATTGATAAAATCGGTGTAGAAATAATCCGCCACAATACTCATCGGCCGATCATCTATGGTGAAGCTTCCAGCCAAACTGACTCCCGTATTCCATGATTCCTCAGGCTTTAGTTCTGCGTTGAAGACTAACTCCCTTGCCGATATCCAAACTGAGCTATTTTCCATCAAAGCATTAGGTGTTCGGTATCCTTTTCCTACAGATCCTCTCACGGTCCAGTTCGGTATTACTTCCCATCGGGCATGAATTCTAGGTGTGAAAAAGGTGCCGAAAAGGTTGTGAAAATCAGTTCTGATTCCTGCTACTACAGTGATTCGATCGTTAGGAATGAAGTTGTATTCGAAGAAAAGTCCAGGTACTTTTTCTGTTCTATACATTGCTGTATCGAGTCCAGTTGGGGTATTGGAATCAAAGGTTTCTGCAAAGTCATCGTAAAGAAAACTTGCTCCTGTTTTGTACTGATGAAAACTGGATCCTAAGACGTTCTGGTAGATAAAGTTTCCATAAGCTGTCTTTTCAACACCTTGATATAATCTTCTTCCAGCTCCTCCATTGAAGTCCTGATACGAAAGCGTATACTGAAAACCCCAGCTTTGGGTGGGTTTATTCGGATAGATCATGCCTAATTTCCCGAAAACCTCCGCCTTCCTGGTGTCCATTTCATAGCCATACATACTGCTGGTGGATAAGTCGCTATTGAAGTCAAAGCCTTTTTGTCCGCCGGCATTGTCAGACATATACAGATTTACGCCAATCTGTGCCATCAGTCGATCACCTTCATACTTATATCGATTGAGGAAATTTAGCTGTCTAGCTTTCGGCAAATCCATAAAGTCATCGTCGTTTCCGTCAATTTCTGAGCTCATTTGACTTGCGTGAAATAGTACGCCTGAGCTCCATTTTTCACTGATAGGAATCTGATGATTTGCATTGATTTCCATCCTTCCAAAGGAATTAAGATAGCCATTGAGGTACCAGGTATCCATACTTTCTGGCTTGAAAAGATCTACATTGATCTGACCTGTCATGGATTCATATCCGTTAATGACTGTTCCTGCCCCTTTTCCCACATCAATGGATTGGATCCAAGTTCCTGGCACATAAGTTATTCCGAGTCTAGAATTTAAACCACGGATATTC
>Ga0105054_10001452_pt1 | contig 38943 bp, 43 predicted proteins | sample BON02_FD_78091 | JGI IMG/M metagenome (GOLD analysis project Ga0105054, IMG submission 78091) | Freshwater microbial communities from Lake Bonney liftoff mats and glacier meltwater in Antarctica - BON-02 (megahit assembly) | ecosystem: Environmental > Aquatic > Freshwater > Ice > Glacier...
GCACTCGCTTTGGGTTTTGAGGATTTGGGTCTCATCTTCGTTCCTTCGTCACTACGACGAGACCCAAATCCTCCTTAACTTACAACATCAAATTTGTGCCACAGGTGCTGACGGGGAACAATAGCAGTTGTAATCTCAATTTCACCGGCCTGTCTCGAATCATCTGCCATTTTATCTCTGCTAACTAAAATATATAATTGCCGAAACACTTGATGGAGACGGCATCGAGCAGTTAGATGGACGTCATATTGTTGGCGTTAAGCGAGAGGCCGACATTTTAGGTTTAACTTTAGAACAGTACTTTCAGAAATGGCGAGATGCTATTTCTAACTCCCAACTTTCAAAGGAGTTACGGACGAGTGTGTTATCAAAGATGTCGTTTGCTACACTTTGTGGAAGGGAGGTTCTGGTGATCCCGGTTCCACAACAAAGCGGACTATCGTTTCTTGATGGAAAACTTTTTTCCGTGATGGCGACCAGACCAAAGAAGCTGATTCTGAAACATCGATCGCCTTATCGAAACGCTTCGATTAAAAGGTTAATGCCCACCCCCTCACAACCCCAACGCCTTCGCAATCATCCCCTCCCCAAAATAAGCCCGCTCGCAAATGATCCGGTCCGTCCCCGGCGCAAATTCAAAGCTCGCCGCCATGCGGACGCGAAAGGATTTGCCGGTCGGCTCGATCACCCGCTCGCCGATGGTCAGCGGGCCGAGATGGGTACCGGTCAGCCAGAATTCGACCAGCACGACATGCGCGCCGGCCGCGCCGATCGCGATCACTTCATTGGCCTGGTCGGGGAACGGCGTCCGCGACATCGCGAAATAGGCGCGCACCCCTTCCTCGCCGTCAAACACGGTGCCATTGCCGTATAATTCATAGCGCGGATGCTCGAACGTATCGATCACCGCATCCCATTCATGGCGGATCTCCAACGCCATATGATCGCGCACGGTCTGCAGCCGCGATTGCTCAAGGTCGGTCATTTTCCGCTCTCCCGTTTTTGTTTGGCGAGTGTTTCGCGCAGGGGGGAGGGGATTGCAATTGGATTTGCGGGGGTGGCAAGAAACCGTCATCCTGAAACACCCCCACTCGTCATCCTGAGCCGAAGACCAGCGCAGCTAACTCGTTTCAGGACCCCGCAAGGCAAGCGCGCACTCGAGAGAGGTCCTGAGCCGCAGGCCATCGCAGATAAATGAATTCAGGATGACGATTCTATTCTGTTCAGGATGACGAAGAGGGGATGCTCCCCATCCCCATGCCGCTTCCCTCCAGCCCGGATCTCCCCTAGGCCCCGGTGATGAAGGTCAATCTATCCACAGCTTCCCGGCTGATCGTATACCATCGGCCATGGCTGTTCGCCGGCTTCCTGCGGAGCGTGGCGGCGCTGTTGCTGGTGCTGGCGGTGACCGGCGATATCGAGGCGCTAAAGGATAGCGATTTCCCCCTGTGGCTCGGTCAGTTGCTGCTGTTCGGAGTGAGCTGCGGGATGATGGCAATGGCGTGGTTTTTCTTCCCGTTTCAGCGCTTCCTCTTTGATCGCGTGCGCGGCACGTTCAGCCACCGCAGCGCCCGGCCCCTGTCGGTGCAGACCTTCAAAATTCCGCTGGCGCAGATTGAACGGGCGGAGGTCGAAATTTTCGAGGATTTCGGATCGCAGACCGAGAGCGGGGCGACCGAGCGCGCGGTGCTGGTCCGGCGCGACGGCACGATCTACCCGCTCGAAACCGGCTATGTCAGCGACCCGCGCCAGCCGCTAGTCGATGCGATCAATGCCTGGCTTGACGGCAAGATCGCAGCCTAGGTGGGGAAGGGATTGCTGAGCCACCCCCGCTCGTCATCCAGAGCCAACCCGTCGTCATCCTGAGCCACTCCCGCTCGTCATCCTGAAACACCCCCGCTCGTCATCCTGAACTCGATTCAGGACCCAGAGCGTCTGGTCACCGTCCTTGATGATTGCCGCTCTGGATGCTGAATCAGGTTCAGCATGACCACAACTAAAAAAACCGCTTTCCTACACCAGCCCAAATATGCCTTAATCCCGAGCATGCCAGACTCCCGCCCCGACCCCCGCAGCCGCTTCGTCCAGAGCCGCCGCATTTCCCGCATCCCCGCTTTCACGCCCGTCCCGCTGCGCCCGCGCGCCGACGGCTGGTCGCCAGTCCGGCAGGCGGAATTTATCGGTCTGCTGGCGCAGACCCGTTGCGTCAAGCAAGCAGCGGGACAAGTCGGGATGAGCCGCGACAGCGCCTACCGGCTGCGCCGCAAGCCGGGCGCGGAGGAATTTGTCGCTGCCTGGGACGCGATATTGGGCGTGCCGGGGGCGGCCAGGGCAAAGGTTACACTGGAAACGCTGTTCCGGCGGATCAGGCAGGGCCGCTATCAGCCTATATTGCGCGGTGGCCGCTATGTCGGGACGATCAGAAAACCCGACAATCATGCGCTTCTGGCGGCATTGGCGCGGCTCGACCGGCTGTTACCGGCGGAGGGTGATGCGGGCGATGGAGCGGAAGGTGACAGAAAACAAAAGCGCGCGTCTGTGTAAAGTTTCTCGGGCCAGCGGATGGAAAAAACGCGATGGCAAACGCTGCTGATCTATCCGGGGACGTTGATATCGCCAAGGCGGGCGCATTCCGGACAAGGCTTATAACCAAATTGTTCGGCATCGGCGCGATCTTCGAAATCCTGCTTCGGAAATTTCGAGCTGTCGATTCCGGCATGTTCCATCTTTTTCTTCACGGCCTGATATTTGGGGCAATCCGGCCGGTAATGATAGAAACCATCGAGATGCTGGAAAAATGTCTTCGGTCGGGGTCCGGTCCCGGGGCCGGGCATCGGCGCGGTCGATTTCTTCGGCCGCCAGCCTTCCTTCTTCATCATCAGCCGGCAATAGTCGCAACTGATCTCGTTCACCGCGCTCGGCGACCGGTCTTCCTTCTGATCCTTGTCCTTGACGCTTTTCAGGTTGATGCATCGGATGAAATGATGCTGGCCTTTCAGCCGCCCCTGAGTGGGCACGACAATCGCCATTTCGACCCGTTTTTCTGTGTCCGCCTTGTTGCTGTCGGTCATGATTCTGCTCCGTTGCCCAATCGTGATGGGCCCCTGTTTGGTGAAGTGATCGGGCGACTGTACCGCGCCCGATCTTCGTGCCGGTCAATTATGCTCCGGATCATAGTCCCCTTCGTGGCCGAAGCCTTCCTTATTGGCCTTCTTCTGGGCCGCAATGTCGGCCGGGCTGGCATTATTGTCATGCATGTTGGTGATGATCTCATTCGCCTTGGCCTTGCGGCGCTTGTCTTTGTCATCGTCGGTCATTGCTCTTCCTTTCTGCTGTTCCAATCCTGCCCAAATGGTTGGGCGGGCGAAGAGAATATGAAACGGGAAGTCTATGTTCAGAAATACGCATTGTTACGGAGCTATCCATGCGTGATAAAATTGCCGGGAGACAGTAAATTTAGAGATATCAAAGAACAGCTTGAAAACGCGCCTGCCTATATCATCACTATAGCACCATGCACGAACTTGGCTATCAAGCCGGCCAATTGCTTTTCCGCCCAAATGGGCCTAATATCCGGCTCGGTTCGCTGCTCAGGTGGGCCGCTTGTGGGGGGAAATCACATGATAGGACGTTACAGCTTTTTGCAGGTCGCGCTGGTGTTGTTCGGGGCGATATTCTGTCTGGTCTATCCGCTGGCGCTGGTCTGGCCATCGGGCTGGGCGTGGCACGAAGGGCCGCCGGTCGCTTCGCTATATTATATGATGATTGTCGGGGTTTACGCGACATTGGGCATATTCCTGATCCGCGCCGCCGCCAATCCGGAGGCCCATCGTTCGCTGATCTGGTTCACCATCTGGTCGAGCGTGGTCCATGCCGGGATCATGGCGGTGCAGGCGATGCAGAATCCGGAACATATGGGCCATATGCTGGGCGACGTTCCGGCACTGCTGCTGGTCGCCGTGGTGCTCGTCCTGTTGATGCCAAAGCCGGTCGCTGATAGCTAGGCAGGCTATGTAAAAACCGGCCGCGAAGACCTTGCTTGTGCGGCTGTGAAAATAGTCGAGGAGAAAGTCCGATGCAGCTGGTCTTGACCGCAACGCTCTGGTTCGCCGCCCTGTCGGTTGGCGTGATGGCCAGGATCTATTTCGCCTTCTCGGTGTTCGTCCTGCAGGCACTGGACGCGGCTGGTCGGCCGGTTGCCATGGCGGCGATGCAGTCGATCAACCGGGTGATCCTGAAGTCGCCGTTCCTGCCGCTATTTTTCGCCAGCAGTCTCGCCTGCCTGTCGCTGGTGATCTCTGGCGTGATGCTATGGGGCACGGCGGGCGCCTGGCAGATGGTGAGCGGCGGCGCGTTCTATCTGATCGGCATGCTGCTGGTCACGATCATCGGCAATGTCCCGCTCAACGATGCGCTGGAGGCGACGGATGCCAACGGCCCGGAAGGCGAGGCGATTTGGCGCCGCTACCGGCAGCGCTGGCTGCCGTGGAACCATGTCCGGACCGTGAGTTGCACGGTATCGCTGGCCCTGCTGATCGGCGCTATAGCCAGCCGATAGCTGCCGGGTCAGTTGCCGGGTGACCAACCCTCCGCAGCCAGTTCGAAACCGGAAAATTCGAACGCCGGCGACACCACGCAGCTGACCAGAGTCCAGCCCCGATCCGCCTGTGCCGCCTGCCAGTGACCGGTCGGGATCAGATGCTGCGGTGCCTCGCCGGCGACTATGTCGGGACCAAGGCTGACCTCGGCTGCCGGTCCGCTATCACCCGCAGCGGTGTGCAGGGTGAGCGGGCTGCCCGCATGCCAGAGCCACAGCTCCGCTGCATCAACCCGGTGCCAGTGCGATGCCTGTCCAGCTTCCAGCAGGAAATAGATCGCCGTCGCGCTGGCCCGCTCACTGTCTGCCGCTGCTGCGCGCCAGGTTTCGCGATACCAGCCGCCCTCGGGATGGGGTAGCAGGCCCAGCCGCTCGATGATGTCCTGCGCATCGGTCACGTCCGCACCGGCACTTCCTGGTTGCGCTCGACGGCCGCGACTTTTGCAACCAGCCCGTCCGCCTGCCGCTGCCATGCTTCGGTCGCTCCGGCGGGCCAATCCGCGCCGGCGCGGCTAGCCATTGTTCTGGTCACCAGCGCGAACCAGTCGGCATAATCTTGCGGCGTGAAATCGGCATAATTATGATGCAGATCGATGAAATTGGTCACCGCATGATCAACCCAATATTCGCCCGCCGCCAGCCCGAGCATCGCCTCCAGCGTCTCCCGCGTCATCCGCTCGCGCGCCGCTTCGGGATTGAGAAACACCGGGGCATAGTGCGGATGATCGGCAATATAGCGGTCGAACAGTTCGGCGGCCATGCCGTCATAGCGATCGCCCAGCGCCTCGAGGCTGGCTTCCATCAGCTGGGCATCGGTCCGGTCCATGGCCATGTCAGAAAGACCCCGGAACTTCTCGCTGGGCGGGGGTTGGTCGGGCCGGCATCAGCAGCTCGCGGGGCAGGGAGAGGGGTGCGCGCTGCGCCGATGGGACTATTGTCGTGCTGCTGGTCGCGGCGACCGCAGCGCTGCCGATCGGGGTGCAAGCGGCGCCGGACAGAAAGCCGAGTGCGCGTGCGGTTGAGGCTTCGCCGGGATCGCCGAGCGGCAGATTGATGTCATCCGCCGCCTGACAGCTGTTGGTCAGAGAACTGGCGAGCCCGCTGTAATAATTGGCATTGCCGTCGGCATTCTCGGTGGCGAAGGCGACGATCCGGATGCGGTCGTCGCAGGCACTGCGGTCCAGCCCGATCTGGCCGACTGGCTTGCCGTAAGTGTTGCTGCCAATCAGCGCCATGTTCGGATCAAGATAGGGGATCATCGCGTTGATCACCAGCTCGCTGGCCGAGGCCGAGCCACCGGTGGTGATGAAGGCGATCCGGGTCGGCGCGACCGACTGCGCCTGGGTCCGGAAGTTGCGGGTTTCATTATTGGCTGATTTGCTCGCGCGAAAACTGGTTACCGACTGAACTTCGTTAGAGAAGCGGTTGCGGCCCAGCAGGTCGGCGAACAATTCGGCGGTCCGCACCAGTCCACCGCCATTATAGCGCAGGTCGATGACCAGCTCGGTCACCCCGGCGTTGCGGAACTGGAGAAAGGCATCGCGCAACTGCTGCTCGGCGCTGTCGATAAAGGTGCGCAGATTGATATAGCCGGTCTTGGTGCCGCCATTGTCGATGATCTGCACGCCATAGCGCGGCGAGATTGGCTGGATCGCATAATCGGCCTTGCTGACCGTGGTGGTGGTCTCAACGCCCGTAGCGTCTCGGAACCGCAAAACCCGGCTGGTTCCTGCTGTCGAAGGGCCGAGCGCACTGCTGATCGCGCCGGCGCCGCCCTGAGCAAATAGCGAGGTCACGGTCTGAAGATTGCTGGTGCTCGTCCCGATCGCCAATATCTCGGTGCCACGGTCAATTCCGGCAGCCAGAGCGGGCGCGCCTTCAAAGGCTTCGAGAATGAATAGCCGCGACGCGCTGCTGTCAAAGCTCAATCTTATGCCAAAACCCGCTGTCGCACCGGAATTGAGAAACGCATTTTCGTCGGCAATCGAGGTTATATACGTGAAATAGCGGTCCCGCCCCTGACCCCGCGCGGTGGCGGTGAGCGCGTCGATATAATCCTGCACGGATGCATAAGGCGCCGGGCTCAGGCCGGCGGGCAGGGTCTCCGGAAACAGATACCATTCGTTGATCTGGTCAAAGGCCCAGTTTTGCCGGTTTTGCAGCGAGCAAGTGGTACTGACCGGCGTCGGCGTTGGCGTCGCTCCGCCACCACCGGGGGGCAGGCTGACAACAGGGGTGCTGCCACCGCCGCCACCACAGGCTGAGAGCAGCGCTGCGAGAGCCAATATCGAACCGGATTTCCGCAATGCCATGCTGCCCCCATTTGCCAGATTGGACGAAAGTTAGGCGCGATAGCCTTAACCCAATAGGAACGACCCTGATAGCGTTCGGGACGATTGTCCACATAGAAAAAATCCGCCGGCATTGCTGCCGACGGATAGTTTTTCCTCCCCAGGAAAACGGTTTGGATCGGGTGCCCGCCGAGGGGGGCAGGGGGGCACCCGAACTCTGGCTGTCTAGCCGAACTGGTTCATCGTGTTATGCGCACCGCCAGCCTTGAGCGCTGCTTCACCGGCGAAATATTCCTTGTGATCATCGCCAATGTCGCTGCCCGACATATTCTGGTGCCGGACGCAGGCAATGCCTTCGCGGATTTCCTTGCGCTGCACGCCGAGGACGTAGCCGAGCATGCCGGCTTCGCCGAAATATTCCTTGGCCAGATTGTCGGTCGACAAGGCAGCCGTGTGATAGGTCGGCAAAGTGATCAGGTGATGGAAAATACCAGCGCGTTTCGATCCATCAGCCTGGAAAGTGCGGATGCGCTTGTCAGCCGCTTCGCCCAGTTCGGTATCATCATATTTCGCATCCATCAGACCAGCGCGATCATATTCCGATACGTCGAGACCTTCTGCGGCCATCGCGTCATAGACCTGCTGACGGAAGTTCAGCGTCCAGTTGAACGAAGGCGAGTTGTTGTAAACCAGCTTCGCATTGGGAACGACTTCACGCACCCGGTCCATCATCCCGGCAATCTGCTCGACATGCGGTTTCTCGGTTTCGATCCACAGCAGGTCGGCGCCGTTTTGCAGCGAGGTGATGCTGTCGAGAACGCAGCGGTCTTCGCCGGTGCCCGGCTTGAACTGGAACAGGTTGGAAGGTAGGCGCTTGGGACGCAGCAATTTGCCATCGCGGTTGATGATGACATCGCCATTCTTCGCGGTGGCGGGATCAATCTCTTCGCAATCGAGGAAGCTGTTATACTGGTCGCCAAGATCGCCGGGTTCGTTGGAAACCGCAATCTGCTTGGTCAGGCCAGCGCCGAGCGAGTCGGTGCGGGTGACGATGATGCCATCGGTTACGCCCAGCTCGAGGAAAGCATAACGGCAGGCGCGGATCTTCGCCAGAAAATCTTCATGCGGCACGGTGACCTTGCCGTCCTGGTGACCACACTGTTTTTCGTCCGACACCTGATTTTCGATCTGCAAGGCACAGGCACCCGCTTCGATCATCTTCTTGGCGAGCAAATAGGTGGCTTCTGCATTACCGAAACCGGCGTCGATATCGGCGATAATCGGCACGACATGGGTCTGGAAATTCTCGACCTTGGCCATCGCTGCTTTTTCCGCTGCCGTATCCCCAGCCTCACGCGCCGCATCAATGTCGCGGAACAACAGGTTCAATTCGCGGGCGTCGGCCTGACGCAGGAAGGTGTAAAGCTCTTCGATCAGCGCCGGTACCGAGGTTTTCTCGTGCATCGACTGATCGGGCAGGGGACCAAATTCGCTGCGCAATGCCGCAACCATCCAGCCGGACAGATAGAGATAGCGGCGTTTGGTGCTGCCAAAATGTTTCTTGATCGAAATCATCTTCTGCTGCGCGATAAACCCGTGCCAGCAACCCAGCGACTGGGTATATTGCGAGCTGTCCGCGTCATAGGCATCCATATCTTCGCGCATGATCGCTGCGGTATATTTGGCAATGTCGAGGCCGGTCTGGAACCGGTTCTGCAACTGCATCCGGGCAACGGATTCAGCGTCAATGCCGGTCCATGTGCCGTTCTGGCTGTTGATCAGGCTTTCAGCCGAGCTTTTGAAATCTTGATAGGACATGTTGTTCTTCCTTAAACTGGGGAGGCGGTTATCAGTTGTGATGTAAATATATTTGCAGCTGCTGAGAGGATGTTTGGCCGAGTTTAAGGGATTTTACCAGAGTTTCTTGTCAATTTATGAGTCGGGATGTCGGGGAAATTAGATTATTTGGTGTCATGATGTAAATATATTTACATCCATCTGAGATTTGTCTGCTTATGTGCAATCGACCGGTCAAAGCCATATTGTTCGACGCCATAATCACGAATGTCGGCGAGATCCGCCTTGGCAAGCTGGCTTCGTTCCGTTCAAGCCGCATTCTTCTTGGCGGCATCATCCTTCACGCTGTCGCGCAATTCGGCGAGATATTCGAACGGTCTCGCTCTTTGTCGAAAATCTGCCTGAACAACGCAATGGCCACGATAGTGTCACCCAGCTTTAGTTTCCATATTGAACCCACCGCCCAACAACCAACATTCGGCTTTTCGATCAATAACATCCGCCAATCCCGCCAGACTGGAATCGCGACCATATTTTACAAGAAGTTTCATTCACCTTGATTTTTTGATAAATCGGGCCATAAATTGGCGTCCCAGCCAGGAAGTCCAATTCGACCGTCAACATTTGCGCTCTTAATTTGAAGCAGCAAATGACGTTGATATCGGATGTACTGAATAGGAGGCTATGGCAGCTATGTCCGACGAGAATAACGACGATCAGCCATCGCGGGCGCAAAGGCATGCGCGACTTGTAAAACTCCAATTGTCCAATGCTCGCATCGGCAATTGTACGGCAACGATCAGAAATATTACCGAAAACGGCGCTGGCATCAAGACCGAAACGCAGTTGATGACGGGAGAAGCCGTTAAAATAGCCATCGGTAGTTTCGAACCGATCGGGGCAGTTGTGCGCTGGTATAAACTGGGCAGTGCCGGTCTGGAATTTGAAACGCCATTCGACGTCAAATTGCTCCAGTTCAACAAATCACACGAGGCTGAAGGCATATATAAGAGCAAGGATGGCTATCAGGTATTTGATCGATTCAAATCCAATTCAGACTTCCGTCGTCCTGGGTTCAGCAGCCTGCTTAAAAAGTGATCTACCAAAGCCAGAGCATTCCAGGCTCATTCACCTGCAATCATCGCGCCAGTGCGCGCAAGGCCGTTTCCGGGATAAATTAGTCAAATAATCTATCTTTTATTCCACGTACCTCTTTCCTACAACCAACCAAATAGGTTGGTCTGCCTCTCATGACAGACAAAAAGCCCCCAAAAACTTCCACCGCTCCCGAAAACGGAGATATCGATACCCCCGATTTGGACGCGCCCCCGTTAGACCGGCACGGCCACGACCCGACCGCCTATGACTGGGTCCCGGTCCTGCGCAAACCTCGCAAGGATGGCTGGACGCCGGAACGGCAGCGGGCGTTTATCGGCGCGCTGGCTGATACTGGTGAGGTGATAGCGGCGGCGCGCAGCGTCGGCATGTCGGATTCCTCCGCCTACACGCTGCGCCGCGCACCGGGCGCAGAAGGGTTTGCCGCCGCCTGGGAGGCCGCGCTAGGCAATTCAACCGGGCGGCTGGTCGATATTGCGTTCGACCGGGCGATCAATGGCGTCGATGATGTGGTGCTCGATAAGGAGGGCAATCATATCTACACCAAGCGCAAATATAATGACCGGCTGCTGATGTTCCTGATCCGCGCTCACGGCCCCGCCCGCTATCGTAACGCGCATCGCGAAGGCAGCGCGGATGGGGATGGGCAAGTCACCGTGCCCGCGCAGATGCCGGTCGCGGAAGCACTGAAGCTACTCGGACCCGAACCGCCAGCGGAGCCGGAGAAACTGCTTTCACCCGAGGAACTGGATGACGCGCTGGAAATTGCCGACATCATGGACGGAGAATTGCCGCACTGGCAGCGGCAGGATCATATTGGTGAAGAAGAGCAGGCTGTTGGAGCGCCGAAGTTAACAAAACTTACGCCAAGTAAGCTGCAAATATCTGATAATGAAGATGAATATGACGGAAATAAGTGAAATAATTCTGTCCCCAAAAAACCGTCATTGGCCCTAAGTTTGACGAACTTTGGACTGTTCTCCCGCGAAGGCGGGAGTCCATCTCCTGCCAATGCCGGTAGGCGCGATTTTGGAATTTAGCCCCACCGTCTGCGCAGGCGCGCTATCTGCTAATCCTGACTTAACTTGAGATTACACCGTCACAGCGGCCATATGATGGGAATGATCACGATCGACGTGATCGCGATGAGTATCGTTAGCGGCAGCCCGTAGCGAGCGAAATCGAGGAAGCGATAGCCACCCGCACCATAGACCAAAGTATTGGTCTGATAGCCGATCGGGGTCAGGAAGCTGGCGCTCGCGGCAAACATCACTGCAACCACAAACGGCCGAGGATCGACGCCGAGCGATAGCGCAAGCTGGATGGCGATCGGGGTCACCACGACGGCCACGGCATTGTTGGTCACCAGTTCGGTCAGCATCAGGCTCAGCAGATATATCGCCGCGAGCGCATAAATCGGCGGAAATCCAGACAGCCAGGGGGTGGCTGCTGCGACCAGCGTCTCGACCAGCCCGGCATTTTCGAGCGCGGTACCAATCGCCAGCATGGCCACGATCAGGCCGATGATGCGCCAGTCGACCGAGGCAAAAGCCTCATCCGGTTCGATGCAGCGGGTGACTAGGACAGCGGCCATACCCAGCACCGCCAGTCCGGCAATCGGCATGATGTCAAAAGCGGCGGCAAGGACGACGGCAAGTATCACTGCAATCGCAATCGGCGCTTTGTGGCGCCGGAAGCCGCGGGTCTTGGGCTCGCTGACGTTCATCAGATTCTCGCCCGCGACCAGGCGGCGGATATTCGCCTGCGCACCTTCGAGCAACAACGTATCGCCGACCTGCAATTTGGTGCTGTCATATTGTTCCGACAGGTTGCTGCCCTTGCGGTGCATGGCGATCGGATGCACGCCATAGCGCTGCGGCAGGGCGGCTTCCTTCAGGCTGTGACCGATCAGATGGGCGTCGGAGAGCAGCAATATCTCCGCCAGCATCGAACGGTGCGAGGACATCGGTACAAATTGCTGGCCGTCGTCGCTTTTCGTCAGCGGCAGTTTTCCGCGTTCGCGGATTGTCATCACATCCGCCTCATTGGTGTGCATGACCAGAACATCGCCTTCCCGGATCACATATTCCTTGTGGGATTTGCGGATCGGCACGTCATTGCGGATGACATCGATCAGCCGCCGTTCGCCGCTGCGGAACAGATCGACTTCGCTGGCTATCTGGCCAATATAGGGGGATGTGCCGACGATGAAGACGGACATCGTGTAGCGCTTGGCCTGACCTTCATCGAGTAGCGAGGACATTGTGTCGCGTTCCGGCAGAAAGCGGCGAGTCAGGGCAAGATAGGCAACGCCGACCAGCGCGACCACGACACCGGCGGGCGCGATCTCGAATATCGAAAAGCCGGCCAGACCGTTCTTCTGCGCCACACCGTCGACCAATATATTGGTCGAGGTACCGATCAGGGTACAGGTGCCGCCAAGAATCGCGGCAAAGGATATCGGCATCAATATCTTCGATGGCCGCTCGCCCAGTTGTTTTGCCAGGGTGATGCCGATCGGGATCATCATCATCACCAACGGCGTATTGTTGGTGAAACCGGACAGCGCGGCGATCGCGACCAGCAGCAAGCCGGTTGCCCAAACCGGCGATGTCTTGGCCAATCCGGTCACTTTCAGCGCAAAGGCCTCAAGCGTACCGGTCCGTACCAGAGCTCCGGAAATGATGAACATCGCTGCAATTGTCAGCGGAGCCGGGTTGCTCATCGCTGCCAATATATCGTCGGTCGAGATAAGACCGAGCGCAAGCAGCAGGCCGGCTGCGCCAATGGCGGTTACTTCCGGAGGCCGGATTTCTGTCGCAAAGGCGATCAGCAGCAAGAACAGGATCAAGCCAACCAAAGCGGGAGAATAAGGCGCAAGAACAGCAAGCATGTACAAGTCCGATCAGGATGGCGCGCTGGATAGCGGAAATCCCAATAAAACGCTGTGCGAACCGGCGCTAGACAGAAAGCGCATGGCCGCACAAAATTATTGTTTGGATAGCTGAAGTTTTGGTTCATGGGCGATTTCGTTTCATGCCCAGTTTGCGCATGATTCTGTCGATCAACATCGGAACAAATAATGGATCAGCAGCTTGTAATTATTTGCGGTTTGACCTTCTCCATACATCTGATCGGCGCGCTTGCTTATTCGGCTCGCATTGCCGGGGTGCGGACCGGTCGTATTGCCGTATCCTTCGCGTTGTTCAATATTCTTGTTCTGGTGTCGCGGCTGTCAAACAGCTTTCTCGGGCCGTTCCTGGCAAAGCGCATCGAAAATGGCCTCGCCAATGGCACCGGGGAGGGGCTTCTCACCGATTTTCGGCTGGTTTTGCTGGCGGCCACCGCCGCGACCATTGTCGGAGCGTTGCTGATCCCCACCGTACAGCGCTGGTTTAGCAGCGCCATATTGCAATTTCACGAGCATCGGTCGATGCCGCGGCTGATCTGGCACGCCTTTACCAAGGGCGGGATCGGCTATGTCGGTAGAACCGCCACTGCACCCAAGAAAGTCCACATCACTGATTTGCGCAAGCCGCGCGGGGTGTCGATGACAATCATCGTCCTGAACATTGTCGCGCAAGCGCTGCTGACGGTCGGTGTCGTCGGTTCGCTTTATGCTGGCTATCTCAATCCCGAATATAGGGTCACGGCATCGCAGCTTTCCGCAGTGATCAACGGATTCGCGACGATCCTGCTGTTCGTCGTGATTGATCCGCAATTGTCGGTGATGACCGACGATGTGGTCAGCGGCCGCGTCAGCCAGCCGATGTTCCGGCGGACGATTACCTGGTTGTCGCTAAGCCGGGTTGGCGGAACATTGGTGGCCCAGGCGCTGCTCTTGCCCGCTGCGCTGCTCGTCGCTTATATTGCCGGTGCTGTCTGAGGGAGAAAGTGGACCAATAGTACGTTTGTCATTGTGTAATATCTAGCTCAATGCCGGGACAATCCAAACCAGCGACATCATCACGACCGCCAGCAGCAACGAGGCCGCCAAAACAATTCTTACATTATGGGGGCCGCGCGGCTTGTTGCTTGCCTCGCGCTCGGTCACTTCGATCTGATCGCCATGTTTTTCCATGTAATGCTCCTTTGTCAAAAACAGATAAGCGAAGGCGACCATAACATAAATACCCCATCATGGGCAGGTTTACGGCTTTTTCTTCCCAAACGGCCAGTTGATCACGCCGCCCGCGATCAGCGCCCACCAGATGAACACGGGCTGGAATGCTAGACGAGGGCCATGATAGAGCCAGCTCGCGGTCTCTCCTCCGATCGCGATATTGTTGATCGCATGGTTGATATTCGCGGGATAGACACACAGGCCATAGAGCGCGAGGCCAATGGCCGCCGCATAGCGAACGTGCGGGATCAGTCGTGGCGGGATCATCAGGCCAATGGCGCCGGCGACTTCCGCGATCCCGGTCAGCAAGACAACCTGTTCCGGGAAAGGGACCCAGTCGGGTGTGATCGCCAGAAACCCTGCCGGCGACCGGATATGCGCGATACCGGCCAGCAGATAGAAAAGGGCGAGCAGCCAGCGGAAGAATATCCGGGCATGGCTGTCTTTTGCGGTCATCGGCCGCGTCCCATTCTTGCAATGACCGTGACGAAGAAGGCGGTGGACCAGCCAAGCAGAAGAAAGCCGTTGAGACCCTCAATCGCGGCGATCATTTCCCAGTGGGTTGCCAAGCCCTCGCTATTATAGCCGGTGGTCGAATAGGTAATGGTCGAGAAATAGATCGCCTGATCAAATGTCGGCAACGCATCCAGCACACGATAGACCACAGCATAAGAGAATATCTCGATGCCGTGCAACAGGAACAGGCCGAGCACCAGACCGAGGGTGACGGCAATACCGCGAGCCGACATCGGGTGAATATCTTCTGCCGCCTCCTCACGTGCTTCGATGCGGAGCCATCGGCCAAGCAAAAAGATACCCACACCGTGAGTCAGCACGGTGAGCAGGATCATTCCGGTCCCGATGAGCAGTTCGCTGAGCATTGGTTCTCAATCGCCCCAGGGTGGTGGCGGAGGCGTTACCGGCTTGGAGAGGTCAAATTCGACCCGGAAGTGGCGTCCGTCAGCGGTTTCCGGACGATGCAGTTCATAGCTGAAATGGGCATTGGATTGACCCGGCGGACTAATCTCGACGGCCCAGACATTGGTCACCGACTGGTGGAGGCCATTGGCCTGGAAAGAGGCAATGGATTCTGCATCGACAGGGAATTCCTGCCGTTCCGCCGTACCCGCGCTATTGGTATCGCCGCCGTAATTGGTCACGGCGTCCAGGCTGCCATCTTCATGGCGGTGGCGGTGCTTCAGGCGGAGACCCTGATCTGTGCGGGTGATGATCCATGTCCGCGACCGATTCCACTTGTCCGGACCCTCGGCGATATGAAAGGGGATCTGGATCTCATTCAGATCGCAAGAGGCTGCGTGCATGATCATTGGTTTTGCCACCATATCTGCATCGGCTTCCTGGTCTGAGACCAATAAACCGGCATAAGCCTTGCCACAGAGCAGGCTCAGTCGTTCAAAAAACAGATCCTGCGGAGATGGTTCCTGTGTCGGGCCGGGAGGTGAATCGCACGCAGCCAGCGGGATACAGAGAAAAAGCGCTGCCGCGCAGGTCAATATAGATTGTTTCATCGGCGCTATTGCTACACAATTTCTTCAGGCCATGAAACTGCTGAAATTCAACTGTTTGCTTATTAACGAATAGGCTGCTATAGAGGATACAGCTAATAAATCGCGTTACGAAGAAATCTAGGTTTAGCAACCCCTAAGGTCGCATACTCTTTTTCCCATTTCTCGAAGTTGGCCAATCCCGTCCGGTTTTGCATTTTGCAATATCGGGCATAATTAAGTTATGAATAGGAATAAGACTATGCCTACAGGCACCGTAAAATTTTTCAACACCGACAAGGGCTATGGTTTCATCGCTCCTGAAGATGGTGGCGATGACAGCTTCGTGCACATCACAGCAGTTCAGGCTGCCGGAATGCAGTCGCTCGAAAAAGAGCAACGTCTGTCATATGATGTTGAAACCGGAAATAATGGCAAGAAAGCCGCTGTAAACTTGCAGCAGGCATAAGCCAGCAATACCGATTACGAAAAAGGGCGGGAGTGCTTCGGTACTCCCGCCCTTTTTTTGTCCCGCTTATGTTTGTCGCCTAGCCCCAGTCGAAGGCGAGACTCCCGCGATTATACAATCCGGCGATCAGCGCCACGACATCATCCGATTTCCGCCATTCGGGATTGATGACAAACTGCTCCTGTGCGCACAGCATTTCGGCCAGTACGATGGTTTCATCCGCGCAAGGAAAACATTCCCCATCGACAAACAGCAGCAGCATCTCCTCGCTCTCCCGGATGAAGGAAAAGCGGCTGGCGTGGTTGCGAATCAGGGGATGATCGACGGTTAGCAAGTCCCGCAATTGTTCTATCTCGATCGGATCTTGCGGTCGCCAGTCTGTGTCCGGATATCTGGGCGTGCTGCTATATTCGCCGAACCATTGGGCAAATGCCGTGCGATCGGTCAGTTTCTCCGTCAGCATGGCGTGTAGCCGGTCGACGGCGGATGCGGATATCTCGCCAGGATTGGACTGGATCGACAAATCCGGATCGCAGTAACGGTCATCATCGGTCATTTTGGGCAGCAGGTCGTCGCACCAGTTTCCGATCAGTTCCTTTCGCGATGGCGAACGAAAGCCGATACTATAGGTCATGCAATCGGCGCCAACCGCGACACCATTATGGGCGAATCCGGGTGGGATATAGAGCATGTCTCCCGGATCCAATATCCATTCTTCGGCGGCTTCAAAATTGGCGAGCAGCAGCAAGTCTTCGTGCGAGCGCAGAGCGGTTTGATCGTCGCACATGCCGCCGATCTGCCACCGGCGCTGACCGAGTCCCTGGATCAGAAAAACGTCATAATGGTCAAAATGCGGCCCCACCCCGCCGCCATCACTGGCATAGCTGACCATCACATCGTCGATCCGCCAATTGGGGATGAAACGAAACGGCTCGATCAGCGCGGCAACTTCCGGAACATGATGATCAACCGCCTGAACCAGCAAGGTCCAGGGGGACTTGCCCAGCTCACCAAAGCGCGTCTCGGGCAATGGGCCATGTTCGGCGTTCCAGTCGTCACTCAATTGCGTGATCAGGCGCGATTCAACATGATCTTCGCAAGCGAGGCCAGCAAGCTCATCGGGCGACAGCGGATTGCGCCATGACTGCCAGGGATTTCTGATCAACAGTGGGCGTTTCTGCCAGTAATCGCGCAGGAAAGTGGCGGTATTGAAATTATTGAATTGCATTGGCACGCGCTACACAATTTCGCGCCGGACCGGTAGTCATACTGATAATGATTGTGGGGCAAGCGGGTAACTTTGTCGGTATCGGCTTTGTTGCGTTGCTCATTCTGTCCGTCGCTGCCAAAGGGGGATATGGCAAAACTTATCCTGTTCAACAAACCGTTCGGCGTGCTGCCGCAATTCACCGATCGCGGGAGCGAGACAAAGCGGGCCACGCTTTCCGACTTTATCGACCTGCCGGGCGTCTATCCGGCTGGTCGACTCGATCGGGACAGCGAGGGGCTGATGATGCTCACCGACGATGGCAAAGTGCAGGCGCGAATTGCGGACCCCAAATATAAAACGCCGAAAACCTATCTTGTGCAGGTCGAAGGCGACGTCGGGGAAGAGAGCCTCGACATGTTGCGGCAGGGCGTCGAGTTGAAGGACGGTGTGACCCGGCCCGCCGACGTCGAACGCATTGCCGATCCGGACCTGTGGCCGCGCGATCCGCCGATCCGGGTGCGCAAGAGCGTGCCCGATTGCTGGCTCAAACTGACCATAAGGGAAGGCCGGAACCGGCAAGTGCGCAGGATGACGGCGGCCGTGGGACATCCGACCTTGCGGCTGGTGCGCTGGAGCATTGGTGACTGGTCGCTGGAGGGATTGCAGCCCGGAGAATGGCGGGCCGAAGATTAATCCATTTGGCGTCTGACCGGTTTTTCGTTAGAAATATGGAAATCTAGACAGAGGCATGAACATGAAAAAGACGATCCGCATTCTTCTTTTGTTGCTGGTCCTGTTGGGCGCGGCCTTTTTGATTTTCCGCACGCCCGATACCGATCGCACCGAGATGATCGCCAAATATGGCAATGAGGCCTCACGCTTTCTCGACGACGGCCATGGCGGCAAAATCCATTATCGTGATGAAGGCAACAAGGATGGACCGGCGATTCTGCTGATCCACGGATCGAACAGCATGCTCCAGACATGGGAGCCGCTGGTGGCCTTGCTCGGCGACAAATATCGTCTGATTTCGCTTGATCTCTATGGCCATGGCCTGACCGGTCCCAATCCGACTGGTGCCTATGATGCCGACACCAATATCGCGGCCGCAGTCAAGGTGCTGGATACAGTCGGCGTGGATAAAACCTATTGGGTCGGTAACAGCATGGGCGGTTGGCTGACGTGGCGCGCCGGGCTTTCAGTGCCGGAGCGTGTGTCGGGGCTCGTCTTGATTGATGCTTCTGGCGCCCAGGTTGAGCAAAAGGGCAAGCCCTATCTCGGCGCCAGACTGGCGCAATCATGGATCGGGGAAAAGCTGCTCCCCGAAATTACCCCCCGCTTTCTGGTGAAATCATCACTGGAGGAAAGTGTCGCCCAGCCCGAACGACTGACCGAGGCACTGGTCGATCGCTATTGGGAATTGCTGCGCTTTCCCGGCAATCGTCAGGCTTCGGTGGATCGCGCCAAGACACCGCGCGAACCCGAAAAATGGACAGAAGTCGGCGCGCTGAAAATGCCGGTGCTGCTGCTCTGGGGAGAACAGGATAAGGTTATTCCGCTGTCTCACGCGCGTGCCTTTGCAGCCGCGATTCCGGCGAGCAAGCTGATCACTTATGCCGATGTCGGTCATCTGCCGATGGAGGAAACCCCGAAACAGGTTGCGCGGGATATTGATGCCTGGATTGTAAGTTTGGCCGTAGCGGCTGTTGCACCGAACTAGGGCTGAGTGATTGTCTTTGATTGCCGCATCCGATCAGGGGCTGGATCGCATCAGGTGCTGATTTCCGGCAGGCTCCAGTCGATCGGGGCCAGTCCGTTCTGTTCGAGAAAAGCACTGGCCTTGCTGAAATGACGGCATCCGAAAAACCCATTATAGGCCGAGAGCGGTGAGGGGTGAGGCGCTTTGAGTACCAGATGCCGTCCGCCCTGCTCGATGCTTTGCACGAAAGCCGCCTTTTTCTGGGCATAGCTTCCCCACAACAGAAACACCACGGGCTCCGGTTTTGCTGCAATCAGGCGGATGATGGCATCGGTAAATTGTTCCCAGCCCTTGCCGCGATGGGAAGCAGCATTGGCCATTTCGACCGTCAAAACGCTGTTGAGCAACAACACACCCTGCTGGGCCCAATGCTCGAGAAAACCGTGGGCGGGGCGCTTCAGACCAAGATCGCTTTCCAGTTCCTTGTAGATATTGACCAGCGACGGCGGTGGCCGGACACCGGGTTGCACGCTGAAACACAGGCCATGGGCCTGACCCGGACCATGATAGGGGTCCTGTCCCAATATGACGACGCGGACCCGGTCGAGCGGAGTCAGGTCGAGCGCGCGAAAATATTCCTCGTCTTTGGGATAGATCTGTTTGCCCGCAGCTTTTTCCTGCAGCAGAAATTCCCGCAAGGCGGTCATGTAATCGCTGGAAAATTCGCCAGCGAGTGGCTTTCTCCAGCTGTCGGCGAGTTCTATGCGGTCATTCATATCCTGCTGATAGCAAGGCAGAATTGATAGGCAAAGCATGATCAACCCTGCTTGCCAGTTTCACCAATGGACATTACCATCCCATTGAAGCGCCATCAGAAAGCGCAAGTGCAGAAGGAAAAGCATCTTCCCATGACCGACAGCAATATTCCCGTCATTTCCGCAACCGGCCTGTTCACGCCGGAAGACAGCATCAGCAATGAAGAACTGGTGACCAGTTTCAATGCCTATGTCGATCTCACCAACCGCGAAAATGCCGAAGCGATTGCAGCAGGGGAAATGGAAGCATTGCCGCATAGTTCGGTGGAATTTATCGAGAAGGCCTCGGGTATCAAGTCGCGCTTCGTGCTTTCCAAGGCACCTATTCTTGATCCGGAGGTGATGTGCCCGCGCTTGCCCGAGCGTCCGAATGAGGAAATTTCCGTTCTCGCCGAAATCGGGGCGAAAGCCGCGCTGCAGGCGCTGGAGCGGGCAGGGCGCAAGCCGAAAGATGTCGATGCAGTGCTCTGCGCCTGCTCCAATCTGCAACGCGCTTATCCGGCGATCGCCGTCGAAATTCAGGCAGCGCTGGGAATCGAGGATGGCTTCGGTTTCGATATGAATGTTGCCTGTTCCTCCGCGACCTTCGGTATCCAGACCGCAGCCGACTATATCCGCTCAGGGAGCGCCAAATCGGTGCTGGTGATCAATCCGGAAGTCTGTTCCGGTCATCTTAACTGGCGCGACCGGGACAGCCATTTCATCTTCGGTGACGTGGCAACGGCGATCCTCATCGAGGCGAAGGATATTGCGCCGGCGCAGCATTGGGAAATCATCGGCACGAAACTGAAAACCCAGTTTTCCAATAATATCCGCAACAATTTCGGTTTCCTCAACCGCACCCATCCGGAAAGCCGCGATGACAAGGATAAATTGTTCGTTCAGGAAGGCCGCAAGGTGTTCAAGGAAGTGGTGCCAATGGTCGCGAACATGATCAACGAGCAGATGGAACGGCTCGGCATCGAGGCGGGTTCGCTGCGCCGTCTCTGGCTGCATCAGGCCAATGCCGGGATGAACCGCCTGATTGCCCAGCGGGTGCTCGGCCATGAAGCCAGTGACGATGAAAGTCCGACCGTCCTTGATACTTATGCCAATACATCTTCCGCCGGTTCGATCATTGCCTTTCACAAACATAGCGACGATCTGGTTGACGGGGATATCGGGCTGATCTGCTCGTTCGGTGCGGGCTATTCAGCCGGAACAGTTTTTGTGCGCAAAGTAGCGTGATTGGGGAGATTTGAGATGACGATGATAGGCCATTGCCTATGCGGTGCGGTAAGCTACGCGATTGAGGGAGAGCTGCAGATGTGTGGTGTCTGCCATTGCAAAAACTGCCAGCGGCAGGCGGGTAGTTCCTATTCGGTGCTGTTCGCGGTGGCGGATGACCAGATCGAGATCACCGGTGACCTCACTACCTATGAAGACCATGCAGATAGCGGCAATGTCGTTTACCGCCATTTCTGCGGGACCTGTGGTTCGCCTGTAAAGACTTCGCTTCCGACCCAGCCGGGCATGACCTATATCAAGGCGGGAACGCTGGATGATACCAGCGTGCTGCATCCACAAATCCATTTCTGGACCGGCAGCAAACAGCCCTGGGTCGAGATTGATGCGAATGTGCCGCAAATTGAAGGAAATCCCGGGTGAATAGCAATTTTGGAAACTCTTTTTTGTTGGTCCTTGCCATTGGTCTGACCGCCTGTGCCTCTGAGAAGGCGACTGCGGAACCGGCGGTGCAAGCTTCGGAACCGGAGCAAGCGGCCAGCACCAAGCCCGATGCTGAAGCCAAGGCAGAATTTGTGATGGCGCTGGACGGCGAAGGGCTGCGCCTTGTTAATTCAGAGACCGGAAGCACCCGATTGCTTCCGTTTGGCACCGACAGAACCACGACAGAGACCGCCATCGCGAAACAATTGGGGGCAGTTGCCAATCGTTCATCGAATGAAGAATGTGGCGCCGGACCGATGGAGTTTAGCGTTTTTGGTAATTTCATCGGCAATTTTCAGGATGATCTGTTCGTCGGATGGGATCTGCGTGACGGTGACAAGAAAGCGACGCTAACCACCATGAGCGGCGTCGGCATCGGGATGACACGAAGCGAAATGGCGGAATCGGTAGCATTTGATATTTATGAAGACAGTACAATCGGCACCGAATTCCAGACCGGCGGCGATGAACCCGGTGGATTCTTCGGCCTGTTTGATGGTGACGCGCCGGACGCCAAGATTACGGATTTGTGGGCGGGAACCAACTGCATTTTCCGCTAGCAGGGGATCGAAAAAATTTAGGAGGCCGTCATCATCAGCCTGAGAGCACGGTTTCTGTATTTTCTTGTTCGGATATCCGGATTGAAAAAACGCCTGTTGCGCGCTGGCGCGGCTGAGAAATTCGTGACGCGCGATCATGCCAAAGGACCTGCTTTGCCGGGGCGATGGCTTCGCAAGAATTGTGAGATTGGGGAAAGCGAAATCGACGGATGTCGGCTGTTTGAAATTCGTCCGATAAAAAATGCCGCGCCACTCCATATTTTCTATCTTCATGGCGGTGGCTATGTGTTCAACATCGTCAGCTTGCATTGGCATTTCATAAAGAAGCTGGTCAAACAAACGGGTGCCAGTTGTTCGGTGCCACTTTATCCGCTCGCGCCCGAGTATAAATGGGACCAGAGCTATGCCATGGTCATGCAGGCTTATGAAAAAGCGGTCGCCACATATGGCGCGCAAAATATTGTCGTAATGGGCGATAGCGCGGGCGGCGGCTTCAGTCTCGGTCTGGCCCAGACATTGCGCAACGATAACGGGCCGCTGCCATGCAAACTGGTTTTGCTCAGTCCCTATCTTGATCACACCGCTGCTGATCCGATGCAGGCAGAACTGGAAAACACCGACGTGCTGATATCGGTCGAGGGCATTCGCCGCCTCGGTTCCTGGTGGATGCGCGAGGGCGAAGATCCGGCGATGTTCCCGGCGAGTCCATTGTTCGAGCCGGTTGATCGATTGCCGCCGATGCTGGTGTTTGCGGGAACCGACGAAGTGTTACTTGCGGATTCGCTGCGGCTGAAGCAAAAAGGTGACGAAGTTGCCGCAGAGATCGATTTGAAAATCTATGAGCGGATGCAACATGTCTGGATGCTGCTGCCCATTCCGGAGGCGAAAAAGGCGCTGGAAGAAATTGTTGGATTTTTGAACCGTGCCGAAAAATTAGATTGAAAATCAATATTTTAAGAGATTTTCGACGTCGAGATCAGTCCTTCAACGCCCGTCCGCGAGCAATGACCGCCAGCCGTCGTTGTTCGACTTCTTCCGCCGTCACATTGGCATTCCAGGCGTCGGTAGTCTGCTTTTCCAGCGCCATCGCCTCTTTGAAGTTGCGGTCATAGCCGTCGAAGATCAGCTGCTTGTAGGCTTTCAGAAATTCGGGATCGATACTGGCCATGTCTGCTGCCAGCGCGCGGGCCTTGGGCATCAGATCATCCGGAGCATAGACATGGTTGACCAGACCCCAGTCGCAAGCGGTCTGGGCATCGAGAAACTGACCGGTAAAGCTGAGCTCGCAAGCGCGGGACAGGCCGATGAAACGCGACAGTTTCTGCGACAGGCCCCAGCCGGGGATGATCCCGACCCGAGCGTGGGTATCGGCAAAGCGGGCATTGGTCGAGGCGATGCGGACATCGCAGGCCAAAGCCAGTTCAAAGCCGCCGGTGATCGCGACACCATTGATTGCACCAATGACCGGTACGTTCAGCGATTCCAGCGCCCGGCAGGGATTGCGCGCAGGGTTCTGGTCGGTCGCTGCACCGAGCCCCTGTTCGCCCAGTTCCTTGAGGTCGAGGCCCGCAGTAAACGCCCGCTCGCCAGCGCCCGTGACGATCACGGCACGAATATTCTGATCTTGGGAAATATCCTGACATGCGGCAAATAATTTGCCTCTCAGCGCATGGGACAGCGCGTTCATGGCTTCCGGACGATTGAGCGTGATTGTGGCAATAGCGTCCGATTTTTCCAGCAATATCAGAGCCATCAGTCGTCATTTCCCGCTTCATATTTTTCGGCAATTTGCGCGCCCATTGCCGCCGTCATCGCAAAACATTTCTCGGGATCGCTTTGCCGCAATTCTGCGATATTCAGTTCCATACCCTCGGCTATGATGAGTTCGGGAACATTATTCGTGACTGCGTCCAGGATCTGCCGCGCGCATTCGGCCGGTTCCATGCCATTGTCGATCACTGCGTCGGACTTGCCCCGGCTGTCGCCATCTTTGGCCAACGCATTGCGCGAAACATTGGTGCGGATCGAGCCCGGCAGGATATTGGTGACATGGACATTGTGCAGCTTTTCTGTCTCGGCGCGCAGGGCATCCATATAGCCGATCAGTCCGTGCTTGGCGGCGCAATAAGCGGTGCGCAGCGGCACGCCGACCCGGCCGGCGACCGAACTGATTCCGACAATATGACCGCCGCCTGCCGCGATCATGTGCGGCAGCAACAGCTGGGTCAGCCAGATCGGGGCGAGCAGATCGACATTGATGATCTTGTGATGCACATCGGGATGGGTGTCGAGCGCCAGACTGCGCTGGCTGATGCCCGCGTTGTTCACCAATATGTCGACGCGGCCCTTCCAGTTGCGCGCTTCTTCGATCTTTGCCGGCAACACATCATAGTCGGTTGTTTCAAACGGCAGGATCAAACTGTCGGTTGCGAGACTGGCGGCCACTTGCTCGAGCGCCTCGGAACGGCGACCCGACAGGATGATATGTGCGCCCTGCGCGGCAAAGGCCTTGGCCAAAGCTTCGCCAATTCCGGAAGAGGCGCCAGTGATCCAGACAATCTTGCCGCTGAAACTGTTGGTCATTATCCCGCCTTGCTATGCTTGGGCGCGTCGTCGCCCAGATCTTCAAACCAGGCTTCCACTTCACCGTTCAGTTTGATCAGCAGAGGATTGCCCTTGCGATCCATGGTCTTGCCGACCTGAACCTTCACCCAGCCTTCGGAGATGCAATATTCCTCGATATTATGTTTGCGCGCTCCGCGAAAGTTGATCCCGATGCCGCGATTCAGCAAGTCGCCACCATAATGCGGGCTGCGCGGATTGATGGCGAGATGGTCTGGCGGCACATCCGGTCCGGATGCTGCTGAATTGGCCTGATCGGGCTGTTGGTCTTCGGTCATATCTGTACATTGCTCCAGTCTGTTTGCGGCGCTTTGCCACAAGCAGCCTGATAATCAAGTGATGAACGCTATCGGGGTGACCGGTGACTAGCTAAAAGTCGCTCCGATATGGTCAGCCATTTTTGGATCGGGGCCGAAACGATTGTCGCCGCGCGTTCCGTCCAGGCACATGAACACAAGCAGGACGATGCCGCCGATAAATGGAATTAAAGCCAGCAACACGAACCAGCCCGATTTGTCCTGATCGTGGAATTGGCGTACCATGACCGCCAGACTTGGTATGAACACGGCCAGAGCATAGACCATCAGAATTATGCCCACGATTCCAAGCCCGGCCATCATTCCGGCCGACGGTTGGACCGGTTCCATGCCAGCCTCCGCTTGCATCATTCCTTCAGCGAGTGTCGGTCCCATTGCAGCCAGCATGAGGACATATAACACGGTGTAAATAATGAGATTCAGTAGCGCGAACATCCAATATTCTTTGCGCCGCGACCGCCCGCTAAAATCAGCGTAGCGCCGCAATGGCATCAACATCCATTCCATGATCTTTCCCCTCTCAAGCCTTATGGGCCCGAGACTAGGGGAAAAGATCAGATAATCAAGCTGCCGCTGCCTGGCGCGACGCTTTCTTGCGATCGTTCGGATCGAGATAGCGTTTGCGCAGGCGGATGTTCTTGGGTGTGACCTCGACCAGCTCGTCATTGTCGATATAGGCAATCGCCTGTTCCAGCGTCATCACCTTTGGCGTGGTCAGACGAATGGCGTCTTCCTTGCCCGAGACCCGGAAGTTGGTCAAAGCCTTGGACTTCATCGGATTGACATCAAGATCGCCGGGCTTGGCATTTTCACCAATGATCATGCCTTCGTAAACCGGGGTCTGTGCGCCGATGAACAATGTGCCACGTTCTTCAAGCATGTTCAGCGCATAGGCTGCGGTATTGCCGGTGCCGTTCGACACGAGAACGCCAACCGGGCGGCCTTCGATAACGCCTTTATACTCGCCATATTTTTCAAACAGACGGTTCATCAGGCCGGTGCCGCGTGTGTCGGACAGAAACTCGCCATGATAACCGATCAATCCGCGAGAAGGGGCGGAGAAGGTAAGACGGGTTTTGCCGGCGCCGGAAGGGCGCTGTTCGGTCAATTCCGCTTTGCGGCGCTGCATTTTTGAAACCACGGTGCTGGCATATTCATCATCAACGTCGATGAGGACGGTTTCATATGGTTCCTGGCGTTTGCCATTTTCTTCGCGATAGAGGACGCGGGGACGGGAAATACCGAGTTCAAAGCCTTCGCGGCGCATCGTTTCGATCAGCACGCCCAGCTGCAATTCGCCGCGGCCAGCGACTTCAAAGCTGTCCTTGTCATCGCTTTCGGTGACCTTGATCGCGACATTGGATTCGGCTTCACGCGCCAGACGGTCGCGGATCACACGGCTGGTGACCTTGTCGCCTTCACGGCCGGCAACCGGACTGTCATTCACCGCAAAGCGCATCGAAAGCGTTGGCGGATCAATTGGTTGTGCCGCGATAGGTTCATGAACAGAAATATCGCATATCGTGTTCGAAACAGTCGCTTTGGTCAGCCCTGCGAGAGAGATAATATCACCCGCCTTGGCGCTTTCCACGGGGACTCGCTCGAGGCCATTAAACGCCATGATCTTTGTCGCACGACCGGTTTCAACAACCTTGCCGTCCATATCAATCGCGTGGATCGGCATGTTGACGTCGATCCTTCCGCTTTCGACCTTGCCGGTCAATATGCGGCCAACGAAATTGTCGCGGTCGAGCAAAGTGATAAGAAACTTGAATTCCGCATCCGGATCGACATCAGGCTCCGGCACATGTTCGATAATCTTGTCGAACAGGCAAGACAGGTCGCCTTCGCGTACGTCCGGGGTCTCGCCAGCATAGCCATTACGGCCGCTGGCATAGAGCGTCGGGAAATCGAGCTGTTCGTCATTGGCATCGAGGTTGACAAAAAGGTCGAATACTTCGTCCAGGACTTCTTCTGCGCGGCCATCGGGGCGGTCAATCTTGTTGACCACGACGATTGGCTTCAGGCCAAGCGCAAGAGCCTTGCCGGTCACGAATTTTGTCTGTGGCATAGCGCCTTCAGCGCTATCGACGAGCAGGATCACACCATCGACCATCGACAGGATGCGCTCTACTTCACCGCCAAAGTCGGCATGGCCCGGGGTGTCGACAATATTGATCCGCGTGCCCTTCCACTCGACGCTGGTGCATTTTGCCAGAATCGTGATGCCGCGTTCTTTTTCCAGATCGTTCGAATCCATCGCCCGTTCTTCGACACGTTCATTGTCGCGAAATGTGCCGGATTGGCGGAAAAGCTGGTCAACCAGAGTGGTTTTGCCGTGATCAACGTGCGCAATGATTGCGATATTGCGAAGGGACATATTAGATTCTACCGTAAGAAGAGGAAAGGGCGGCCATAGGCACAGCCCCGCTATTGCCGCGCCCTTAGCCTGTTTGGTGCTGCACCGCAACATCAGAAAGCTTGCCAAATCATTCAGGGCGATCCATTTGCCGCAGCCAAGATGAAAACCCTTCGCCTCATCCTGACCGATAAATTCATCTGGCTGCTCAGCGGGGCGGTGCTGCTGGCGACGCTGCTGCCGGTGCAAGGGGCGGCGAAGGATGTCGCCGGGATATTGTTCAATGCCGGAATTTTTGCGGTTTTTCTGCTCCATGGTATCCGTCTCGAACGGCACGAAGTGCGCGCTGGTCTGGGCAATATCCGGCTGCAGGGGACGATATTCATCTGGGTCTTCGGCGTGATGCTGATCATCGGCCTGCTATTGTCCAAGGCGGTTGATCAGGTCCTGCCCGCCGATGTTGCATTGGGCTTTCTGTTTTTGGGCGTGCTGCCATCCACCGTGCAATCGGCAACCAGCTATTGCGCGATCGCCAGAGGAAATGTTGCCGCCTCGGTGGTCGCCAGCGCGTTGATAAATCTTGTCGGGGTGTTTTTGTCGCCATTATTATTCGCGTTGCTCGCCCGTGCCGCCGGTGTCGTCATCACTACGGAGACGATCATCAAGCTTGCCGCGATATTGGTATTGCCATTCGTTCTCGGTCAGGTCTTCCAGAGATGGCTGCGTCCGTGGGTCTTGCAGCACAAGGATCTGACGGGCTGGATCGACCGGGGAGCGATCGCGCTGGCGGTCTATGTGTCCTTTTCCGCCGCGATCATCGCCGGGATGTGGAGCCGGGTGAGCGGCGTTGAATTTGTCTGGCTGGCGGCTGCCTTGCTGCTGTGGCTGGGGCTGGCCTTTGGCGGTACCTGGTTGCTGGGTGGCCTGATGGGGTTCGCCCGCAACGATCGAAAGACCCTGCTCTTTTCCGGCGCGCAGAAAAGTGTGGCCATCGGCGCTCCGCTGGCGGCGATCATCTTCGCGCCAGAACGCGCGGGCCTGGTGATATTACCGCTGATTTTCTATCATCTCGCGCAATTGTTCCTGTCCGCGCCGGTTGCTGTGCGATTGGCCGGGGACGAGACGTGATGATCCGCTAGTCCTGAGCTTGTCGAAGGGCGGTTCAAGGCTAGAGACGCACTTCGACAGGCTCGGCGTTAACGGAAGATGCTAGAGTTCCCTTAGCGCTCGCGCCGGTTTGGCGGAGAGCACCGGGATAGAGCCCAGCAAGCCAATTCCCAGTGTGGCAATCGCGCCGATGCCCAGCGTCAGCAGGACGATTCCCCAATCCGGCTGCCAGGTAAATTCGAAAATCTGGGTGATCACGAACCAGCCGGCAAACAGGCCGAGGCCGAGAGCCACCGCCGACAAAAGAAATGCCAGCAGCGCATATTCCATCGCCTGAACCGACAATATCTGGGCTCGCGTCGCGCCGAGCAGTTTCAGGATAACGCTGTCATAGACGCGGGCCTGTCGAGAGGCGGCAATGGCACCGATCAGCACTGCGATGCCGGACAAGATCGCGATCGAGGCGGCAGCGGCAATCGCGGTCGCCATCTGGTCGAGTATTTCGCCGATCTGGGAGGCGATTTCCTTGACCTTGACCATTGAAATGGAAGGAAATTCTTTGGGCAATATGCTGAGCAGCCGGTCTTCCTTGGCTGTTTCCATCTGGATCGTGGCGGCAACATTATGGGGTACGTTGGCGAGCACGCTGGGCGGGAATACCAGCACATAGTTGAACCCGAAATTGCGCCAGTTGACCTTGCGGAAAGAGGCGACCTTGGCCGGGATCTCGACGCCGAGCAGGCTGACGGTCAGACTGTCGCCGATCTTCAGGCCCAATGCCGCGCCCTGTTCTTCATCGACCGAAACCAAGGGTGGTCCGTCATAATCGGCGTCCCACCATTCACCCTCGGCGATTTCGCTGCCTTCGGGAATGGTCGCGCTATAGGTGAGGCCGCGATCGCCGCGCAGCACCCAGGCGCCTTCGGGCAGTTTTGCCAGTTCGGCCACCCGCTGGCCACCAAATTCGGTGATTGTCCCGCGCAATGTGGGTACGATATTGACTTCCGCGTCGCTCGCGGTTTCTGCGACTTTGGCGCGGAATTCATCCGCCCGTTCGACCGGGATGTCGAGCACGAAAAAGCTCGGTGCGTCGCGCGGAACCGTCGAACGGATTTCATTGGTCAGGCTGGTCTGGATCGCCGCCAGTGTCGCGAACAGGGTCAGACCCAGCCCCAGCGCCACCACCAGCTGCCCGGTCTGGGCACCGGGGCGATGGAGGCTGGTCAGGGCGAGACGCAATAAGGGATGTTTCGGCCGCGGGGCCTTGCTCGCCAGCCAGCGGATCAGCGCGCCCAATGCGGTCAACAGCAGCAAGATCGCCGCCGCCGCGCCGATGAACGAGGCTGAAAATAGCGGCTCATTGGCGGTAGCCAAGGCAAGCGCGATGATGGCGGCAATTGCGAGGCCAACGCCGATCCAGCTTTGGCGATCTATCTGCCGCCAGGACCGGCCTTCGCCGCGAATGATTCCCGCTGCCGGAATGGTTTTTGCCCGCGACAAGGGGGGCAGGGCGAAGATGACCGCTATCAGCAATCCATAGAGCGCACTGACCAGCAATGGTAGCGGATAGATGGCAAATTCCGGTTTGATAGGCAGGACATCGCCGACAATTTGAATGATCGCCAGCGGGGCCACTGCGCCAATTGCGAGTCCCAGAGCTATGGCAGCCAGGGCCACGGTCATGATCTGGAACAGATAGATGCGAAAGATCATCGCGCTGTCGGCGCCGAGTATCTTGAGCGTGGCAATCGCGCCCTGCTTGCCGCGCAAATAGGAGGCGACGCCATTGCCGACGCCGATGCCGGCAATCACCAGCGAGGCGAGGCCGACCAAAGTCAGAAACTGTCCCATGCGCTCGATGAAGCGCCGCGTGCTGGGCGCGCCGTCGTCGCGGGTCTTGATTTCCCAGGCGGCATTGGGAAATTGCTCGGCGAGCTTGTCACCGATTGTGCCGGGGTCGGCGGTAACGGCCAGCTTGAGGCGATATTTGCTCTCGAACAGGCTGCCCGGCTGGATCAATTTTGTGGCGCGCAGATTGTCGAGCGAGGTGATCGCCACCGGGCCGAGCGACAGGCCTTCGCTGAGCCGGTCGGGCTCTTCGCCAATGACACCAGAAATATTGAAGCTGGCCTCGCCAAAGGCAATCTTGTCGCCAATTTTGCGAGAGAGTCGCTGCATCAGGGCAGGGGTTACATAGATGTCGCCCGGTTTCGGTGCGGTCACAACATCGCCGTTCTCCAGCGTGAAACTGCCGTAGAGCGGGTAGGAGGCATCGACGCCTTTCAGTTCGACCAGTTGCGTGTCGCTGCCATCGGGCAAGCGGGCCATCGCCTGCATCCGCAGCGTTTCGGACAGGGTCCCGGCCTGTTTGAGGGCCATAAGTTCCGCGCTGGTGGCTTCGCGCTGGGCAACCGCTATCTCCAGATCGCCGCCCAATATCGCCTGACCGCGATTGGCCAGTTCTTCGGTGATCGCGCTGGTCAGGCTGCCAATTGCCGCCAGTGTGGCAACACCAAGCAGCAGACAGATGATCAGCAGCCGAAGCCCGACAAATCGTCCGCGCAAATCGCGGCGCGCAATGGTCCATGCCTTGCCGATGTCAGATGTCTTCACGCGGCGCTATCCCGCTCGATAAGGCCGTCGCGCAATTCGATGATCCGGTCGCAGCGTTTGGCCAGTTCCGGATCATGGGTGATGATCAGCAGCGTCGCCGCCGTGGCTTTCTGGCGATCGAACAGCAGGGTGATGATCTTCTCGCCGGTGGTGCCATCCAGATTGCCGGTCGGTTCGTCGGCGAAGATGATGGTCGGTCGTGACGCCATCGCCCGGGCAATGGCCACGCGTTGCTGCTCGCCACCGGAAAGCTGGGTCGGATAATGGCCGAGCCGGTCGCCGAGACCGACTGAGGCAAGCTCTTCTGCCGCGATTTCGAAAGGCCTGGACTGGCCGTCGAGTTCGAGCGGCACCGCGACATTTTCCAGCGCCGTCATCGTCGGCAGCAGATGAAAGGCCTGCAGGACAATGCCGACCCGGCCGCGTCGCGCCACCGCCAGCTGATCCTCGTTCATCGTGCCAAAATCGGCACCGGCAATATTCACCGTACCGCCGCTTGCCCGCTCCAGACCCGACAGGATCGCCATCAGCGATGATTTCCCCGAACCCGATGGTCCGAGCAATGCAACCGTCTTGCCCTCCTCGATCGACAGATCAATGCCGCGCAATATATCGACCCGCGCTGTCCCTTCCCCCAAAGACAGGGTGACATTTCGGGCTGCAATCGCAATATGGGGTTCAACTGTGGCGGCGTCGCTTGATGCGGCGGGTTTCTGGATCATGGGGGTAAGGATATCCGATGTTGAAGAATATAATCTCATATGGGTTCACACTGGCATTTCTGCAACTTTTGATCGCCTGTGGTCCAGCGCCGGAAGCGGAGCAAGCCGTTCAAGAGGACGTAGAAACGGTCTTGGCGGAAACAGACGGTGATCAGACGGCAGAAGCGAAAGAGGCTGAAATCCTGATCGTTGCCTTTGGCGACAGCCTCTATGCCGGCTATGGCCTTGACCAGAAACAGGGTTTCGCGCCGGAATTGCAAGCGGCTCTGATCACCGCTGGCAAGGATGTCCGAGTGCACAATGCCGGTGTGTCGGGTGACACCACCGCAGCGGGTTTGCGACGGATGGATTTCGTCCTCGACAGCCTGTCGCGCAAGCCGGATCTGGTGATATTGGGCTTGGGCGGTAATGACATGCTGCGCGGCCTCAAGCCATCAGACAGCCGCGCGAATATGGAGGCGATGGTCAAGAAGCTAAAGGATCGCGGCATCCCGGTGATGCTGACCGGCATGCTGGCTCCACCCAATCTGGGGGCGGATTTCGGCAAAGAATTCAATATGATCTATCCCGCACTCGCCCAAAAATATGATGTCGCGCTCTATCCGTTCTTCATGGACGGGGTAGTGGGGCATCCCGATCTGTTCCTGCCCGATGGCCTGCATCCAACCGCCAAGGGCATTGATATCATTGTCGGAAAAATCGGGCCGCAGGTGGTCGCAGTACTGGAAAGCTGAGCATCGCGAAAGCTGGAGGGATTGGAAGCATGTTGCACAGTTTCATAAAAACTGTATTATTTTGCTAATACAGCAGTTGAAACGCTTGAAAAGCGGGGCATTTGCATCCATTTATAGGGAAAGCCCCGCACTGGTGCCGGGGCAGGGAGGCTGAACAGCATGGCGACCGAAACAATCACCGCGACCGAAGACCTGAAACTGACCCCGCCAGATCCGGTGGTTGCCGTCGCACCCGAAAAGGCCGGAGGCCTTGTGTCCATTGGTGACGAGGTAAAGTCCAAGCTGGAAGAAAAAGTCGACAGTTTTATCGATGATTTGATCGCTCAGGACGAAAATAGCCCCGAATTTGGCAAAAAAGTAGACCAAATTACCAATATGGGTCGCAAGGAAATTGCCGAAGCGGCGGGCCAGTCCAACCGCTTTCTCGATCGCCCGATCCGGTCGATGGACGAGCAGAGCGGCATTGGTTCCGATCTCGCCGAATTGCGCCGCACGGTCGAGGACCTCGATCCGGGCAAGCGCGGCAATCTGACCGCCAAGAGGAAGATTTTCGGAATCATTCCGTTCGGCAACAAGATGCGCAACTATTTTGACGGTTATAAAAGCGCGCAAGGCCATATCGGCTCGATCCTCGACCGGCTTCGTTCCGGCAAGGACGAATTGCTGATGGACAATGCCGCGATCGATGTCGAACGCAAGAATCTGTGGGCGGCAATGGGCCGGCTGGAGCAGATGATCCACGTCTCCAAGGTCATGGACCAAAGGCTGGAAGACAAGGCGGCCGAACTGGACGCAAGCGATCCGGCCAAGGCGAAGGCAATCCGCGAAAGCGCGCTTTTCTATGTTCGTCAGCGGACGCAGGATCTGCTCACCCAGATGGCGGTGACGGTGCAGGGCTATCTCGCACTTGATCTGGTGAAGCGCAATAATATCGAGCTGGTCAAAGGCGTCGACCGGGCCAGTACAACAACCGTGGGTGCGTTGCGCACCGGCGTTACCGTGGCCCAGGCGCTGACCAACCAGAAGCTGGTTCTCGACCAGATCACCGCGCTCAACACCACCACGGCGGGCGTGATCGACAGCACCAGCGAGATGCTGAAAAACCAGACCGGTCAGATTCACGAGCAGGCTGCCTCGTCGACCATTCCGCTGGAAACGCTGCAACGGGCGTTCCAGAATGTCTATGACACGATGGACAATATCGACACGTTCAAGCTCAAAGCGCTGGAGAATATGAAAGCGACAGTAAATTCGCTGTCCGGCGAGATCGAGAAGTCGAAAGGCTATATTGCGCGATCCGAAGGGCAGGCAAAGGCGAAGCTGGAAGCGCCTACCGAAAACCCCTTGTCGGCGCTGGAGGCCTAGAGCCGAGTGTCCGAATCCAATCAGCAAATCTTTGATAGCGCGGCGCGGGCTCTTCGCGACTCCCAGTTCCGCCGCTCGATCGGCAATCGCTCGCACAAGCTGAAGCAGGGCCATTTGTTCAAGAAACTGGGCCGCGCCGCTTTGTGGACCGTGTGCGTGCTGGTCGGCGCCAGCATTGTCGGCGGCATATTGAGCGGCATCGGTTTCTGGGGCGTGATGATTTCCGCCGGTCTGATTGCAGGCGGTATCTGGGCCTCGATGAAATTTCCGCAAATGAAAATGCCGACGCCGGAGATGATCATGAAGTCGGATCTGAAATCGCTGGCTGGCAAGACCGAAATCTGGCTGGAAAACCAGCGGCCAGCTCTGCCAGCGCCGGCGGTTCAGATCGTCAACGGCATCGGCGTCCAGCTGGATATGCTTTCCCCGCAACTGAACAAGCTCAACGAGGGTGATGCTGCCGCCTATGAAGTGCGCAAGCTGGTCGGTGAGCATCTGCCCGAGCTGATCAACGGCTATCGCGCGATTCCCGCGTCGATGCGCGGTAAAGCCACCGATAGCGGAAAATCGCCGGACGAACAGTTGATCGGTGGCCTGACCCTGATCGAGAAAGAAATCGCCGGCGTGACCCAGCAGATCGCCAAGGGCGATATCGACAATCTGTCGATCCGCGGCCGCTATCTCGAACTCAAATATGACCAGAACGCCGAAGCGGAATAGCCGCCGCCGCTGAGCAACGCGCCAACCAGTTTGCTGGAGCCTATCCTCCCGATCAAATCGCTAGTGGTTATGCCGGGTTGAAGCATGGATAGGTGAGTCTCTTGAAGCAAGGGAGACGGGAATGGATCGCTTGACGATCGTCGCTGACAAGCTTGAATGTACCGAATTGGTGTCTCGCGTCGCGCGGGCAATTGATCGCTGTGACGCCGCGCTGCTGGAATCTCTGTTCCACCCGGATGCCACTGACGACCACGGAATTTTCGTCGGCACGGCCAGTGAATTCATTCAATGGGTGATCCCGCTTCTGAACACAATGAAACGAACCCAGCATATCATCGGACAAGTGCTGATTGAGGTGGATGGTGACCGTGCAGCGGGAGAAAGCTATTTTGTCGCCCATCATAATTTTGATGGCCCGGATGGCGAAATCTTCATGGTGGCTGCCGGGCGCTATCTCGACCGCTTTGAACGGCGCGACGGCATATGGAAGATTGCCCATCGCCATGCCGTATATGATTGGAACAGCAGCACATCATCAACCGACAATTTCGACCGCGACAATCCCGGAGCGCAGGTTTTCGGGATACGCGGCCAAGGGGATGCCTCTTATGCCCATCTTGCTGGTCGCGGGCGATCATAGCGTCGATATCCGGACTAATATTTAGGGCAGGCTACAGATAAGGCCAGATATCCTATGGATTGACGCAAGGCTTTCGACTGAGGGAGAAATTTCAAGTGGCCGATCATGATCCACGCGATTTGCAAAGAAAACTGGCGGATGTCTCCAAACAACCCGAGCCAGAACTCCGCGGTACGCCGATCACCCCGGATCGCTATTATGCCAAAGAATATATGGATCAGGAGTGGGACAAGGTCTGGACGCGGACCTGGCAAATTGCCGGCTTGTCGCGCGAACTTCCCAACAAGGGTGATTATATAACGACATCGCTGGGTCCGGAAAATATTCTCTGCACCCGGGGTGATGATGACACAATTCGGGCCTTCTACAATGTCTGCCAGCATCGCGGGATGCAGCTGATGGACAAGCCATCGGGCAATGCGCGCCGACTGACCTGCCCCTATCATGGCTGGGCTTATGATATGGCGGGCACATTGAAATTCGTGCCCGATGAAGCGGATTATCCGCAGGGCAGCCCTTGCGGCAAAAGCAATCTGGTCGAAATTCCCTGTGAAGAATGGGCCGGTTTTGTCTGGTATAATATGGACCAGGATTGTGCCTCGCTAAAATCCTTTCTCGGACCGATTGCGGACCAGATTGACTCCTATCCGATGGAAGACATGGTGCGGACCCATTGGGTGACGATCGAAGGCGATTTCAACTGGAAGCTGGTTCAGGATAATTTCAGCGAATCCTATCATGTGCCATTCGTCCACCCCGGCGCCGTCTATGTGCTGGAATATAGCCACCAGCATTGCCAGTTTGATCATTATGCCGAAGGCCATTGCCGGATGTTCATGCCCGGTGCCGGGCCGGCCAAAATCATAAAGGGCGGCGAGAAACAGACGCTGGCGAGCATGGCGGAGGAGCTCGCATTGTGGGAGCTTGATCCGGGCGATTATACAGGCGGCAAGATCCGCAATCTTCGCGGCGACCTGCAACGGCAGAAGCGCAAGCTGGGTGAAGCAAAAGGCTTTGATTTTTCAACCTATCATGATGATCAGCTGACCGATAACTGGCATTATACGATCTTCCCCAATCTGTCGTTCAGCCTGAAGCCGGATGGCAATATCTGGCTGCGCGCGCGGCCCCATGAAACTGATCCTGAAAAATGCTATTTTGACATGTGGTACATGACGCTGTTCCCAAAGGGCGCCACGGAATATTTTTCGCAGACCATGCGGGAGTTCATCTCGGTCGATACGCCCGCACAGCATGTGCAGGGCAAGGCAGGAGAGGTTTCGGCTGGTCCGGCGATTGATGAGGATCTTGCCATCTGGCCCTCGCAGCAGCGCGGCCTGCATTCCCGCGGCTATAAGCGTGACTATCTGGCGGGCCAGGAAAGCCGGTTGCGCTTTTTCCACGAGACATTGGAGGATTGGCTGGCACGCTGATTGTTGGTGAAATATAGATTGTCACCGGTCGGCTGTTGGGCGGCGGTTTCAACCTGACCAGATCGACATGGCCATCGGGCCAAGATCATGCCGGCCAACATGCGCAAGGCCCAGGCTTCTCCAAATCGACAGTATGCGGTCAGCGAATAAGGCTTACCATGATCGCCACTGTCATTGACGGATTGGAGAGGATCGGATGAGCCGGATAGCAAAATTACCGCCGGAGGACTGGGATCCACGGATCAGGGACGCCGTGAACCCGGATGTCGCCACCGATCTGGAACAGGGGCTGACCCGCTATTTTGCCCATTGTCCGGAACAGGCGCTTGGCCTGATGCAATTCGGCGGCGCGCTCAAGCGAGGCCGTAGCCTGCCGGAACGGCTGGTCGAACTGGTCCGGCTGCGCATCGCTTTCTTCAACCAGTGCCGCAGCTGCATGGCGATCCGCTATAGTGACGCGGTCAAGGACGGCGTTGACGAAGGCGCGGTCTGCTCGCTGGAAAAGCCGGAGGAAGCCGATAATCTGAGCGCTGCCGAAAAAGCGGCGATCCATTATGGCGAGCTGATGGCCACCGATCATCTGGCGATTGACGATAAAGTCCATGCCGGCTTGCGCGAACATTTTAGCGAGGCACAAATTGTCGAACTGGGCATGACCTGCGCCTTTTTCGTCGGCTTCGGGCGGCTGGCCGCGACCTGGCACATGGTCGATGAACTGCCGGAGGCGTTCCAGAAAGCCGAGAGCATTGCGCCATGGGGTGAAGAAAAAATCCAGGTGCGTTAGGGAGGAATGAAATGGCAACCAAGGCCGATCTCAATATCAATCTGCTCGATGTGGCAACGCAGCAATGCCCCTATGACGCCTACAAGGTGCTGCGTGATGAAGCGCCGGTCTATAAACAGCCGGGCACCGATATCTATGTCATCACCCGCTATGAAGACGTGCGCCATGTTCTGCTCGACCCGGTCGCCTTCCCGAGCAGCCCGAAGAAATTTGCTGCATATAACAAGACCGGCAGCAGCGAACGGCAACAGGTTGTGCAACAGCGTTTCGAGCAGAATGGCTGGCTTCCCGAGCCGACCTTGTCGAGCCGCGATGATCCCAATCACAAGCAGATGCGGGCGATGTTCAACGAGGCCTTTAAACCCAGCAAGATCAAGACCATGGACCCGCTGGTGGAGACTTTGGCTTATGAACTGATCGACGGCTTTATCGATGACGGCCAGTGCAATTGGGTCAGCCAGTTTGCCGTGCCATTGCCGCTCTATATCATCGGCGAGCAAATGGGCGCGCCGCGCGAGGATATGTGGAAAATCAAGCGCTGGACCGATGCCTTCTTCCACCGGATATCGATGATGCTCGACGAGGAAGCCGAGCTGGAAATGGTCGACCGCGAGATTGAGGGGCAGCATTATTTCCATCCCGTATTCGAGCGGCTGCGCAAAAATCCTGACGACAGTCTGCTCAGCGAACTGGTCAACCGGGTGATCGAGGAATGGGGCAGGCCGCTCAACGACAATGAACTGCACGCCGAGATGATGGCGGACACATTTGTCGGCGGCAGCGAGACCACGTCCAACGCTTTGGCCGGCGGCATCAGATTGCTGATTGAGAATAAGGATATCTGGGAGCAGCTGAAAAGCGATCCCGACAAATATATGAAGACTTTTGTCGAGGAAGTGGTCCGTATGGAATCGCCGGTCCAGAGCCTGATGCGCTTTGCCGGTGAAGAGGTCGAAATGCACGGCGTCACCATCCCCAAGGGCGCGCTGATCAATGTCCGCTATGCCGCCGCCAATCGCGACGAGAGCGTGTTTGAATGTCCGGAGAAAATCGATCTGGAACGCAAGCGCGCGGGCGCTCATATGGGCTTTGGCTCCGGCGTCCACCATTGCCTCGGCGCGCCGCTGGCTCGGCGCGAATTGATCTGGGGCTTTACCGCGGTGGTCGACCGGTTCGAGGATATGTGGTTCATCGAGGGCAAGAATGATTTCGCCATCCACCCGCATTTCCTGCTGCGCTCGCTCAAGGAACTGCATATCGGCTTTACCCCGAAGGCAGGCTGATTGCGTTTGGCGCCGATGGGCAGGCGTTCCGCAGCAGGATGACAGTGAAGATTCATCTCTAGATGGTTGGCGAGATGTTCTGCTCAACGGTCTGCAATAAAGGAATTAACTCGATTCCTTGTGGAGATTTGGTCCTTATTTAACAGCGTTAGATTCCGCTATGAGCGCAAAATTGGACAGGAATGCAGCGGGCATCGGCCTCCCTTTCCCGGAGCAAGGCGGTCATTGCCGCATCAAATCCCGAACAGCTGATGCTCAACGAATATTTTGATCCCAAGACCAATCAGGATCATGCCGCCCAGAAGCTCTGCCCATTTGCCAATTCTCGCGCCAACAAGGGCGCCAAGATACACGC
>Ga0105054_10001453_pt1 | contig 38934 bp, 51 predicted proteins | sample BON02_FD_78091 | JGI IMG/M metagenome (GOLD analysis project Ga0105054, IMG submission 78091) | Freshwater microbial communities from Lake Bonney liftoff mats and glacier meltwater in Antarctica - BON-02 (megahit assembly) | ecosystem: Environmental > Aquatic > Freshwater > Ice > Glacier...
CACGGCATGTAATACGCTTGACAGCGTTTTCATCTCTACCTACTATTTTGACCATGGGTAGTCTCCTATGAACAGATAACGAGTAGCTGGTTAATCGTGTTTTGATACGCGCGGGCGTACTCATCGTCGCATACGTCGCGGTTTATTATGAGATTGTTTATCAAACTGTTGAGTAGATACTGAACGTCTCGTTCCGCAAATAGCCGTTCACCGGTATCTCCGGGGGTCGACCAGTGCTCAGAATACTCATAGCCTGGGTTTCCTCGCAGGAAGGCGAGTTCGCCCTCAGTAAGGTTCTTACGCTTTTCCCTATAAGCAGCTACTGGCATTTGAAATACATACTCGTGACTGACAGTCCGTCGCGTAGCATACGCTTCCTCATCAGAGAGGTGAATGAGCTCTTTGAACCCCATAGCTTGAGCAATAGGACCTTCGCGTTTCGTATTGCGAGAAGCACGAGTGCAGCGCTCGATCTGCTCTTCTTCACCGGCACAGTAGTCATCCTCAGGACAATCCTCCTGGAAAAGATACTTACCGAAATCAGTCTCATAATAATCGCGAGCGGTCTCTACGATATCAGATCCCCAACGTTGGATTGCCTCTTGCTTATTCATCGTCAAACATCTCCTCACATTGGTCATAATCATGTATTCCGTCAAGATACCCCCGGGACCATTCATTTGCGAGGGCCTCAGTATTGTACGGGTTCTTTGCAGCGATATTTCTATCAAAACACGTGGCATTAAACCCAGTATTATACGCGGATACTTCCGGCCAATTATGATCCATAATCGTCAATCCTTTGTTGAACTTTGGTAAGGTTAGCATCTAACTGCGTGGCGGTCGAATAGTGTTTCAGTTCAAACGCCAAGACTATTGCGCGCTGAAGGTTGGGCACCACCTTTAGATCTAATTGATGTTCCGCTTCCGTTCTTTTCATAGTCATGTTATAGACTACTTCAACATAAAGAGCAACTGCTTATGATAAATTCTGCAGTTTAATTGTTTTTGTGTTAGATGGGTAAAACGATCTACGTAAGATCCGGAATGCATTCTCTACATCTCGCGTCATACCAGCGAGTACGATGAAATCGTATGATTTACCCGTACACGTTTGCTTGAGTGATTCTACTGTGGCGTTACGTGTTATAAACTCCGACTCCACCATGTCTTCGTCGAAGTGGAGAACTGTCTTATGACGTCCGCGTAGTTTATCTACTACCGCTTGCGCAATAAACGTTTTCCCGATATTTCGTCCAAGTCCATCGGCATCAATCTCGGGTGTAATTAAAATATATTCTGTCATGTTATCCTTCAATACTAATAAAATCCCGCGCAGATATCCAGGCGCGTACTGGGTCAGTTCTAAGCCTACTTAAGCGGCGGCCTGAGGAAGAGCAGATAACACAAAACATCGACCCGACTATTTCCAGTCGAGCATCAGGATATCTTTCTTGTACTACTGCTATGCTGCGTAGTCTGAGCGGTCCTGTAGTATCCATTAGTCTACGCGCGTTTCGGCATCAGAAAGCATATAAATAAGCTCTTCGCGAATAGCCGCACGGCAATCTCTAATAACAGCAACTCGTCGTGTTATAGAATTAAACCGAGCCTCAGACTGAATATCAGGCCGCGCCTCGGTGAGTTGGCCCCTGGAATTGGTACCCTCAACATGGTATGCAGTAGGATCTCCAGATCCTACTTTTTCAAGAGCTGCTAACGCTGACTCAAGAACAGATCGTTTATTATCGGTATAAAATCCCATAATTTATTCCTTATATGTGGTTGAATAAGTATTAGACATTGATAACTTTCCATTCATATGGGGTCTTAACCTCACCGGGGTACCCGAGTGGATTAGCAACTAGATGAACACCGTTATCAGGATGAACAAATTCCATTCGGTCGTGAGTATGTCCGAAAGCCCACAGGTCAATCTTATCTGCGTACTCTTCCATAATACTGTCACATGAGGTCGCGAAATACGGATTTAGCGCATCACCTGCGTATGAACCCCGTTTACACGCTTCGACAGTTGGCATAAAGTGTGTAAACACAATGTTGTGATCAGCCGTTGACTCACGTAGAGCATCGTTAATGCTTATTTTTTCCTGTTTACAAATCTGACGCATCAGATCGAGATTCATTTTATGATTACCGTATTTAATCAATCTGAAATCAGCGAGCTGGTTTTCAATTACGGTTGGTGAAGTATCATAACCATCAAGATGCCCAGTAGTCCACAATGTGGATCCAATGAACTTATATGTCTTACCCTCAAATTCATAATCGTACGAATCGCCTCCAAGAAGGAGTTTTACGTTTTCGTAGTCTTTCCCGATAAACATATATCGTAAATCTTGATATGCATGTCCGTAGTATTCGTGGTTGCCGAAGGTTGTGAATACCGGCTTTTTAAACCACATTTGCAGTTTGGCAATACCTTCTGTCCACGTACCTATATCTCCCACAGCTAAGACAACATCATACGTATCATGGTCTGGAAGATTACGCTCCAGCCATTGAATGTTACGATAGAATTCAGTATGCAAATCCGAGCAGGTTAGTATTCTCACTAAATACCTCATAAGGAAAAAGAAATGGAAAAATGTTTTATTTATGTTGCGCGTAATTATCTTAACGAGAAAGTATATATTGGTTATTCTAGCGGATCATTAAAACAACGAATGTATCAACATAAATATTATGCGTTTACGCAAAATGCAAAAACTAAATTTGCTAAAGCGTTACGTAAACACGGTTGGGAAAACTTTACTTGGGAGATTATATATGAGTCTTGGGATAGAGTTCACTGTTTAGAAATAATTGAAGATCAATTCATAGCACAATACGGTTCCCTTAATTCAGGATACAACTCAATGCAAGGTGGATTTCGTGGACCTATATTAAAAGGTGTAGCTAACGGAATGTTTGGTAAGACTCATACAGAAGAAGTTAAACGAGCACAAGGCGAACGAGCTAAGCTACACTTTACTGGTAAAACCTACGAAGAACTCTACGGAAGTACAAAGGCTCAAGCGCTTCGTAAACATAGGAGTGAAACTTCTAAAGGAGTTAATCATAAAGGTGTAAATAATCCACATTTCAAACCCGAAATAATTAATATCAAACACACATTAGGACAAACATTTTCAGGTAACCGTTCTCAAATCAAAGACGTATGTCATATTCCAAAACCATATATTGTTCGCATAATGAACAACAAACCATATAAGGGGTGGTCTTTAGCCTAGAAGTCATATTCAATCGATAAGTAATACTCCGCGAACTTATGTTTGGGTTCTCGTGGATCATTTTTTAACAGATTCAGAATATCGAGAATATCCTTAGCATCATCCGGATCGAAGTATGCCTCGTCGCCATACTTCCCCTCAAACTGAAGATAATTTCTCAGTGATGTTTTAAGTTTCTCTAGGTTTGTGGTGATCATCGTTCTTGTACCTTTTAAGCGTTTTAAGCCGCTCTTGTATTTGGTTAAGGGTTACAGGACTAAAGTCCCAGCAATCAACTCCGACGTCGAGGCTTTGATCTGTACCTGGGAGTGATCCGTGGCTATGGCCATACAGCATTATAGCGCCATAATGTGATCTATTCCACACTCGCATAGCATAATGTGTTGAGTTCAGCTGCAACTCGTGTAGCTGTATCCTCATCCTGGTATGCTGCGACGTTATGGCTGAATGAACCTTCAAAGGAACTATACTGCCCTATAACCATATAAATTTTCATTACACATCTACCTTATAAGAGGATATATCGTCTTCGGATATATTATATGCAACCCGGAGGCTTTCAAAAATTGAGTTGGCTACTGGTTCAGAATGACCAGCAATACACGCGCACTCGAGTACAACGTCCACATCAGAGAGATAGGCCTCGACACGCTTCCGGGTGTCCTTGGCCAGGATCTGACGAACAGGGGTACCATCCTTTTTGTGGTAGGTGGAGCTGTTATGAGAGCCGTCGTTGTGCTTGCGATAATCGGCGTGGCGCATAATTCGTCTCCATCATTTGATAGCTACTTATAGCCTACTTCGTAAGCGTTTGCAACTTCTTTTTATCGCGTTTAGCTTTATCTCGTTTAATCAGTTTACGTAAATAAACGATTTCCTCAACAGTTAAATTCTGCTTATTATGTAGAGTGCCTTCAATTCCGTGATATGGTGCCATTTTAAAAATCCTTTACTGTCATATCTTTCCAAGTGTATTTGGGTTCACCTACTCGTGGATATGGTTTCGACATCATCCACTCCTCTTGTCCACAATCACATATACGGACGTAACCATCACGAATATATGCAAATTTATGTCTATGTATTAACTCGCGGAGTGCCTTAAAAATATTACGCAGTTTCATGACCAATATCCTCAAGGTATTTCAAAAATTCAATGAACCACGGCTTGATGGGTTCTTTAAAAACTTGCAAAATTCCGTCTGCTGGGGATATTATAATGACTACTTGCTTCGGAATCAAGTCAATTCGCCGAGTTCTTTCGGCGAACATATAACCATAACCAGAAGTTTGATAGAAGTAGCTGTGAATCCATTCTTTACGTTTCTCGTTATTTGCTTGTTTAAAATCAATTACAGAGTTAACTCCATCAAACTGTCCAATAACATCACAACGTCCAGCAATTTTTAGCTGGTCAGAATAGAGTGGAGTTTCTAATGCGTACACATCTCCGAACCGAGTGTCGATGCACTCCTGTACAGATTTGAATCTTCGTTTTAATTCTAAGTTATGTCCAAACTCTATCGGTTGTCCTAGAATGTGTTGTTCTGCAAGATTATGGAGCGCGGTTCCAAACTGCCCGGCTTTGTTTTTAATACGATCCGCTTCTACAACACCTACAGCGTCAATCCATTTCTGGAGACCTTCTTTTCCATATTCAGCTAGGACTGTGGTCATACTTAAATATGAATTGCCCTCTGGAGTCACATATCGTCGTTTGCCGTCTATATTCGTTGACACCATGTCTGATTTATATTGTATGTTTAGTTTCATAATAACCTCTAAATAGTACTGATCGCGGTGTTGACGCACCCACCAGTCCTAACCCGTAGAGGAGGCTTAGCATGAATATTTATGGACAAACACCATACACATACTTACTTTACTGTATACCGTTAGATAAAATATATTATGGTGTCCGTGTAGGTAATCGGGTTTCGCCAAAAGAAGATCTTTGGCATGTATATTTTTCTAGTTCTACGCGGATCAAAAAGTTGAGAATCCAATTTGGTGATGCTGCCTTTGTTGCTAGTGTACGTAAAACATTTAATTCACGCGAACGTGCGTTTATATGGGAAGAAAAGGTACTCGAGAAACTATTTTCCAAGCACCGAAGTAAATTAATTAATGTTAAAATAACAAGCTCTAGTTTTTGTAATAATCCTGGGTATACGCAGAGTGTTGATCATATACGTAAACGCGCTGACGGTCTTCGTAAACGTTGGGATGATCCGGATTTTAGAAAAGCACAGTTAGCACTAATTAGACAACCGGAGCGACAGGCTAAGGTAATTCAAGCCGTTAAAGACCGGTGGAAAGACCCTAAACGTCGCGAAGCTCTTACTGAACGAAACAACAAGCGTTGGGCAAATGCGCAAGAAAAAGAACGACATATAATGTTAAAATCGAAAACCTATAGAATTATTCTTCCGACTGGCGAAGAGCGTATAATACGCAACTTAACAAAGTTTGCAAAAGACAATTCTATAGGTTTAGGGTCATTACAAAAAGCTAAACGCTTAAATACGTGTGTTGCTGGATATTATGTTAGTTTGCTTATATAAGCCTCAATAGCGAAGTATTATTCTGAGATTCGTATTTGATCGAAGCCTCTATCCATGATTTTACGAATCCTGACCGAACAATATCTTCAAGTCTAAACTCGATTGAGGAAATATCCTCCATTAATTTGATTATTTCATAGAATGTTCTATGACCTGATCGTTCATCTTCAAATTTTAGATCTGTTTGCCGGAGATCTCCACAGAAGATAATGCGGGTGTTTTCACCGACTCGTGTACATAATGTGTTTAGTTCGTTCCAACCCATTGATTGACATTCATCTACAATAATAACGGTATCGTCGTAGGTAGTGCCGCGTTCAAAAGACGTTGAGTTAAATTCGATAATACCGTTTCGCGTTTGTATGTCATATGCATCGCCCCGATCATATAAGTCGGCACAAATTGCCTTATATGGGGCTTCAAATACTGCCATTTTTTCTTGTTCATTGCCTGGTAGAAATCCAATAGATCTCGAGGCAACTGCACTTCTAAAGATAGCGACTTTTTTATACTCGCCGCGAGATACTGCTTTAAGTGCTAGATACATTGAAAGATAAGTATTATGTGTAACAATCCAATTATCTGTTATATAGAGATGTTCAGGGTGATCAACAGAAATACATTGAGCCTCCTTTACTCCTATAAACTCTATTTGCTTAATTGCAAGATTTAAAAATTCAGAGTATTGGTTCTTATACTTGCAGCGAGCTTTTTTTCGAGAAAGAAAAAATAAATCTGACGGTACTTTAACTCGTATACGACAAGTATAATTAGGTGCACCGATTTTCTTAACACCATTATAGGTATAACTTGTATCATCTCTATATTTAATTGAACATATACCCCCTAGACTACGAATAATATCTGTAAAATCATTTGCTAATTGTTTACTTGTTGTCGTAAACGAAGCTCCGCCTGTTTTTTCCGCACATCCATCACTATCCATTAATCCTCTGATTAATTCTAATTTTTGCGTAATAGAGGCTTGTTTATAAATATCTGGTATAAATTTAGAATAACTTGTACAATTTAAATTTAAATCTGATATAATTCGCCTATATTTATTTAAATATTGTCCCTCTATTCGTGCACCCTGAAGAACTAATTCCGATACTATACCATAGCTTACTCCATCACTTTTAGGAGTAAGTTTATACCCGTCTACACTGATAAGCTGTCCTACCCGGGTTATTATTTCTTCATCAATAGAGGAAAAGGAAGGTTGAGTTGTGAGGGAACCATCTCCAATTAAAATACCTAGTAACCATGGATCTAGAGGCAAATCAATATCCGGGGTTTCAATCGGTATGGGTAATTGTATTTTTAGCGGATGTATTCCTTTAAACTCCATTATCTCCTTAAGGGATAAAACTCTCCACATATCATCTCTAGATTTATCTTTTATATAATCCTTTTGCGGCTTTCGACCCCAGGAATAGTTATACACCCGCCAAAGGTGTTCATCACAACATTCTGTAGAACGCCCGTCTGAGAAAGTTATTTTGTAGATTGCTTTTTTACCTTGCGGAAATATCCCGTTTATTAGACTGATAGTTCCATCTGGCATTGATAACTGTTGCCCTAAGACAACATCACCCATTTTTATCCACCCAGTTGGCGTTTTAATAAGACTGTCTAACGGCTGTGCCTTGCCTGTACCTGCGAAGCCGTGTAAGTTAAGATGTTGACCGAGGGCGAATTGTGCAAATACAATATCTTGTGTATCAGTTAATCCTTCAATTTTTTTGAGTACTAATGCACTCTTAATATTACCTGCTTGGTCTCTTTTCGAGCGTCGGGTTGAAGCTGCGGCCATGTATAATCCTTTTTGTTAAAGTAAGAATCATAACAAAAAGTCATCAGTGGTTATCATTTTGTATTAATGGTGTTACCTTGGCCGGAGCCTCTTTTAATTCCTTTCAACAGATCGTTAAACCCGTTTGAAATCCTAAGTGAACCGACACCAGAAACAAGTGCTGGAGCCGATCTAATTATTGTCATAAATTCAGGATGCGCAACAAGAAATTCTTCAAGCTTCGAATAGCTTGTGAAGAACTCATCATGCTCCACTTCATTTGTTTTATTCTGCAAGGTATATGTTGGGATTTTCGGTATCCTTTATAATTTCACGCTTATGTTTTTGTTCACGACTATGCTTCGCCTGCTCACGCTCACGCTTGACGTTGTGAAACCTGTCGTCTTTATCGAATTTTCGGAATGTTTTACCCATTGTCTCAATCAAAAATAGTAGGAAATACTTCACGAACGTCTTCTATGCTAAACGTCGTATAAGGCCAAACTTTATTTTTCATGTTTAAAACAAGCGCGGCATCATGTGGATGTATATATTCCAACATCGCAATAAAAAGTGCTTGTCGTTTATTCGTTGGGAGGTGATCATACCCACCACCGTTTACAAAAATCTTCAAACGCCTAATTTCCGCCCACAATGAGTTATGGGTGTTTATATCGTTATGTGATGTAAAGGGTGGATCGTCACTAGGTAAATTCGTAGTCACTGCAGGATTAATCCAATAGTATAATATTTGTTGAATAGAATCCGGGACTGTTTTGAGAGAAGCTTGTCTATCAAAGGTGTTTGTAATCGAGTCGAGTGCATTAAATATTTCATACACGGCAAATTTTGACATTTATGGTCTCATTAAAAATCGCTGATTGAAGACATCAGCTTTGTTAAGTTATATTTGTAAAAATAATCAAAGAGGCTTCTTGGCCCTTTAACTATCGGCTCCTTATATTTATCGATAATGGCGTCCTGAATTTCTTCAGGTACCTCTCGTAGATCTATAAGGGGCTTATTACGTTCGAGATACTGTTGTTTTCCAAGGACAAAAAGGGCGGTTTCTCGCTCTTTAATAACATCTTTTTTGACGTTAAACTTTATAAAATGTTTTTCTAACTCGGTTTCATTATCCCAATCTGAGACAGTAACGTTGAGCATAAAGGACATACGGGCTTCTGTTAGCGCCACTTGCCGTTTGGTATCGTCTTGTAATGCGGTATCTTCAGAAAGTATATTAGGGATGCCATCGCCACTATCACCTCTAATGATGTGTTCATGTAGGAATAAAAGTGGGTTTGCCGCTTTGACGATTTTATTATCTACTGGGTGATAAATTACGCAGTCGGTATAAACCTGAAGCTGCTTGAAATCCTTATCGGTTGATATAATTAAATTAGGTTGATCAGAGTAACGTATTGCTAGGGTTGCAATAACATCATCCCCTTCAGCTCCGTCTATCTCAATCACTCTATATTTCGTATATGTCCGCACTTCTTTTTTGAAATCAGCAAAGAATTCGAAGACTGTAGTCCAATCAATATGCGTTAGAGCTTCTCTATCTGCTTTACGATGTGATTTATACGGTTTGAAGAAGTCTTTACGCCACAGATGTCTATCGTCAGCAGCGAATACTACTTCTCCATATTTACCTTTGTATCGAGAAGTAACGGCGCGAACGGTATTTAAAATCATATACCTACATGCGTCAGGGTCAAAGACTTTAATCTTCTTTCCGTTTTCATCTAGATCATCTGTCTCCCTCATAGAGGCATGCAGATTTATGAAAAAAATGTTAGACATATCAAAAATTATCATATAAGCTTTCTAGTTTCCTTGAGTTGCGCGAACCTGTTCAAGCACAACTTCAGTTAGTTCTTCTTTGTAGTTTGTAAATGTATTAAACACGTCTACAAAGGTGTTGAATTCATCTTCGAAACTATAATGGTCTGACATAATAGATCGCAAGAGGCTTTCCAAAATATTCATTTTCTCGTCAGATGGGTCTATACCGATCTCTATAAAGGAAGTATATATGTTTGGAATGATATAATCAAGCGTATCTTCGATTGTTTCGAGTTTTAATCCTATTAGTCTCTCAGCGACGTCGTATGGGTTTTTTGTTATACGATTATTGTCACTGGGGAACATGATGACGTTATTAGCTGAATCCATATCGTCTCCTTTACTACTGTACTATTTAGTCAAAGGAGACGATATGCGGTAGGCATCTCCCTACTTGATGATTCGAACGATAATCACTTCTTCAGAAGTGCGATTTTTAGCTTCAACTGGCGTACCTTTGACTGAGTCGAACGACTTCTTTAGAGTAGTCTTAGGTTGCGATGCCATGGCCTTTACAGTAGCCGCAGCTCGACCTGCTCGCTTGGTCTTAGATTCGTCTTCATTGTAGTTAATGATTGACGTACCCTTAATCGAAAGCCCCGCGGCACCCTTAGCGTACAACACCGTCAGTAGATTATACTTGGTGTTGTAAAGAACCGCAACTTGAGCGCCAATAATACCGGAAGGATTCTGACTGATAACGCCAGTATCGTCATCCGAAGGCTTATACTTTAGACCAGATACCGCTTTGGTTTCACGCTTGGCGCTCGTAAGTGCGAGGCGAACCGATTCACGCTTCAGTTGTGCATCCGTCTTCGGCTTGGCCTGCTTTTCAGAAGCCCATGTGGAAGCTGCATCGAGTAGATTGGTCCAGAACGGCACCTGAGTCTTCAGAGTTTCCTTGGAGTAGTCTGCAGGATTCTCTGCATACTTTTCAACCGATTCTTTGAAGCGCTCAACAAGACGACGTGCATGTCCAGGCTTGATGTCCATCTCTTTGAAGATTTCGAAGAACTTCAAGTCTTTGAGTTGCTTTTCGTTCGTCCAAACTTCATCGGCAAGATCGTCAAATGCGACGAACATCTCATTGGCTTTGTTGTCGGTGCGCTCTTGAATCGAGAGTACAATGCCTTTCTCTTCGGCTTCAGCAACTCGCTCTTCACGAATCGTGTAACCTTGAGCAATCAGGGTTGTAACCTTCTCTTCCCATCGCGTAAGAACGTCGTATGGGAGAATAATCTCACGCTGCAGCATCCGAGCGATGACGAGTACAGAATGTTGCCAGAATCCTTTTTGTGAAGCGGCTCGCTTCATCGCAGCGATATCGGCTTTGCTGTAGTCGCGCGCTTTCATCTCGGCAAAGAGTGATTCGATATGCGCATCAGGCTCTTCGACTGTATTATACCAATTCAAAGCGGCGGTCAGACCCGATGCAGAGAAGTCAGACTTGATCTCAGGTTCCGATCCGTATCCTTTGATAGCGATCGATTTCGCTGCCATAGGGCCGACGCGAATAGTAGGCTTTTTGGTCTTTTGAAGTTTACGAGCGGCTCGTGCCATGTGCTATCTCCTGTTTCTATTTAACAGTTATAGGCTCTTTACGTAGATGGTGCAACTTGATTCAGCAGTTCGGTCCATTTATGTTGGACTGTTGCCCAGGAATGTTTGTTTCTTATATACTCACTCGCCTTTGCAAGCTTCGTTAAATCGTATCGTTCAGCTATATGTTTGATAACCTTCGTAAGATGAGCTGTAAACAAATCTACGTGGATTTCTGGATTTGGTACGAATGGATATATATGTGTGAGGCCACCAGAAGTTTCCGGAAGGGCGCCAAGTGAGCTGTGAACGCAGAAGTTTCCAGTTGCCATTGCTTCAATAAGAGCTAGACAGTTATGACTTACAAATGTTTCTGTTACATAGGAATGATCTACCTCAACTTCAAAGTTGTATACCATTCCGCTATAATCAATAGGTTGTTGAATCTTATCTTTTTCTCGAAATTTTAACCCGATTAAGTTTTCATACTTTATACATTTACTTTTTTGTTCAATATCATTCCAACTTACAGTGTATGCCTTGACTTTAGGTGTTTCACACACGGTTGCAAATTTACCTAAATTTGTTAGTATTTGCGTTGCTCCGTGAATGAGAGAAATAGATATTGATTGAATTGTTTTTCGGTTGTGTTTATTAGTGTGCCCATCAGCTGCAAAATATCCATTTAAAAATTCTTCTTGAATCGCGAACGAACAATCCCAAATAAATGACGGTACCCTTTTATCTCTGCTGACGCCAATCGTACCTCTAATGAAGTTCGCCCATATTTTATTATGCGCTGTAACCACTCCACCGTTTTCAGATGTTTGCTTATCTACTCCTCCAAAAAAATCAATAAAGCGTGCAACGTTATCTGTTTCAGATACGTGGTGTGCTAGCGTTAGCGTTCCAGCTTTTGAAGCATGTCCATCACCAGCCATTAACCCGAGAATATATGCAAACTCAGGTGTTATTTTCTGCCGATTTAGTACTTTTTTATAAGAACTATATGTATTACGAATACTAGTAATTTCATCTAATTCATTAACGAGATTATGTTCACCCTGCATGTAATCATATATATTAATATATTCAAGATTCTGTTCGTGTTGTTTTACTCGTAATAACACTTCTGTTTGTTTATTAAAGTCTTCTGCATTTTTCCAAACTGTATTATATATTTTTTTAGTGTCTGATTTACTATATTTAGCCGTTTTTTGCTTATGTATAATTCCCGTGTATAATGGATGTTCGTTTGTAAAGTATACTGTTTTATGTACTCCAATAGGTTTGAATCCATAGAGTTTTCCGTTATACTCCCTACTAAATGTTTTTGTTACTTTACGAAAAACCCCAGTGTGGGAAAGCACTTCATCTCCAATTTGAATATCTTCGATGTTTTTAACACCAAGTTTAGTAAGTATATTAGTGCCTGCTAGCTGGCAACTCGTTTCAGGCCAAATCGACGGGAATGCAAAAACATGAGATTGTTTAAGGGCTTCAAGCACTTCTTCGTTTGATACAGTACCGTGGTATGTAATACCTGGATGATCTATACACTCTTGAAATAAGTGTTGATATTGTTGGTTTCGACTACCCCAACCGTATATTTCAAACGAACTATACACATCAAGGGTAATATAGATGCCCTGCTCTTGTAGTTGAGTGTATAGAGTTTTAAACACCGGGAGTAGAATAGCTAGGCCTCGGTGAGGTGTAGTATGGTATATTAACTTGATCGGGTATTCTTTTCGACCTAATCCGATTTTAAACTTATTATTTAAAATCGGCTTTAGATCATAATCGATGTTAATTGAGTTGGGAATTATTACAGTGTTGTACGCTCGGGCATCGGGTAGATAACCCTTTTCGAGGAACTGTTGGTGTTGCCAATACGAAACAAACACCTGAACATCGAAATTGTATAAACTTGTCTTTAAATGCTCTGTTTCCGGGTCTCCGGGCAAATCATGAGCATAGTACACCGAATGCCGATTTTCGTCAAAATCACGAACTCTCGAGAAATAAAAATCTATGTTTTCAAGATGTTCTGGGTGCTTTTCTACGAGGAAATCATGAAGTCTCCCTTTTAGAAGTTCAGTACCACCCTTTGCGTTCGCAGATAGTTCGTCTGTTTTGATCATTACGGGAAGCGAACCTCTAGAAGGTTATCCCAGCGGAAGTTTCTAAACGCACCAATGTCTGTATCGAATACAACCTGGTTATCCGGATTTGGCGTCTTGACAGTATCGGTGGTTTTCTCATATGTCGAGGTAATCAAAGCAGGGTTGAGAGTAGCGTTCATTTGACGGATCGTACCATCTACCTTGTTGAACGCAATTGCAACAGGAGTCTCTGATGCTCGTAATAGCTCTAGTACTTTTTCTTTATATAGATCTTGATTAGAAGTTGTCGCGTTTGTTTCCATAGTTTTCACCCATTATGTTGTTTGCTGTTATAAATTGTTGCAGTTCAGTATATCCACCGATGTAATTACCATCAACGACTACGATAGGGAGCGTCTTTGCAAACGGATATATTCGAACTACTTCTGCTCGAGAAATATCTTCTCCGATTAGTATTGAATCGTAGGCAATTTCTCGAGACTCAAGTAGCGTTTTTGCCTTGACGCAATAGATGCATACCGGCTCAGCTCTCCAATATAGTTTGATCATTATAAACGATTTGTCCTTGTGTTTCAATTTTATGCGGGAACTGTGTTCGATCTATTACAGAATATTCTAACGATACTGGTTCGAACACATTAAAGAACGAAATTACAGTTTGAGGATCGTATCCCTTACATGAATAGAGATCTGCTTTGACAAAAGGTTTTCCGTTATTATTCCAGAAATGTGCAGTGAAATGTGAAGTCGTTATCATTGCGAATACAGACAGACCCTCGTTGCAGGGATCGTCGCAATATTTGGCCACAGGAGGAATGAATACTTCCATGTCTATCGCTTTGATGATATCTCGAACCCAAGCCTCTGTCAGAGCTGTATCCGTAGGGGGATGAGTAATCTCCGCATCTATCATAAGATGCTTGTGTATTTTTGCCATATTGGTTCCCGTTAAAAAGATCAAGAAAAGCGACAATCACGAGTTACTATTGTCTCTGCTCATATAGAAAAATCTTATGGGAACGCAGCATATATTATTTAGTTAAGCATCCTTTGCCATGTGGGAATTACCATCCCTGCGACGCCAATTATATCACCTTCGCGTGATAGTGGCCACTTTACAACATTTAAAATATGTTCGCCACCGTGTATATCAACATATGTTTCTTGTAGTTCGACGTGTTCGTGTGATTCCATAACAGCTTTATCGTTTATACCATATTCTTTCGACGAATCGTTATGCCACATTTCAAAGTCTAATTTTGTATTGTATTCTTCAACAGTTACTTTATATTCAGTCTCGTATGCTGGATTTACGTATATCATTCGCGTATCGTAATCTTTAATCCAAGCAGGATACGGGCAACATGAAATGAAAGATATTAGTTCTGATGCACGAGAGTCTAGGAAAAACGGAGCGACGGCCAGCCGTAATTCCATTTGTTCTAATGACTCAATGTTTAGAGTGATTTCTCCAGGCATCAACATACACTGCTTTTCTTTCTAATTGTTTCGGTTACCCGGTGGGAATTCCCTCATAATCAATTAAAGTGTCTTCGCAAACGTGCGCTTATTTTGCGACTTCAGATTCTTCGTCTTCAGGGGCCTCGTGCGCATCGCCATGCGGCCACTCTTGTTGTAGGTGAGGTAAATGCGCATTCGCGTTGTTATTCATTTCCCAAAGATCCTTTGAAGTATATCCGTCTGGACGCTGATCTGATTTAAAGTGGATAGTTGCAAATAGGTTCGGGATTTTACTATCATCATCGTCTTGATCGGGTTGATCAGGATCATGTAGAACTGGAAGGATCGCGTCCGGACCTTCTGATACTGATACTAAGCCATCAGACTTAAAGTCGGCGAATGATGGTACTTTGCGTGTATTTGTCATAAATTATTTCCTATATTTTTAATGTATCGCATATTATATATTATTTAGTAACTTTAAGCAACTCTTCTCGTAGCGTAGAAACGTGCGTTCCATGTATGCGTGTTTGCACAATATTATTGTAAAAATCGTCACGAAAAAGCACATTGTTATCAATCTGATACTTTAATTCCATATAATGCAACTCACCCTTTGCTTTACAAAGTCTAATTATTTCACGCTTGAAATTTTCTTTGCCGAATATTTCGATATCCTTTTTAAGATTCTCAGAAGAACCCCAATACTCAGCCCAGTCACTCTGCTTTATCTCTTTACGCTTACGTACTTTACCCTTGAGTGGCGGGCGCGTTACTGTTTTCCATAGTCTCTTCTGTCCGACGTATTTTTTATCATTAATTAGATTTGTAATTACATAGATAAAACCTATATAACCTTCACCATCTTCAATAATAAAATCGCGACCTGTAATAGTCCAATTAATCATTACTCGCTTCAATCTTTATAATAGTATTAGAATTGCAAATAGGACAGAATGTTGGTTGTCTTTCTTCACTAGTCTCTACAACTGTAACTACAAAAACACTATCACAGGCAGTACAATTGTACATGTTTCTCTGAGACATTGATTACTCCTTTGTTATTATATATTTAGGGAGTATCTTCGTGAGGTACTACAGTCCAAATATGTCGCTTTATTTGAGTATTATATACATTGCGATGGTACTCGCTATTTTCATTCCCCTGCCAATGATCCATTAAACCTTCAAAACGACTCGACGCCCATTCTTTTACAGTCTCATGCTTCTCGAGTTTCCACTTCTGCTCCTTATCAATAAGAAACTCATGCTCGTCTGCATATCGCGAATGTGGTTTTATATAAAGACCCTTATTATATCCGACTGGTAGCTTGAAGTGTATTATGTGCTTATCGTATGTATTCTTTACCGTGCTCAATGTTGAGGTAGCGGGGGTTAATGTTGTACGTTTAACAGGATTCATTGGAATAGGGCGCGGAGATTGCTTCTTTTTAAATTCAACTGTCTTTATATTAAACTTCTTTCCAAAATCAGCTGGTGTATTAGTGTTCAAAGATGCAGAAGTGAATGCAGGCATATGTATTACCCTATTACCATGTTTAAAATGTTCAGAAGGATCAAACCCCACCCCTGAATACACATGAGCTTCATGATCAAGCGGCTTACTATGTTTGTGAATTATTTTAGAAAGAGTTCGTGCATAATCGAGCATTACAGGACGACGATCTGTTACGTCTACTGATATAAGAGTATGGTTAATATGCTCACTTTGAAAACGAGTATAATTTTCTATAGATTCTTTTTCAACTTGAGTAGGTACAAAGGCGTGGTTGCGCATCATTACTGCATCATGTTCGGCGGCCTTGGCGTGGTGTGCTGCGCGTGATATCTTATTAGCGGTGATATTTCTTGCGCCGATGTTTGCATCAATAGTTTTGTTTGCGAACATCTTTGGATCATGCTCAAGTGCTTCAGTTATTGGTTTTTCAACATGAGGAGTAACAGTCCACACATGGCGTGGAACAAATGTTATGTTATGGCTGATGTCTGGATTACGCGTTCTGAACGTTTCATGCTTTGTAATTTTCCATGTTTGATTCCGATCCAACAGATATTCATGTTCAAAAGGTAACATGGAATGCGGAGCAATATACGCGCCACGAGTATATCCCGGTGGGAGTTCAAAGTGTATAATATGGTGAGCTTCATCTCGCTTACCCCAACCAAAACCTTTTGCAATAGTGTGCTGTATACTAGTGGAAGTAAACGTAGGGGTATGAAGAGTATCTCCTACCTTTGCAAATCCCGATACCAAATGTGGATGTGTTGTACCAGCATACGTATGTATCGTATGATCTTGAGGAGTTGTATACTGTTTGATTCCCTCAGATACGTCTCGAACCAGATTAGTTAGCTGATGATCACCAAGCCCTGCAGCTGAGTTGTTAATCCGTTTGGAATCCTTTGTGTATGCCTCAAGTTGCGGGTGTATCAACAGGGTCTCAGGTTCCCCTTTATATAAACTTATATGAGGTGTCTTTGCAATTACCCCATTATGTAGAAGTGATTTATGTTCTATAAACTCAGGTGATTTTGGCATTTTGTGTAGATGTTCTTTAGTCCACGCAACAGGATCTAGATGTGGATGTGCATCATTGAAGTATGCTTCTCCATCGTGGGTTACTTCTTCTTTGACTGTATCCGCTTCATGTGGCGTTACATGCCAAACGTGAACATTTTTCTCCCCATTATTGAATACCGTCTTGTCTTGGAGTTTAAACTTTTGATCGTGATCAAGTACTAATTCGCGTTGTAGTTTAAATAACTTATTAGCCTTGCCGCCGAAGTATGCGCCTCTCGCATATCCCTTTGGAAGATGGAAGTGTAAAACGTGGCAATGCCCCAGCGCTTGGGCGGCAATTTGCCAAGATACCTGCGGGTTTAAACTAGTAGAAAGATACGCCGGACTATGGAATACTCCATCCGCAGCATCAAAATGACTAGAAGGATTGAATCCAATACCAGAATATGTGTGTACATCGTGATCTAAAGCAAGGTCTTTTTTAAATATTGATTTTAATCTCTTGTGATGTTCTTGCGACTGTTCATCTATTATATAATTAGGGTTTTTTGCTTTAGTTAATAGCCGCGTGTTGATAATTGTATCCCCATGCGTGTACACATCTATAGCGTTGTTATCCTTCGCAGTGTATTTCGAATCATGCAACTTTATTAGTTGGTTATGTTGCTTTACAATACTAGGATGTTCAACAATAGACTTATACGCAGGTAGTGTATCAGCTAAGCTCGCAAGCCACGTTTCATCAGACTGATACCCCATTGGAGGATCGGCGTGGAAATGCTTCTTTAATTGTGCCTTTGAAAGCGGCTCATAAAGCTCTTTTACAGCTTCAGTTGGTGTATGAGGTACTACAGACCAAATCGTTCGGGTATGACGTACGTTCGTTTTAGGATGTGTGCCGTGTGTATGTGCAACATCAGTCAGTTTCCATTGTTGGTTTCGATCCATTAGCATTTCATGCTCGCCAGTATACCGTGAGATTTGAGCTATATATCGAGCGTGTTTATAGCCTTCTGGTAGCCGAAAATGTAATATATGTGTGTGTTTAATTCCTTTGTCGTGTATTACCCGTTGAAAGTTGTCGTGTTCTGTTGCTATACTGGGGTCTATGGAAGTACTTATGAAGTGGTTTACCCGCATTATACCCTTCCCATGCTCAAATGCATGAGTAGGATTGAACTCGCCGAGACCTGCATATACGTGGTGTGTATGTTGCAGCGGTGCTAGTCCATGCTGTATCGCCTCTGATAATGCGTTCGCAGTAGATGTGTATAGTGGACTAGGAACGTCGGCACGCAGTTCCTTATTCAAATTAAAGCTTGTTTTAGTATATGCTTCAATTGCACGATTATGTATGGGGGTAGATTTGGGGTGTAGCTTTGAGAGGTGTAGATGCTCTTCCTCGTGTGAGGGATTGATATTGTAGCATGCTGGCTCACACGATTTGAAATCAACAAATGACGTATGCTGTGGATTATGTTCGAAGGCTTCTATAATATCTGTCATGTCTTATTTATCATGCGGCTTTAGAGTAATAATTTGATATTTACTATGGGAAATTCGACCCGCAAGGTGGGCCGCCGTCCGGAAGATAGCACCATGTACGTTTTGCACGTGATGTACTTTCCATGTTTGCCCTTTATCTAATAGATATTCATACTCTGTATGATGCATTGAAGCGTGTTCGCCGAGATATGTCCCACGATTGTATCCCTTCGGAAGATGGAAATGTAGAACGTTTCTCACACGATCGTGTATAGCTACTCCTGGAGCAAAGTGTCGGGCTGAAAATCCAGCGCCGACGTTTAAATCGATACTAGTGGATGTAAATGATGGCATATGAATTACTGTACCTATCTCAGTTGGGACGTGTCTTGAAACGCCTGAATACACATGATGCTCACGATCTAGCGGTGCATTAGTTCTCGAGATTTCTTTTGAGATATTTGCTACAGTTTTATCAAGTCCGGATCTATCCTCAGAATCGGTACTCTCTGGTTCAAGTAGATGATAATTAATATGTGATGAGATGTGAGTGTATGTATCTCGCAATGTTGGACTTTTAAAGTGATTGTGTAAATCGGATAGATGGTCATGTTCCTCTTGACGACGACCTTGCTGATCTGCCTTTAATTGTCTTACTAGCGTATCATGCTTATCCTCCCAACTTGACGAACGTCCGACTGCAATTCGTCGATTTAAATCTACACGAGGGTTATGCTCGTACGCCTCTTTAATAACTTCATCAGTATGGGGAACGAACGTATGTATATGCATCGTCCGGGGTCCGGCTCGCCCAGGACTCTCATGCGACGCACTCGATACATATTTCCATTTTTGATTGCGATGCAATAGAAATTCTTGTTCGTCGGTGTGTTGCCACCCGCGATGCCCTATATAACTACCTCTCTTATATCCCTCTGGAAGATCAAAGTGTATGATGTGGTTACTTCGCTTTGTAGATATAAAGTTAGAGGCCTGTTCAACATTTGCAGACGTCGACATATAAGCTGGGGTATGTACTGTTGCCCCAGGTTGCATGTCTCGTACAGGATTCCAATTTGTAGTACCAGAATAGAAATGACCTCGACGCTTTAATGGCTTCGCGGTTTCCATCATTTTATCAAGTTTTGCTACTTGAGATGATACATGTTCCTTTTGAGACTCTGTTAGACGTCCGTGGCCCGCTATTTTAAACTTAGCACCGTGTGCTTCTAAAAGCACTCGATTAATCGAGCTACTATCTTCAGTATAGGAAAGAAGCGACCACGCATGATCTTTTGACGATGTTTTAATTTGGTTGTATTTGGTGAGATGTTTAGCATGAGCACGCACTACATCTGAATATTTTTTTACTTTTTTTCTAATCTTTACCGGATGGTCAACATGACCCCAGTTTGTAGGCTCTGTACCTTGTGCGAATAGACCTGCCATTATTTCTGGGTCATGCTCAAACGCCTCTTTAATAGTTTCATCGGTGTGAGGAACGAACGTATGTATACTAAACTTTCCCCAACGGCATTCTTTATTAAGTGTTTGTGAACCAGTATATTTCCACTTTTGGCCTCGGTTTAATAGATATTCATTTTCATCGCCAGCTTCACTGTGTTCTCCTATATAGATCCCGTGAGGGTATCCCGTTGGTAGATGGAAGTGTATGATATGTTTAGCAGAAAACTCCGTAGCGTGATTTATACTCGCACTTGTAGACATAAAGGCTGGTGTGTGAACGGCACTACCAATAGTTAATTTCCTAATCGGATTCCAATGACCAGTACCTGAATAGAAATGTCCATCAACCTTTAACGCTCTTGCATGTTTTGTAAAGATGTTATCAAGCTGGTTCGTCGTTGTATAAACATTCTTAGCGTCCCAATGCGGATCATCGTAATACGCGTGGGGTGTTTTTGACATCGGCAAATGTTCAAACATATTATTATGTTTGCCTTTTGCAATATTTATTAAACGTCTGTTGAGTGGGTCTGACATTTCGGAAGTATACAACGCTATCGCTTCAGCATGTGCTTTAGTTATACGTCCCTTCATAGTATTATGCTTCTCAAGATGGTATATGTGACCGGTGACCGGACCGTCTATCGATTCGTAGTCTCTGTATAGGCCTGCATGGTCTCGTTTTGTTTTTTTAGATGCACCTTTAGGTGGGTCTGTGAAGACTGCTTTCATCGTTTTAGGGTCATGTGTAAACGCCATCTCTACAATTGGCTCAGTACTATGCGGCTTTACAGTAATAACACGAACAGGCTTATAGGGACCAGGGGTGACCTTTACAGCGTGCACCCGCCACGTTTGTCCATGATCAAGCAATACCTCATGCTCTTCCACATGAGACGAATGATGTCGCATATTCATAGCTCGGTTGTACCCAGCTGGTAAGTGAAAATGTATAACAGTCCCGCCGGCCGCGAATTTATTCGCGACATCCAAACTATGACTAGTTGAAACAAATGCAGGTGTATGAATTAGTGTACCAACTATATCAGCTTTGCGCCCCGTTGGATTCCATGAACCTGTACCAGAGTAGATATGATGCTCATGCTTAAGAGGCGCGATTGACGCGAATGCTGTTTTTATTGCGTTATATCGCTCAGGTGCTTTCGAATAATCACTCTTGGCTAAGAAGGTTTTATCTTTCGCGATGAGCGCGTTGTTGATGGCGGTGGATGATAACGTATATGCGTTTAGCGCTGAAGCTATAAGAGGTGAAACACGCGGGTGTGGTGTGACAAACATAGAAGCTAGCTTAGCATCTATCTTATGAGTGATACTCTTTCCAAGTAAAATATTTTTCACGTTCGCGTCTGTATGAGATCGTAGCGCTTCTTTTATTTGTTCAGTGTGAGGAACAACAGAGATTACGTGATACCCATTGTTCTGGTTAGCGGTACGTATTTTAGTTACTTTCCATTTCTGATTGCGTTTTAACAGGAACTCCTTTTCCGCGAGGTGGAAACTATGCCCGGCAATATATCCACCGTGTGTAGATCCCTTAGGGAGATGGAAGTGTATGATAAAATTATGTGAAAATCCCCTCGATCTTTGTGCTGATAATGAGGTAGAAGTATACGTGGGAGTATGCAGTACGTCCCCGGCTTTCAGGTGGCGTAAATCCCAGCTACCTATACCAGAATACGTATGTATATCTTCCGGAAGAGGTTTTGATAGCGCATGGAGGTCGCGGTCGAGAGCATGTACTGAGGCTATATGCTTTGGAGTAGAGAAAGCCTGTATAGGAAACGGCTTTGCCGGGCCGAAATGCGTCAATGCAAAGGCTGATTGATTTACGTTTTGGGCTCCCGATGAAAGAGTATAAGCTGGAATAGGATCCTTCAGACTCGAACTTGAAGTGTTACGTTCACCGTAATGATTAAGTAGTCTCGCATGTTGTTCAGTAGCGTCGTCACTTGCGATATACGTGAGGGCTTTGAGTCCATCTGCTAGTTTTAATCCTTTAATCCTGGAGAACGACCTCTGGGAACGGAAAGCATGTGACGTGTGCTCTGTTTGCTCTACCACATGGGGCGTATCGTGAGGAACAAGCGAAATAAACTTAGCTACACTCTTTACTTTAGTACCTGAATGTGCATGTTCTATACCGACTGTGTGATGTGTTACATCATGTACTTTCCATTTCTGGCCTTTGTCGAGTAGAAATTCTTGTTCTCCGGGATACTGCGAGACTGCAGACACGTGAACGCCCTTTGAATATCCCTCTGGTAGATGGAAGTGTAATATTGTACGTTGTCTATCAAGTTTGCCGTTTTTAGTAGTCGCCCATGCGCGATTAAATGCTGTTGTTGGCTGTAAACTAGTAGAAGTATACGAGGGCATGTGTAACGCATCCCCCTTTTTAATGGTGTCGAGGGCCGTCCATTCGGAAGAAGCGCCAGAGTATACGTGTGTTTCGCGCGGCATTGGTTTGCTATGCTGGGTAAATTCATGCGTTAGTGCGCTAATCGTATCTTCGTGACGTAGTGTTCGGGCCTTGAACCGGTCGTCGGCTTCGTATGGTTCTCGTTGCCTACCATTCAGTAGAAAGGCATTTGTACCATAGGAATCTACCGTCATTCGATGAAACCCGGGTGTTTGGGATCCTGGATGCAGACCAGCATGAGTTCTCATTTCTGAATCTTCAGCCCTCGAAGCATTCCACTGCTCGTCTTTTAGTTTGGCCTTGCTATCTGTATATTTACTTAAACGACCGTTAACAGCGTTATATATTCTATTTCCAACTGCAGACTGTATATTCGGATCGTATACGCGCGGCAGATGCTTCTTTGGATTGAACTCGTATCCTTCTTGCAGGGGTGTGTGAACCATCTTCTACCTATAAATTTAATACATATAGGCTATTTATGGCAAAAAGAAAGACTCCGAAGAGCCTAACTTTATTCAAATTTTATCTTGATCAAGAAATCTTTGAAGTACTAAGGCTGTCTCAATAATATCTGATCGGTTGCCCCACTCAATCGCATGAGCGATTGCAGATTGCTTTTGATGTTCCAATACCTTATACGGAACGTCGGCAGAAATAATTAACTCAGACTTCAACCCGCGGAACATTTCAGACATAAAATATGCATCGTCTGACATTCCATACATTATATCAGCTAGCTGAGCTTCGTCTGTGGCGTAGCTGTCATCCTTTAGAAAGAAATCGTATTGCCAGGTACCGTAACCTGATGCCCAGGTTTCACGGAATTTATACCAAACTGGAATATCGCTCATAATATCTCTCCTAAAACCAAGCGGTTTGTTCAATGTATTCGCTTTGTCCAGCGTCTACGAAAAAGTATGTTTGATAGCTAAGAGCGGTCGATACACACTGTGCCAGCTGCTTACCAGCTGCCTCTTTATCGTCGAACGACCAAATCAAATTCCGAACCGTATCCGGGTCAATACCGTTGATCCGGTAAGAAGCTTTATGTTCTGGAGGAAGTTCCTCATGGCGAAGAATGCGATATCGACCAACGTATTCTTGATACTTCTCGGACATCTCGTGTTCCTCCATCTGATGACCACTTATAGTCTATCTAATGGAGGAATGCAACTGGTTAAGACGGGAGAAAGGCGTTAGGTACGATGCACCATTGTGGTTCACCATCCACCATTTCTTTGTCGAGCCTGATGGGGCCGTAATTAGAGACGGTATTTGCCATCATTTGTTGAAATTGATCATACGTCATATTTCCAAATATGTATTGTAAATCAATAGTCATTTTTCTCGATACAACCGCGTCAACGTCTGCAGCGGGGACGAACTTCATTAGCATTTCTTTCCATCAGCTTTAAGCCGATTAGCGAGTTGATGATCAGGGCGCGTCTTGTTAAAGTTTAGCTTTTCCTCAATAGCGCCGCCGAGATCGAGGCCTCGTGCCCCTGCTAAGTCTAGTGCTCTAATAATTGCATCAGCCAGTTCTACTTCCAACATCGAACGGTGAGGTAGTTTATCATCCATGAGATTTTTACGGACACCTTCCGCTGCTTCTGCAATTTCTGTTACTATAAGCATTAGTAGATTTAAGGTGTCGCGGAGTGGTCGCCCGAATTCATCACACCCTCGAAGATCTTGTTTCGTGAATGGATCTGTCCACCAACCTGCTTCAACGTTATTGTTGTGTACAAGAGTCGCAAGCTCGTTGATGACTTGGTAATTTATTTGTGTCATATTATATTTCCTGTGTTAAAGTTTAAGGCCGGCTAAAAAGTCAGCTGTGATATCTTGTTTTACTGCACCAACCTCATAGGAAGTTATCTGCACTTCTTGTGGAGCTGGTTGAACATCATTACCAGATATCCAACGTTGCGTCCACGGTAGGGGGTTTACGTTCGTTACATCGTAGAGCTTAGGGTATCCTGCCCCGTTGAGTACTTTATTTGTTCTCCACTTGACAAAGCTACTCAAAAGCCCTTCATTTAACCCGAGCATTGATCCACTCGCAAAGAGTGTAGTTGCCCAGGATATTTCTTGTTCAGCTGCTGCCTCTATAATAGACATGGAATTATCTTCATCCATCTTACGAATCAGCGCAAAATCTTTATCGTCTTTCGGTAGTGCCTTTAATAGGTGTTGAGTAACACCAAGATGTAGATTCTCATCACGACAAATTAGCTTGATAAGTGTTGCGTTTCCCTCCATACGATTTGTTTCAGCGAACGCCCACGAACACGCGAATGAAACATAGAACCGAATACCTTCAAGTGCAGTAACTGCAACCAACGCTCTCCAGAAGGATCGCTTGTGTTCAAATTCATCATAGTCGGGAAATAGTCCGTTTTGGAACATCATACGCTTCGCGTTCCAAAGGATCAAGTCGTCATAGTGCTTGACAATATCCATAGCACAATCAACCACAGGCTGAATTTCAGTAATAGCATCAAAAATTGGAGTAGCGTCTGAATAGACGCCTTCAATGATATACTGGTATGTTTTATTATGTATTTGTTCGTAGAACGGCCAAGTGCAAATCCAATTTTCCATCTCTGGAGTCGAACAGAGCGGTCCGAATAGTTGTGAAGGCGCTCGCTCTTGAATAGAATCGAGAATGGTTTGTCTACTTAGGTTATATGTAAAGATTAGCTGCTCTGGTTTTGTTAGTCTTTTCTTGAAGTCTGCCCGATCAGGGTATATTTCAATCTCGGACGGTCGCCAAAACTTTCCAATCTGTTCTTCGTTAACACCGGAAATAAAAGGATACTTGTCGATATCATATCGAACAATATCAACTGTGTCCCCAAAGAATAGCTTCCGTACTTTATCACCTTTAACTTCGAATACTGACATTATACTGAACAACAATCCTTTTCTGCGTCTTCTAAAATGAAAATAGCTTCGTTATCTTTTTCACCTGAGTTATCATTAGTGTTGAGATAATACAGCGACTTACCTCCCCACCGATAGTGATTAACAACATCTTTAACCATAACCGACATCGGTAGTTTACCATCAGGGTAAAATGCTGGGTTGTATGACGTATTAACACTCATCCCAGAATCCATCCACTTTTGAATAACAGCGGCAATTTTTAGATATCCTTCAGGTGATTTTTGATCCCAAAGTAGATCGTACGCATTCTTGAGTTTACGCGACTCGGGAACAACCTGAGTAAGAATGCCATCTTTACTCTTCTTGGAAGAGATAATACCGCGAGCAGGTTCAAAACCATTTGTGCTGTTGCTTGTCTGAGATGAAGACTCAGTTGGCATCTGACACATATTCGGGTTATTTCGAACTCCAGATATTTTAGCACGTTCTCTGTTTTTATTCCAGTCTAAACGCTCAACAAAAGGAGTTAACTCATCTACGGCTTTCTTGCGAACGTCTTGCGGCATCATACCTTGCTTATATAGAGTATCCTCTACGCGACGGCAGGGCCCCCACTTCTCTGCACGTTCGATTGAGCCTTCAATCGCACCGTACGCGTGAGCTTCCATCCACTGATCAACAGTATCAAGACATTCTGGAGTTGCGTCTTGATACTTGAATCCTTGCTTTGCCATCCAGTATGCGAAGTTTGTAATACCGACACCAATTGAGCGGAAATCGATAGTACCTTCGCGTGCTGCTTCAATAATATAATCTTGATATGAAATAAGCTCATCAAGGGCGTAACCAGCAAGCTTGACGTATTTGATAAGATCTTCTTTTGTCTTAATAATACCATAGTTAACTGCAGATAATGTACAGAGAGAAATACGCGCATCTGTATCATCGAGAGACTTCATTGGTACAGTATTCTGCATAACTTCCGTGCAGTTATGCACTAAGATCTCATTAGCAAAAAAGTTTTCATTATCTTCAACAGTAATATCATACACTGCTGCTTTTCGTGTTATTTTTTTAATTTTTAATGTCAATAGATTTTACCTTTATTTTTGTATTCTTTTTATGTTTGAAAATTGTTATGTCGTACCCTGTAAAGCTATCACAAAACGCATATGCTATTTTCGGAAGATTACCAGTATTAATATACTCACTAAATCTAAAGGCGCTCCCGAAGTGTGGATAGTTATGCTCACTAACTATATCCCGCTGGAATTGTCTTATTGATATAAACTCACCATTATCAATATATTGCTTTAACAAATCTAAAATTTGTTGATCAGTTATACTACTATAGTTGTTGTTTAATATACCAGTACTGCATATTGATCTGTTTTTACGTTCAGCTTCAGAATAAACTCTACCTGTTAAATGGTGTATCCATTGCCCGGATAAAACATTAGGATGTGTATTTGACACCGATCCTACTATGCAACGAGTATCGATATCCCGTACAACTATTTTGCCAGTTCTTGCTTCAGAAATCTTCTTTCTGCCTTCAGCAGTTTGCCATCCGTGTTTTTTTCTAAATTCTGCAGAATTTGTTTTTATCCAAGCATATCCAACCTTTATACTTTTAGTTATTCTTAGATGTGATATATCACCCCGGCACTGCTTGTTCCCCTTTACCCCGTTTAGCATAAAGCGTACTGCTAATACATCTTGTCTACAATTATATGCTTTATATCTAAGTTTATGTGCAAAAAGATGTTCTTCTGGTAATAGAACTACGAGATTGTGCATATCATTAGTTCCACCTATTGATCGAGGTACAATGTGATGTATCTCGGTATATATATTTTGCTTTGATATTCTGAAATCAGTTTTATTACGCGAAACTAATCTTGAACGTACAGTAGTCGTCTGACAGTAGTGTATAAACCTTCGGTATAGTTGATCGTAATTCATTTAAACTCCAGAACTTCTAAACATATAACTATATTTATAGTTCTGGAGTTTTATGCTATGTAATTACTAATTGATCCTGTGTATCTAAATACTGCGCTTCAACATACCCGCGATTTTTTGTAAAGATTTTATGTTCAGGTGTGCAATATATTTTTTTGCCCGTCTCTTCATCTTCTATTTCAAAGAGTTCCGCCTCCGGGTCTGTTAATGACGCAGCTAAAATCGATTTATACTCTGAACCCTGCTCTTTAATATTATAAGACAATACCTCAACCGAGTTTCCAGCTTGAATGAGCGTAACAACATCTTCCAGCGACATATCAAGCAGCTCTTCACGATATCTAATCTGTAAAATAGTATCACCCACGAGACATAGATTTGTCATTCGAACAGGAGCTCGTTCAGACACATACATACTTTGGTTGTTTGCATTGTCCACATTCATAATATAAATGCGACCTGTATCTTTACGCTCTTGCAATAGGAGGTTGAAGAACTCCGATGCCTTTACTCGATCTTTATTGACCTTCGTGGACCGTTCGTATTTCTCATATAGCTCTTTAAACTTCTCGTCGCTCTCGTAAAATGCATCGATAAGCCCTGGGGTCTCTCTATGTGAAGGAGACATAAGAGTAATAGATTCGCCATTTAACAGCCGCTCATAAAACATACGATTAACTTGAACGACGTAGTCAACACCACGAGCACTTGAATCGTCAGCGCCCTTGTTATTCTTTAGCGTGAGCATATCCATAATCTCACGAGACCATCCGAGGATATTAACTGTCGCGGCGCCTGACCGCATCCCGCCTTGAGACGCAGATTTAGTTGCACCTTGTAGGAATCGGATATAGGGTGTCTTACCCGTATGATATGCGTATCCGTCATTTACGTCGTCGCCAAGATCGCGGATGGATGTAGTGGATACCCCAATACCAGCCCGCTTGGAAATATATTTTACAATAGCGGTTGCACCAGCAGTAATACCGTCGAGCCCGTCAGCAATGTCAATCAATACGCAAGAGCTAAATTGCTTCGTACGAGTGCGAACGCCAGCAATGAGTGGAGATGCTAACGAAATATAGAATTTGGATGTCGCGTCGTAGTATTCCTTAATCCAATTCATACGATCAGGGAAACGCTCTGTGTTGTGGAAGATGGTTGCGGCAATCAGAATAAACGCAACCTGAGGAGTTTCAAGGAACTCACCCGTATGTCTATTCTTTACAAGATATTTACCACGGAATTGCTCCATACCTGCATAAACAATAGTATCGTCACGTTGGTGATCAACAATGCTGTCGAGGTATTCAAATTCTTCTTCAGTATACCAGTCGAGTAGTTCAGAGGTATAAAGCTTACGATCAACGTTTTCTTTGACAATATCATACAGCTTCTTCGGTTGATACTGTCCGTATACTTCCTTACGCAACTGATAGTTAACAAGGCGACCTGCTACGTATTGATAGTTTGGAGCCTCTCCAGTAATAAGTTCAGCGGCTGCCTTTACAAGTGTTTCTTGAATATCGGAAGTTTTCATACCGTTAAAGAATTGCAGCTGAGACTTTAATTCAAGTTCGGAAACAGATACTCCGGCAAGTCCTTCACAGGCAGCTTCAACTACTTTGTGAATCTTCGAAAGGTTTAAATCCTCCTTTTCGCCGTTTCTTTTAACTACTTGTATATCAATCATTTAGCGTATATTTCCTATCTCAAAAATGTATTCGTCTGCGTGATTGCTCAAGCATAGTGTTTAAAGTTTGTTATTGTGGCTCTCATGGTGTAGAGGCCGATACAGCATATTTATTGTATATTATAGGAGTTTAATTGCGGAAATCAAACTCTTTTATCGTGTTTTGATGTTTCTTATATCACCATGAATAGAAAGCATCAGCGAAGCGTTCTTCGCTTTTTCTAAAGATGTTACTGTGATTGGGTCGAAATGCCTAGGGGCATGATCTGGTCCGTGTATAGTCCACACAGACTGGAAGGTTGATTGCCCGGCACCCATTACAGGTCGCAATCTATGTTCGATATTTGCAATATGTTCACCCGCTACGTGGACTCTTTGCATATGTATACTATCAGGATGTCGTGAAAGTACTACTTCGTTCATATGTTATATCCTTCAACCGACACGGTAGTATAGTAGTGTATTACGCACAATGCAAGTATATTACGCACAATGCAAGTATATTATGTTTTCCATGGAGTATCTATACTCCTAATATTAGCGTGAGGGTCTGCCTCAGTGCTAGACCAGGAGTGTGTCGGTAGGTCGTGTGTAAGATTTCTAAACCGAGTTATTCCATCGTGAAATTTTTCCGGCCCTAGTGCGCTATGTTCCAGCGCCGCTCCGATAGCAGCATGTAGGTCTGTATCTCCAGGATAATGCTGCTTGGCGGATGACATCGCGCTGCTAAGGCTGCTTCTGATACTATATGCTTTTCTAGATGCGGCTGTATTTTGTAGATATCTTTCCTTCACATCAACAGCTGCATTCCACCGATCAGCTTGCCCAGTTTCGCCTGGAAATTCTTTTGCCATACGATGCGCGTTCGTGACATGATCGAGTGCGTGTTGTTGAGTTTCAAAAGTTCTGTCGCCAGTATCATGACCGGGAAACTTATGGTCAGCGTCTGTCGTATCATTTGTATAGCGAGTTAATTCGCCTGTTTGGTGATGAGTTTGCACATACATCCCAGAATCGTCAGGTGATGCGTAGTGCTTTCCAAGTTCAGATGCAGTTAGTGGTTTCCACGATCCAGAGTTGAAGTGTCCGTCAAGCGTCGGCTTTACTACATAGTGATTACCGCCACGACGAAAGGAGTTTGCTTTTCCGGTACGTTTACCCATTACGCCTATATGTTCACCATCAATCGAAATGTTGTGATATCCAGAAAGATCGTAATCTTTAAATTTCTCATCTTTGATACGAGTAAGCTTTGCCCCGAGAGCTGTAGCTATCGCCATCTCTGTAATAAGAGTTTCCGTTATTTGAGATAACTCAGATTCTGGTGCAGTTGTTGTAGGTTCTTCTGGAGAAGAACTATCTTCTGGAGTACCCATTTCAGTAGCATCAATTTGTTCAGCTGTCATTAGATTCTGCATATCTTGTACGAAATTTCTAAAGCTCATTTTATTCTCCACGGACTATTTATATCTATTTATAGAAACCGTGTATACAACATTGCTAAGTTGCCATTGGCATATATAATTTTGAACCTGATTGATAGTTGTTTAGTGCAAAGCTAGACATTGTAAAATCGTCAATATGCACTATAGCTGGATCAATAACAAGTGAAGGTGGGGTAAAAACTTCACTTTCACTTTCTCGGCGAATTATTTCGAGACATTCATCTATGTGATTGTTGTATATATGTGCGTCTCCTATACAAAACTTGAGCTGCCCTGGTGTTAATTTAGTAACTTGAGCTACCATTAGTAGTAATAGAGCATATGAAGCAAGGTTAAAGGGGTGACCTAGACCTGCATCATTACTTCTGATTTGTACTAGAAGGTTTAATTCAGGTATAGTATATTGATGCTTCAACGTAGTTACAAACTGAAATGAGTAATGGCATGGCGGTAGCGCTACCTCTGATGAGCTTTGCTCTGACGGATTCCATGCAAGTATAAGATGGCGGCGACTATGTGGATCAGCTTTCAACCCTTCAATTACACGATCAAGTTGATCAATAGCCGATACATTTACTGATCGTTGTAGTACGTATCCGTCTGCGGTCTTGTGATCATGCACCTGATATTTCGGCCAAGCTCGCCACATCTTACCGTAAACATTACCGAGGTCTTCGTCGCCCCAGTAAGACGCGAGCGCATTTTCAGTCCAGATCGTCGTTTTTGCCTCTAACTCTTCTCGCGGCTTTCCGAAGGTTATTTCAGCGAGACGTCTCTCAGAAGATGACCCTTCGATAAACCATAGTAGTTCCCCGAGAACAGATTTGAATGGTGTTTGTTTCACTGTCAACAGTGGGAATTCTTCCGCTGAAATCATCCCATAATCTGTAACTTCTCCAAACGAGCTAGTAGTTCCTACGTTCGTTCGATCCGGTTTCTTATATCCATTCAGGAAAATATTCTTTATAAACTGAGCGTATACATAATCATATTTGTTAATCACTTATCTTTTCTCCATCTTGTGAGGTGTGTCTTTGCTATCAAGCCGTCGAACGTGTTAGAGTCGATTACATCCTTTACATATTGTGGTGTAAGGCCTTGTAAAATAAACTCGTTTACATCTTTCCCATACTTTGACATACGAGCAGGCCAAATACAGACATTATATCCAGCATCAATTGCTTTTTCAATTTTTTGAATTATTTGGACGTTGCGTGGTTCATTATCGTATACGAAGCAAGTCTTAGCCAAGTTGATGTTACCGAAAGAAACTAAATCTGCAGGCGTTACATCCGACCCAGTCATCGCCAACGCGTTTTCTATAAACAACGAATCGATCGGTCCTTCGAGGACATAGGTTTTACTATTCGGATTAACGGAGTCGAGACCAAATATCTTAGGGATGTTTTCATCAAACCTAATTGTTATATACCGCAATGTTGATTTTGGATTTATACTTCTACCTTGACATCCGGTTATATTCCCGTCTCGGTCTGTCATAAACAAGATAATCCGCGGGTCGAATTTAGCCTTGCTGATTATTTTATCGGGGATTATAGTATTAATCCACTCCGTGAAGTTCGCTGAAAAATATATCTTATAATGTAGATTACTTGGTATCTTTCGTTCTACGATATACTTCTTCGCAGGATGGTTAACTGGAAGTGCCGATATTTTTTGTATTGTTTTGAGATTCGGAGTATACTTGTATTTTGGCTCCTCTACAGGAGCGACATAATCATGCTGTTGAAACTGCTCCATGCTATAGTCGCGAAACATAACAGAATCAAAGTCTTTAAGAAATACGAAGAACTTGTGTGAGTAGGAGCAGTTATGACAGAACACATTATACGAACCTTCTTTTTGAAAGAAGTAAAACCGAGTTTTTGTTTTATCTGTTTTTGAATCGCCACATATCGGACATCTACAAATGTAGACGCCCCGACCTTTATGCTTGAAGCGACCGAGACGACTAGAAAGAAGTGATATGTATTTTTGATCAAGTATTGCGGTGTTGTTCATATTATAACTCAAAACTATTTCACATATTATATGATACTCTCCGCATGAAAGCTAGCTATACGAGAGCTTTAACCCAAACTGATAGAGCTATTGTAACGATTGTCCAGAATCCACCGCCTATTATTAACATCAGTCTACGAATCGTTTTTTCTGTAGAGCGTTCAGATGTAATGTCGGATAGAGATTTACTATGGGAAATGAGTTGCGTTTCAACGGCAAGAAGGTCTACTAACCTACTCTCTATCAAGAGAATACGGTTTCCGTCGAGGGATTGTCTTAGGTGTAGCTCAGCTGTCCGTTCGTCTAGGCGCTTGAGCGTATCAACAACCAGGCGGCGGTATACTGTCCAATCGTCAAGTTCAGAGCTTTGAGTTGTCGACATCGCAATTTTCCTGTGCAGTTGAATGGTTTGGAGACCAGCATGTCGAAAGATAAAGCGCCCTTTCCCTCTTACTAAGAATCATTGGCTCAAGGTTATAATTGAGTCGACGTGAGAGCTCTTCAATCTTATTTATAGTTTTTTTGAGTGAGTGATAGCATGACATATGATATATATCACTATATTTTTTTAGGCTCAGAGTTTATTTTTCGGCGTCGAATCGCGGACAACACTATGTCAGCTACATTAGACCTGTCGGAACGAACACCTGGCTCTCCAGCAGGTCCGACTCCGGCCCCGGCAATAGCGCCTCCCCCGACACCATTCATTTCTTCTGTTAAATGCTTATGGAAAAATTGATCTTCAGAGAAGTGTCCATATCCTTCACTATCATTCTTTTTAATATGGTATTTTTTATCACCGGTTCCCCCCTGAGAAAGAGAAACAAATCCATGCTTTCCTTTATGTTCACCGGAGGATATAATGACCTCGTCACCTGTAGATACAGAGCGCTTCTCTTCAGTAATATTTGATGTTCTTGACGCTACATGGTCCTTTATTAGCGCATTTACCGAAGTACTTGTTTTATTACCCATAGGTGTAGTAATTTGATATTTACCATCCTCTGCAGTTGTCACACGTAATGATCTAGATTTGTCATTAAAATGCACCATCTTAGTTTTGTCGTCTAAATCGTCTATACGCGATACTAAATGAGTGTGAGACATGATGCAACCTTCGAGTCTGTTGTTATTGTATTGGTGGGAAACCCGCCAATCGTAGCGGGTAGTCTGTTTACTAGTGTAAGAAACGGCAGCAGTTCTTTAAGGTAATCTACAAGTTCAAATACAAGTAAATCAACAGCGGCGTCTCCGAATACATTAAGAATAATAATAATATGATTTAGAATAAGTCGATACTTTAATTCTCCACTCTTTCGATATACGTTAAGTAGTCTCCGTATTAATAGAAATCTCCTAAGATCTTCTTGAAAGTCGAGATCAGTAGCTGCTATATCGTCATAATATGTAGCAGCTACTGATATAAAGGTTTCTCGGGTGATGTATATCATATTATTGAGGTACTCGTATTGATACTAAAGTGAAATTTAAGCTACAGGACCTACTATATTTGAATTCATCGAGGTTGCGCCGAGGCCGTTAGTACCTGTAACAATGCTACGAATAAACTTCCCGACATTACCGACAGTAAGAACATATGTTGCACCTGTGGCAGCGGCTATGTCAGTGAAGGGTCCTGCTGCAGTGTCTGCGACCTGCCATTGGCGTGTGAATGCTGGTGATCCAACCCATGTACCGTTAGTACTTGTGAGTGTAGAAGTAGCAGTTAGTGTACCTGAAACTACGGGAGCGACAGTAGAATACGCTCCAAGATTCGGGTTCCCCATAGCAATAAGAACTTCTTCTAGTCCGCCTGGTTGTGTATAAACCCAACCTTCTGCTGTAAGTGCAGTGTTTGCTTTTTGAGCTGTAGTCAGATACTTCGGCTTATCTGTCGCTACGCCTGTTTTACCCCATAATGCCATATCAATTCTCCTTTAATGTTTCTTTTATTTATGGTTTCGGAAAATGAGTTTCATGTATCTCACGTAATACGGCATGCTGCTTCGACACTTGTAGTAGTTTAATTTGGTCATGATCAGTCATCCGCGGGTCTGCGGCCGCGGCATGTATCGTTTTTCCTAGATTATCTATATGATACCCGATTAGTATTGCGGGGTGATCTCGCATCATGTTTGCATTGTTGAGATGGTGAAACGCAGCATGGTGAGATGCACCTTTGATGGTTCTAAATTTATCATTCGTCGCACCGGCAAGGTTTGTCACCATATATCGGGTGTTATATTTTCGTCCATGGTTTGGTACTACTTTTCCGAATATTGTCTTATAAAATTCAGGGTAGTCTTGTATACGTTCGATATTTGCGATCACAGCATTACTATGGTGAATCTCCCACGATCCGCCGCCAATATTCTTTACATGGTATCGTCTATCACCCGCCAATGAGAGCCTCTCTAACTTTATTAATGAGTGGATTCTCATGCGTATTGACTGTAATCCCGTCTAATACTTGCTCAAATATAATCTCAGCCTTATCTCTCAGCAATGGAGGAAGGCCTCTAGAGAATGTTTCTCTATCTCCATTAACGACCGCTTGTCGTAGTTGTGTTGCAGAAATATTTTCATTCAAGATGGCTCCGTCGCGTGATAGCGAAACAACAGAAGCGGATTCAAACACAAAATCTGAACCGTTATATGTTTCTACTATGCGAGTATAGTCCCCTGCTTGATCTGCGCCGGTGACCCAAATAAGAGTATCGTAGGACTCTGCTATTGATTGTAGTAGTGTAATAGGGTTACTGAATAATTCCTCGCGAACGTCTACAATATCACCGAATGCTTCTGTGATGATTGAATGCTTTTGTGTATTGGTTAGTGGGTTATTTCGATTATTTGTAGGTGAGAGAAATAACATCGGGTGACCGTTTTCACGAGCGGCGACGTCGCGCGCCTCTGAAACGAGTCTTTGATGGCCTATAGTTGGTGGATTCATACGCCCGAAAACAATTACAGCAGTTTTACTCTCAACAATCTGTCCGTGTGATGTTACACGCCTAATAGGTGGATGTAGAGTTACTTCATTCCGCTTTCCGCCTTGATGAGTTCTAGTCTTCGATTGCTTCTTCTCTTTGAGAGGTGTCGTAGGATCAGCATCAGACGCTGTAATTAGCTTCTTTTCTTTCGGCTTCACTGCTACGTTCGGCATTTCCCTTACAGGTTTAACCTTAACGGGATTTTTCTTTTCCGTATCTTCAGTAGGTTTATCTTTATCAGTTGGTTTTGTACCCATTATTTTACCCTATTAATGTTATATATTTATGGTTCTTGTAAAGAAAAAGCTGGGGCGAACCCCAGCTGAGTTTTCAAAGACAAAGGAGAAAACCAGTCTTCGATAGTTCTTTATGCAGCTCGAGCAATGAATGATGGCGTCCAGCCAGCATATCCCATCCCTTCATCGAGACCTTTAGCAGTTGCCACAGCTAGCCCTAGCTTCGTAAACTGACTTAGTCTGAGCCCGGTAGCAAGCTCTTCAATAACATAGGACGATTTTACTACGTTGCTCGGGGATGCATACTTATTAACGGTATACATTTTACCTTTCCATACAACGTTCTGGGGATCATACTCTACTGAACTCATTTTATTCCTTTAAACCTCTCTGCTTTATCATTTAAACGTTTACCAGTTGGTGTATTATCCATGACGGGTGTATCTGTGTCATGGAATTTCTGTATTGCAGGATCATCGATATCGTATATTCGCATATTATCAGTATCAACGCCAACAATAAATCGCGGCTTATAGTTTATATTTCGATGTCGGTTTTTCTGTTGAATAAATAGCATCATATTTTTCGCCTTAAGTTCCCTAGGTGCCACACCAACTAGTACAAAGTCTGCTACGAATAGAGAACCGAACGAATCAGCAACGTCTGACATATCGGGATCTGAGTTCTCGACTGCCCCGCCTCTGTTTAGTTGTTGCCCTGATAGAAGCGCTGCGTTCGCTCTATTTGCAAACCCTCGTAGTTCTTCAGATATTCCCTGTAGTTTTGTATTCGAATTATCACTTGACCCTGAACCTCGTGCAGAGACACATATCCCAAGATAGTCAATACAGATAAGATCTGGTATAAAGCCTTCTTTTAGTTTTAGTTCAGCTAGTAATGCTTCGAAGTCAAGTATTGATGCTGATGCAGTTGGGAACTCTTTAACAACCAGGCGTGATTTTGCGCGAACTTTAATGAGTTCAAGTTGCCGCATATATCTGGATTTATCGACCCCAATGAGATCATCCATATCGATGTTGAGTAGGTTTGAGTCGATACGTTGACGTATCTTGTTCTCAGACTCCTCAAGTGTGATATATAGTACGTTTGAACCACGCATATAGGTGGACGCAGCAATATTACACATCAACAAGGTCTTACCTACGTGTGTACCTAGTAGCAGTGTGTTTAGAGTCTTGCGAGGAAATCCACCGTTTGTAATCTCGTCGATTATATCAATACCAGTGGCAACTCTAGATACTTCTGAGTTATACCATTCGTATTGTGATTCAGCATTTTTGATATAATCATGCCCGAGGTTAACGTTAAAATCAATCGCAAGTGCATCGGATAGAATCTGCGGAATAGCAGTAGTCGTTAACCGCTTTTCATTCCCGTTTGAGATCTGAATAGCAGTATTGAGTGCATTGAATAACGCACGCTCTTTAACAAAGTCTTCTGTTTGTTGAACTAACCACTCTTGATTCGCAGTAATGTCAGCCGAGTTTATAATGTTATTGATGAGTAGTTTTGTATCATCATACATATCTTGACTGATACCGTTTAGCTTCTCCACTTCAATATTGAGTACTTCTGGAGTAGGGCAAGCCCCATACTTTCTGAAATAGCTATCAGTAATTAAGTATAGGGCTTGACTTGGCTTATCAGTGAAATAGTCTTTTTGTAAAAACGGAGTAACTTTTCGTGTATATTCAAGATTAGTCGTTAGACTCTTCAGAATTAGTTTCTCGTCCGTCATCTTCAATTACACTTTCTGCTTTTTCTTCTAAACGGCCACCATATTTGAAAAGGTCGCCGCAAACTTTATCAATATCTTTTAGGAAGTCTGTAGTAAAGAATCTCTCTGGATCCTTATAGATAGCTTTTTCGAAGTGAGTTGAATCGTCTGGTAACCTGAACTTGTTACCGACCTTTGAAATAAGCCCGCCGCGTTCTGCAATCTCAAGCAGTCCGTAGTATTTGTCGAGGCCTGTTTCATATCGTAGGCGTAGTTTAACGATAGCCTTCTCTTTCGCAAAGCGATTTTTAAAGTTTTTTGCAGAAATAATCGAACCCAATACTGGGCCTGATTGTTGTCCGTCTTTGTCTTGTGCCTTTGACAGCATGACAATAATATCAGCTGCGTAACGTGCACCACCTCCACCAGATAGTTCCTGTGTAGGGAACATACCCATTGACGTATATGTGTGGTTTGTGATAATCATTGGAATCTTAGCACGTGCAAGTGGTACAGTAATAGCGCGGAATGCACCACGCATCAGCTGTGCTCGAGTCATATCGCGAGTATCTTTACCTGCCTCGATGTCTTCAACTTCTTTGGATGTTGATAGGTTACCGAGTGAGTCGAGAACCATGATAAACTTTGGTCGAGTCTTTTCAGGTCGTGCTTGATATGCCGTACAAAAGCGTAGTACGTGTGTACGGAACTTTTGAATAGTTTGCACGTCAACGATGATGACTCGTTTTGAGTCAATGCCACGCTCTTCTAACATTTCTTTTGTAATGGCTGATTCGGAGTCGTATAGAATTACGCCTGCGGTTGGATCGCTATCTAAATGCTCTTGTACAATCCCAAGCTGAAAGAAGGTCTTTCCGGTTGTTGATTCACCTGCAAGCATTAAGCGTTTTGTGTTTGGAATTCCGTTAAATATTGAACCTGATAATAGCGCATTTAGCGCATAACATCCAGTGTCATAATAAGCGGAAAATTCCGACGAAGAACCTCCAGCCATGTGGGTATCTTCGTCTTTCATCTCTTTCAAGATGTCGGTAAAAAAGTCTGACATTTATATCCTTTGTTTGATTACATCTTGGAAAATCGCAAGACGGCTAGACGGAACATCTCATCTAGCATTATATTTATGAGTCAATAATCGAATAAGTCAGATAGATCCGCGACCTTTTCAATATTCCAACCGGCGGCGTCAGTTAGTGACTGCATTGGTTTGATAAAGGCCTTTTCGAACATGGTCCGATAATCGATATATGCTTCTAGTTTTAACTCTGGAGGTAGCTCGTAGGGAGCACCAATAACATTTGAGTTAGTGGGGTTCGGGAGAATCAAGTGACAATACTTGATTTTAGACCCCTCCTCGATAAGAGGATACTTTGAATCAAGGTTATGCAATCGTAGCATTCTATTA